>ERZ761592.156-NODE-156-length-36988-cov-41.896867_pt1 | contig 36988 bp, 46 predicted proteins | sample MGYA00433095_ERZ761592 | MGnify/ENA primary metagenome ERZ761592 (study PRJEB28899, sample SAMN03785554) | bioreactor sludge metagenome | biome: EBPR Sludge; feature: EBPR Bioreactor; material: 0.22µm filtered reactor supernatant | place: Saint Lucia: Queensland... | reverse complement strand
ACAATAAAAAATCACTAAGTCTTTTATACCGAATTTTTTGCGTTCGCCGCCTCACAACAACATATCGGCACCACAAACGGCAAAACGTTGTTCTTACAATAACGACTAAATTTCACTCTTGCATATAAAAAACGCATCAGCGGTAGATACATCTCAATGACATGATTCACATCACGCAACGAAATCGCAATGCCATAGTCAGACTGGAAATAATAATCGCTAACACGCTCTTTCGACTCGCATAGAGTAACAGTAACACTGGAAAGATCGTAGTTGGGTGACTCAGCGAAACGCTTTGTCGCGCTCAAAGTCACGGCCATCAAATCGCCGGGGCCGCGCAAGTCAAACAACACGCGACGAGAAAAATCAATGGTCAAGTACTTCCAGTTACATGTGACGAATTCGTAAGACGAATACGGCTGAAGTCGACTGTCAGAACTAAGTGTTACAACCAGCGGCAGATGTTTTGTAACACGAGCATCACAGTCGTTACTGTGCTCCTCTGCGAGGTAGTGATATAAAATCCATCGCTGCATTTCCACCGGAAGTATCGTGCATTCCTTCAAGCACATCATCACAGTCTCCAGGTGTTTCATCGTGTGAATTTCCGGAGCACTCTTGACCGACTTCTCCATGTTCTCCAGCTCCGATCCAACGCGCTTCCCAAGAACCATGGGGCAGTAGTTCACAATTGTTGAGTTGTAACAAATACAACAAAATCGCGCCTTATATATCGCACCCGCTTTCCATATTAAGTCAGTGACCATTTTCCAAGTAATTGTCCACGTGCATTTTTACACAGCGCAAATTTCGACAACATTTTCCAAGAAATACGTTGATTGGATTGTTCATGAACCGCACTGCCGCCGACTACTTATGGCGCAGTCCATGGCCATTTTCCCACCTCATTCGAGCCATGCACCCTCCCATTACCCCTCCTCGCAATAACGCGCTGCCAGTACAAGTTCCCTCTACCCCAGCTTCGCGCATACCAACGCTCAACAAGGCCATTCAAGTATCACTGACGCGTCTTCTTTCTTGCATCGACAAAGCAGCCAGCCATTCTAGCTCCGTCGACGAGCTTGCAACGGAGCTCCTTGATTCTGAGACTGGCAACCGCGATTTGCAATCACTGCGCGAGCAAAACGACGAGTGCAACTTCACCCTAGGAGAGGCATCCGATATTTGCCAGCAATTGATCCAGCGTTTGACCAACACGCCCGATGATATTCCAGAAGCCCAGACGGCGCCTCCGATGCCACCGGCGAGCCTCTGCACGTCATTGGCAGCGCGTTTCGGTGCCGTTTCGGCCGACTACACTGGTGTTCCACCTCGTTACATCCAGGACCCCTCCAGTCAACCCGTCGCAAACACTTACGATCCTGTCGATTACAACCAGACTTGGTTAGCCCATACTACGGTTCCTCCTGTTGCTTGCGCTTCTTCGAGCTCATCGTCTTGCATCGAGTGCGTGGACAGTGAGGACGAGGTCGAAGAGCAAGAGTTTGTTGGACCAGAGTCCAACGTTGTTCGTGTTTATTCGATGGTGATCGACGACGATCACGAATTTTCTGCAGCGCGACTTACAAAGTAATGAGCGTGTAACGAAAAAGTTCACGCGTGTAACGGAAAAGTTCACGCGCTTGGCCAGACACCATTTTGGCTCTGCCTCCATGGATATTGGTCATGGGCCATTCGAAGACCCACTGTTAAATCAAGCGCACGCTCTAGTACACAGCGGCATCAAAAACTTGGATGCTTTTGAATTGGTTGTGCAAAGTATGCCTGATGATGAGCGAATTTCTGCCGATGCCTTGCGTCAGAGATGGAACCGAGCCAACCGCCTGCATTCGGAGCATCCAAAGGCGCATGCTTCCCGCAAGCTCACTGAGATTCAGGAAAATGCATTGCTGGTGCAGTGACGCGGTTCTTGGCCGAGAACTCGCTCAGTATGGAAAGATAGTGCTAATGGTTGACGAATACGGCATTTCCAGCGGACGTGTTTCCGTGTCTGTGATGTAGCGCACATGCAAAATAACATGCGAAAACAAGGGCTGTCCCAGCGGTGTTGTCGCGCTGTTCAGATTGTTTGTCACTTGAAATTCCAGTGATCGTAACGGTGCTTTCGGATCGGCAAATTCGGCCAACACCAGCGGATGCGGCAATTCCACCACGGTCGTCGCACCATCCAACAACAGCGGAAACGCATTGCTCATGCCTTCAGTGGAAATTTGAGAAGGCACTCGCAAAGTCTGGTTTTTTGGCTGCAAATACAAGATCGGGTACAGCGGAGCACCGGCTCCCATCGGCGCATTGAACACGCGATAGCTCAACAACTGAATTTGCCGCGCATCGCGAATCTCCTCGTTAAAACTGAGTTTTGCAGGATTGCTTGTCAGCACCCATGTTCCATGGCGTTCTGCTGCCATTGATGCGTTGCACGACATGCGACTACTCAGAGAACGTTAGAATGCACGCGCATGTGTGTTTATTTAGCTTCAAAGTAAATGCAATGCAGGTGTAACAGCTGGTCCTCCATGCATTTCAACTGTTCTACGATCGTTGCATCTTCCCATTTTTGTTGCATCAATTGATAACGCCCGAGATTCATCCGATTGATCATGTCCATATCATCGAGTAATGTCCAAATAACGAGCGGGTTTTTTACATTGAGCGTTACAAAATCCGCGTCTGCAAACTGCTCCAATAGTGCGCCAATAGAGCACCAGAGATCCCAGACTTCGGTACTGGCCGTTTCCATCACCAACTTGTCGACGTCCGCGGCCCCGCTCGGTCGTTCCATGGCGGGAAAAAATGGGTCACGTGAGCGGGCGCGAGAGATACATAACTAGTATTATTATACTATATAAGAGACACAAGTGCCCCCATTTCCTTTTTTGGATGCTGATGTAAGCATGTGCGCGAGTAAACCGGTTTATTCGCAAAATCCGATCTTGCCCCACCGTGCGGCGCCGGTCAATCAACTGGCGACCAATAGCAGCAGGCCTCTTCCTATTGGTCGGGGCACTGCTTATAAGGGCGTGCCGCGGCCTTTTTTTCATTCTCCTCCTCGCCGCGCCCCAGCCACATCCGAATATGCAGACTACCTTCCAATTCGCGCTTCGCCTCGCCCTTTTCATTTTGATTTGCTTTTACGCCGGAGCAGTCTCGGCAACATTGCGCGAGAACCATTACCTTTTCGCGAGCATCTGCATGGACAGTTTTGCATTGGTCGCCACAGCCACAGCGGTTCTTTCAATTTTGGCTTCATTTTTTGTATAGGCACTTTTGCCCACTTCCAAAATAAATCACAAAAAAAAGAAAAAAATAAACCCCGCGGCCTCATTTCTTCGCGCCATGGCCCAGAGCATGTTAGAGCACCGCCCCGCAAATGAATTGCACCATTTCCAGCTCTGCACACATCGCCGCAATTCTGCGTCCTACCAAGCAGTGCGTCAAGTCATTGAATTTTTAAGGCAAACCGCCGAGTTTGACGGAGCCAGCGACGACGTCATTTGCACTTCCATGCGCATTGCTCTGGCTGCTTTTCTGCGCGGCTCGGAGTTGGACTTGGCACTCGAGTCTGCAGCAGAACGCGTACATGAGCAACTGGAGCTTGAAGTTGCACAAATGGAGCGACGACGTGCCATGGCCGTCGCCCGCGACCGCCGTTGCGAGCGCAAGCGCATCGGAAGACTTCGCAAGCGACTGGACGAGCAACAGACCGAGTTGCTGCGGTTGGAGCAGGCGCATGACGCCCCTGAACAGCCAAGCAAACGGCCATGTGTTCGAATTCCGGCAATGACCACGACTTCTTCTCTGCGTTTGCACACTTCGATGCAAATTCCAAAATTGGACTTGGGCTCTGCGGCCCAGAGCAGCCAATAGCGGTGTATTTCCTTTTTGGGAGAAAGGCATAAAAGCGCCCGCGCGCGCATTTTTTTTTTGTTTTCGTACCTGTGCCCGCCATGCAACACTTCCGTGGCCCCGGATCGCTACAAGCTGCCATCGACTCGTACAAGTTGCTCGTTGCCAATGGCGCGGAGTCAGCCAATATTATTCGCCAACGCACGAGCGCCGGACACGAATTCATCCTGTTCTGCAACTACCGGGACTACTACAACTACCGCATGACCACTGGCCCGCGTGAGCTTCATCGAGTCGTACTTGGAAAAAGGAATTTGCATATTGACCTGGAGGCACCAATGTCGCTGCCTCTCGCTGATTTCAACAGCGACGTACACCAAATCTGCCAGTTGGTGCACGGTTATGTGTATCGCTTCATGACGGACATCTGCGGACAGCCGTGGCAGTGGAGCGACTTTGACAAGTTAGTCATTGCACGTTCTGCACGATGCCCGCACTTCCCGGAGCAGACGCGCCGTTCGGTGCATTTGAACTTTCCTCAAGTGCGTTTCAAGTGCAACCTCGGAGAGTATCGCTTCATGCACGAGTTGCTTGCGCGCGTTCGCGCGTTGAAACTCTCCGTTGAGCCGGACATGAACCTGTATCGAAGCAAACCCGACACGACCCATTCGCTGCGCCTTGCCGGCACAGAGAAGCTCACCGAGCGCGAGACTTCTTTTCTGCAGTACGAGACGTACGTTCAGCAGCCCTACCTGCATGACCCGGTGTGGTTCGATCCTTCCGACACCACGGTCGAGTGGACCTACGTGACATTCGATGCTTTTCAGCTGCCACGGGTCGCTTCTGAGGTGCGCGCAACGGGCATGCCCGAGCGTCCGTCGCGCATGCCGCGGCCGGTCATTGACCAGGCCGTTTCGGAATACCTGCACGTACTCTGGCCACGGTTAGAATGTTCGATCTATCCGAGCCAAGCCCCCTATGTCGCCGCCACCGTTCGTCCTGATTGGATGTCCACCATTGTTCATCCTGTGCCGGGGGTGAAGTGGTTTGCGCTAGCCATGATGGAGCAAACCCGTGTCGGCGCGGGGTTTGATCGGTTTTGGGAATTGTTGCAGCGCGTCAAGCCGACCGAGGACGGTGTCGATCGTGAGAAACGCAAGCGCAAGTACCGCGAGCGCTACTTATCTGCACAACGTGAGTTTGCCGATCATCCGCGGTTCTTGGTCGAGAACCGCACGTTGGCCAAGTTTGTGCGCGGAGGACTTGATGCATTGCCGCGCTTCTGCCCGTTCGGAGTCGAAGGCTGTGCTATGGATTTTGCCGTGTACTACATTGAACGCAGCAAGCGCTACTTCATTCATTGTCGCTCGTGTGGCAATAAGCGCCAAGTCGGCACGCGTGACACATTCCGTGAAATGGGCTACTTTTGTTCGCCGTACATCGACCAGTTTATGCCACCGGGATTGTTTTCCGTTCCTGGTCGCGCGACCTTCGTCATCAACAGCGGCATGGGGACCGGCAAAACCACTTGGTTACGCCAAGAGTTGCTGGCGGCAAATCCCGTGAAGGTGTTGATGGTTAGTGTGCGCGTGGTTCTGGCCGAATGCTACCACCATTGGATCGAGTGCGACATGTACACTGCAATTAAGGATTTCCGAGCGTACTACGAGGATCATCCGGCGCGTGCATGGATTGCCATTCAGTTGGAGAGCCTCAAGCGTTTCGCGCGATCGTTCGACGTGTTGCCGTCGATCGACGTACTGGTGCTTGACGAGTACTGGTCATTGATGTTACAATTTCAGAGCAGCACCATGGAGCGTCGCATGCGCGAGTGCTGCAATGCACTATTTGCTCTGATGCGCTTGGCACAAAAGGTTGTGATTCTCGATGCCGACGCGCGGCCGTACGGCGAGCCTTGGGAGGCAGTGAAACGCGAGCGAGGAGAAGACGCGGCGCTGCTGTACAATTTACATTTACCGGATCCAGTGAAACACTACACCATCATGGACTACAAATCACTGTTGGAGCGCGTTTATTATCGTGTGCGCTTCAACCATTTGGTGGGCATATGCAGTGGATCTCGACTGGAGCTCGAGTCGATCCAACGCAGCATTGCCGACCGACTGGCACAGGAAACCGACGGCGAACAGGAGTTTGTTCCGCTGACTTACTCGAGCCAGAGTTCTGACGAACACATGCTGACCGTGTCCAGAGCAGACGAGCTTTGGCAGGGGATGCATGTCTGCTACACTCCCACGATCACAGTCGGTGCCAATTACAAACCGACGGAGAACGAGGAGCAAGAGCGCGAGCGCGAGGTGTTCATCATCGCATCGGAGCTTACTGCTAGTCCCACCACGATGCTTCAAATGGCCGGTCGTTTCCGCTGGAGTCGTCGCGTGTACATTGCAATGCTACCGACGATGTTTGTGACGAAGACCGATGCATTTTCAGGCACGATCGACGACGTACTCGTTTGCTGTCAGGAGACCATTGCGCGCTATCGTAACACGCTGGCCGAGCATGCACCTCGAGTGATCAATTCGATGGGCGCATGGGTCGTCGATCCGCTTGACCACGCTACGCGCATGGCCGCCTGGTGCAAGGCCGAGCGTTTGCTTGCCCGCGCGGATTATTTGGGCATGCTACGCCTTCTTATTTTGCAACACGGCGAGCGATTCGTCGACGAGCGCGATCTGCCCCCATGGATGAACACACGACCGGCCGTGCTACAGCGCGTGGTATCAAATTGCCTGTTGGAGCAATTTGAGCAGACTGCGCTGCGGCTCAGCGAGGATGCCTCGGCTCGTGCCGCTCTTCTTCTCAAGTACGATGTGATGCCACACCAATGCAACTTGACTGGCCGCGAGCTAGCGTTTCTGGAACACTCCGAGCGAGCCGTTTGTTATCTTCAGTGTCTTTCGCTACACGGCGGGCTGCTGGGGCCACTGCAAAATTTGGACGAGCTCTATACTGCGGAGCTCATCGCCGGCGGAGCTGCGGTAGAGGACGCGGCCCAACTGTATCGCCACCCGCTCACTCGCTACCTCCAAAGCACTACTGCACAAAACAAGCTTATGCCATTGCGAGAAACACATGCATTGACGATCGCTTGGGCCTCACGTGCACTTTCACCTTTTATTCAATGGTGTGCGACCGGCCAATTTGCCACATCCAAACAAATAGTCGAGGAGATTTACGACGTGCAGCATTTTCACGTGGACTACATGCAGCCATTGTCCGAACCGAAGAACCACGACCTGTTCCGCATGTTTGGGTTCTCGTCGTCGCAATTGAACAAAGTACCGGCAAAGATCAATTCCATGCTGAGTATTTTGCGCAAGTTTGCTGCGATTTTTGAGCTGCAAATTACAACTCGCAAGCGACTGACGCATCGTGCTCCATCGACCTTCTGCATCGACTTCCAGCGCGCCAATGACATTCTGCAAATTGCACAAGGCCAGACGTGTGGACACGAGCTGGAGCCGTTGGCGATCATCAATGCTCGTGCCACGTCAGTTTAGAGTCCATTGGGGTTCCATTTGTAAGTGGTCTGTGCGACACCCCAGTCTTCCATGTCCAATATATGCTCATAGCCATTGCGCCGTAGCCACGACCAACCTTCTCGCGTGCGTCGCCAAAAATCGCGATCGCCCATCACAAAGTCTTTCTTGAGTTGTGGTGCCTGGCCAATGTACAACTCAGTCGTGGGATCCACGCGCTTGTTGCGGCGATTGATAAAAATGCAAGAGTAATTCCACATCTCTAATGGCTTGAATATATCTTGGATTTCGTTTCGATGCACCACAGGGATGAAATGCTGATGAATCGTTTCTTCCGTGCGTTCTGACATGGCAGTGAGAATGCCAATGATGTCCATGTTGTTTTTAAGGTCTGGCGGAATGGCTTTAATGTCTTGTGATGTGTACCAAACCGTGAGGAAAATGTGTCGTCCATTAAACGCAATGTGTCGCAGTTCTGGGACGTTGTGAAATCCACGATTACTCGCGTCGTTCGACACCAAATCATCCAAAATGCACAAAATGTTCAAATTTCGGTCGTTGCGTTGGCGATCGCGCATTTCGTTTGTCAGTTGGCGTTGGCTCTCAAAAATCATTTTCAGCACCGTCAGTCCGCCGATTTTCAACTGGCCATTGACGATTTGCATCGGACTGTCATCAAGATTGTCGAAAATGTACTGTTCCGGTACTATACCGCTGTACTCGCGCGATTGTTTGGTTCCTGTGAAAACATACACTTTTGCATAGTCTTGGCGTACATTCATCAACGCTGCACGAAGGATTGTGCTTTTTCCACTTCCGCGTGGTCCTTCCAAGCAAAACTGTGAATCAGGGCGAAAAATCTCCCATCGCATTTGCTTGATGAACACCTCGCGGCCAAGGTTTGTCCGAATTTGCACGGCCAATGTGTGCTCCGGCTCCACAATAGTCTCTTTGTAGTGTTGTTCCATGAAGCGCGGGTGATCACGTGATGCGATGCCATCGTCGTCGATGCCTGTAGCGTCTCGCGCACGAGCGCGGTTGCCTTGTTCTTGATCGCCGTCTAGGCGCATTGCCGCCGGGACATAAGCGCCGGGAATTGGCCCAGCCCAGTCATCTCCTTGGACTGGCCCGAGAGGGTCCATTTTCTACCGGGCTCTGCTGCTTCAACACTAGAAATGCCCCCGAAAAAAAAGGCCGCGGAACAGGCAGAGACAGAAGTGTTGATCGAACAAGTGGTGAACAGCAGTGGCTCCGATGCATCACTCGATGAGCTTTTGAGCACCGCCAAAGACATCCTCTCTGGCAAAACCATCGCCGAGCCTGAGATTCCGCCGGATGCGCCGCCCCCCGTTGCATACGGGGAAAGCGGCCCGAGTTTGCGCTCGGGCATGCTGCCTCCGCCGCCACCAGCGGTCGGGCCGGTGATGCCGCCGATGGAAATGCGGCCGCCAGTGAGCATCGATTGCATGCCACCGCCTCCCTCAACTGCGCCAAAAACACCAACTGTGCGCCCGCGAAGCGCAAGCAACGCCAAACCGCTGCCGATTGTTGCCGACGACGCAGAACTCGATCGCATCGCTTTGTACTCGGCCAAGCTCACTGCCTACCGGGCGCTCATGACACCCGAGCAAGCACAGAGCATGTACTTTCCGCATCGCACTGCGCCATCGGCCGACTGGGAGCTTGCGCTACGTCAGGCTCGTCAGCGACTCATGTCTGGCAACGAAGAGCAATGGCTGCGCACTGGACTCACGACCGGTGCCGGGTTGCTCGAGGCCGTTGTGCCGATGCTCGCTCGAGTCGCTCCCGCGCACATACAGCCCTACATGGACGTAAGCGGCCTGCGTTCTGACATGGCGGCAGTGCTCGGAGAAACCAAATTTGACGACCCGGCCATGACTGTCCTGCAAGACCAAATGCGCCGCAATGTCGCGATTTGTGCAGTGGATTTGTACGGCATGCTTGCTGTAAATCCATGGGCCATGCTCGGACTCAGTACGATGCAAATGATCCAGTACCGCGCACAGTCAAATTACACGCGCAAAGTCGAATATGCGCGTGCCGCGGCAATGTCCACTGGCGTGCCGATGCCATCCGATGGCTTTGAATAAAAACTTCTAACAACTCGCAGTACGCCATCCGAACATGTCGTTTGCCGGCTCGAACCTCGCAAAGCCCACGTGGCCCGAAGCCGAACGCAAATTTCTCGAACTCGATCGCGATGGTCGTTACTTGCTCAACCCCGTGCAGCATCGCAGCAAGTCGTACAACGCCAGTGGTGCGATTGACATCACCTACTCGCACCATGTGGTCGACAACAGCGGCGGAGCCGTTGTATTGACTTTTCCCGCGACTGCCGCGGCAATGAAGAACTGCATCGCGCGCGAGTACCGTTTCATGGCGCTCAGTGGTGCCAACGCCATGACGATCAACACGCCGTCGGGTGCCATCATTTACACGCCTGGAAATGCTGCTCCGCAAGCCAACGTGACTCGCACCGGTACTGAGCCGCACACGTGCACAGTCTATGTGTCTGCCGCGGACCGTGTGCATGTTGTTGCTGCTACGGATATGGCGTAAACCTCTGTACGGCAATCACTTTTTGGTTCTATGGCGACGAGCGACACTGTGACTGCAACCGCCGGGCCCACGGTCGTCGTCGACGGTGCCTATGTCCGTGGCAAACTTGTGCAATGTTTGCAAATGGTTTTCGAAGCTATCCTCGGCGCGGTGGACCAGGATGGGGTTGTGGGCCGTGAGAAGCTCGTGGAAACGCTCGAATACCAACGAGGGCTCGTCCTCACTGCACTCCCTTCGAGCACGTTGTTTGGCGACCAGCAGTTGCACCAACTACTTGGTGCCATTTATGTCGTCGCCGCTGCCACTGCTCCTGCGCTCGAAAACACTGATTCGATGCCAACCACGACCGAAAAAGCGCTCGGTGTCGTACCCCAGCTCGAGCCAATTGCGCCAGACACACTCCGCGCGCAGCTTCAGTTGTTGACACGGGTGATGGACAATCTCGATGTGCAGATGCTGTGCAAAACCATGAACGGATGTGCGCGCTACTTTGCCGTGACATCGCGCGTTGCTGCAAAAATGATGGACCAGGCGCCGCCATCGTAGCGCAATGTTCTATACAATAAAACCAACCACACGCATCGCACACATGGCCGATTCGCTTGTTGGTCCCTACGCGAATGTCGTTGGCATGCAGCCGCCGATGCAGGCACCGCCGCAGCCGACCATCATCGACGCGATTTTTGACCCGCTCGAGAATTTGGTGGCCATGTTTGGTTTGGTAACGCCGGTGTCGCGCGCGGTGTTTGGCATGATTTGTGGCGCCACTGTGGTGTTTCTCACAAAGCCCAACTCGGTCTTTTTGCCGAACGGCACCCCGCGGCAGTTTACTTTGCTACTGCCGCCGGCCGAGCGTGACCAGGGTACTTGGGTTCCGTGGTACGCATGGATCCTGATCCCGGGCATCATTTTGGGCTTCCTGATTTGAACGAATGCGACGGCCGATTGTTTTCTTGGTGGCTCGAAAGTCAAGAAGGCAAGAGCGCATCGGACGAAGAGCTGCGACATCATTGCCACGCGTATGTGCGCGACGTGTTGTTTGATTACGCATGGGTTGCAATGTCCAACGGAAATGAGAAGCCGCCGACGGACAAAAAAAAGCGCAAAGCCATGCGACTCTTGCTTGCCACCATGCTGGCAAAACTGCGGCAAAACCGCGAGTGGCCGGCCAATTACCCGCGATTTCCGCGCAATGTCACTCCACTGATACAAGTGGAAATGAAACAATGGGAATAGCAAGTCTATCCCAATAAAATACGCCAACATGTTTGCCTTTTATTTGGTTTGGTCGTTGTACGGTCTTGCTTGGGTACTGGACACGCCGCCGGCATTTCTACAGCTGGCTATTAGTGGTCGGTCTCATGGCAGCTCGTATTCAAACCGTCGAGCGCTACGTGAGTCGGGCGATGGTGAGGGAAGTGTTTGCGCCACACGTGGGCTCGCGCAATAAGCGCATGTGCGCAAAAGCACGACGCGCCGTACTTGCACTGGCCAAAGGCGGAGCGTGCAACAATTGCGGCTTGGCCGTGGACAATTACTGGGAAATGTACTTTTGGCACTTTGATCATTTGTTTGACGTGCAAGATCACGCTGTGTCACCGCTCACAGGAATTCAGCAATTTCGCATTTCTGGCAACGACTGCGTCAATCGCAGTTGGCGCCTAGTCAAAGAACATGCTATGCGCGACACACAGCTGCTTTGCGCCGATTGTCACTGGGAGAAAAACCAATTGGTGCGCAGAGATCGCGAGCGCGTGGCCACTTTGACCACAATGGCCGCAGAAACACTCGCAGCCATGCTGCCGTAGCAGTAAATCTACTGGAAATAAACAGAAGTGCGATGTCTGCAACACTGGCCGCCGGGCTTGCGGTTGGCGCCATGGCATTTATTGCCGGAATTTCGACAATCGCAACCGCCAACATGGGGGAGCCGTACAGCGAAGAAAAAATGATCGAGCAGCAAACTGCGCTTGACACGGGGTCGCCGCAGTTGATTTACGGCACGGAGCAAGTGGCGTACGTACACGAGTGTGCAAGTTCTATGCCACAAATGATAGCCCGGCGCAAATGACGACACGTAGCAATGCCGAGCCGCTCATGATCGACGGCTTCGAGGACGTTGTTGCCCGTCAGGTTCAAATTGATCAGCCGTTCGCGCGCGATTTGAAGCGACCGCAGGCGGGCTTTGAGCGACCAAGCGGCATCCAATTTGGCCAAGAGGAAAACAGCATCCGAGAATTGCGAGCGCGCATGGAGTTTCAGCACAGCATCGACAAAAGGCTGCCTTGGGTGCAGAACGATTTGCTGGCGCCTCGTGCGATGAGCAACGCCGAGCAACCTGAGCCCACAATCATCGATGAAGCTGCCCGTGCGTTGCAGCAAATCAACGACCCGCCGGTCAAACCCGTCGAGGAAAGCATTGAAGATTTGGACCAAGGCAGCAAAGCCGTGTTAACCACGATTGTCATGGCAGCGGTTGTTAGCATGTTATTGCTTGCACTGTAACATACTCGGAACTTTATTCTATGCAAACTAAATAACAGCGCGCAATGTCCAATCAGTTCAACGCGTACGCGTCGGCTGCGGTTGGTCCGCTTTCTGGTGTGTTTCACACCTCGGCCCCGCTTGCTCTCGACACCGTTCCTCGCCGTGGCGAGAAGCTCAATGACATTGTACGCGAGTGGCTGGCGCTGACGCCGGTCCAGGCCACGCATGCGTTTGGCGCCGCATCGGCCAACGGAAGCCAGTGCAGTTTCCGACCGGACAACTTCGATCGTCCGCTGGTGTACTATGTCCGCGTGACCATTTCCGCCATTACCGCCACCGGTGGTACCTACGCGCGTTTGAAGGACTCTGCGCTGTTGTCCATCATCAAGAACCTCGACTACCGCTACATCAACCAGTCTGTGAACACGCCATTGATAGAGCAGCAGTGGCTCGAGGCGCTTTTGGAGGACAACGTGAAGCTGCAGCAGCGTCGTTTGCGCAAGCTTGGTTTGCTGCAGACTGCCGCTGACCGCGATGCTGCCGCCCTGGCTCAGCAAGAGCTGTATGTGCGCCTGCCGTCGTACCACCAGCGCGAACCGTACAAGTCTCCGTTCGTGCGTGGACTTGGCACGCAGTACGAAATCATCTTCAACTGGGGCCCGCTTGGCGAGATCATCGAGACCGACGGCACCAACCCCGTTTGCACGATCGTTGGACAGCCTGAGCTTGTGATCGAGCATGAGACGTACACCAACGACACCAAGAAGGCTTTCTTTGCCTTGATTCAGCAAGAGAAGGGTCTTGTGGCGCCGTTTTTGGATTGGCAGCGCGAAATCGTCAGCACGTCGCTCGCGGCTGGAACGACCAATGCTGGTCGCCTGGCCGTGCCGCCGATGCGTCGCGAGGCTCGGTTCTTGATTTTCCTGTTCCAGGACACGGCGAACTTCACTGATTACGTCGGAAGCAGCGTTGCGCTGAGCTCTGCGCTGCTGCCTGACTACGTCACGCTCGTGTACGACAGCAAGAACCAGCTGCAGGAGCGCGTGTCGGTCAAGCTGTTGCAGGATCGCTTTTTTGAGCGCCACTTCCCCGACGGTGGCGAGTTTCCTTGCGTGCCGTTTGTGTTCGAGCAGTGCTCGCACGACCGTCTGCTGACTTCGGGGTCGGTGGACTTGAACTACACGCCTTCGCTCACCATCCAGCCCGAGTGGAACACGGCGACGACCGTGAACTTGCGCATCACCGTCTACGCTGCGACGTACAACATCGTACAGCAGGTTCAGGCCAACTGGAAGAAGGCCGCCGTGTAACATGTCTATTGCATTTATCAATACACGCAAACATGTGTGGCATTTTTGTGACTATTGCGCATCTGTTCATTGCGCCGACCATCATTCTCAGCGCGTACAACGGCTGGGTCGTGCCGCTTTACATCCTGGGATTTGGTGCATTGGCCTATCACGGAATTCAATTGGTCTTGTATTTGTGCAAAAAACAAAAACTGGCAATGATGTGGCGCCCGCGCAACTTGTTCGCGCCGTCGTGCAACAGCTGCCCGTTTGCCACTAACGACGATAACTGAGCCGTTGTGGTGGATCATACGCCGGTGCCATTGACGCCCGCATCATGTCGTGTGTCTCGCGAATAAGTGCAAGCAGCTCGCGATGCCGACGTTCGCTCAGCGCAGCCATTTGCTCCAACCGCTCCATCACATTCACTTGCTCGTTGCTCGGTGCAATTGCTGGCGGCGGACGAACCATCCGGACTGCAGGAGCTTGTCGTGTAGAAGAGGGTTTACTGCCCTCGTGCTCGGCCCACGGCGCCTCCAACTCTTCGTCGACCCAGCGGCGAAAATTGTGCTGGTGACCGTCGGTGCGCTGCAAGCACTTGTAGTACTTGCGGTTGGGATTCTTGTCGCTCTTGCTTTCAAACACTTTGCACTTCTCGCCACAGTTGGTACCGTCTGAATAACGGTACTCGCAGTAGTGCGGCTCAATTTGCGTATCGTCCATCGACGGTTCCTGCTGTCCACGGCGCATGGCGGGTCACGCCGCAGTGGCCGCGGGCGCCATCTTATATGTCGCGAGCGTGTTCATGAACGTTTTCCAGAAAATCCAATCAACATTGGGCCAATCCGAGCACAGCGTGACACGTCAGCAAATACGCAATAAAGCGGTTTATTTACAATGGGCTTACGCGGTCGCCAGACAACCAAGTGTTCGCGAACATGTTTATGAACGCTCAGAAAGGAAACTCGCTGGTTATATAAATCCGACCCAGTCAGTCTTTTGTCACTTCACCGCCATGAGCAACGGGTTTGGTGGCGAACCACCCACCAGCTGGACCAAACACGCGTCTATGTTATTCAGTGATGACAATTACTTGGAGCCGCTGTGGCTTATGATCAAGGACCTCAGCCGAGTTCGCAAATTAGTGCACTACGGGGACATCCGGCTGGCTGAAGCGGGACTCACGGCCCGCGGCGTTGAGACCATTTTGGAGGAAGGCCAGCTGTACGGACAATACTTGCAAGCAATTGGAATAGTGATGACCCGCTACTGCGAGACACAGCGCAAGATACGCGGGTGTCAATCCCCAATCTCCGCCGATGCTCAAAGCCGATGGATGGATAAGAGACGGCGATGACAAGGTTCTTACCTGCCTTTTGCCGCCGGGGTTGGTAAACCTCAACGTTGCACTGCAAATGGTCAGATGCGCTGAACTTCCCGCGACGATGCGAAAGACCGAGACGGAGTGAATTGTTCCCGTGTCTTGAATGTCGCGTCGCGAGATTGAAGAAAATATTTGTTGGTCTTTACATAAACAGTTTATTGCATTACGTCTAGTTCCGCGGCTCATTAGGATCATGGCCTTGCCCCAGCAACATGAAGAGTGGCGCGTAATGCGAGCTCAACGCGCGCCAAACGGCGTACGAACCACGCCAAGACGACTTGCATCGGCTGCCTTGCTCGCCGCATCCGGCCCGTTGTGTGCCAGTCCACGCGTTTGGTGAATCGTTGCAATGACTTCGGCCCACATAGATTGGGACTCCTCGCGCGCGTCCGCCAGCTCCTTCTTCAGCAGCTCCAGGTCGGAAACCACTTGCATCAGCGCCGAAGAAGCCACTTGCGCCGAGCGCGTCTGGATGTCCGCCTTGGATCCTCGGACAGACGGCGTGGACTTCTGTGCTCCTCCTTCGTGCGAAACAAACGACGGTTCGGCGTCCTCGCCAACCCAGCAGCGAAAGTTGTGATACTCCTCGCCGGTTTTCACGCTGCACGTCCAATACTCGCGTCCGTTGTTCTTTGCACTGTTGCTCACACGCACGGTGCACGCAGCATCGCACGTGTTTCCATTGAGAAATCGATAGCCGCAGCGATGCGCGCCACCGATATCGACCGGCGTGGACGCGGGCGCAGGGTTGGCGGGACGGTTGACTTGGAAGTACGCCATTACGCGTGCAGTGGCGGCGCAGAATAAACTTCGCGCGTGGCCGGCGCGTCGATAAAAAGTCGTCGGTAACGTCCGCGGTAGGTGTACAAACCTTGAAGCAAAGCGTCGCACACGTGATCGTTGGCCAATAAATATTCCGCCTGTGGCGTGCAATTGTGTACCATGTCCATGCGCGACACCAGATTCTGCAAACAACTGATGCTCGCTTGCTTACTCCGATCGTGTCCGTGTCCCACTGGAATTCCAAAGTGCCGCATAACCTGCTGTCGCTGTTGCTGGTGCAGCATCGCACGCGGAAACAACATGTGCATCGATGCAGTCACGGCGGCAATGATGGCCCAGTTTTGCGGTCTTGGCGGATTGCCTGCTTCAATCACCACGTCGTTCACGGGGTCTTCGGTGACCCATTCGGGATCGCTAAATGGCCAAAACGGCGAACCAGGCTTTCGATATTCCATCAACGCGTTGTGTAGCAATTGAGAAACAAGCGCGCCGATCCACACCGGATTGTTGTGCGCACGCTCGTAGTCCAACATTCCAAGTGCCGAGCATGGCGGGGAGATGTAGGCAAATAAGTCTCCGTCGTCGTTCAGCAGAAACAGTACCACGGCGCTGTTTTTTAAGCCCCAGTCGATCGAAATGAGCCGGTGGACCATGGCTAGTCCGTTAGGCCGTCCCAATTAGGAAATGGGGGCACTTGCGTCTCTTATATAGTATAATAATACTATATATGTATCTCTCACGCCCGCTTTTCACCAGAGTTTGAACGGCGAATCCACAGTCGGCCCAAGTGAATAGCCGCTTGGCCCACTGCTGCCGAGCCCGCGAACGCTACCAAAGACACCCAAAAGTGTGGCGCGTTGGTCGCTGGGAACAAAATACGCTGCAGAGCAATACTTACTAGCGCATAGGCCACAGCACTGATGCCAGTGGCCCACAGCGGCATGGTTTCCGGCGCCATCAGTCGCTCGTAGGCAAATGCACTGAGGCCCATGCCCACGAGCAATTCACTCGTCAGTGACGTGTACATCACAGGATACAACAATGCGCTGTACAACAATCGCACAAACACCGCGCCCGCTGTGATCCACAAAACCCCGTGTACGAATGTGTATTCTACCATGATTGGTATGACTCTGCGCGCGCCTAGCTCGAACAACCCCGTAGAATGTCGCGCCCAACGCTCCTGACACCAAATCCACCACACGACGTTTATTTACTGAAAAACCCACTAACCCACGATTTGATTATTAACATGCATGTCCGTGCGCCGAACCGCGATTGCGCACTGCAATTGCTCATGGAAGTGATGCCTCTGCACAAGTTGCCGTACACGCTCGAGGTGGCGACGTGCTTCTGCGTGCTTGGTCGAGCCGCTCCTCCAGTACCGATTGTAACCGACGCTCAAGTCGTTCACAGCCCAGTACGAATGATGGAGTAGCCGGCTCGATTTCTGCGCGCTCTGCCTCCTCCGAGTCCACTATGCGCGGCGTATAAAACAATGGTGTTTTGACCGGCGGCGGAAACATCACTCGTGTCATTTCACAATGCGAATAAACCACCGGTAAATGCTGTAACGCCAATGCAGTCGCTTTGGCTCGTCCAAGGTACTCCGGGTCGTAGTACTCCGACGCGCGCTTGCAGGTTGGCGCGTACTTTGGGTCTTGTGCGCGTTTCAGCCGGTAGTGCATGACGTAGCGTTTCAAACGCGGCACGACAAACGAATACCAGAACATATCGTTGCGTTCGTAGCGCCACACTTGCAATGTGTCGCCAGCAAAATGAGGCAGCTCACCGCGCGCCAGTCGCTGCTGCAGTGCTAACCCCTCGGCTTCGGTAGGCACTTGAATTGGACGGTAAAACACCAAGTAGGCCGTATCCAAACCGGGCCATGAGCGCATGCAACACTCCAACTGAGGTAGGTAGCGGACAGGCAGCTGGTCGCTGGGGAGTGGTGCAGTGCAAAGTAATTTGAAGTCGAGGATAGCGTGCTCGCTGATGTTGTCCGTGGTCCCAATAAACAAACCAGGAACACCAGCAACGCAATCTGCAGACAGACTAGCAGGCACTGCCGGCAGTACGCGTTGTTCGAAGCGCGGATCGTGCTTGAAAAACAGCGCACGAATATACGGCTCCCAAGCGGTTCCAGCACGGGTGTACGGGTTGTCTGCCGGTACGCCATCGAGAAGCTCGCGTACCGAGCCCACAAGATTGCAGGCCGTTGCAAACTGCGAGAAGGTGAGCGTGGCATGCCCGCGGTACTTGTGTTCGGGGTACACGGCGGCCATGAAAACGATTTTTAGCGCCGAGTAGCATTGGTAAACGCTTGTGGCCAGTAGCGTCCACCGCCAGCAGCTGCGTCGCCGTACATGCCATAGGCATTTCCCCGAACAGGAGCAGCAGCGCCGTTTGAACCAACCCAGAATCCACCGGCCGGAGCGTTGTACAGGCGAGCATCGGCGCCCGGTGCTGCAGCACCGGGATACGCAGCGTTGCCAGGCGCAATTTGGTTCCAACGATACACTTGGTTCGTGGGCACACCAGTAATGGCGGTCGCTTGAGCGTTTTGAACGTATCGTTTCAAGTTCAAGGGTCCGCGGTCGATCAAAGTTCCCGCGGCAGTACCGTCGGGGTTGCCGTTGTTGGCTGCTTCCAAAGGCTGCGTAAGCGCAGTGAAGTTGTGGTATCCTCGAGGCAGCTGAATAATACCCGTTTGGACGTTGTAAATGAAATCCAAATCCTCTTGGTTTTGAGGTCCAGTCTGAGCAATGCGCACGTACTGCTTCATGACTTCGAACTTACTGTCAACAAACGCCTGCTGGCGTTTCTCGTAGGTGTCAAAGTGGCGATTGACCCACTCTCGAATAGCGGGATTGCGCATGTCGTACCACGACGCCAGAACCATGTCTTTTTGCAGTTGTTGTTGCTGAGCGAGTTTCTGTTGGGCCCATTGAATCTCGCGGTCGGTAATTGGCATTGTGCGCTGAATATTTGCAGGCGGGATGCCCAACAAAGCTGCTCCGGATGACGGCGTCCCCGGCGGCACATCTCGCATAATCTCGCGCTTGAATTGGATCGTTTCGTCATACGGATCGGGTTTGAATGGTACCACCCCAAAATCCGTCGGATCATTCGGACGCATTTGGACTGCGCCGCGAGTTTGATTCTGCCACGCATACTCTGTTTGTTCCGTTTCGCGTTTGATCGGCATGGCCGACGCGTCGGCCAACGCCGCAGCCTTTTGGACCGACATCGTGTTCGCAATGTTACAAAGTTGCATAGAAACACTGTAGTTTATTGCGGAAACGGGCGCGGGTCCGCGGTACGTGTACCCGGTGCTTCATGCGGCCGCTGTCGCAGCAATGGTAACCACGGGTCATACACATTGGGAATCAAAAATCGAATTTCATCGGTCAGAATGGACTTGGGCGCTGGTATTCCGCGGCGCGGGATGGTTACCTCCGGCTGTACGGCCGCATTGACACCGCGTGAACCAGTGAATTGCACGTGCTGTCCACTGCCGGTTGTCGGCGCCTGCATCGGCTGATGGCGACTCATTTTGGCAACTCTCGGTATAGGGTAGTAGGAATTTCTTCGGCGCCTTGGAGTTTGATGCGCAGTGTGTCTTGGCCCAATTCGCCTTGGCCACGCTCGGCTTCAAATTTCACACGACGATTGATGTCCAAGTCTTGCAACTGCTGCACGCGACTTACGAGCGGCCGCGGACCAGTGCGCACTTTTGCCACGGTGTCGCGTCCTTGGTCCACAAACGACTGTACCTTCTGCTGAAAGCCTGCCCGTTTTTCTACGAGCATGTTCACGGAGAGCAGGGCCACCGCGCCCACACCGACGAACAACAGCACGTTCATTGCGCTTGTTTCCAAACGTGCATAGAATGTGGTCGATTGTTTCGCTTTTCAATTTGATCAACGCCATGGTGTTTGTCATTAGCATGCCTTCGTACTACATGCTGCTGTATTGTCCACAGTGTCCGAAATTCCTGAAAAGTGCTGGCGAGCTCGTCCAGCATCTGTGGTATCCCAACCGACACATGATCCGCCACACCGTGAAAGACGTCGGCGAACGCGGCCAGGCGCGCTACGAAGATGCAAAAGAAGTCGTCGGCGAAAAAGTAAACAGGGTCGCCGATCGACTGGCTGTGTTCCGCGACCCACTGGAGGTTGGCGATGTGTTCAAGCCGCCATGTGTACCGTGTCCCGGGGACTTGAGTGCCGAATTTTTGTCGGACGATGTAAGTCACAATCCGCGGATGTTGATGGATCCGACGAACAACAGCACGTCGCTCAATCCTCGAGTGCGTCAATGCGTCTTGATCGACGGGTTTGACACCGGCGCCGGTCGTGTGCAACTTCTTGGACGAGATCCAGTGAGTCCACGTGACTTTGTCTGTACGATGCTATTCGGTGGAAAATGGCGCGACGTGTGGACCAAGCTGTACGGTTGGAACCCCGATGGCGAGCCGACGCAACGCAAGCCCATTACGTGGTACACTGCTACCCAACGACTTGGCAAAGACAACTGGAATCGCTCGTTTTTCAAGGGTTCTGAGACGCCATTTACTTGGATGCGCTATGAGCCATTGAAAGTGTGGTACAGCCCCAGTGCATCCGCGACACAGCCCGACCGACAGAAACGACCGACGGCCGAGGCGTACTACACGATCAATGGCATGTTGTTCATACCGCCGAAACTTTGGGACTACCAGTGGACCGTGGTACAAACAAAAGACGGCAAATACTATCCAAAAGAACCGTCGCGGTATGCGTCACCCACTGCGGATTTCAAAGATGTTGACAAACGGTTTAGCGTGACAACGCAACCGCACCCGTATGCCAAGCAAGATGCACTGTCATTCGTTACAGCCACGAAACGACAACGTGCGCAAGCAGAGAATCCCGATGGCGTGTGGTACTACAGCGATCGTATGTACGAAAACGAAATCTGGTACCCCACGTGCACTGGCGATGCATGCCGCGACGGCGATCGCTGGCTCAATACATCGCTGCAGTACTGGACCGATGACAATTTCCGCGATTACATTGCGCAATATTTCCAGGGCTTTTCCGGTTGGGATGTAAAATTCACACCAGCAGTACAATAAACCGCGCGAGTTTCTAATCGTTGCTTGATGTACCCCGCGGCCAGCAATGGCCAACATTATCGCGGCAAACCAGCTGAACCAAGAAGCCGGGCGTATCCTTTCGTACACGAAGGAAAAGTACCCGATCTTGCGCAAGTATCATGTGGGCAATCACCCGTTGCTTGCAGAGCGCACGCTCAAAACCATGACGCCATTGCCTCAGGTAAAAAGCAAAATGATCACGCGCTTGCTTACCGATATGACACACGAGGGCGATGGTGGCTTGGATCCACGTACAGTCAAAAGGCACCAAGACAAACAAGAAATTGCGAAACTTGACGAACAGGTCGATTTGGCCTTTATCAATGAATTTCACCGCTGGCTACAAGGCGCCTCGGTGCTGAATCACCCGGACATTACGCCCTGGGGCAATCACAACATGTTTCATTGCAAGGGAGTGCGCGAGTACATCAACGAATTGGTGGCAATGCGATTTGATTACCAGCATGCGTTGTGCAAGCTCGCAATGTTCTGGCCGAAGGATTTGGATGGGTGCTATTTGTACTACAAGTACATTGTAATGGGATGGGGGATGGACACGCGCATGCAAGGACTCGATGCCCCAGGAGACAATCCGGATGTCCCGCCGTTCATGACAATCAGCGGCATGCTGGGGTTTTTGGATGAATTTTCACTGACTACGCTTGTAGACGAGATTCTTCCAACGCAAACGGCACAACAAAATGCGTATGCCCGTGGAGGAGGCATTCATCGCACAGATGCGGCCAATGACACCGCTGGAGACCAGGCTATGCAACGGGCAATTGACCAGCCTGATCAAATTCACCAGGCGGCAAGATTCCTTTATTTGCGCAACGCTGCGCGTGGAACACAAATCAGCCGACTACTGCATCAAGTGCAGAACGCAAGCATTGAACATGAACTCGCGCCAGCAGTAGTCGCACGACACAATGAAATGATCGTTGCCACTGGACGTCTAGAAGCCGCTATCCAGCAACTGGTGGCTACCGGTGGTGGTGGCGGCGCACCTCCTGCGCCTGCTCCCGGCGGCGGCGGTGGCGGTGGACCTCCTCCTCCTCCTCCAGCTCCAGGTGGCGGCGGTGGCGGCGGCGGTGGCGGCGGCGGTGGCGGCGGCGGTGGCCGTCCTCTTCCTATTCCGCCAAGGCCGCTTCGTCCAGCAGGATTGCGAGCCCAATTATTGATGCAACAGCAATTGATGCAAGGTCGTCGTAGAAACCAAGCACCTGCTCCAGTGCCTGTTCAGGCTCCTGCTCCGGCACCGGTTCAGGCTCCTGCTCCGGCACCTGTTCAAGCGCCAGCGGTAGACATGAATCAAATCATTCAGTACTTGCAAAACACACAGACGGGTCGTGCGCGTAATGCCGCGTTGCGCGCTGCACAGCGATTGGATGCCGCCGATCCCGCAGATCCAAACATCATTGCATTGACGCAAGATGCACTCGGGGGCTTACGTGCAACTGTGGATTCATTGGAAATCAGGCTGGAAGGACTTCGAACACGTGCCGTTCGCGCACGCGATGCAAACCAGCAAAATGCGTTCCGTGCACAGATACATCAACTCGAAGCGGCCGTGAATGCTGGACAGCAACAAATTAATGCGGTCCAGCAAATGTTACCCGCGCCGCCCGTAGGAGGAGTACAGGGAGTTGTCGCGTCGCTGTCTCAGGCACCACTGACCGTTGGCGCGCTAGTTGGAATCAACGAGCGCATGGAAGAATATCTGGAGCAGACACGGAAGCAAAAATTTTTGGCTAAGCAGGCACATGAAGATCAAGCGGACTACGAAGACATGACCAAATCAATCGTTGAAGCTCTGAAAATCAAAAAAGAGCCAGTCACAGATGATTCACAGACTCGCAATATTTCAAAGTTCTCCAAAAAGGCACAAAGTGATAATGCTGCAAAACTTTCACCAGAAGAAGAGCGAAAACTGGCTATTACCGTGCAAGTCGAGGTCCAGAAAATTGCAGATGCCGTTGCAAAAGATTTGGCGGAAAAGAAAAAGGACAAAGTTTACGCTGACCTCGCCGAGCTGCGAAAAGAACTACAAGCCGCGAAACAATTGGCAGGCGAAAGTGAAACTCTTAAGCAACAGCTTACTGCGTTGCAAAAGCAAGTGGCTGATCAGGAAAGAGCACACAACGAAGCAGTGACAAAGGAAAGAGGTGACGGTGAAAAACTACGAGAAAAGGCATTGCAGGACCTAGTGAAAGAACTTGCCAATAGCAAGACAGCGTATGATGAAGCAAGCAAAGCACGTGCAGAGGAATTAAAAAAAGTACGCGAAGATGCTCTCGAGGAAAAGAAAAAACAAGATGCAATCATTGCTGAAAAAGAAAAAGAAAAACGCGAGGCGGCCGCGGCATTGGTCACGGCACAGAAGGCATGGGAAGATGCTCAAAATAAGCTTAAAGAAATGGAGGCAACACGCAGTACACCGTCGTCTTCTGAAGCCAGCGAAGAGCTCGCGAGCAAGGTCGAGGCAGCCGCAGTAAAGGTGCAAGAGGCAAAAGAAGATGTCAAGAAAGCCGTGATCGACCTGACCAATACAGTACAAGAGGCTGAAATGGAGATAGCCGAAGCACAACAAGTGGTAATTGATTTGACAGCCGACATGGAAGTTCAAACAAAAGTAGCGGATCAACAACAAGCTGATGCGGACAGCACGATGGAAGCAGAGGCGGTAAAAACAGAACAAAAAATCGACGAAGTACTGACCCCTACTGCTCAGCGCGCGGCCAACATGATCGCAACAATGGCGCAATTGTACGGATTGATTCATCAAAATGACGCACTTCAACGTGGCATTGTACTTTTCGATTACTTGGATGCACATTCAAACATTGAAAAAGAACTTCAGACAATTACCGGCCAGTCAATCAATGAGCAGGTGGTAAACTATTTTGTACACCCCGTCTTGCCAGTCCACTGGGCAAACATGGCGCCGGAATTCATGGCAAACCAACTTGCCCAAGCCGACATTAGCTTCCAGCAAGTACACACGCTTTTGCGAACTCCAGAGTTGGAATTGGCTGGTTTGTTTCTCTCGCAATTTCGAGCGGTATTAGTGGAAGATTCCGCGAGGACGGTTTTTGCACGCGCGAAACAAGAGATGGATGCGGTGCACCGAACCCAAATGCTACACGCTGGTATTTCGTTACTCCTAGACGACGTCGAGACATGGCGCATGCACACAGCGGCGGTTGCACGTACAGATGTTGAAAAGGCCAAAGGCATCGAAAGAAAAATAGCCGACGACATGTTGAAGTTTATTCACACGGAAGTCAGGCCTCATTTTGCAGTATTCAACAACATGGACTTTACCAGCGAATCTGAATTGGCCCTTGACCAAGTGCACCAAGCACTGAGTGCCGCATCAGCGCTGAACTTGGTGAACAACCAGATATTGAACGTGGATGCCAACGCCGCATTCGGTGTTGTCAATAGTTTTGTGGGTGGTGTCACCAAGGATTTGGATCAAACAATGCGCAATAATCTCCGAGATGCACAGGCAGATTTAGGCAGCATGCAAGAAGATATGCCTCAAGGACGCTGGCTGCGTGGAATTGATATGTCTCAAGCGTATGCCACGGCAATTTCGACGAATATTCCACTGGGAGAACTCCACCAGATATTACGCAATGATTCGCCGCCGAAAATGCTTGCGCTCGAAATCGAGAATCAAAACCAACGGGCAGTAGAGATGTATCTGAAAGCACTTGAACAGCATCCAGATCAATTTTTGTCGATTGCGCTGGACACAAGTCGTTCTTTGCTATGGGATATTGTGAGTCCAAGTATGGTTGGTTTCGATAATCACTTGGAAGCTGTATTGGAGAAAAAGCGAACAGAACCGGATGTGTATCTCAATCCAGATGATTACCACACCTTGCAAGCATACTTGAGTGCTCTACATCTCCGCGCGACAATTCTTCGCAAAGCCAAGATGATTTACCAGTATCTGAACCAGCAGCAGGCCTCAGTGGATTATCAGAATGCCATCGCGATGGCCGACAACGAACTTGGATATATCGACGCGGAAATTGCAAACAAGCGGTCGTATGCTATCCAATCTTTGTTTTTATTGTTGCAGGACGGCAAAACTATCAATGCACTGAATGACGCCAGCACAAAATTACCAGACGAAGTCATCAGAGCCGCATCCAATGTCACTGCATCGGAAGCCGTGCCGGTAAAACAAGAACCTCTTGCCAAAAAACAAGGGACTTATGATCTTACAGGAGGCGACGACGACGATCCGCTTGAGGTTGATTTAACAAACGATGCGCCAATGACAGACATAATCATGTTTTCACCACCGGCTGAAGAAGACACTGAAGAAATTGATATTAGCGCCGACCCGGATGTAGAAGACATGCTGGCGGTTGGAGTTCCGAGAAGTGCTGATCGATCTGAAATCATTGGCGCTTATCATCGTAAAATGATGATAGGTGATCAAGTGGGTGATAGGCGTACCCAGAATCTCATGACCCTTGCTGGTGAAATAGGGTACGAGTTTTTGCAGGGAAACGCGCTACCGACCGCAGCGGTGATGAAAAAATACGAAAAAGTCCAAATTCGCGAAGCGATGAGAGCAGCACCGAATAAGTACTTCGAGAATGGCGAGCGGAACTTGTTGCATTTTGCGGCTATGCAGTTGCAAGCATGGGTATCAACACGCGACCAAATAACCAGTAGTCTTCAGCGCGGTCGCGGCATGGTACAATGTCTCAAAGATGCACTTGAGCGCGTACGAAAGGAATTCGGGCGCGAAGCATACACTACATTTGCTTACATGGCACTGGAGGCAAAAGTAAGAAAGCCAGACTTGCGTGTAAATACTACTACCGAAGCTTACCGCGCGCAAAAAATGCAAGAGATATTAACAATAACCGACATTGCCAGACCCAGCCTGCCAACTAATCCTCAAATGAGAAATAATCACTTGATGTTTTAAAATTGATATAAATAGCGATCGTTCATTTCCATGTCCGACCGCGCGCGTCAAACTCAAAAGGCCGCGGAAGCGCTTTTAGATGCCGCGGACGTCGCGGATGTGAAGCCTCAATTGGACACGCTGCTGGTAAAGCCTCCTGTCGCGCCGCTTCCAGTGCAGAATGCCATGACCATTTTCAAGCAATTTGCTTGGTTTGTTGGCGCAGTTGCCGCGATTTTTGTCAGTGTCCGCTTGTATCGTTGGTGGTACGCAACGCCCGCCGCTGCAATGCCGAGTGTCACCACTGCCGATGTGCCGCAATTGCTGCAGCGATTGACGCAACAGACGACTGAGGCCGACCGCATTTTGAAAGCGTTTGCGGCGCATGTTCCGCAATAAACTTTTTGTAAAATCTACTCTGACTGTCAGAACATGGACCGCAAACCGCGTACTTCGTTGCCAGCAGGCACCCGGCCCGTGTACAAATACGAGTACGAAGGCGGCAGTCCACCGCGTGTGCCGGTCGACGAGCCGGTCGAGTCGTACGAGCGCCGATCGTATCTCGCGTCGCACATTGACGATGTGTCACATTCGGTGCTGCGGTTCGGCACGGATCGGCCTACTCCACTCACCGGTGGCTGGTACGACAAACCCGCCGCGGTCGAAGAAGTGGTGCCTGTTATGCCGCTGCCATACGATCCGGTCGTGCGAATGTACAATCCAGAGCCGCGTCGCAACATTGACCCGGCGCTTGTGCGTGTGGTGAATCGGACTTCGTGTGACGAACACCGCGTGTCGCTCGTGGATGCGTTTTTGGAATTCTTTGGCATGGCCGAGCGAAATTCTACCAAAGGGGTGTGAGCAGCGTGAACCATGGCCACTTCCATTGAAGTCGCGGTGCGTCAACCGCCAATGGCGAACTTTGCGCGCGACACGGTCGTTGCCGTGATGGTCAGTTTGGTCGACGTGACCTTCAACATTTCATTGTCGTGTGTACTCGAGGCTATTTTCCCGGCCTACAGCGACGAAAAGAATGTCTGGCTTGGCGGCCTCGAGGGATTTTTGGAAGTGTCACTGCATGTACTATTCTCCTCGTTCTTTCTTCGGGCGTCGTCGTCGCTGCTGAACACCGGTGGCAAGCTCGTGCCGTATGGCGCGCTTGTCGGCATCTTCTTGTTGTCCAATGCGCTGCGGAAGCTCTATGCGCTCCAGCGACATTTGGTGGAAATCGTTTCGTCGCAGGTGGCCGACAAGGCAAAATCTAGTTCTGAGTAAAGAACCATTTGCAATGAGCACTGCAGTGCGCACGTCGCTTCGCGCATTGCAATGGAACTCCATTGCCGCGTTTTGTTCAGTGCTTGGCGGCGCAATGGTACAGTTTTTTTTCCCTGACTTTGACGAACAGCGCAACATCGCGCTGCAAGCACTCGAGGGCGTTGTCGGGTTGGTGTTCCACTACATTTTTTCGTACGAGCTGTTTATTGCACTGGTGCCGCCACAGTACAATGCGGTCACGCCAGTGATCATGACGCTGTTTGCGCCAGTAATGGTGCCGCAAGCACTGCACAAGTTGGTGTATGTGACGCAAAAATTTACGGGGCTGGTGCGTGTACTGCCGGAGCAGCTCATGCGCGACTTGAACGCGCCGCACGCACTTCCACTGAGCCAGACGTGCCAACAAGAGACGAGCAGCATCATCAAGCTGGCCGAGGATCGCTATGCAATTGCGACCGAGCGATTCCGCGCCGCGAAGAAAGTCAGCGGCGATGACCTGGCGCAATTTCACGCGTATTTGTTGGCCATTCGCGACGGCATGCAAGCTGACATTTTGACGCTCAAAGCCAGAGTGGCACAACTGGACAGCAAGTGCACGCCAGACGACATTGCGCAATTGGAAGGCGCGTGGCAGACCATGTACCATCGGTACGAGGCCGTGTACAAAGAGGCAGCGGCCAAATATCGCGCGTCCAAAACCAAAGACTCGGAAGCTACACAATAGCTTTATTTTCGGACGGGTCTGGTACATCACAACATCGGTAAACGGCCACAAGCGAGGCCGATGTAACCAAGAAAATAAACACCGTTGTGCAAATACAAACAGCCATGAACACGGCCAGAATCACATTGCTCATTGTGCAGTAAGCAAATCCGAATAGCCCGCGGGCGTTGTGCGCTTGTTCAATCCAAACTGTGGCTGCAACTGAATTGGCAGTGTGTTGGCAATCATTTTGGATCGCCGACTCGTCAATTCACGAGCAGCCTTCACGCTCAATTGCTGGTCGGCATAGAGCGACGGACGAACGTCGGCCGAGCGCAACGGAAAATTGCCATCGAAAAATACAGGGTCGTGTTTGAGCGCCGCACGCTGGTCACGGTACGGTTTGTAACTCCAGGCATGTCGGCCCTGGATCATCGACGGGTACCACATCTCGGCCAACGTCGCTGGCTCCGGCGGCTCTACTGCTGCGACAGTGCCGTCTTCGCCGTAAACCGATCGCGGCGGCAACTCGGTCGACGCACGCGCCAGTGGCGCCAAAAGCGACAGCGTACCAAAGCCGGCGATCGCAGCAGTCAACAACAGTGCGACACTGGCCATGGCTCACAATGCCAGAGCAGTTAGACAAAAAGGAAGTTCAACAAAGGCAGGATCAAGCTCGTGTAGATCGTGAGCGAGAAAGCACCGATCAAGGCCGAGCCGAAGAATCCCAAGCCCTGCACCCACTGGAAACCGCCAAGCACCCAGAAAGCGTAGCCGTTGAAAATGCCACCCAGCAACACCGAGCTGCCGTTTCCAAGCACCCACTTTCCAACATCCGACGGACTGCCGGCCGGCTTCTTGCGCATGAGGTTCAAGTAGCCCGCCTCGGTGAACGCAGGGAAGGCGAGCGAAACGACCGACACCAACGCGAGTGAAATGACTCCAAACACCGGGTAGCCAAAAAGCTTGGCCACCGAGAACTCCCACCCGGGACCACTGACGGCGCGCTCCATGAAATTCAGGAACAGACCGTTGGCGCCACCAAGCAGCAAAAACGGAATAAACGGCGGGATACCAGACATGCTTGTTGTGCTTCTGACTGTACTTGTTTATGTAGAATATTACACCGATTACAGACACATGTCTCACTGTGCCGTCATGGCCCAGGCGCCGTTGCTCTTGTCAGCGACCAACGAATGTGCCGGGTCAACACCAATGGCCATCTCGCCATTCACCACAGCGCTGGCATCCGAGTGCTTCGGCGTGCGCTGGCGCTTGACCTTTTTGGTCTTCTCCTCGACCGGCGCCTCAGCAATTGCATCGGCCTTGCGCTTTTTCGGCGACGAAGCTGGTGTCGGAGCACCGTCGAGCTTGGCAGCGGCCTTGGCAGCGGCCTTGGCAGCGGCCTTGGCAGCTTTGGCCGCAAGCTTCTCCTCGGCGGCCTTCACCAGTGCTTGCTTGATGGCCACGGCCTCCTTGTAGCGCGCTTCGAGCACCGAAGCATTCACGGCAGCACACAGATCCGCATGCACAAACGCGTGCATCTGTTTGAGCGTCTTCATGACATCGGAGCGCAGCGAGGAGTACGGGACGAGGTTCAGCTGCTCAATGATGGCCTTGGCCACAGGCAGCTGCTCGACGTGCTTGGCAATGAAGAGCGCGAGGGCCTCGGGACAGCAGAACTGCAGACCCTTGATACTCACGACCTTGCTGTCAGCACCCTTGGCCAGCACACGCAGCGTGAGCGCACAAGCATTGCCATCGAGCTTCAGTCCGGAGAAAGCACACTGGCCCTGCTGGACCACCAACTTGGACGCAATGTCGCGCAGAGTTTCACAACCAGCGACCACGGCCTCCACAGGAACGGCCGCGGCAGAAGAGCGCTTGGACGGAGGAGAAGCCATTGATTATCGGGTGGCGTCGAAGCGAGTGATAGAAAGTCAATTCTATCGCGACATTTGTAACACGCGCGCGCGATGTGGGCGCTTTTTTTGGCAGTGGGCGCACTGGCCGCCGTGGCCATTACGTCCCAGACGAAACAGCCCGACCCGAACGATGTGGATGAATCAGAGAAGCCGTCGATGGACTCAGCGGATGTTTTGGACTTGACGCGCACAGCACCTGCTGGACTGCGTGAACGCGTGGATCGCCGTACGCGATTGATGCACACGAACCAGAGTGACCGCATTGCCACGTTTGGCCTGGACACTGCGACGCCCACCGCCAAGCAGGGCCGTATCCAAGGTCTGGACAAAGCCACTGTGTATGACGCAGACACACTGGTCAAAGCTGCAATTGCCGCCGAAGAGGTCGTGCATGAACGACAGTACCAGCGCATGGTCGATCCATCGGCCCCAGTACAAATGGGTGGAAACATGTCCAAGTCGCGCAACCAAGTGTACGATTTTGTAGATCTGCCTGACGGATTGAAGGGCTATCACTTTGTGCGCCAGCGCGAGGAAATTGGAGACTCTGATCCGAATCGCATCAAGCCGACGGTCAACAGCACGAGTCAGCTGGATTGGTTGCTACATCCGTTCAGTGTATCGAGTGCGCTGTTTCCATTCAACCGTTACCGCCGAATGCCCACAGACGATCCGCGCGCGGGTACACCAAGCGACGGAGCGATTGCCGAGTACATGCCGGACATTCGTGCGCCGAATTACAGCGGTCGCCGGCGAAGCAAGCGCGCGGTGACATTTACAGTGGGCGAATTGTAGTGCATTCTATGAATTTAATTAACGCGCAATGGAAATGTCTGAATTTACTAACGACGCTCACGGCGCGACGTTCGTAGACGTTCCGCCATCCCCAGGAGTAATTCCTGATGCGACAGACACTGCCGGGACCAGTGCTCAGAACTCAATGTTGTTGCGTTTGTCAAGCGGCAAAAAACTCGACCCGCGTTTATTTGTTTACGTAATGGCAGCGATTTTTACATTTGCCATGCTGGCCTTTTCAATGGCAATGATCTGCTGGCACTATGACACACAAATATGGCTACCGATCATTACGTTTAGCGTTGGTGTATGGACTGGGCAATTACCATCTGCAGGTAGCTTATACTCCAGAAAGCTCAAGAGTGGCAACCCGCAATAATAAATCATCGATTTGTTGCTGCTGTTGCTTGACAAGTTCGATAAGCGGCACAATAAACGCCTGGTAGCTCACGCCATCCACTACGCGTTTTTTCTGGTACACCAATTCGGTGTACTCTTCTTCTTCACCGTTATCTAATGTGCGCATTTTGGTAACTTTAACACTAGGTTGGTCTTCGTCGTCAATCATTGCGTAAGACAGACACAAGGCAAACACCGGGTTGCCAAGTGGGCCGCGAATAGCCTCTACTTCTTCTGCATAGTAGCCGACACACATGCGCTCTGCGTCGTTTTTCATTGTAAATGCGCGTGGAGTAAGCTCTAAAATACGACGAGCATGCTGGGCCACGGGTGGGTCCGGAAGCGGCGTTTTGTACCGCTTGGATGATGTGTTGCGACGAATTTCCCCAGTGACTGAGTCGATTTGCAGCGCTTGCAGTCCACCGGCAGTAGTCTGTAAATAATTGAGACTCAGCACCGTGGAATTGGAGCCTGCTCCGGTTGCGCCTGCACCGATCACCAGACTGTTTGAATTGCCAACGGCAGACAACTGATTCGCCGAGCCTATACAAATATTATTGCTGCCAGTCGTACAATTTTGACCAGAATTGTAGCCATAAAACGTGTTGTCTGTTCCCGTCGTAATAGCCTGGCCTGAGCCCATGCCTGTCGCGGTATTGTTGTTTCCGGTGCATACAGCCAAGGCGTCGGTACCAAAGGCAGAGCACCGCGCAGAGTTGCCGTTTCTGTAAGCTCCTTTGCCGTAAGCCGAATTGGAGCCAGTCGCATTACTGGTAATTGTAATTCCACATTCGTATCCCGTAAATGTATTACTTGGACTTGACGTAACCGCAAAGCCCGCCGTGTAACCCAAGTATGTGCCATTGACTGCGGATGTTACTGCCACGCCGGCAGATGTACCGACTGCTGTTGATATCCCAGATGTTTGGGCTCTAAGTGCACCAGACCCAACAGCGACACAGCTGCTTGTGTTCGTGGAATTTTGCATTGCATTTGTTCCGATTGCTGTGTTTCCACTGGCGGCTGCTGTCAAAGATGCCCCAGCAGATGCACCAAACAGGGCATTATTACTTCCGTTTGTAGCCGCACCGGCGCCAGAACCACAAGCTGTGTTTGAAGCGCCGGTCGTGGCGGCAGAGAGCGCAAAACTACCAATGCCAGTGTTGTTATCGCCGGTAGTTAGAGACTGCAGTGAATATGATCCAAATGCAGCACTATCATTGGCAGTCGTGATAGTAGATGCTGTTCCGAGTGCATTATATCCACAGCCGGTATTTCTGCCGTTCGCAGTGGCAGTCGAGTAATTGGAAAAACAGCCTTCTCCAATCGCCACATTCGAAGCACCGCGCCATGTTTGGATGTGTCCAACTCCATTTGTAGAGGAGCTTCCAACATGTGCACGGATGTCACTGCCCGAAACACTTAAAGCGTCGGCAGTACCTGTCAATTGCAGTGCACCGACCGCTGTAACACCTGAGCCTCCAGAACCGTTTGCCGCAGCAGTTAGTCGACCCTGGGCATCAACAGTAAGATTTGCATTGGTATACGATCCCGGGGTGACAGCCGTATTAGCAAGGGCAACTGTTTGTATAGGCGCAGATCCTGTAACATTAATGCCAACGCCGGCGGTGATTGAAGTCAATGGCGTGGTCCCCGAGCTCGCGGTAGTAACATGCCCGGTGCTATCCACTGTAATATTACAGAAAGTGTATGACCCTGCGCTTACGCCACTCGCTTGATGTGTAATATTCGGCGTCGTGCCTCCAGTACTGGCTAGCGGAGTGCTGGCCGTGACAGCGGTCACTGTACCACCGCCTCCGAATCCCAAATACAAGTAGTTGGTTTCCAAGTCTTGGAGACGCAATTGCCATGTTGCACCGACCAAATTGCTTTCAAATACCGGTACGGTGACGGTCAAAACACCATGCGAGTAAAAAACAAAGTGCTCGTCACCCGGATTCATAGCAGGCGCATGTATCGCCAAGCCAATGAAAGGCAATGCATAATCCGAGTCGGGGGCGGTAATCCGCAAATGCGAAAGATTTGCGGTAACGGCGAATACGTACGCCATTGCGACTTGATCTAACCGGTAGAATATGCGCGATGGCTACACCGACAGACGAGCTTGCAATTGTGCCCGCTGCCACCGGCAACACAACTCGCGATTACAGTGACATTGGCGCGGCGTTGGGCCTCATTCACACGGGCTCGGTGCACACTTGTACATTCGTGATGAATCGCACTACAGGAGAATTGGTAGTGCGTCGGCATGACAAGGAAGTGTACCGCGGCGACATTATGGATTTGAGCATACTGGCTCAGCCGACACCGGCGCTGCGATTCACGGAACTTTGTGCGCTGCTCACGACTTGATTTGTTCTAATAAACAGTATAGAGCGCAATGCCGTTTCCATTTGAGTACGTGTTGATTTACATTGGAATTGGACTGCTTACGCAGCGAAAGATCAGCGAGTACCTCAAGTCGCGCGCAGACGAGTACGCATCACTCGAGCCAGTCGAGAGCGAAGCGGCAGTCGACACTACCGACCCAGAAGCAGGAGACGGCGATCGGGACGAGTCAGAATAGAAGGTCCGCGGGCCCTATTAGACATGCCCACTGGAGCAGACTGCGACGGATCCGAGAATGGGCGCCATTCGATGACATGCGCGGCCGACACAGCAAGCGTCGGGCTTTGCAGGAGTATCACGAACAGCGCGAAGCGCGCGAGCAAAAACGCTCTGTACATGAGCGCGGCGGCGATCGCGCTGGTTTGGCGCCATGCCAGTGTGTACTGCGTGGATGTATTGATTTGCCTCGTGTGGTCGTGGATTATCGCGGCGATGCGTGGCCAACCTGTAGTGGATGTGGAGACGTACTGGGTGGTCATATGCTGGTTGATTACAGTATGGGCTATCAGCGCGACGAAGGCAACGGAATGGTTGAGCAACAGCCGAACGTGCTGGGAGAATCGGCATTTGGCTTGGTCTTCTCTCCGCCGTACCAGCGTACGGTACATTGGGCAGAATTCATGGCACTCGTCCGCATTAAGGGCCCTGCTATCCCGGATAGCGACATGGAGATTATTGGAGAGGTATACAACAACCACTCCAAGTACGGTGCCATCGACCCCATGTATCTTTGCTGTTCAGATGTCCGACGAATTTTAAGAGAGTCCACACGCATCACGCCGGTCATGCGCAGGCGGTATGCCGAGCGGTGGCTGCAAATCATACGCAATTTGTGCGGCGAAGATTACTTTGACGAGTTCGGGCCTCCGATTTTGTGCGAGTCGTTGGACCATGCGATGAAAATGCGCTTCAATCACTTTGAAAATGCATTTTTGGAGTTCAAACGCGAAAATCACCCGCTATTCCAGTCGCGGCATAACATTCCGTGTTTGTCGAGCGTCGGTCGAGCGCTTTTGTACCAAAGTTTACAGCAATTCGAGCCAGAGTGGGCGGCACAGCATCGCAAATGGCTGGGCAATGACACAGAAGCCGTGGCGTTGTGGAGCCACCATGTGCTACTGCAATGGAGACTGTCGGTGTTCCGACGTCACTCGTGGGTATTTCGGTGGTTGAAGGGCACCAAAAGCCAGCTGAAGAACGAGCTAATGGTCATGTTGTGTATCAAACGATTGCAACGGTCGCAGTCCCATGTTCTAACATGGATATTGCACCCGTTTTTGCTGAATTCTCGCCCACGGGCAGAATGGCAACGCTTGCTGGAGCAATTGCTGGGCAAGCATCGTCGACGCTTAACATCCAATTCAAAGGCCCCATGCTTGAATTCGTCAAGTTTGCCGTCAGCGGCATTCTCTGGATGCATGTCTTCAACATCGCAGTCGTCGAAATCACTTATGGATGGGCCGGGGTGTTTACTCACTTCTGGGAAGTCCTGTTCCACCCGTGGATCGTCATATTTCGATGGTCTTACGTCGGAATTTATGGCGCTCTTGGAGACGCCCTTCCCAAAGAGTGCAATTGGTTGGACCGCCAAGTACTGGGAGAGAATTACTGCCGAGCAGTTGGCAATGCACGTCAGCAACTGGAAAAGTACAAAGCCGTCGCTGGAGCGAGAAAAGAGCAGTTGAGCGAGAAGGTGGACGACGTGCGAGTAATTGCACAAGACCCCGCGGCGTATGCCAAAAATTTATTGGACGCAAATTGTCTTGGAAATTAAAATGCAAAATACACATCAAGCGTGGTTGGTGCGCCAGCGCAAAAAATATCCGTGCGACACAATGGGCCGTTGAAAGGCAAACCGGCGATGTACATGTGTGTCAATGGAATGTCGTGGTGTTGGGAAATGACACGCGCAATGTCGTCGTAGCAAAACGAAGGGCTTTTGGGCTCAAGAATAATTTGGTACACTTGTTGATCTGGTACATAGGTGTTGTTACGCAATCGTCGTACTGTGTACGGTTGCAACCATGCCAAAGGCAATTTGGTCCGCGGCAGTGTAGGTGCAAGGCTAGTGTCCTTCGATTGCATCGGCGATGGGATCGGAAGAAATGTACTGGCTGGCCTCCCTGTTACGGGTTAAAAACTGGTGGAATGAAGGGTGATCTTCTTTGAGTAGTTTGCTCGTGTACGTGAGATGTTTGGGGATGAAATTGACCAAGGGCATGATGTGGTCGCAGTGAAAGAAATGCGCCCAAAATGGTTTACTGCTTTCATGCTTGAAGAGGTCATCGATGATGAACAGTGTGTTGCGCGTGGGGTAGGTCGAACGGCGTTGCATCGCGAACATGTAGTAGTAGTTTTTTTGCCCAGTCATGTGTTCGACAAAATCACTGAATTGTCTGAGCGACGGGCGCAGCTGTTCTTTGATGGATTTGTCTTTCCATTCAATTGGATGAAGTCCGAACATGGCGCGAAATTTGTTGTAGTCTGCCAACAAGCAATCTGCTGCATGGACGTAAACGACTTGTTTGTAGCCATGGGTGTAGGCGCCTTCGATCCGCATGGTGGTGACGTAGTTTTGAAGTTTGGTCGCCAAGGTGGTTTTTCCGGTGTTGTGCTCGCCATTGAGCACCAATAAACCATTGCCGGTGGGCGGAGGGGCCGTGGCACTGGGTGCAGCAGAAAGACTCATGGCGGAATGATTGCAGGGAGGCGGACAGAGTAGTAAAACAGGGGGCAGAAGTATAAATTGGATGCAGGGGAGGATGCTGGGGCACTGGTAAATACCGGAAATGGAAATGCTTTATTAGGAAAGGCGGGCACTTGCGTTACTTATATGGTATAATAATACTAGTTATGTATCTCCCACGCCCGCCTGCGCTCGAAATTTCGACTACATATTGTACTTGGCGCGCAAAAGTAGGTAATGGAATTCTTCGTAAAGGTCCTTGTAACGACTGCAAAGCTGCAGGAGCGGAGCATGTTCTGGGAAGTGGGATTTGTAGTAATGAAGTTTGGACATGCTTCTTTCGCAAATTTCGTGAATTTGTTGTTCAATTTGAGCAAGATGGGCAAGAGCGGCCGTGTGCATGGTTTCTGGGGTCACACGGGGCAAAGCAGGAGGGTCCGAAGACGACATGGTTACACGTGCTTGGCGATAGAGAGACACACTGAGCTGGCGACACCGAGGGAAAGTCCAATGAGTTGCAGCGTGTTGTAGGTTTCACCGGAGAAGTGTCCGATAGCGGCCCCAAGTATGTTGGAAAATGCGTTCCAAAGGCCGTTGGCGACACCGACGCCACCGAGTTTGATCGACTGGATGAGTACTTGCGAGGTAATGAGGTACGAAACTGAGGTAGCAATGTAGTAGTGTGCACGATCATAAATTGCTGCGAGTTTGGCAAAGGTCAATCCGACGAGTTCGACCGAGGCAGTGATGGCAGTCAATAGGACGAGCATGGTGTCGTAGTGTATGGTTAGGTTTGGGTGGGTAAGGTAGGTTGGGTGGGTTGGGTG
>ERZ761592.155-NODE-155-length-37130-cov-7.797977_pt1 | contig 37130 bp, 30 predicted proteins | sample MGYA00433095_ERZ761592 | MGnify/ENA primary metagenome ERZ761592 (study PRJEB28899, sample SAMN03785554) | bioreactor sludge metagenome | biome: EBPR Sludge; feature: EBPR Bioreactor; material: 0.22µm filtered reactor supernatant | place: Saint Lucia: Queensland... | reverse complement strand
CGTCCGGTGGTGTGGGAGGGGGAGGTCGCGAGGCTTTCTCCTATCCCGATTAGCCGCGAGTAACCACCATGGCCCCTACCGTTGTCCGCGACGGTTCGTATAGGCTCTTCTTCTTTTCACGCGAAGAGCCGAGAATGCACATCCATGTGGCCCACCCACATGGGGAGGCCAAGTTCTGGCTGCAACCAAGTCTGACGCTGGCCAACCACACCGGCCTGTCCAAGCAGGAACTGGCCAACGCTGAGCGCATCGTCGCTCGCCACCTTCAGGAGGTCATCGATGCCTGGCACGAACATTTCGGCGGCTGAAGTCACCCACGTCTCAGTACACGGTTTCTGGCTGCTTCTTGGCGATGAAGAGCTTCTCTTGCCGTTCCCTGAATTTCCTTGGTTCCGGCAGGCCACCATCGAGCAACTGACCACTATCGAATGGCCAAGCCCGGATCATCTGTATTGGCCGCTGCTGGATGTGGATTTGTCCGTTGCATCCATCCGACACCCGGAAAATTTCCCGCTCGTCTCGGGAGCATCGGCTAACCCTGCGCTCCAGCCGGACCCGCCGCAAGCGGCGCGCCGCTGAGCGTCGATGTTAGCTCTCGGAGACTTCTCCCTATGCCCGCACCCCTTCGTTTCGTCATCGTCGTTCTAGTCTTCTTCACGTCCACAACATGGGCCGGTAAGACCATCGAAGTGATGACCAGCATGAACGACGTATTCCGGGTGACAGAAACCGACCAATGGAACGTCAAGCTGGAACGAGAACTCCAACTCCGGTTCGCCGACGTTCGGGTCGATGACAAACAAGGCTACCCGTTTAGCCTCATGCTCTACTTCAAGGCCGACACTCCCGACCTTGCGCAATTCGACACCCCGGAAAAGATGGAGCGCTCTGTCCGTGCCAGTTCAGAGAAGTATCTGCCCGGTATTGTCGAGAAGACCATCACGATTCAGAAGGTCCCCGTCTTCTCCACATATGGCTTCTATACGGTTCTTACAGACGCGGATGTCGCAAAGAAAGCCAAGCCGGGACCGAGGGAATTCAAGTACCTCACGCGGGGGATGGTTCGCCTTTCGAAGAACTCTGCACTTGGCTTCAGCCTCATGAGCAACGACGTTGATTCCACCGACTACCGAAAGCTTCTTGACTATGTATACAGCTTCGTCAAGCCGGGCGCCAAGAGCTAACGGATGAGCAACTGTCTTTCGAGTCAAGCGGTATGAAGAGAATCGTCCCAGGCTTTACCGGTTCTGACCATGGCGTTGAGGATAGTCAGGAGCTTGCGCATGCAGGCGACGATGGCAACCTTTTTGGGTTTGCCTGGGGAGACAAGGCGGTCGTAGAACTGCTTGATGACGGCATTGAATCGGATGGCCGCGAGCGCTGCCATGTAGAGTCCGCGGCGCACCTGCCCGCGTCCGCCGAAGATGGCGCGCTTGCGACGCATCTGGCCGGAATCGCGATTGAAGGGTGCCAAGCCGATGAGGGCGCTAATTTCCCGGCGCGACAACTGCCCCAACTCGGGTACTTCGGCGATCAAAGTGGCGACGGTGGTTGGGCCGATACCGCGCACGCTAGAAAGCCGCAAGGCCAAGCCGGCATGATGGGTTTCGATGTGCTTGGCAAGTTCAGTCTCGACCTCATCGAGTTGGGTGCGAATTGCCATGATCATGGCCTCGATGCTCTTCCTGGCAGCGGCGTGGCTGACCGACAGCCGTTGGCGCTCGGCCACCTGCATGGCGACGAGTTGCCGTCGGCGTGCCACCAAGGCCTGCAACGCCTGCTGCTCTGGCGTTGGCAAAGCAGTGACGACACGATCACGCTCGGGACTGCGAGCCAGCACCTGCGCGAGTTCAGCCAAGGCCTTGGCGTCAATGCGGTCGGTCTTGGCGAGATAGCCCATGGCTTTGGCGAAGTCCCGCGCCTGGCGCGGATTGATGACGGCGACGGCAAAGCCGGCGGCTTGCAGGGCGCAGGCCAAGTTGCTCTCCAAGCCACCCGTGGCCTCCATGACGATCAAATCGACCGCCTGCTCGGCCAAGTTGGCAAGCAGCGTATCAAAGCCCGCGTCGTCGTTGGCGAAGGTCTTGATGCTGCCGCTCACGCCAAGGGCAGCGTCGAAGGTCTGCTTGGCAATGTCAATGCGTCAATGCCGATAACGATTGATTCAGGCGTGTTCCTCTTCTCCCATCCTTGTCAATGCGATCTTGGGTCCAACAACTGTTCGGGCTCCAAAGGAACGGTCACGACGATGCGCCATAACGCTTATCCACGGGCTTGGTGTCCCCAGGATAGAACTGGCTGCATCGCCGCGCCCGAAACCGGGGGCGCTGTGGATTTGTGGACAGTCGGCTTCGCCGATTCCCACCTTTGCGCTGCGCGCAATCCTGTGGACGGCCCGTGGAAAACGCTGCGCGTTTCCCACCGCCCGCCCACAGGCCGGTGGCTGCCCACAAGCTCCACAGCGTATCAACAGTGTTCAATTTCATGATTCGGGAAGATACAAGCACGCGTCGTCGCTGGCGAAGGTCTTGATGCTGCCGCCTACGCCAAAGGCAGCGTCAAAGTCTGCTTGGCAATGTCAATGCCGATGACGATTGATTCAGGCGCGTTCCTCTTCTCCGATCCTTGTCAATGCGATCTTGGGTCCAACAACTGTTCCGGCGCCAAGGGAACGGTCGCGACGATGTGCCACAACGCCCATTCATGGGCTTGCTGTCCGCAGGATGGAACTGGCTGCATTGCGCGCCCGAAGCCGCCGATTGCACCCTCGACAAGGCTTTTCGTTGACAGTGCTGCGACCCTTCCCTATACTGCGCGGCTCTTGAGGGTTGGTAGCTCAGTCGGTAGAGCAGTGGACTTTTAATCCATTGGTCGAGGGTTCGAATCCCTCCCGACCCACCAAGGACGACAAGCGATGAAGCCCGGCTCAAAAGGTCGGGCTTTTTTGCTTTTCGTGCCCGCGTCAGGCGCGCGGGCTGGCAGGATGGCGGCGCGGACGCCGCCTCCTGCACGTTGTGCTGCGGCGGTTCAGGCCGGGGCAGAGCCCGCAGCGGAACCGGCGCCGCCTTCTTCCGCGGTCACCGCCTTCATCGACAGGCGGACGCGGCCCTTCTCGTCGGCTTCGAGCACCTTGACGCGCACCTTCTGACCATCCTTGAGGTAGTCGGCAACCGCATTCACCCGCTCGTTGGCGATTTGCGAGATGTGCAGGAGACCGTCGCGGCCTGGCAGGATGCTGACGATTGCGCCGAAGTCGAGCAGCTTGAGCACCGTGCCGTCGTAGATCTTGCCGACCTCGACGTCGGCGGTGATCGACTCGATGCGCGCGCGGGCGGCGTTGGCGGCGTCGCCGCTGACCGATGCGATGGTGATCGTGCCGTCGTCCTTGATGTCGATCGTCGTGCCGGTCTCTTCGGTGATGGCGCGAATCACCGCGCCGCCCTTGCCGATGACGTCGCGAATCTTCTCCGGGTTGATCTTCATGGTATACAGGCGTGGTGCGTAGGTCGAAACCTCCTCGCGGTGCCCGGCCATCGAGCCCTGCATCTGCTTCAGGATGTGCTGGCGTGCTTCACCGGCCTGCGCCAGGGCGACCTGCATGATCTCCTTGGTGATGCCCTGGATCTTGATGTCCATCTGCAGCGCGGTCACGCCGGCCTCGGTACCGGCAACCTTGAAGTCCATGTCACCGAGGTGGTCCTCATCGCCAAGGATGTCGGTGAGGACGGCAACGCGGTTGCCCTCCTTGATCAGCCCCATGGCGATTCCGGCGACATGCGCCTTCAGCGGCACGCCGGCATCCATCAGCGCCAGCGAGGCGCCGCAGACGCTGGCCATCGAGCTCGAGCCATTCGATTCGGTGATCTCGGAGACCACCCGCATGGTGTAGGAGAACTCCTCCGGCGACGGCAGCACGGCGAGCAGCGCGCGCTTGGCCAGCCGACCGTGACCGATCTCACGCCGCTTCGGCGAGCCGACGCGGCCGCATTCACCGGTGGCATAGGGCGGGAAGTTGTAGTGCAGCATGAAGCGCTCGCGGTACTCGCCGGACAGCGCGTCGATGATCTGCTCGTCGCGGCCGGTACCCAGCGTCGCGACGACGATCGCCTGCGTTTCGCCGCGCGTGAACAGTGCGGAGCCGTGCGCCCGCGGCAGGACGCTGGAGCGGATCGAGATCGGTCGGACGGTGCGCGTGTCGCGGCCGTCGATACGCGGCTCGCCGGCCAGGATGCGACCACGGACGATGCGCGCCTCGGCCGCGTCGACCATCTGCCGGATGGCGTTGGCGTCGGGTGCGTCGTCGTCGGCGGTCAGGGTCTCGACGGCGTAGGCGGTGATCTCCTTGATCCGCTGCGTGCGCACCTGCTTGCTGGTGATGCGGTAGGCCTCTTCGAGTTCGGCCTGGACGAGGCGGTCGAGCTTGCCATGCACCGCCTCGTTGCGGGCGGCTGGGCTCCACTCCCATTCCGGCTTGCCGGCCACGTCGGCGAGGTCGTTGATCGCCTCGATGGCAGCCTGCATCTGCTGGTGGCCGAAGACGACGGCACCGAGCATGACATCCTCGGAAAGTTCCCGGGCCTCCGATTCGACCATCAGCACGGCGGCCTGCGTGCCGGCGACGACGAGATCGAGCTGGCTCGCTTCCAACTGGGTCCGGGCCGGGTTGAGAACATACTGGCCGTCGATGTAGCCGACGCGGGCAGCACCGATCGGGCCATCGAAGGGGATTCCCGAGATGGCCAGAGCAGCCGAGGCGCCGATCATCGCCGGTACGTCGGGATCGATCTCGGGGTCGAGCGACATCACCATCGCGACGACCTGCACCTCGTGGTAGAAGCCTTCGGGGAAGAGCGGGCGCAGCGGACGATCGATCAGACGCGAGGTCAGCGTCTCCTTCTCCGAGGGACGGCCTTCGCGCTTGAAGAAGCCGCCGGGAATCCGTCCGGCGGCGTAGGTCTTCTCGATGTAGTCGACCGTCAGCGGGAAGAAATCCTGCCCCGGTTTGGCGGTACGGTTGCCAACGACGGTGACCAGCACCACCGTCTCGCCCATCGAAACCACCACGGCGCCGCTCGCCTGGCGCGCGATCTCCCCGGTTTCCAGCGTGACCTGTTGCGCACCGTAGGCGAAGCTCTTCTTGACGATATTAAACATTTTTCCCTTTCTCGATAGTCTGGCGCGAGCCCGCCCACGATTCCGGCGGGCAATTCAATCGACGCGCCCATTGGCCAACCAGGCCGCTGCAGCACGAACAGCGGCCAGCCCACCTGGGGCTGGCCGCTGACGGCTTCGGGGTTGCCTGCACATGCCGACCGCGGTGCGGTTCGGTGGGCAGGCCTACTTGCGCAGGCCGAGACGCTGAATCAGGTTGCGGTACGAGTCAACGTTGGTGCGTTTGAGGTAGTCCAGCAACTTGCGGCGGCGGCTGACCATGCGCAGCAGGCCGCGACGCGAGTGATTGTCCTTCTTGTGTTCCTTGAAGTGGCCGGTGAGGTCATTGATGCGGGCGGTCAGCAGGGCGACCTGGACTTCCGAGGAGCCCGTGTCGCCAGCCGCACGCTGGTAATCGCCCATGATCTGCGCCTTCTGCGCAACACTTATCGCCATGTCAAACTCTCTTTCCTTGGAATCGGCGCCGCCCCGGTTTGATAGAGCCAACGCCCGGTTGATGAATGTGCTGAATCGCTTGGCGAAGCGAACCGCGGATTCTATCCGCTGCCGCTGTGGACGGCAAGGCTGCAGCGCTCTTTCTGCCGATTGCGGCAGGTCGCGGCCGCGGCCGGGCGGTTCGTCGTCGTCGGCAGTCAGGCCAGCGCCCGGCCAACGACTTCGCGCACGTCGGGCGACAGGTCGCTGCCTGCCTGCAGTTCGCTCAGCGCCGACCGGGCGTACGCCTGTCGCTGTGCATCGAAGCGGCGCCAGCGGTCGAAGCGCCGCGTCAGGCGCGCCGCCACTTGCGGGTTGAAGCGGTCGATGCCGGCGATCTGCCGCGCAAGGAAGCGGTAGCCGGCGCCGTCGGCGGCATGGAAGCGGACGTGGTTGTTGCCGAAGCTGTTGAGCAGCGAGTAGACCTTGTTTGGATTGTGCAGATCGAACGAGGGATGCGCGAGCAGTCCTTCGACGATGGCCAGGGTCTCCGGCAGCCGGCTCGACGCCTGCACCGCAAGCCATTTGTCGATCACCAGCGCCTCGCTCTGCCAGCGTTCGTGGAACGTCGCCAGCGCCTGTCGGCGCTGCCCGCAGTCGTGCTGCGCGAGGACGGCGAGGGCGGCGAACTGGTCGCTCATGTTGTCCGCCGACGCAAACTGGCGCATCGCCAGCGTGTGCATGGCGTCCGTCGCCAGTTCGCCGAGGTATCCCAGACAGAGGTTGCGCAGTGCTCGCCGGCCGACCGCTGCCGGCGTCGCCTGGTACGGGCCGGCCGCCGCCAGCGACTCGTAGCCATGCAGGAAGCTGTCCTGCAGCCGCTCGGCGAGGAACAGACGGAGTGCGTTGCGCGCCGTGTGCAGTGCGTCCGGGTCGACGACGGCCATTTCCTCGGCGAGCGTGGCTTCGCCGGGCAGCGTCAGTACCTCGGCGGCGAAAGCGGGGTCGCTGCCGGCGTGCAGCAGGACCTGCCGCAGGGCATCGGCGAAGTCGGCCGGCCAGTCCGGGGCGCGGCCGGCAGCGATGTCGGCGGCGGCGCCGAGGATCAGGCGGCTCGCCAGGCGCTGCCCGGCTTCCCAGCGATTGAAGGGATCGCTGTCGTGGGCCAGCAGGAAGCTCAGCTCGCCATCGAGCCATTCACGGTCGAGGATCACCGGCGCCGAAAAGTCGCGCAGCAGCGAGGGTAACGGTGGCGCCGGCACCCCCTCGAAGACGAACTGCTGCTCGCCGGCGGTCAGCGACAGGATGCGTGTCGTCTGCCCGCGCTCCGGCACGTCGCCCTCACCGGCGAGGTACAGCGGCAGATCGCGGCCGTCGGCACCGACGAGGCCGATCGCCACCGGGATGTGGAAGGCCGGTGCAGGCGTGCTGGCGGTCGGCCGCGACTGTGACAACCGCAGCAGGTAGCGCTGGCGCACCGCGTCATGCTCGCCGCTGGCGCGCAGGTGTGGCGTGCCGGCATGGTCATACCAGAGCATGAACTGCCGCAGGTCGACGCCCGCCGCGTCGGCCATGGCGGCGACGAAATCGTCGCAGGTGACCGCCTGCCCGTCGTGGCGGCGGAAATAGAGATCCATGCCGCGGCGGAAGGCGTCGCGACCGATCAGGGTCCTGATCATGCGCACCACCTCGGCGCCCTTCTCGTACACGGTGCTGGTGTAGAAGTTGTTGATCTCGATGTAGGAATCGGGGCGTACCGGATGCGCCATCGGACCGGCATCCTCGGGGAACTGGGTCGCGCGCAGGGCGCGTACGTCGCGAATCCGCGTCACCGCCCGACTGTGCATGTCGGCGCCGAATTCCTGGTCGCGGAAGACGGTCAGTCCTTCCTTCAGCGAGAGTTGGAACCAGTCGCGGCAGGTGACCCGGTTGCCGGTCCAGTTGTGAAAGTACTCGTGCGCGACGACGCGGTCGATGTTCTGGTAATCGCCGTCGGTGGCGGTGTCGGTGCGTGCCAGGACGTACTTGGTGTTGAAGATGTTCAGTCCCTTGTTCTCCATCGCGCCCATGTTGAAGTCGCCGACGGCGACGATCATGTAATGGTCGAGGTCGCACTCGAGGCCGAAGACTTCCTCGTCCCAGCGCATCGAGCGCTTCAGGGCGTCCATGGCGTGCGCGCACTGGTCGAGCTTGCCCGGTTCGACAAAGACGGCGAGTTCGACCAGGCGGCCGCTGGCCGTGCTGAAGCGGTCGCGCAGGACGTCGAGGCGGGCGGCGACGAGCGCGAAGAGGTAGCAGGGCTTCGGGAAGGGATCGTGCCAGCGTGCCCAGTGGCGATCCGGCCCCTCGTCGCCGCTGCCGACCGGGTTGCCGTTGGCCAGCAGCACCGGCAGGCTGGAACGTTCGGCACGCAGGGTGACGACGTAGGTCGACATGATGTCCGGCCGGTCGGGAAACCAGGTGATGCGACGGAAGCCCTGTGCTTCGCACTGCGTGCAGTAGCCGTTGGCCGACCGGTAGAGCCCGGACAGGCTGCCGTTGTGGTCGGCGTCGATGCGCACCCGCGTGGCGAGGACCAGTGCATCCGGCGGCGCGGCGATGGTCAGTGTCGTGTCGCTGCACTGGTAGTCGGCCGCGCCGAGCGCTCGGCCGTCGAGGGTCAGCGAGATCGTCTGCAGACCGTGGCCGTCGAGTTGCAACGGCCCGGCGGCGGCAACCGCCGGGTTGCGCCGCAGGTGCAGCCGGCTGTCGACGAGCACCTCGCCGTCGCGGAAGTCGATCTCGAGCTCGACGAGGTCGACGAGAAAGGGGGGTGGCGTGTAATCCTGACGACGGATTCTCTGCGCTTCCGTTGCGTTCATTGCGGTGGCGTTTCCTGGTGGTGGCGCGGCCGCATCGGCTGCCGCGACTGGTTTCGGGCTGCGCCAGCGATCTGCCTGGGCGCCGGTTCAGGGCTGGCCCAGGAGGCCGATGTGGCGCAGCTGGGCGGTGACTTCGCTCGCCAGACGGCGGTAGCCGGCGGCATTCGGGTGGATCGGGTCGGCCTTGAGCTGCGGCTCGGAGAGGATGCCGGCAATGATTCCCGGCAACAGCGGCACTTTCTCCTCGCTCGCCAGTTCGCCATAGATCTTCGCGTCGGGCAACTGGCCGGTGACGGCGCCGAGCAGCGACAGCCGCGGCACGGCCAGCAGCACGACCTCGGCACCCGCCTGCCGGCTGGCGCGGATGATCGCCCGCAGATCCTCCTTGACCTCGGCTTCCGGCCGGCGGCGGAGAAAGTCGTTGCCGCCGAGTTCGACGATCACCAGCCGCGGTTTTGTCGCCTGCAGGGTGTCGCCGATCCGCTCGCGAGCCGTCGCCGCGGTATCGCCGGCAACGCCCGCATTGTGCACGCGCCAGCCGCTGCTCGCCGTCAGGTGGCTCGGCCAGTCCTCGCCCGGCGCGGCGCCGGTGCCCTGGGTGATGCTGTCACCGAAGGCGAGGACCGGCGTGCCGGCCGGCAGGGTGGCCAGCCGCGCCGGTTTCCCGCAGCCGGCAAGGCAGGCGAGCGTCAGCAGCAGGAGCAGGTGGCGGAGGGTGACGGCGCGCCGGCCGCCGGCGCCGGCGTTCACGGCAGCTCGTCGCGATGCAGCAGGAAGACGTACTGGTCACCGGCGCTGGTGTCGAGCCAGGTGAAGGGCGTCTCCGGGAAAGCGGCTTCGAGCGCGTCGCGGTTGTGGCCGATCTCGACCACCAGCAGGCCAGCGGGCTGCAGGTGGCGTTGCGCGCCGCCGAGGATGGCGCGCGTCAGGTCGAGCCCGTCCTCGCCGCTGGCGAGTGCCAGCTCCGGCTCGTGCCGGTACTCGGCCGGCAGGCAGGCCATCGCTGCCGCCCCGACGTAGGGCGGATTGGCGATGATCAGGTCGTAGCGGCGGCCGCCGAGGCCGCTGAAGAGGTCGCCCTGCAGCAGGCGGATGCGCTCGCCCAGGCCGTAGTCGGCGACATTGCGGCGGGCGATGGCGAGCGCGTCGGCAGACAGGTCGACGGCATCGACGCGGGCGGCTGGGAAGGCGTGCGCGGCAATGATCGCCAGGCAGCCCGAGCCGGTGCACAGGTCGAGGACGCTGCCGATCCCGTCCGGCTCATCGATCCACGGTGCCAGCCGTTCGTGCAGCAGTTCGGCAATGAACGAACGCGGCACGATCACCCGCTCGTCCACGTAGAAACGATGCGCGCCGAGCCACGCTTCGTTGCTCAGGTAGGCGGCCGGCAGTCGTTCCTTGACGCGGCGGTCGATCAGGCGCAGCGCGCTGCCGCGTTCCTCGCGGGTCAGCCGCGCGTCGAGGAACGGTTCCAGCCGGTCGAGTGGCAGGTGCAGGTGGTGCAGCAGCAGATAGGCGGCTTCGTCCCAGGCGTTGTCCGACCCGTGGCCGAAGAACAGCTTCGCCTCGTTGAAGCGGCTGACGGCGAAGCGCAGCAGGTCGCGCAGCGTGAACAGTTCGTCGCTCGGGTGCTCAGTCATCGGCGGGCAGCAGCCGCTCGAGGATGCGGCGGTAGATGGCGGCCAGCCGGGGCAGCGAAGCGGCCTCGACGCATTCATTGACCTGGTGGATGGTGGCATTGACCGGGCCGATCTCGACCACCTGTGGACAGATGGCGGCGATGAAGCGGCCGTCGGAGGTGCCGCCGCTGGTCGACAGTTCGGCGGTGAGCCCCGTCTCGTCGTGGACGGCCTGCAGCGCCGCGTCGATCAGTTCGCCGCGACCGGTCAGGAAGGGTCGGGCGCCGAGCGTCCAGCTGATCTCGTAGCTCAGTCCTGCGTCGTCGAGGACGGCGCAGAGGGCGCGCTGCAACTGCTCCGGCTCGCTGGCGGTGGCAAAGCGGAAATTGAAATCGACGACGACACTGCCCGGGATGACGTTGCCGGCGCCGGTGCCGCCGTGGATGTTGGACACCTGCCAGGTCGTCGGCGGGAAGAACTCATTGCCTTCATCCCAGACCATTCCGGCGAGGGTGGCCAGCGCCGGCGCCAGCAGGTGGATCGGGTTCTTCGCCAGATGCGGGTAGGCGATGTGCCCCTGCACCCCGCGCACCGTCAGCCGGCCCGAGAGCGAGCCCCGGCGGCCGTTCTTGATCGTATCGCCGAGGCGGGCGCTGGCCGTCGGTTCGCCGACGACGCAGTAGTCGATCAGCTCGCCGCGGCCGGCGAGGGCTTCGGTGACGGCGACCGTGCCGTCGATCGCGTCGCCTTCCTCGTCGGAAGTGAGCAGGAAGGCGAGCGAGCCGCGGTGCGCCGGCCGGGTGGCGATGAAGTCTTCCGTCGCCGTGACGAAGGCGGCGAGCGAGCCCTTCATGTCGGCGGCGCCACGGCCATGCAGCAGACCGTCGCGCTGCGTCGGCTGGAAGGGGTCGCTGTGCCACTCCGCCAGCGGACCACTGGGGACGACGTCGGTGTGGCCGGCGAAGCAGAGCAGCGGCTTGCCCTCGCCACGGCGTGCCCAGAGGTTGCTCACCGCAGCACGGCGGATGAACTCGCAGCGAAAGCCCGCCCGGTGCAGGCGGTCGGCGATCAGATCGAGGCAACCGGCGTCATCGGGGGTGATCGAGCGGCGGCGAATCAACTCTGTGGCGAGGGCCACGGTCGCATCGTCGCCCGTGGCGACGGGCGCCGTCGCCGCCTCCGCAGCGGGTGTCGAGGAAGCCATCTCTCAGCCGCTGTCGGCGTCGTCAAGGCTGAGGGAGAACTCCTTGTACGACGGGCTGCCGGGGTTGGTCAGCGAAGGATCGAAGCTGGGTTCGCGAGGCTTCTCGTCCATCGCGAGGTTGCCGGCGGACTCGTGGTTGTTGATCAGCCAGGAGAGGTTGGTCGGCGAGTCGGCGTTCTGCAGCGCCTCCTGCAGCGTGATCAGCTCCGAGCGATAGAGCCGGAACAGGTCCTGCTCGAAGGTTCGCGAACCGGGTGCGAGGCTCTGCTCCATCGCATCCTTGAGCGCCGTGATGTCGCCGGCCTCGATCAGCTCCTGGACATGGTAGCTGTTGAGCAGCACCTCGACGGCAGGGATCAGCATGCCATCCTTCTTCTTCACCAGTCGTTGCGAGACGATCGCCTTCAGGGTGACCGAGAGGTCCATGTAGAGCGTCGAGCGGGTGTCGATCGGGAAGAAATTGATCACCCGGTTGAGGGCATGGTAGCTGTTGTTGGCGTGCAGCGTGCCAAGGCAGAGGTGGCCCGTCTGGGCGTAGGCGATCGCTGCCTGCATGGTTTCCCGGTCCCGGATCTCGCCGATCAGGATGCAGTCGGGCGCCTGACGCATCGCATTCTTCAGCGCGTTCTCCCAGCCCAGGGTATCCAAGCCGATCTCGCGCTGGTTGACGATCGACTTCTTGTGCCGGAAGAGGTATTCGATCGGATCCTCGATGGTCAGGATATGCCCGGTGCAGTTGCTGTTCCGGTAGTCGAGCATCGACGCCAGGGTGGTGGACTTCCCCGAGCCGGTCGAGCCGACGATCAGGATCAAGCCGCGTCGCTCCATCACCAGGTCGGCAAGCACCGGCGGCAGCAGCAGCGATTCCAGCGTCGGGATGTTGCCCATCACGTAGCGGATGACGATGGAGATCGACGAGCGCTGGCGGAACAGGTTGATGCGGAAGTTGCCGAGCTTGGCGACGCCGAAGGAGAGGTTCATCTCCTTGGTCTTCTCGAAGCGCTCGACCTGCTCCGGATTGAGGAGTTCGGCGGCGATCTTGTCGATCATCGCCGGTTCCATGATCTGCTGGTTGATCGGGACGGTCGTGCCCTGGATCTTGATGTGGATCGGCGCGCCGGCACAGATGAAGATGTCCGACGCCTGACGTTCGGCCATCGCGTTGAAGAGTTTGTCGAGGATCATCTGCCAGCCCTTGCCTGGGGGCTTCCGGATCGGCTCAGTCGCCGCGCAGCAGGTCGTTGATGCTGGTCTTCGCGCGCGTGCGGGCATCCACCTTCTTGACGATCACCGCGCAGTAGAGGCTGTAGCTGCCGTCCGCCGCCGGCAGGTTGCCGGAGACGACGACCGACCCCGGCGGCACCGAGCCATAGCTGATGCTGCCAGTCTCGCGATCGAAAATCCGCGTCGACTGGCCGATGTAGACCCCCATCGAAATGACTGAACCGGCGCCGATGATGACTCCCTCGACGACTTCCGAGCGCGCGCCGATGAAACAGTCGTCCTCGATGATCGTCGGGTTGGCCTGCAGCGGCTCGAGCACACCGCCGATGCCGACGCCACCCGAGAGGTGGACGTTGCGGCCGATCTGCGCGCACGAGCCGACCGTCGCCCAGGTGTCGACCATCGTGCCTTCGTCGACGTAGGCGCCGATATTGACGTACGACGGCATCAGCACGACGTTGCGGCCGATGAAGGAGCCGCGCCTGGCAGCGGCTGGCGGCACCACGCGGAAACCGCCGCGCGCGAAGCGCTCGCCGTCGTAGTCGGCGAACTTGTTCGCCACCTTGTCGTAGTAACGCATCGCACCGCCGTCGAGCAGGCGGTTTTCCTGCAGGCGAAAGGACAGCAGCACCGCCTTCTTCAGCCACTGGTGGGTGACCCACTGGCCGTCGCGCTTCTCGGCGACGCGCAGGCTGCCCGCATCGAGCTGCTCGATGGCCGCGGCAACGGCCTGCGTGACGGCGACCGGAGCCGCATCGGGCTGCAGCGCGTTGCGGTTTTCCCACGCCTCTTCGATGATCTGCTGGATGTCCTGCATGTCTGCCTTCCTGACTTTCCTATGATCCTGAAATGAACGAGCGGATGCGTTCGGCTGCCTCGATGCAATCGGCGAGCGGCGCAACCAGTGCGATGCGTACGAAGCCTGCACCGGGGTTGCTGCCCTGGACCGTGCGTGCCAGGTAGCTGCCCGGCAGCAGCAGCACATTATAGTCGGCGTAGAGCTGGCGGGCGAAGTCGGTGTCGCTGCCGGGGGTTCGCACCCAGAGATAGAAAGCGGCGTCGGGCGGCGTCGTGCCCGGCAGGACCTCGGCCAGCAGCGGCGTCACCGCGGCGAACTTGGCACCGTACTGGCGGCGGTTCCCGCGCACGTGCTCCTCGTCGTTCCAGGCGGCGACGCTCGCCGCCTGGATCGCCGGATTCATCGCGCTGCCGTGATAGGTGCGGTAGAGGAGGAAGGACCGCAGGATCGCCGGGTCGCCGGCGACGAAACCGGAACGCATGCCGGGGACGTTCGACCGTTTCGACAGGCTCGAGAACATCACCAGCCGCTCGCAGCCGCGGCCGAGCAGGCGCGCCGCCTGCAGGCAGCCGAGCGGTGGCGCCTCTTCGTCCGGGTAGATCTCCGAGTAGCACTCGTCGGCGGCGATGACGAAGCCGTGCCGGTCGGCGAGGGCGAACAGCTGACGCCAGTCGTCGAGTGTCAGCACCTTGCCGGTGGGGTTGCCGGGCGAGCAGACGAAAAAGAGTTGCACGCGCTGCCACTCGGCGTCGCTCAGGGCGGCGAAGTCGAAAGCGAAGTCGTTCTCGGGCAGGGTGTCGAGGAAGCGCGGTTCGGCGCCGGCGAGGATCGCGGCGCCCTCATAGATCTGGTAGAAGGGGTTCGGGCTGACCACCAGCGGCGTGTAGCCGCGGGATGGGTCGACAACCGTCTGGGCAAACGCGAACAGGGCTTCGCGCGAGCCGTTCACCGGTATGACGCCGCTTTCCGGATCGATGCCGGCGAGCCCGTAGCGACGCTCGAGCCAGGCGGCGATGCTGCAGCGCAGGTCGCTGCTGCCGAGCGTGGTAGGATAATTCGCCAGCCCGCCAAGCGCGGCGGTCAGGGCCTCGCGGATGAAAGCCGGCGTCGGGTGTTGCGGTTCGCCGATCGACAGCCTGATCTCGCGCAGATGCGCCGGCGGTGTGATGCCGGCGAGAAGCTGGCGCAGTTTCTCGAAAGGGTAGGGCTGCAGTCTGCTGAGGTGGGGATTCACTGGCCTGCACGGGTCGTGACGGAGCGCCTGATTATAAGGGGCATCGAGCAAGCGTGAAAGGAAGCGGTTGGCAGACGGCGACAGCGGGCGCTGCGGCGGCGGAGCGCCGGACGGCCGTTGCCGCGCTGCTCTGTGGTGCGCTGATCTGGGGCCTGATCTGGTACCCGTACCGGGTCCTGCGCGACGGCGGGGTCGATGGGATCGTCGCGACGACCGCGAGCTATGCGCTCGCCTTCGCCATCGGCTGGCTGTGCTGGCGTCCGCGGTGGCAGCGCGCCGGTGCCTCCTGGACGCTGCTCTGGCTCGCTCTGGCTGCCGCCACCTGCAATCTGGGCTACGTCCTGGCGACGCTGGACGGTGAGGTGATGCGCGTCCTGCTGCTCTTTTATCTGGCGCCGCTGTGGACCGTGCTGTTCGCACGCCTGCTGCTCGACGAGCGCCTGGATGCGGGCGGCGCGCTGGTCATCGGCCTGTCGCTCGCCGGGGCGGCGATCATGCTCTGGCAACCCCGGCTCGGCTTGCCGCTGCCAAGGGATCTCGCCGACTGGCTCGGGCTTTTGGCCGGTCTCGCGTTTGCCCTGTTCAACGTGCTCTCGCGCCGCGCGCGCGACCTCAGCAGCGAGAGCAAGGTGCTGGCCGCATTCGCCGGCGTCGTCGCAACGGGTCTGCTGCTCCTGCTCGCCGGTGCCGGCAGCTGGCGGCTGCCGCGCGAGCCGGCGCTGTGGGCGTTGCTCGCCCTGCTCGGCGGCGTCCTGCTGCTGGCGAACCTCATCGTCCAGTTCGGCCTGGCGAGGGTGGCTGCCAATCGCGCCATCGTCATCATGTTGAGCGAACTCGCGGTCGCCGCGGTCGCCGCGTGGTTGCTGGCGGACGAGGCACTGGCGCCGCGCGAATGGCTTGGCGGCGCCATCATCGTCGCCGCCAGCCTGTTCACGGCGCGTCGCGCGGGTACTTCGCCGGCCTGAAGCTCTGGCGGTCGGTGAGGTCGGTGGCGCTGCCGGCGGCGCCGCTGCCTCTCAGCTCTCGTTGGCGCCGCAGCAGCGCTTGTGCTTGCGGCCGCTGCCGCAAGGGCAGGGATCGTTGCGTCCGACCTTCGGGCCTTGCCGGCGGATGGTGCCGACGCCCCGTTGCGCCCGCCAGAAACGGTAGATGTTGCTCACCGCCTGCGGCAGGTCGTCTTCGCACTCCTGGCGGATGCGCTCGAGTTCCTCGCCCGCCGGCCACTCTTCGCCGGCGGCGCGGGCGGCCGCTTCGGCATCGCCAGTGAGCAGGTAGAGCGGGAACAGGTGCTCGTCGAGGTAGTCGATCTCGTCGCTGGTCTTCTCCTCGTCATCATCCGCACCAAGGAACTCGAACCAGTCCTCCGTCGCCGCATCGACTCCCTGCAGGTAGCCCTCGCACCAGGGGACGTAATCACTCGCCGCGTCCTCGTCGCCGTCGGCGGGGTAGAGCAGCAGGAGCAGTGGCTGGCCGCTCGCCAGTTCGGTTTCGAGGCGCTCGGCCAGCAGGCGCAGCAGCGCGGCGGCCTCGCGCCGGGCCTCGCCACCGCTTTCCTCCGGGCAGCCGAGGAGGTCCTCGAGCCACTGCGCCGCGGGGATCGGCTGCGGGCCGGCGAGGGCGGCGCAGAGGTAGCCCTGGCACTCGTCGAGGCGCATCGCGTCGGGCAGTGCCGGATCGGCGAGCAGTTCCTCGAGTCGCAGCAACTGGTGGTCGGGAAGTTGCGCCTGGATGCTCATGGTTTCAGTTCCGTGTGTTCGACTGGCTGGGAAAGTCGGCCAGATGCACCGCGGGCGCCGGTGTCCAGCCGGGCATGCGCCGTTCGGCGACGACCGTCGTGAAGATGCCGCCGCGGACGTAGAAGCGTGCGGTCAGCCGCATGTAGCGCGGCTCGGTGGCGTCGGCCAGCCGGTCGAGGATGCGGTTGGTGACATCCTCATGAAAGCAGCCGGTATCGCGAAACGACCAGATGAAGAGCTTCAGGCTCTTCAACTCGAGACAGCTGCGGTCCGGGATGTAGTCGAGGAGCAGCGTGGCGAAGTCGGGCTGTCCGGTTTTCGGGCACAGACAGGTGAATTCGGGGATCTCCATGTGGATGTGGTAATCCCGCTGCGGCGCCGGATTGGGGAAGGTGGCAAGCGCAGGTGCTGGCTGTTCGTTCATGGTTGGTGTGGCTGCTCGCGGTGATCGGGTGAATCGGGCGGTCGGGATGCTATCATAGACACCCATCATGGCGTTTCGCCGATCGGTTGTGCCTGCTGCAAAGGCGGCGTGCCGGCGGATTCCAGTGCAACAGCCAACCCCTGGCCACCTCTTTTCGCGTGTCCGTCGTCGCCACGTGCCAGTTCATGCGTCTCACCAGATTGAAACTTGCCGGCTTCAAGTCCTTCGTCGATCCGACGACGCTGGCGCTGCCCGGGCAGCTGGTCGGCGTCGTCGGACCGAACGGCTGCGGCAAGTCGAACGTGATCGATTCGGTGCGCTGGGTGCTCGGCGAGTCGAAGGCCTCCGAGCTGCGTGGCGAATCGATGCAGGACGTGATCTTCAACGGCTCGAGCACGCGCAAGCCGGTGTCGCGCGCTGCCGTCGAGCTGGTCTTCGACAATTCGCTCGGGCGCCTCGCCGGCCAGTGGTCGCAGTATGCCGAACTTTCGGTCAAGCGCCTGCTGACGCGTAGCGGCCAGTCCGAGTACTACATCAACAACCTGCACGTGCGGCGCAAGGACGTCACCGACCTGTTCCTCGGCACCGGCCTCGGCCCGCGCGCCTACGCGATCATCGGCCAGGGAACGATCTCGCGCATCATCGAGGCGAAACCCGACGAGCTGCGGGTGTTCCTGGAAGAAGCGGCGGGCGTCACGCGCTACAAGGAACGGCGCAAGGAGACCGAGCACCGGCTCGCCGACACGCGCGAAAACCTGGCGCGCGTCGAGGACATCCGTGTCGAACTGGGCAACCAGATGGAGCGGCTCGAAGCGCAGGCCGGTGTCGCCCGCCAGTATCGCGAGTACAACGACGAGCTGACGCGCAGGCAGCAACTGCTGTGGCTGTTGCGGCGCAACGAGGCGCAGCTCGAATGTGAGCGGCTGGCGAGCGAGGTGGCGCGGGCGGTGCTCGATCTCGAGGCGCAGAACGGCTCGCTGCGCGAACTCGAGGCGCGCCTCGAGGAGGCGCGCGAGGCGCACTTCAGCGCCAGCGATGGCGTCCATGCGGCGCAGGCCGGGCTGTTTGCCGCCAACGCCGAGGTGGCGCGTCTGGAGACCGAGATCCGTCACCGGCGTGAATCGCGGCGCGAGTACGAGACGCGTCTCGCCCAGCTCGCCGATGACCGGACGCACTGGCAGGGACAGGCGGCGAAGCTGGCGGGCGAAGGCGAACGCTGGCAGCAGCTTCTGGTCGTCGCCGACGAACGTGTCGAGCAGGGGCGGCAGCGCCTCGCTGCGTGCCATGAAAGCCTGCCGCTGGCCGAGCGCGGGCAGGCAGCTGCGCTCGACGAGCTCAACCGCCAGCGCGCGGCGTTGGCGCAGGTGGAGCAGCACCTGCGCGTCGAGGAGGCCAACCGCGGGCATGCGCAGCGCTCGCTGCAGATCATCGCCGGCCGGCGCGAGCGCCTGGCGCTGGAGCGGCAGGCGATGCCGCTGCCCGACGCCGCGGCGGTTGCCGACAAGCAGGAAGAGCTGGCCGCCTTGCGTCTGCGCATCGGCGAGGCACAGGCCGTCGTGCAGCAGCGACAGCAGGAGCAGCCGCGCCTCGAGCAGCAGCGGCGGCAGGTGCTTGGCGAAGTGCAGCAGGCGCAGAAGGAGCGTGCCGAGGCGAATGCCCGCCGCAGCGCGCTGCAACAGCTGCAGCAGCGCCTGCAGACGAATGGCAAGCTGGATGAATGGTTGCGCCGGCACGGTCTGCAGCATGGCCAGCCGCTGTGGCGGTCGCTGCAGGTCGAGCCCGGCTGGGAGGACGCGGTCGAGGCGGTGTTGCGCGAGCGGCTCGCGGCGCTGCCTGCCGAGCGCGCCGACGCGGCGTGGAGCAGGGATCGGCCGGGCGGCAGGCAGACCTTCATGCTGCCTCTGCCGGCGGCGACGCCACCGGCAGAGGTGGCCGCCGACCAGCTGCTGGCCCGCATCCGCTGCGCCGACGCGGCGCTGGCGTCGATCCTCGGCGACTGGCTTGGCGAGGTGCTGACGGCAGCCGATCTGGCGAGCGCGCTGGCCGCCCGTTCCCGGCTGTCGGCGAGTGCGTGTTGCGTGACGCCCGGCGGCGACATCGTCCGCCGGCAGAGCGTGACCCTGTTCGCAGCTGACAGCGTGGCCCATGGGCTGCTCGAGCGGCAGCGCGAAATCGAGCAGCTGGCGGGCGTCATCGCCGAGCACGAGGGGCACGTCGGGCGCGCGCAGGCCGCGCTGGCGGCCGTCGAGCAGGCGCTTGCCGAAGCGCAACAGGCGTTGCACGATGCCCGCAACGAGCTCGGCTTGCTGCAGGACCGGGCGCACGCGATCCAGGTCGAGGCGTTGAAGCTGGCGCAGGCGCAGGAGCGCTTGCGCGAGCGGCAGGCGCAGATCGACGACAGCCTGAGCGAGATGGCCGTCGAGGAAGAGGACGAGCGCGAGCGCCTGTTGCTCGCCGAGGACGCGATCGAGGCGCAGCGCGAGCGGGTCGAGGAACGGCGCGAGGCGATGGCGCTTGCCCGGCATCAGCTCGAACTGGCCGAGCGTGCGTTGCGCGAGGAGCGTGAGCGGGTCAACGGCGCCGAGCGCGAGTGGCGCGAGGCCGAGTTCGCGCAGCGCGAAGCGCAGGGCAGGTTGCAGGAGATCGCCGCCAGCCGCGAACTGGCGTCGCAGCAGCTCGAGCGCATCGGCGACGAGCTGGCGCGCTGCGCAGAGACCGCCAGCGCCCTGCAGGCCGAGGATCTCGAGCCGCGGCTGCAGGCGGCGCTCGAGCATCGTGTGGCGCGCGAGCATGCCCTGGCGGCGGCGCGCGACGCGCTCGAAGCGGCCGCCGGCGGTCTGCGCGCGCTCGACGAGCAGCGCCTCAGGGTCGAGCAGAGCCTCGACCCGCTGCGCGACCGGATCGGTGACCTGAAGCTCAAGGAACAGGCGGCCAGTCTCGCCTGCGAACAGTTCGCGACGCAGCTCAGCGAGGCCCAGGCGGACGAGGCGGCGCTGCGGGGCGAGTTGGCGGGTGCGCGCGCCGGCAGTCTGCAGAACGCGATCGCCGCCCTGCAGCGCTCGATCGAGGCGCTCGGCGCGGTCAACCTGGCGGCGCTCGACGAGTTGCAGGCGGCGCGTGAGCGCAAGGGCTATCTCGATGCCCAGTCGGAGGACCTGACGCAGGCGATGGAGACGCTCGAGAGCGCGATCCGCCGCATCGACCGCGAGACCCGGGATCTGCTGCAGACCACCTACGACGCGGTCAACAGCAGTTTCGGCGAACTCTTTCCGACCCTCTTCGGCGGCGGCGAGGCGCGACTGATCATGACCGGCGACGAGATCCTCGATGCCGGCCTGCAGGTGATGGCGCAGCCGCCAGGCAAGAAGAACTCGACGATCCAGCTGCTTTCCGGCGGCGAAAAGGCGCTGACGGCGATTGCGCTGGTATTCTCGATGTTTCGACTCAATCCGGCGCCGTTCTGCCTGCTCGACGAGGTCGATGCGCCGCTTGACGATACCAACACCGAACGGTTTTGCGACATGGTGCGACGGATGTCGGCCAACACGCAGTTTCTGTTCATCAGTCACAACAAGATCACGATGGAGATGGCGCAGCAGCTCGTCGGCGTCACCATGCAGGAGTCCGGCGTTTCGCGTATCGTTGAAGTCGACATGGAAGAAGCGCTGCGAATGCGCGAGCAACTCGTTTAGGAATCGACATGACGGACTTGCAGATGGGTTTGATCGGCCTCGGTGGCGTCGCCGTGGTGGGCGTCCTGGCCTACAACAAGTGGCAGGAACACAAGCATCGCAAAGTGGCGGAGCAGTTGCTGGGCGCGCGTCAGGCAGACGTCCTGCTCGATGAAAAGGGCAGCGCCGGCAGCAGTGTCTTCGCGGACGTGGGCTCCTCCGGTGGCGACGCCGGCGATTCACCGGCGACGGCTCCCGGCCGCAGCAGCCGCGCGCCGCAGGAGCGCGTCGAACCGCTGCTGCGCCAGCCGGATGTTGCGGCGCGGGCGGCAGCGGACGGCGACGACGGCCGGCCGGAAGGCGGCGGCGACGATGGCGCACCGGCCGGCGAGCGGCGCGCGCGCATCGCCGCGGCGCCGCTCTGCCTGTTGTCGCCGGCGATCGACTACATCGCCGCGATCGAGCTCGCGGAGACGGTTCCGGCCTACCTGATCCGGGATGCGCAACGGGTCGTTCTGGCACGGCTGGGCAAGCCGCTGCACTGGATCGGCTTCAACGAGGAGTCGCATGCCTGGGAGCCGATCAGCGAAGACGGTGACGTGGCCTACCAGCACATCCGCGTCGGGCTGCAGCTCGTCGACCGCAAGGGGCCGCTGCGCGACGCCGACCTGTCGGTCTTCCATGTCGCGATCCAGGATCTGGCGAGCGAGCTGATGGGCGCCGTCGAGCTGCCGCTGCGCGAACCGGCGTTGCAGGTGGCGGCGCAGCTCGACGAGTTCTGTGCCGGCGTCGACATCCAGATCGGCCTCAACGTCGTCAGCCAGGGGCAGGTGTTCGCCGGCACCAAGCTGCGCGGCCTGGCCGAGTCGGCGGGCATGGTGCTCGACGGCGACGGGCGTTTCGTCCGCCTGGACGAGGACGGCAGGCTGCTCTACGCCCTGCTCAACCAGGAGACGCAGGGCTTCACCGGCGAATCCATCCGCAGCCTGACGACGCATGCCATCACCTTCCTGCTCGATGTGCCGCGGGTCGCCAACGGCGACCGTGTCCTCGGCCAGATGGTCGAACAGGCGCGCCGCTTCGCCGACTCGCTGCATGGCCAGCTGGTCGACGACAACCGGCGACCGGTCTCGGAGTCGTCGATCGAGCCGATCCGCCGCCAGGTGGTGCAATACCAGCTGGCGATGGCGCATCGCCAGTTGCCTGCCGGCGGGCCGCTGGCGGAGCGGCTCTTCTCCTGAGCGCGCAGGCCGCTGCGACGGTGTCCAGCAGCGCGAGCGAGCGGGCGAGTCGCCTGCGTGCCGAGATCGGCGAGCACGATCATCGCTATTACGTCCTCGACGCGCCACTGATCAGCGACGCCGAGTATGACCGACTGTTCCGCGAGCTGCAGGCGATCGAGGCCGAGCACCCCGAGCTGGTCTGCAGCGACTCGCCGACGCAGCGGGTCGGCGCGGCACCGCTCACCGGATTCGCCACGGTCGCGCACCGGACACCGATGCTGTCGCTGAACAACGCCTTCAGCGACGACGAGGTGGCTGCCTTCGATCGCCGCGTGCGTGAAGGGCTCGCCGCCGAGGGCGAGGTCAGCTATGTCGCCGAGCCGAAGTTCGACGGCCTGGCGGTCAGCCTGAGCTACGAGCAGGGTGTCCTGCTGCGCGGCGCGACGCGCGGCGACGGCAGCACCGGCGAAGATGTGACGGCCAACCTCCGCACCCTGCGCAGCATCCCGCTGCACCTGCAGGGCAGCGGCTGGCCGGCGCTGCTCGAGGTGCGCGGCGAGGTGCTGATGTGGCGCAGCGATTTCGAACGGATGAACGAGCAGCAGCGGCAGAAGGGCGAGAAGGAGTTCGTCAATCCGCGCAATGCCGCGGCCGGCAGCCTGCGCCAGCTGGATCCACGCATCACCGCGACGCGACCACTGCGTTTCGTTGCCTACGGCGTCGGCGCGGTCGCTGCCGGCGTCCTGCCGGCGACGCACTGGGCGTTGCTCGAGCGGCTTGCCGCGTGGGGCTTCGCGGTTGCCGCCGAGCGACGCCGGGTCAGCGGTCTCGCGGCACTCCTCGCCTGCCAGCGTGAGATCGGCAGTCGCCGCGCGACGCTGCCGTACGACATCGACGGCGTCGTGTACAAGGTCGACGAGCTGGCGGCACAGGAGCGTCTTGGCTTCGTCTCGCGGGCGCCGCGCTTCGCCCTGGCGCACAAGTTCGCGGCGGCGGAAGCGCTGACCGAGGTGCTCGACATCGTGCTGCAGGTCGGTCGTACCGGTGCGCTGACGCCGGTGGCACGGCTGGCACCGGTCTTCGTCGGTGGCGTGACGGTGACCAACGCCACCCTGCACAACGAGGACGAGGTCCGGCGCAAGGACGTGCGCGTCGGCGACACCGTCGTCGTTCGCCGCGCCGGCGACGTGATTCCGGAAATCGTCCGCGTCCTGCCGGAGAAGCGGCCGCCGACGGCGACCGCCTTCGTCATGGCGGCGAGTTGCCCGGTCTGCGGCTCGCAGGTCGTGCGCCAGCAGGACGAGGCGGTTGCCCGCTGCAGCGGCGGTCTCTACTGTCCGGCGCAACGCCGGCAGGCGCTGCTGCACTTCGCCTCGCGCCGGGCGATGGACATCGAGGGTCTCGGCGAGCGGCTGGTCGAACAACTGGTCGAGCACGACGTCGTGCGCACGCCGGCCGACCTCTATCGCCTCGGCCTGCTGGCGCTGCTCAACCTCGAGCGGATGGCCGACAAGTCCGCGGGCAACCTGCTGGCAGCGATCGAGCGGAGCAAGCAGACGACGCTGGCGCGCTTCATTTACGCGCTCGGCATCCGCAACGTCGGCGAGGCGACGGCGCGCGACCTGGCGCGGCACTTCGGCAGCCTCGATCGCCTGCTGGCCGCCGACGAGACGCAACTGCTGCAGGTGCCCGACGTCGGCCCGATCGTCGCGCAGTCGATCCGCCAGTTTCTCGGCGAGCCGCACAACCGCGAGGTCATCGAGCAGTTGCGCGCCGCCGGCGTCGCCTGGAGCGAGGGCGAAGCGGTGGCGCCGGCGGCGTCGGCCCCTGCCGTCGCCGGTCGCAGCTTCGTCCTCACCGGCACCCTGCCGTCGCTGACTCGCGACGCCGCGCGGCAGATGCTCGAAGCGGCAGGCGGCAAGGTCAGCGCGGCCGTGTCGAAGAAGACCGACTTCGTCGTTGCCGGTGCCGATGCCGGCAGCAAGCTGCAGCGGGCGCAGGAACTAGGCGTGCCGATCATCGACGAGGCGCGGATGCTGGCCCTGCTCGGCGGGGTGGAGGCCGACCGGTGAGGCCCTTGCGCTGCGCGCGCCGGCGCCCGCGCGCCGCGCCGCAGGGCGCATGGCCAGTGGGGCCGGCAAGGCAATGATCGATCCGCGGCAGGCATTGGCCATCCTCGCTGCGGCCGAGCTGATCCATTCCGCCGACAGCGTCGCCGCGGCGGTCAGCCGGGTCGCCGGCGCCATCGGCGAGCAGCTGTGCGACCGCAATCCGCTGCTGCTCTGCGTGATGAACGGCGGCGTACCCTTTGCCGGCCACCTGATGACGCAACTCGGCTTTCCGCTCGACTTCGATTACGTCCATGTCAGCCGCTACGGGCAGGAGACCAGCGGCGGTGCCCTCGCCTGGCTGCGCTTGCCGAGCATTCCGGTGCGCGGGCGGACCGTGCTCTTGGTCGACGACATCCTCGACGAGGGCCTGACGCTGGCAGCGATACGCGAGCGCCTGCTGCAGGACGGGGCCGACACCTGCTGCACGGCCGTCGTCGCTGATAAACTGCACGGGCGGGAGAAGCCGATCACGGCCGATTTCGTCGCCCTGACCGTTCCCGATCGCTTTCTCTTCGGCTACGGCATGGACGTCCGCGGTGCCTGGCGCAACCTGCCGGCCATCTACGCCATGCGGGAGGACTGAGATGCTGGCAATCATCGGCGGCAGCGGGCTGGCAGAGTTCGCCGGCCTCGCGATCTCGCATCGCCGGCCGGCGCCGACGCCGTACGGCGAGGCGTCGGCGCCGCTCACCTTCGGTCACCTCGGCGGCCGGCCGGTGGTCTTCCTGGCGCGCCACGGCGATGCACACAGCCTGGCGCCACACGAGGTCAATTACCGGGCGAACATCTGGGCCCTGCGTGACTGCGAGCCGCTCGGCATCGTCGCGGTGGCGGCGGTCGGCAGTATCCGCGCCGACCTGCGGCCCGGCGACCTGCTCATTCCGCACCAGATCCTCGACTACACCTGGGGCCGCGCATCGACCTACCATGAAGGTCCGGGCAGCGCCGTCCATCACGTCGATTTCACCGAGCCCTACGATCGCCGCCTGCGGCGCCGCCTGTGCGCCGCGGCGGCGAAGGCGGTGGTGGCGGTCAGCGATGCCGGGGTTTACGCCGCGACGCAGGGACCGCGCCTGGAGACGGCTGCCGAGATCAACCGCCTCGAGCGCGACGGCGCCGACGTCGTCGGCATGACCGGTATGCCGGAGGCGGCGCTGGCGCGCGAACTGGGTATTCCCTACGCGGCGATCAACGTCGTCGCCAACTACGCCGCCGGTCGCGGCGAGGCGGGCCAGGGGATCAGTCTCGAGACGATCCGGCAGGTGCTTGAAGAGGCGATGGAGCCGGTGCGGCGGCTCATCGAAACCATGCTGGCGAGCGACGATCATGATTAGGCCGCTGCTGCGCATGGGGGATCCGCGGCTGCTGCGGCGGGCGCGGCCGGTCGATCGCTTCGACGCAGCCTGGCTGCACGCGCTGGTTGCCGACATGGAGGAGACGATGCAGCACCACGACGGCGCCGGTCTGGCGGCACCGCAGATCGGTGTCGACCTGCGGCTGGTGATCTTCGGTTTCGAGCGCAGTGCACGCTACCCCGATGCCGAGCCGGTGCCGTGGACGGTGCTGATCAACCCGCTGCTGACACCGCTCTCGCCGGATGTCGAGGAGGGCTGGGAGGGCTGCCTGTCGGTTCCCGGCATGCGCGGCTGGGTGCCGCGCTGGAGCCGGCTGCACTACAGCGGCTTCGATCCCTGCGGGCGGCCGATCGAGCGCAGCGTCAGCGGCTTCCACGCGCGCGTCGTGCAGCACGAGTGCGACCACCTCGACGGCATCCTCTACCCGATGCGCATGGCCGACCTCAGCCGCTTCGGTTTCACTGATGTGCTCGATGCAGCGGCTGCGGACTGATTCTGGCCGCTGCGGCGACCGCTGTCCGCCGCCGCGCTGTTGCCCGTCGCGCGCTGCCCGCCGGCTGCCGGCGACCGGCGTGCAGCCGCTGCACGTGCCGCCGGTCGGGGGTGGCAGGGCTGGCGAATGGACCTGATCAAGGGCATCACGCTCTTTCTCGGCTGGCTGTCGGGCTCGCTTGCCGGCATCGCGGCCGTCCTCTATTCCTTCGGCTATCTGGTCGCGCGGGCGCAGCTCAACCTGCTCGGGCTGCAGGGGCTGGTGGCGCAGGATGCGGACCATTTCCTGCAGGAAGGAGCCAAGTTCCTCGTCGTACTGGCGGCGGACTACCTCAGCCCGGCCTTTCCCTGGCTCTACTTCGCCGGCTGGCTGCTGCTCGCGGCGCTGCCCTTGCTAATGCTCGTCGGTTGGCTCGCAGCGCGCCGGCGGCAGGCGCTGCAGCAGCTTGCCGATCGCCTGGCGCTGCGCGGCACGCAAGTGCTGCAGCAGCTTCCCTGGTCCTGGCGCAAGCTGGCCTTTGCCGCACTCGTGCTGGTGCTGCTGTTGCGGCTGACGACCCATCTCAACCCCTTCGTCGATGTACTGGCGGTGGCCGACATCCTCTACGCGACCCCGGTGAGCAGTGAAAGCCAGGGGTCGGCCGAGATCCGGCAATGGCTGACCTCCCCCGACCGCGCCGATCTCGTGTTGCTCAAGAGCCGCTTCGGCGAGCTCTTGCGTGGCGCAGCCGAGGTTGCCCTGGTGGTGGTCGCGGTCTGGTATCTCGGCGCTGCGTCCCCCTGGCGGCTGTGGCTGGCACTGCCCTTCATGGTCGTCCTGGTGGTCTATACTCTGTTGCTGCCGATGGCCTATGGCGTCCTCGTGCGTCCGAACGAGTATCCTCTGGTTGCCGTCAGCAGCGACAGCCCGCTGCTGGCTGGAGTGCGCGGCGACCTGTTCCTGTTGCGCAGGACCGGCGACGAGTTCGTCTTCTGGGACAAGGCCGCCCGCCGGGTGCTCTGGGTGCCGGCGTCACAGGTTGCCGGTGTCAGCGCGCGCGCCAGCCGCCTGCTGTTCAAGGAGTGATGCGATGACGCTGCACCGACCGTTCCGCCTGCCCCTCTTTGCCCTCGCCTGGTTGCTGCTCCTCGTCGGCGCCGCCTGCGCGCCGCTGCCCGCTGGCGATGCCGGCGGAGCGGCGATCGGCACGCTGCGCGTCGCCGGACCGAACGTCTTCCTCAACGGCGCGCGGGCGCGCGATGGCGCGAGCGTGCGCGAGGGCGATACCGTCACCACCGGCGCCGCTTCGAGTGCCTTCGTCGCCTTCATTGGCGGCGGCTTCGTCCAGCTCGACGAGAACACCGATCCGCGCTTCTCGTTTCGCGTCGAGACGCGCGGCGGGCGGCGCTGCATCCACATCCAGATCGACATCGGGCAGGTGTTCATCGACAAGGATGTGCAGTGCTTTTCGACCCCCGACGTCAACGGCAATCTCGGCAGCCGGGTCAACATCCGCGTCAGTGGCAAGGAAACGATCGTCACCGTCCTCGCCGGCCGGGCGCTGATGTTCGGCGAGCGCGAGCAGAGCGTGCCAGCGGCGGGCGAAGCGTCCTGGCGGCGTGGTCGGCAGATTGGTCCGCTGCGCCAGCTCGACGCGGCGGAACTGACGGCCACGGTCGGCTGGCGCGAGCGCTATCCGGGCTGGTGCTGCGTCGGCGAGCGGCTCGAGCAGCGCCTGCCGGAGCAGTGCGAGCGGCAGCAGTTCTGGTTCGACCGCCGCCAGGCCGAGGCGGGTTGCCGGCAGAGGCCGGCGGCCGGCTGGTGCTGTCAGGCCGGCGGCAGGGTGGTGCAGATGCCGGCAGCGCAATGCCGCGGCTTCTTTTCGCCCGACGAGGACGAGGCGCGGCAGCGCTGCCCGGCACCGCCCCGTTCCGGCTGGTGTTGCCAGGATGGCCGTCTGAGCGAGACGACGGCCAACCAGTGTCGCGGCTACTTCGCCGACGAACGGCGTGAGGCGCAGCGTCGCTGCCAGCCGGAGACCGGCTGGTGCTGCATGCGTGGCAAGGTGGCCGAAATGAGTGCCGAGCAGTGCCGGCGTGCCGACGGCCGTTTCGCCGCCGAGCGCAGCGAACTCGGAAACTGCCGGCCGCGGGTGACCCCGCTGTTGCCCGAGCGGCAGCAGCCGCGCCCGCTGCCGCCGCGGACACCAGCCGTCATCGAGTAGTCGGTCGGGAGAGACCTTGTGGCAAAGGCCCTGTCCGGCAAAGTCGGTTGCGGGCGTCATCGCGGATGTTGTCGGAAAGTATTTGCCGGCCATCGGGTTTTCGTTGCCGGGCGGGATTGACGACTACGCGTGCGTGGGCGCAGCAAGTGAACCTGTCCGATCCGGCAGCTTTTCAGGCTGGCAGCCAATTCGTCGGTAACGCGCTGGCGCAACGCGGCCGGCTCCACGACCGTGCAGTCGGCGCCGTACTTCATGATGTCGATGATCAACTTTCAAACGAAGAATCGGCAGAAATTTGACATCGCAGCGAAAACGGCTGCCAGAGGTGGGAAGCAATGGACGTTTTCGAGTTCAGGGAGAAGTTGGTCGGCGAATACCGCCAGTTCACGCGCAGCTTCACCCGGATCCGGAGTGATGACATTGCGCGCTTCGTCGAGTCGGCCCATGACTCGCAGCGCTCTGGCCGATCCGGAAGGGCGGCAGTTGAAGTTGTTCGGGGCCGCAGAATGCGAACGGGCGCTTGCCGAATGAGCATCGAAAACAAGGGGGGTTGAGTGGATCTCACGAGGACCGAGGGCGATCGTCAGGCGCAGGACATGCTTTGGAACAGCTTCCTTGCGAAATTTCCGCTGGCAAGCTTGTCATCGCTGACGCTGAGCGAATACACCCAGGCTGGCGATCCCGATTCCTTCACCAGCTGGATCGAAAGCCGGCTGGACGGGATGGGCAGCATCTGGGGTGGCTCCGCCTTCAAGTTCGGCATCTATTCGCGCAAGGACAAGAGCGACAAGGCCGGGGGCGAAGGCAACAGCTACTCTGAGGGCTACGGCTGGTATTCCAAGTACGGGGTGGATGAGGAAGCCGCGTTCGGTCAGATCCGTAGCCTCGTTGCCGGGGTGGCCGCCGCGGCGGCAAGGGGCGATCTGGCGACGATCGAAGCGGCCGATCTCGGACAGGCGTTCAAATGGAAGATCGCGTTCCATTATCAGGACCGCCAGAACCCGCGCATCGTCGCCATCTTCACCACCGCGCCGCTCCTGGCGTTTCTCGGCTCATCCGACACGTCGCAGAGCATGGCCGACCTGCAGGCGGCGGTCATGGCGCAGAAGGGCACAGACGAGGAGGTCCTGGATTTCGGCGTGCGCGTCTGGAAGGTCTGGAGCGAGAAGGCGATCAAGGTGTTCAAGCTGTCGCACGGCAACGATGGCAGCTTCGCGCCGGGGGAACGCGAAATGCTGGCCGAACAGCGAATTGCGGTGCTGCATCGCGACACCGGGGCAGGGCAGGCGAAGAAGTTCCGGGAGGCGGCGGAAGGCTCCGTGTTCTATCTCTGTTACGGCAACGACGTTCGCGCCCTGGCACGGCTTGCCGGACCGGTCCGCCCGTCGGCCAAGGGCGAGGAGTGGATCGAACGGCCCTATGAGCTTCTGCTGCAGTGCCAGGGAAACACTGCTGATGCCGGGGCCAGAAAGAAATGGGCGCCGGGTGGTGACTCGACGTTCTGGCAGGTGCCGCCGGGTCAATTGATGCCCTTCGAGGAAACACTGCTCAAGCCTTGCTTCGGCATCAAGCTGGAGGATATTCCGGATCTGCAGCCGATCGGGCCCGGCGGAACAGGCGGCCACCCAGGAAAAGTGGAGCAAGAAATGCAAGGACCATTGAACCGCATCCTCTACGGCCCGCCGGGCACCGGCAAGACCTACCGCGCGGTGGCCGAGGCGGTGGCGATCATCGAGGAGAGAGCGGTTGACGAACTGAAGGCGGTTGACGCGTATCCCGGAACCAAGAAGCGCTTCGACGAGTACCGCGCCGGCGGCCAGGTCGAGTTCGTGAGCTTTCACCCGTCCTACACCTACCAGGATTTCGTGGTCGGCATCCGGCCTTCGACCGAGGGAACGAACGTGGTCTATTCGGTGGAGCCGGGGCCGTTGAAGCGCCTCGCGGATGCCGCCGAGGAGAACTGGCGGGCTTCGCGGCTGACGGCGGGCAACGCGCTCACCGACATGCAGCGCTTCGACCGGGCCTTCGACCGACTGCTCAAGGACATCTCGAATGCGTCGGAGCAGTTCGTCGAGATGACGCTGCACGGCGGCAGGAAGACACAGGCGCGGGCCGGCAAACAGGGCAAGGGAGTGATCCTGAGCAAGACCGAGGAGAGCCTTCGCTACAACGTGGCGCGCCAGAGGCTGGCGGCGCTGTGGCCGCAAAGGGAGAAATTCAAGGCGCCGGGCGACATGGAGACGTGCACCTACAATCAGTCCTTCTTCTTTGCGGTGCTCAAGCATCTGGAAGCGCTCGACGGCAAACTGGGTGCGCCCGAGGAGCGTTCCCCGGAGCCCTTGAGAAACTTCGTACTGGTCATCGACGAAATCAACCGCGGCAACATCGCCAAGATTTTCGGCGAGCTGATCACGTTGATCGAGGACGACAAGCGGCTCGGGGCGGCCAACGAACTGAGCTGCTGCCTGCCCTATGTCGACCCGGAAGAGGAACCGGCATTCGGTTTGCCGCCCAATCTCTACATCGTCGGGACGATGAACACGGCCGACCGCTCGATCGCGCTGCTCGATACGGCGCTGCGCCGCCGCTTCGTGTTCGAGGAACTGATGCCGGATTTCAGCGTGCTGCCGTCTGCTGCGGTCGACGGCGTGGAATTGCCCAGATTGCTCGACACGTTGAACCGGCGCATCGCCTACCTGTTCGACCGCGACCACACGCTGGGCCACGCCTACTTCATGGGCATCAGGACGTTCGCCGATCTCGAACATTGCCTGCTGCGCAAGGTGATCCCGCTGCTGCAGGAATACTTCTTCGAGGACTGGTCGAAGATCAGGCTGATTCTTGGCGACACGCACAAGAGGAAGGAGGCACAGATCGTCCGCGTGCTTGACGTCGATGCGGCGAATCTGTTCGGCGATGGCGCGGAAGTCGGCGACGGGCGGTCGATCTTCGAGGTGGCGCCCAAGCTGACGCCGGGCATGGTCAAGGCGATCTACGAATGAGCCTGGTCAGCTTCCGGGAGTACGAAAAAATCCCGGTCGTTGAGCGCTTGGCGTCGCCTGCCGAACGGAAGCTGTCGGTTGCCGAAATCGATGCGCTGGATGCGCTCGCGGCGCGACTGAAAATTCCGCTCATCGAGCACCTGTCGCGCAGCCGGGTGCGGCCGGCGCAGTACGTCGGCGCCGTGTTCGTGGCGGGGCGGACGATCGAGCTGCTGCCCAAGATCGAGCGGACGGAGGGCGAATGCGAACTGCCCACGGTGCGCCAGAACCTGCTGAAGATGCTCCTGGTGGCCTGCGACCTCGACGGGGCGACGCCCGGTCAGGCGGCGCTGGAGCATTCCGACGATGGCTGGCTGGACATCCTTCTGCGCCTCTTTGCGCGGGCGCTGGCCGACCAGCTGCGGCGCGGGCTGATCCGCCGCTACCGCGCGGAGGCGGACGACCTGCCGGCCGTGCGCGGCCGCCTGCAGATCGAGGAACAGCTGCGGCGCAACCTCGTCCATCGCGAGCGCTCGGCCTGCGAGTTCGACGAGTTCGACGAGGATCATGCGTTGAACCAGCTGTTCCGCGTGGCGATCCGGCGGATGTTGCGCGTGGCCTCGAACACCGTGACCCAGCAGGCGCTGCGCGAATTGCTGCCGGCCTTCGAGGGTGTTTCGGATGTTGAACCGACCGGCGACTGGCTGGCCCGCGTGACGCTCGACCGCATCGACGAGCGCTTCGGTCTCTGCCTCGGCATGGCCAGGCTGTTCCTGCAGGGAACGACGACCGGCCTCTATGCCGGGGGGCGGAGTTCGTTCGCCTTGCTGTTCGACATGAACGACCTCTTCGAGAAATTCGTCGCCCGCACCCTGCGCCGGCAATTGCGCGGTTCCGGGCTCGATCTGTCGATTCAGGACGTGCGTTTCCATCTGGTGCGCGATCCGCAGACCGAGCAGCGCCTGTTCCGCCTGCGGCCGGATATCGTCGTGCGCCATCGGGAGGCGGTCTGCTGCGTCGTCGATACGAAGTGGAAGCGGTTGTCGCCGGAGGAACGCAAGCTCGGCATCGCGCAGGGCGACCTCTACCAGGTGCTGGCCTACGCCGAGGGCTACGCGAGCTCGGCGGTGCTGTTGCTTTACCCTTGGGACCCGGCCGGCGGCGCCCATGAGAGCGCGCGCAAGCGGCTGGTTTTCGAGGGCGGGCGACGGTCGACCGTGACCATCGGCGAAGTGGCGCTGGATGAGCTTGCCGCAGTTGGCGAACGGCTGGAGGATTTGCTGCGGCGCGCGGCGATGCTTGAGGAGGTTTCGCTATGAATGGTGAGTATGAACAGCTGATCCGAGACGCGTTCGATGGGCTTGGCAGTTACTCAAAGCTGGCGAATGGCTTCAGATTGAAGTCCCGGCAAGGGCAGACCTGCGCGGTGTATTTTTCCGGCAATGCGCCGGGCAATGCGGTCGAGATCGGCTTTGCTCCCACGGCGCTGGCGCCGTTGCTCGGACGGACGCGGGGGAATTGGCCGAGTGGCTGGGCAGCCAGCCTGCCGCCGGCCGGGAACGAACGGTCTCGGGCCAGCGCGGCAGCTACCCGGTCGGACTCGCGTTCGCTTCGCGCCGCGATCTGTCGGCTGCTGCAACGGGCCGGTACGGTGGCGCGTCTGCTGGCCGGGTGATTGTCTGTTCAGGGCTATCCGACGCGCAGCGTGCGCTGCTCGGGGTGGACGCGGCGTGGCGGCTGCGCGGGGTCGCGGATCGCCACAAGGCCTATCTGGCGTGGCACCGCAAGCGGTGGAATCGCAGTCGCCGGTCAGTTTGACCGCGAGACAGAGGCCCTCCTCCAGGCTGTAGACGCGCAGGCCGCAGCAGAGGGCGATGGCAAGCGCTTCTTCGCCGACCCAGCCCTGGCCGAGCCGGCGCAGCGCCCGAGCGTGACGACTTCCCACTGGTCTTGATGGCGGGCACGGTAGGCGAAGCTGATGCGACCCGCAACGGCGCAGTGCTTGATGTAGAGATTGCTGGTCAGGTCGTCCGACAGAAGGGTATGCTTTGCAGACGTCGGCAGCGGCGTAGAACGGTATCGGTCGGCTCCATTGCCCGTCCTTCCTGTGTGTCGCTGTACGGCCCATTGAACCGTTGCCGTTGGCAACTTGCCGTCTTGACTTGCCGCCAACCGTTGGATTCTGCGGGGTGTGTATGCCGTATCGCGTGCTTTTCGTCTGCATGGGCAACATCTGCCGTTCGCCGATCGCCGAAGCGGTTGCCCGCACCCTGGCGCAGCAGCAGGGTCTCGGGCGCGCGCTCGACTTCGATTCGGCCGGCACGCACGGCCACTATCACGCCGGCGAGGCGCCCGACCCGCGCGCGCGGCGGGTCGCCGCGCGGCGCGGCTACGATCTTTCGCGCCTGCGGGCGCGGGCGGTCATCGACGCCGATTTCGAGCGTTTCGACCGTATCCTGGTGATGGACGAAGCCAACCTGGCTGCGTTGCGCCGGCAGTGCCCGGCGGTGAACCGGGGCAAGCTCGGCCTGTTCCTCAACTACGCCACCGGCCTCGGCATCTCCGAAGTTCCCGATCCGTACTATGGCGCCGAATCGGGTTTCGAGCGCGTGATCGACCTCTGCGAACTCGCGGTGCGCGGCCTGCTCGCCGATCTCGCCAGTCGCCGCGACGGTTGCTGAGAGCGGCGGGCGATCAGGCGGACGCCGGCGGCGCTTCGCCGGCGAGCGACCAGCGCGCACGCACCGCTTCGCGCTGGCCGGCAAACCAGAACAGCGCAAGCAACGGCCACGCCGAGTCCGTCTTCCCCTGTTGTGCGAGCAGCAAGGCCTCGGCCGCCGGCAGGCGGACGACGCGGATGTCCTCGCCTTCGTCTGCCAGTCCGTGGATGCCGCCGGCGTTCGCGCTGTCCACCCGGCCGAGGAAGAGGTGGGTGCGCTGCGAGGTCTTCGCCGGGCTGGTGTAGAAGCTGCTGATCGGCAGCAGGTCGAGCACCGTGCAGCCGGCTTCCTCGAGCGCCTCGCGCCGCGCCACCTGTGCCGGCGTTTCGCCGGCTTCGATCAGGCCGGCGACGATTTCGAGCAGCCACGGACCGCGTGCGTCATCGCGCGCGCCGATGCGGAACTGCTCGATCATCACCACCTCGTCGCGCAGCGGATCGTAGAGCAACACCGCGGCGACGTCGCCTTTTTCGATCACCTCGCGGACGATCGGCGGGCCCATGCCGCCGGCGAACAGACGGTGGCGCAGGCGCAGACGCTCGAGGCGGTAGAAACCCTGGTAACAGATTTCGCGTTCGATGATCTCGACTTCGTCCTGGCGCATGCGTCGCTCCTTTCCGGATGGGGCGAAGTGTAGCGCAGGCGGAGGCGCTGGCCGACGCCTGCCGTGCCAGCGGCAAGACGCGGCGAAACGAATTGACGGCGCCTGCTCGGGTCCATAGCATCAGCAATCCCGGGCGGCAGCCCTTTTGTTGGTGATGTGAAGCATCGATGGCATCGTTCCGTTCCCGGCTCGGCGAGCTTAAGCAACTGGTTGCCAGGCGTGCGCCGGCCCTTGCCGCGCGCCTCGGCAGCAGCGTCGACGCCCTCCGTCACCCGACGCGGCGCGTGGTGGTCCGCGCGCTGCTGGCGCTGCCGGCGCTGCTGCTGCTCTACGTCCTCATCCTGATTCCGTTCACGCCGGGGATCAGCGACATCCGCAAGGTGTCGTCGGAGCAGCCGGCGCAGATCCTTTCGGCCGACGGCAGGAAGCTGGCCGAGTTCAAGCAGTCCAATCGCGAGTGGGTGCCGCTGGCCGGGATTTCGCCACACGTCATCGACGCCCTCATCGCCACCGAGGACCACCGCTTCCGTGAGCATTTCGGTCTCGACTGGCGACGCACCATCGCTGCGGCGCTCAACACCTTCAGCGGCGACCGCCAGGGCGGTTCGACGCTGACGCAGCAACTCGCGCGCAACCTGTACCCGGAGGCGATCGGCCGTGATCCGACGTTGACGCGCAAGATCAAGGAGGCGATCACGGCGCTGAAGATCGAGGCCGTCCACAGCAAGGACGAAATCCTCGAGACCTACCTCAACACCGTCCCCTTCCTGTACAACGCCTACGGCATCGAGATGGCGGCGCGCACCTATTTCGACACTTCGGCCGACCGGCTCGACGTCCTGCAGGCGGCGACGCTGGTCGGCATGCTCAAGGGCAACAGCTACTACAACCCGGTTCTCAATCCGGAGCGCTCGCTGCAGCGCCGCAACATCGTGCTGCAGCAGATGGTCCGGCGCGGGAAACTGGACGCCGAGCGGTTCGACGCGCTGCGCGAGAAACCGCTGCGCATCGACTTCGAGCGGCAGAGCGAAGTGCCTGGACCGGCGCCGCATTTCGCCAAGCAACTGCGCAAGTGGCTGATCGCCTGGGCCGACCGCAACGACTACAGCATTTACGGCGACGGGCTGATCGTGCGCACAACGATCGACTCCCGCCTGCAGGCGGCGGCCAACCAGGCCGTGTTCCGCCAGGGCAACGCCCTGCAGAGGATCGCCGACGCCGCCTGGGGCAGACGCTCGGCGTGGAGTCCCGACGTGGACCTCGTGCAGTCGTTCATCCGCGAATCGCCGGAGTATCGGGCCGCGATCGGCAAGGGCCGCACTGCGCAGCAGGCGATGCAGGACCTGCAGGCCGACAAGGCCTTCATGACCGCGCTCAAGCGGCAGAAGACGCAGATCCAGATCGGCTTCCTGGCGATCGATCCGCGCAACGGCCATGTCAAGGCCTGGGTCGGCAGCCGCGACTTCGAGCAGGACGCCTTCGACCATGTGCAGCAGGCGCGCCGCCAGCCCGGCTCGACCTTCAAGCCCTTCGTCTATGGCGAGGCGTTTCGCCAGGGTGCCAAGCCCAGCGACCGGCTGATCGACCAGGAGGTGGCGATCGCAGTCGGCGGCAGCGAGATCTGGCGGCCGACCGATGGCGGGCCGCCCAGTGGTGAGTCGATGACTCTCGCCGATGCGCTCGCCCAGTCGAAGAACACGATCACCGCGCAGCTCATGCAGCAGGTCGGCGCCGCCAAGGTCGCCCGGCTCGCCCGCGACATGGGCGTGCGCGAGAGCAGGCTCGAGGCGGTGCCGTCGCTCGCCCTTGGCACCAGTCCGGTCACCCTGAAGGAAATGGTCAGCGCCTACGGCACGATCGCCAACGCGGGCGTCTACCGCGAGCCACTGCTGGTCAGCCGCATCGAGGACCGCGACGGCCGGGTCATCGAGGAATTCGGCCCGGCAGATGCCGAGACGGTGCTCAAGCCCGCGGTCGCCTACACGCTGCTCGACAGCATGCGCGGCGTGATCGACCGCGGCACCGGTCGCGCCATCCGCAATCGCTACGGCATCCGCGCCGACGTCGCCGGCAAGACCGGCACGACGCAGGACAACGCCGATGGCTGGTTCATCCTGATGCACCGGCAACTCGTCGCCGGCGCCTGGGTCGGTTTCAACGACGGTCGCGTCACGCTGCGCAGCGACCATTGGGGGCAGGGCGCGCACAGCGCCCTGCCGGTCGTCGGTGACTTCTTCCGCAACGCGCTGCGTGCCCGCATCGTCGACCCGCGGCTTCGCTTCACGGCGCCGGAAGAGACGGGCTGGTGGGCGCGCATCAAGCGCTGGTGGCGCGAGCTGTTCGCGCCCGAGCCGGTCGCCGCGCCCGAGCGCCGCCGCCGGCCGGTCGAAGCCGCGCCAGGGCCGCAGGCGCCCGACGCACCGCCAGAGCCCGCAACCCGCGGCATGCCGGAGCCACCCGGGAGCGATCCGCTGCAGGAGAAGATCGACCAGATCCTGCGCGAGAGCGAGGAAGGCGAAGGGCCGCGCGAGGATTCGCCGGCGCCGGCCGAGGCCGCCGGTGCCCGGTGAGGCGGGCGGTGCGTTGCTTGCGGAGGCGAGCGGGGGCGATGCGCGGCGGTGTCGTGGCGCAAACCCCGTGGCGCAAGCATCGAGCGCGCCTTGCCACCTTTCGCCGGGCGATGGCGCTTGCCTGCCGTCGGCTGCTTCCCTCCGCAAGCCTCTGCAGGCGTGGGTCGAGGAGATTGCTCTAGCCCGTTCAGTCGGGCGATTACTGAGGTGAACGTTCTGAGGTTGCCACCATGCGCCAAGATCAACTATAGTGTTTGCAGCGAAGACGCTAGCCGGGCGGCCCGAGCGTCCGTCGCGGCGGCGCAGCGGCGGGGAGGGGCGTCTTGACGCAATTGCCGGAAATTTTAGTCGACCGATCGATGGCGTACCTCATTGTTCTGTTTAATGAATTCTGATCTGCTGTGCATGCGTACAGGATATTGACGCAAAGCTTTGCGTCTAATAGGCTTGCTACATCACGTTGAACTAAAGCGCTGCGCGCTGGTGTAGGCACCCCACCGCAGCCCACCGCT
>ERZ761592.154-NODE-154-length-37140-cov-84.921370_pt1 | contig 37140 bp, 51 predicted proteins | sample MGYA00433095_ERZ761592 | MGnify/ENA primary metagenome ERZ761592 (study PRJEB28899, sample SAMN03785554) | bioreactor sludge metagenome | biome: EBPR Sludge; feature: EBPR Bioreactor; material: 0.22µm filtered reactor supernatant | place: Saint Lucia: Queensland... | reverse complement strand
AGACCCGATGCGCCCGATTGCTATCTGCTTGGACTTTAACGCAACGCCACTAACGTGGAGCGCGTGGCAAACTATCCCATACAAGCGCGGCGCGTTTACTCGTATGCGCGAGGTGTGCCTAGCTGAATCATCCCTTGCCTGCACTGACCTATATTCAGCAGCGATAGAGATAGGCATGGCGTTTAATCCTAGCGTCTACTCGCAAACGGTTTTTGAGCTATGGGGCGACAGAACAGGGCACGCTAAGAGTCATAAAGCACCTGGCACAGATTACTCTAACCTTAAAAAGTATTTAGCCGAGACCTATCGGGAGGTAGTAATACGGGCAGCACGCGAGGTAACGCCCATTCGTGGTAGCGTGGACGTGACAAACAGGTTGTTACTATACGAGCTGGCCTTGATATGCGACCATTGCGTTAATGTTCGTCGCAGCTTTAACACTACAAAATGGGCAACTGGCAAGGACGACATCGAGAAGAAGGCCGGAGAGACCCACACGCATCACGGCGACGGCCTGCGCTATCGGCTCTGGCAGCTATACAAAGACGTGAACATTGAGAACTTAACAGGCAGTAATATTATGGGAGCTAACTGGGCATGATTAAACTTTCCTTTCATCCTGACTACGTAGAGAAGCGCGAGAAGTTTGTTACCTATCGCGATATGTATGATGGAGACCAACAAACGCTGAAACGCTCTGAGTATCTCTGGATGCACGAGCTAGAGCGCCAGGTCGATGGGCATGGTATCAGGTCGATTCGTGAACAGCGCTCAAGCTATACCAATTTTATTGAACCGATTATCTCTATCTGGACATCTCTTTTCTTTCGTAAAGACCCAGAAATCCCGCCTGAAGTTGAAACCATGCTAGGCGACGCAATGAACAACATCGACGGCAAGGGCACTAGTTTAATCACGTTTATTAAAGACGAAATCCTAACTAACGCGCTCCTATACGGGCGGCCAATATTGCGCGTGAACGCTCTAGGGGATAAGCCCAAAACAAAAGCTGAGCAGGAGAGCACTACAAAGTTTAGACCCTACTTTGAGATAATAAACCCGCTTCAATTCGTAGACTGGCAGCTTGAAACACAAGACCCAGACAAGCTAAACAAGTTAGTATTCTGTCGGATAGTTTACGAGGAAATGCAGCCGCGATTAAACGCAGAAGAGCCCGTGGTTGTTAAGACAATCAGCAAGCAATATACTGTCAACGAGGGTAAGCTCATGGTCACCCGCTATGAGCTTAAGAAGGACGACAATACCAAAAAATCTACTGATACGCAGAAAGAGGACGACACAGTTGATGCTAGGCAGTGGGAGAAAATAGGAGAGGAAATTCTTGCCGACTGGGATGAGATTCCTTTTGTGATTTCTCTAACAGGCGCGAGCTGGATTAAGGACGTTTACCCTCATGCGCTTAAATACTACAACCTGGAATCTGTGCTGGATAACATCGCACTATTCCAAGCTCATCAGCGAATCTATTTCATCGGCGATGGACTAGACCAAAGCAAAGACGCAAAGGCTGTAGCAGAGTATACCATGCAGATACTACCTGCAGGCGTAACCATTCACACGGTAGAGCCTGTTACGCTTCTTGGCGCTGAGAATAGATTATCCTCTGTATTAAATAACATTTTTCGCGTGGCTCTAAATCAGTTCAGAATGATTAACGCTGATAGCGCAGCAGTGCAATCAGCAGACACGCAGAAGGAAGAAAAAGACTTGATGGTTGCCCTAGTGCAATCTGAGCTTGAAATGCTTGAGAACATAGTAAACCAAGGGCTTAGATTGTTCGCTAAGTATAAGGGCGATGATAATTTCACAGCCGAGATTAAATTTAACTACAAGGTTGACGTTCAAGACATAGACAAGATGATTCAGCTTGTGCTTGCCTTCCGCGATGAGGTCGCGAACTTGCCGCAAACAAGAAAGGCTCTATTAAACTGGTTTGTTGAGCAAATCGACTTACCAGAAAAGGCAGAACTAAAAGCCGAGATAGACGGAAAACTTGGGGAGCTGGCACAAGCCAATTCAACAAAGCTACCGACCAATAGTTTAATCAATAGCAACTTTCTCAAGGGCTTAAATGGCAATCAGCCAAATCCAAAACCAGCTCAAAGCACAGAGGCTTAACACAGAGCGCGAGGTCGAAAAGTTTACAGTAGAGCTAAAGCGCTTTTTAGATTCAGCCTTAGAGGAAATCGTCGGCGAGATAGTAGACGGCAATGTTGCACCAGCAGCGGCGCTTGGTAGTTTACTAGAGGCTTTTAGGGCGCGAGGGCTTGACGAAAAGCTCGCTGAGATGTCCACGCTATACGGCTCAGAGCTTAGACAAGTTATGGAAACCTTGCAGAGCGACGGCATCCCGCTTGACCTTAGAGTGCTAGACACCTCAGCGCTTGAGGCGCTAATACAATTCAGAGTTGAGGACGCACAAGCTAAAACACTTAACCGAATTACCTCAATGCGACCTGTGATTCTGGAAAGCATTATCTTAGGCAATCGCCCAGATATTCCACAGCTCCAACAGCGATTTACTACGCTAACAGAGACAGAGCTACAAACCGAGCTTAACACTGGGCTAATGACATTTAACCGCATGGTGAACGCGGCGCAGGCTGAGGCACTAGAGATTGAGCTCTTTCTATACGTCGGTGTGAACGATGATTTAACGCGCCCGTTTTGCGAGGATTTATTAGCTAAAGACCCGCCAATCTACACACGCGACGAAATAGACCAGATGGATAACGGGCAGCTTGGCGATGTGCTTGCTACAGGCGGCGGCTATAATTGCAGGCATCACTGGCGGCCTGTAAGCCAGGAGCTTGCTGAGAGGCTAGGCTATGACGATTAAAATTACTAATAACTCTCGGATAGTTTTTCGCGTTGGCAAGATACTAGAGAAAAAGCAAGTCGCATTTGAAAAGGCCATGATTGACGAGGTGGCAGAGATAGCAATCAGAACCCTAAGCGGCACAGATGTTGAGGGCAAGCCCTTTGAGCCTTATACGCCGAAGTATGCAGAGTTTAGAAAAAAGAAGGGGCGCACAGCAGGACTTCCTAATCTGAGCTTTACAGGCAACATGCTAGCAGCGATGAGAGCGAGATTCGAGAAAAGGCCAGGGCGCTTGACGGGTATCATCGGTTTCCTTGATACTAAGGAAAGAAAAAAAGCACTGGGCAACCAGGAGCATCGGAACTGGTTCGGACTTCCTAGACAACGAATAGACGCAATCATTAACAAAATCAAAGAGGCATAACATGGCAGAATATGACGAGAAAACTCACACTGCAGTTAGTATCGAGGATTACAACAAGTTAAAGGCAGAGTCGGCGAGGCTTAAAACCACTGAGACAAAGCTACAAGAACAGATTAGCGCTAATGAAAGTTTAAAGAATGATTTCAGCGACCTAGAGAAAAAGAAGCAGCCTAAGCAGGGCGCTACTAAAGAAGAGCGCGAGGAGATAGAGGCAGCAGTGCGGGCAGAGCTTGGCGGGCGCTTAACAGAAGCTGAAACAAAAACCCAAACCCTTGAGAAGCAACTTAGAAGCGCAACCGTGACAGACCGCGTAATGCAATCCCTTGGCGACAAGGTCGTTTCAAGCGCTCAGAAATGGATTAGGCAGGAAATTGAAAAGGAATGTGATATTGAGGGAGATTTCTCTAATCCGACCGTAGTAGTCAAGGACGAGAAGGGCAATGTCAGATGGTCTGCGAAGAAGCCAGACCAAAAAATGGACTTGTCGGAATACTCAGAAGTTTTACAATCACGTTATCCAGAGTTTTTTGTTTCAACTGCTAGACAGGGTGAGGCAGACAAAGGCCAGAATACAGGCAAGGCCGGAGCTTCGGGTGCTCAGGTGCAGAGCGTAGACTTTAATAGAATCAGGGGCATGACAAACGAAGAGCTTCGAAACGTTCCAGTGAATCAACTCAAACAACTTATTGATGGGTAAATATGGCGACTAGAATTTCAAACGTGGCAGCTATCGCAGCGTGTAACGCAATCGTGGACTTGATAGATGCCGGAACGCCACCTGGGCTTCTAAATATCTATACTGGGTCAGCTCCTACAAACGTCGAGGACTCTGCAACAGGAACGCTATTAGCGACTCTAACCTTTAGCACTACAGCTTTCGGTGCAGCAGCAGACGCAACACCAGGAGCAATTGCAACAGCAGCAACAATAACAGGCGATAGCTCGGCAGATGCTACGGGCACAGCGGGTTACTTTAGAATAACAAACGCGGCTGGAACGGCCATCATGCAGGGCACAGTCGGCACTAGCGGCGCAGACTTGAACCTTACTAGCACCAGCATTGTAGCTACTGAGCCAGTGAACGTAACATCATTAACCTTTACTGTTCCTGAGTTGTAAGAGCTTAGGCCGGAGTGTCTAAGTCATGCCAACGGTTGTCACTCGATATGTAAACGCTAATAGCTCAGGCGGCGACGGAACAACTAATGCAACCAGTGGGTCAAGTGCGGCTTTTGCTTCTTTTGCCTCCTTTCAATCGGCGTTTACCAATAAAGACTTAGTCACTCAAGATATTCAAGTCTCTGTCCTGCTAGAAGGTGCGGGTAATATTGGAGAAGTTGACTTAACTTATTCAAGTAATCCTTGGGATACTTCGGCAACTTGCTTTCTTTTAATTAGGAACAACACAGGGCACAGACATCCAGGGTATTGGGATACCGGAGTTCCTTACATTTCTTTTTCTGACTATCACGGCGCGATTGATATTCGGGGAATCGACTACGTTTACCTCGATGGTTTACAGATTGAAAATACTTACACGTCAGGCTCAGATGGTAGGGGTCATGCAATCTATTATGAATTTGCTAACTCTGGTGGCCACCTCCAAGTTCATAATTGCTTACTTAAACGCACTGGAAGCACAGCCAATCTAGAATACCCGGCCGGTGTGAATGTTATTAACAACGGCGGCGACACTATCACGGTCGATGTTCAAAATAATATTATATTTGGTGATTTTGTAGAAGGCATAGGTCTTTACGACACAGCAGCGGACAACGTTTATAATATAATTCAAAATACAGTAATTGATCAAAGCGGGAACGGTATAGTTCTTAATCGAAACCCATCCAGCCTCACTATTAATATGTATAACAACATCGCATCGGGTGCGGGTGATACAGATTATTTTATAGACAATTCGAGCGGCACTTTTAATCATAATGGAAATATTTCCAGTGATAGTTCTAGCCCCGATGCAAGTTATCAAAGTAAAACAGTTGTATTTGAAGATGCTGGCTCAGATGATTATAGATTAGACGCAACAGACACAGAAGCACTAGATTCAGGAGCAGACTTAAGCGCGGTAGGTGTTGCGCTGCAAGTTGATATTGTTGGAACAGCTCGTCCACAAAATAGCGATTGGGACATAGGCGCTTTTGAATTACCAGCAGCCGCCGGAGTAACGGGAACGGGAGAGCTAGCTATCGGCGCGTCAACTATCGCGGGCGCAGGGGCTCTGACTCATGTTGGAACTTCTGCTCTTAGTGGCGCTGCTGGAATTGCCGCAGGCGCGGGGGCTATCACTCACACGGGCACAGCAGTTTTAAGCATCGGGGCAAGCGTTATCTCTGGCACGGGAGAAACAGAGGTCACAGGAACTGGTGCGATGATTGCGGGGTCTAGTGTTATTGCAGGAGCAGGAAAAATAACGCGCCAGGGCACGGGAGCGCTATCTAGTGCAGAAAGCGTAATTGCTGGCTCAGGGACAGCAGGCTCACCAGACCCAAACTTATTAGACAGCGATGATTTCGACGGCGGCGGCTTTAATCCTTCGACCGGAGACTATTTTAATTCAAGCTACGACGCAGACACTTACACGACAGCAGGCACTTCTCCTTTTGAGACTCCGGCCTCGGTAAGCATCGAAGCGCCACCATCGGGCGCTGAGTATATTGGCCGCATCCAGTGGGCAATCAGTGGCGACAACGAGCTGCAACCATTTAACTTTGGAGGCAATGGAGAGGATGATGGGTGGGATTTAGCAGAGTTTTATTTTGAGGCTGATTTTTATATCCCGACAGGCTTTCCATTTTGCTCTGGTAAATTCTTTAGAGCGCGGCGATTAGTAAGTGGCAGCGGAGTCGGAGCAGCTATACACCTGGAAACGCCGCCGCAAGATTCGCCTATCACATCAGTTGACCCAATAGTATCCTATTTTGCTTTGTTTCATTTACCGCCTAGCGACGGCGAGGATGTGAACTATGTTGATGCACCAGCTCGCGACGAGTGGGTGAGGATTGGCATCTGGGCAAAATATAATACTTTCACAGGCTCAACTGCTAACGCAGATGGGTTTGCCAAGCTCTATGTAAACGACATTTTACAGGACGAAAAAACAGGCATTACTTTTAGCGAGGATGTTGCTCACGAGGACGGGTTTAACTTCATAGGAGCGCCGTTAAATCATTCTTATGGGGCTTGCACTACTACTGCGCCCGCAGATGGTGCTATCTGGATGTCGAGCCCTAAACTCTACAGCACGAAACCCGAAGAAGGCGAAGGTGTTTTGCTCTTAGCAGCAGCAGCGGCGGATGGCTCTGGCACAGTCGGCCACGTCGGCACATCGGCTCTAGGCATTGGAGCATCAAGTATTGATGCAAGCGGAAACCTCGGAGACTTTACAGCAAGCGGCGACCTATCAATCTCAGCGGCAAGCGTATCGGGCGCGGGCAACGTAACACATAAAGGCACTAGCGTTTTAAGTATTGGGGCAGCTACATTAGAAGCAACGGGCTCGGCTGGTTTAATCACTGAGCAATCATCATTCGCAGCGCCAGAGGTTAATCGCTCAAGCCGCATTAAGCTAAAGATGAAAGATAAACGCACAGGAGAAATAGTAACTGTTATTTTGAGCACCAGATAATGTCACTCTCGACGGCCTTTCCATTACTTAAGCAAGTTGACAATCTAGGCGTCAAGCTCGGACAGTTTGTGCCTGATATTACTCGCGGCAGCATCGTTTTAAATAACGAAGCTGGAAGCCTGGGAAGCGAAAGAAGATTCAGCGACCTGCTAGAGCACTACACGTTAATCGACCAGGAGCTTATTGTCGAAGTCGCCTCTTTGCCTCTAGGAAATGACAACTTTGATGATGTTGATTTCTCGGAGGTATGGCGAGCCATAGCAACAGATGTGCAGTGGAACTCTACAGAGTGCCGCATCAATGTAAGCCGCAGCACTATCCCAATCCGCACAATGACTAAGACCGTGACTAGCGATGTCTTTTCTACAGCGCCGGAAAACAGTCTAGGGCGACAACTGCCGATTGTTTTTACTGATAGCACTAACCTAGTTGATGTCGAGCCTGTGCAAGTCTCTGCAATGTATACGACAAGCAGCGAGAATAGGTTGGACTTTGCTTATGCGACAACGCTTGCAAGTAAGTTTGTGGTGGGCGGTATTCTAAGCGCGGGCGCTGTGCAGATGGAAAACCAGGAGGGCAATTATCAGGACATCGTGCCAATGGCGACGGCCACTACTCCAATCTTAAGTTTCCCGTTGCAAGCAGCAGGAGGGAGCACAATCGGGAGCTATGCAGACCCGCCAGAGCTATTAAGAGAGATAGCTTTTAAACTTCAGGCAGGGCAAAACGTAACAGCAGGACAAGTGATAGCTGGCGTCGATTGGTATATGATGGGAGCGAGCACGACTCTCACCACTGATGAATTTAACTTTCAGTGCAAAATATATTCAAGCGCTAACGGCTTTCCTGAGAATGTTTTAGCCTCTGATACTATAGACGAAACTACTACAACAAAAATAACACTAGGCTCAGCCATAGGCGATTTACCGCGAAGCCATAAACTAAGATTTACTCTAAACAGGCCAGTTATTATTCCAGAGGGCGGCGAGGTCTTTGTAAGCATAACTAGAAGCGATCCGACTGAGTTTTTTGCAATCGTTCGATGGGATGGTAACGGGGGCTCTCTAACAGCTTACGAAAAATACGTTAAAATAGACGCAGACGATGCGAGAGAGTGGGCGCGGGAAATTAAAACAGATGCACGCGAAACTGTTGAGGTCTTTGGCCTAGCCATAAGCGAAACCACTACAGGCGGCAGCTCGTCGCTTTACGAGAACGGACTAGGTCACGCGACCTTTACAGTTAAGATGCGCGACCAGTCAAACATCCCCGACCTTACGCAGCTAAAATTATTAGCTAGAACTCAAGGGTTGTTAGATGATTCAAGCGGCACAATAAGCGGCACGCCAAGTTCGAAACTATACAGAGCAGACTGGCAAACTAGGATGCTTTTGCATCAATGGAGTGGCTCAGCGTGGACTGAAAGCATATTCGACGCGACCAAGTTTGCATCAACTCATTCAACAGCGTTTGCCTCTGGGCGCTGGAACTTTAAAACCATTGGAGCTACTCAAGGGCGGGTAACTGTTCGAGACATCCTAATTGATATAATGCGAAACTCTGGCGCAAAGATTGTGCCGATAGTAACGGGCGGCGCGGAGACCCTTGCGCTCTGGGCATGGGGTGGCACTGAAACAATCGCAGCTACCATAGACGATGAGCACGCAAGACTAATCAAAGCAGAGATAGGAGGCATCGAAACGGTAGTTAATTATTTTCAGGCAGCATACAACCGGAGCATTAAGGGCAAGATTGAATCTTTGCTCGCTGATGGCAGTTTGCCGCGCTATCGGGGCTTACTAGATAGCAATACAGCCACAGGGCTAGACGCTCCAAGTGATAAAATTGCACTATCAAAAACTAACTGGGGCACTCGACCTCTAGCAAATATCAATTATGACTGGCTAGCCGATGAGACAAGCGCCAAAAGCCTCGCCGCGTTTAATTTGAGAAACCACAACGAGCCGAAAATGCTTGTTACAATAGCAGTGCCCATAAATAAATATAGCTTAGAGCTAACCAATGTTTGCACGCTTAAGCTGGTGAATTTACCGGCTTTTTATGGCTCATCGCATGACGCACGTTTGCCTCTAGCAGACACCGAACAAAACAGCTTAGACCTTATTAACGGCCACTACTGGAAACGGGGTCAATCTTACCGTTCTCAATTAATCGCTAATGAATTACAGTTGCAGCAAGGGGGTGAATTATCCCGCTTGTTGATTTTTGAAGTGTTACCCTCAATAGCTATCACATGAGCCTAGAAACTATTATCACAGAGCTACAAAGCGAACTCGCTAGGATGAGCGATGTAGTTGCAGGCTTTCAATCAATTATAGATTCATTTACTTGGACTAGCTACACGCCGACTTTAGGCGCTGGCGGTTCGATGGACTATGGTTCAACAACCATAAATGTCGCTAAGCACTTATTATTTCCAGGCTCGAAACTTGGCTTAATTCGATTTAATTTCACGGGAACGACTTCTGGGTCAGCGCATACAGATCTCAGGATGCCTTTACCCTCTGGCTGGAACTGGGCAGATACAACAAGCACGCAATCGCTATGCACAGCTAATGACACTGCCGCACTGGATGGCAAAGCGCTCCCCTCTTCTGGGGTTGTCGTTCTCAGGAAACTAGATGATTCTAACTGGGGAATAGGCGCAGGGCGCGGCGCAAATGGAACAATTATAGTGCCCTTAGCGTAAGGACAATTTTTATTAAAGGTAAAATGTTTAATGACGAGGAAAACTAATGCAACATTTAATCAATGGTTTGTGTATATTGCTGGTATTGTTATCGGTCTATCAGCTTGGTCACTTAACCGCAACGTGGATTCAATCGATGATGCGATTACACGGGTTGAGAAAAATGTGGAAACGCTCAGAGCTGAATCCCTCACCGCAACGGGATTATTATCGCAAGATGTCAGAGACAATAGCAAGGCGATCGGAAGAAACAGCGAACGGCTCACAGCCGTCGAGACTGAACTTAAGAGCAATGAACGGCAAACTCGTTAGCGCGTTTTTAGGGATACTAGTAGGAACTAGTGTTTCGATAGCCAGTGCTCAAGACATTAGCGGTGCGCCACTTCCAAATGTTATTCCACAGGACACGCATGACAGGTTAGTTGAGCAAGCTAATCGCGGAGAGTGCATCGAGGGCGGCGATAACCCTTATTGGCATTGGATAGCTTGCGGTCACACCGTGGATGTAACAAATGCAGAAATCATAAGAGCAAGACAAGGTATTCAGCAAGCCTATATAAGCTCATGCGACATTATCAGAAACTTTCCAGGAAATGACGGCTCAGTCTGGAAGCCGGTTAGTGAGAGCACGGGAAATGTTGTTTTCATTTTGCCTGAAAGATACTTCACACTAGCAAAGCAAATTAGAGTGATTGATTTATCGTTAGGCTTTTTTGCAGGGCAGACAATAGTTAACGCGGCGAGTAAACGACCGGAATTGCAAAACGGCAATCGGACGCACTTTGATTTACCTGTTAAAGCTTCGAGCCTCCCAAAGGCAACGCTGCTTTATATTTTCAGAACAGATAATTTAAAAGAATGCTTAATCGTGAATGATCCGGTTAAGCGTGTTGGTTAGTTTTTTGGCAGCGTCATTATTAACAGGATGCTCAAGTCTGAGGGCGCTTGATTGTCCGACCTACATAGCAGAGATACCGGAAGGCGGTTATTGCTGGTACGTAGAACATACTTGGTATTTTTGAAATGTTTGGATGGATTACAAAATTAAAGGAGAAAATAGCAATGAAATATATTGGTTCAATTACTAGAACGCTACTTGGATTTGTCAGTGGGTATTTAATTAGCTTGGGTCTACAACCAGAAGCAGTTCAGAAATTCTCTGATTCGGCTGAGGTGGTGATAGCTGGTGTAATTACTTATGCGATTACCCAGGGTTGGTCATTGCTACAAAAGCAAAAGCACAGCGACTAGATGATTGAAATCGTTCGCCTTGAACAGACTCAGAATGAGACGTTGGGTGTGCTGCTCATAGGTGATGAGATTTGCTGTTGGACGCTAGAGAATCCATGGAAACAAAACGCAGTGGGAGAGAGCTGTATACCTTTAGGGCATTATAAAGCAAAGAGGTTTGAAAGCCCGAACTTTGGTGAAACGTTTAAGATTCTGGACTTGCAAGATAGAGAGCCAGCAGAGCGCACAGGCATTGTCTTTCATGTAGGCAACACGGCAAAGGACACTAGAGGGTGCATCTTGCTAGGCTCAGAGGTCGGGCAATATCAGGGAGCGCGGGCAATTTTAGAGAGTGCAAAAGCCGTCGAGAAGTTTATGCAAAAGATGAGCGTTATTAATTCATGTGATTGTATCATTAAACAATGCTGCTAAGACAAACAAACCCCACAAGCTCAGGCGCTTCGGCGATAAAGCTCACAGTGCCAGATGAGACACCAAATGGTGTTCTGGTAGCTTTTACTACACCAGATGAATATATAGCAGGCTCATTGCTTGCTTTTGTCTCTGGCAGCTTGCAAGAAGTAACAGAGCTAACGAGCACGACTTTTCAATTAGACTTTGCTCCACTAGTAGGCGAATTAATCCAGGTGGCCTATGTTCCTTCTTAAGTATCTAATCTTTTTTTTTTATTTTGTTAGTTTCGCTTACGCCCAGAACTTCCCAGATGCGTCGCGTATCCCTGCAAGCACTAGCAACTTTGACGGCCATTTAAGCGGCTCAGATAATACAGTTCAAAAGGCACTAGATACGCTTGACGAATTAACTATCCCGCCTAGTTATGATTCAGATGATTTTGACACGGACTTTGCAGCTAAAACCACGGATGATTTAGCAGAGGGCAGCACTAACTTTTACTTTCCTGGGTTCACGTCACTATCGGCGGATTATGGATTTACGGATAATTCTACTAATTGGAACTCTGCCTTTTCATGGGGTGACCATTCTTTAGTTGGGTATCTAACATCCTACACTGAGTCCGATCCAGTCTTTACAGCAAGCCAAGCAGCAAACATTGACGCAACAGACATTACTAATCTTGGGAATCTATCGGGCGTAAACACAGGCGACCAAGACTTAAGCAGCTATGCTTTAACCTCTGCTTTACATGATGCGGTCACTTTAGGAACAGCAAATGGTCTTACTCTCTCAACTCAACAGCTATCACTTACAGCAGCTTCCACCAGCACCACAGGAGCTTTAACTAGCACAGACTGGAACACGTTTAATAATAAAGCTAGCACAGACACCAACGCTAATACTATTTGCAGCGGTAGCACTACTTACTTAGACGGTGAGGGCAACTGCGATGATATTTCTAGCGTCTATCAAGCTGCAGGCTCTTACTTAACTGGCAACCAAACAATTACACTTAGTGGCGACGTTACAGGCTCAGGTGCTACAGCTATTACCACTACGCTTGCAAATACAGCCGTTTCTGCTGGAAGCTATACCAATGCAGATATAACTGTAGACAGTAAAGGAAGGATTACAGCAGCGAGCAACGGCACAGGCGGCGGCGGTGGATTAGCTAGCACTGATATTGATACCAGCGCGGAGATTAAAGCTATCGTCACAGATGAAACCGGAAGCGGTGCGTTAGTATTTGGAACTTTGCCTACTTTGGCAGGTGCTACACTCTCCGATAATTTAACTTTTAGTGATGTTACTGAAGGCATTATTTTTACAGGCGCAAGCGGCACTCCAAAAATTTATGGAAGAAACGCAGGAACCAAGCACATAGGGTTGGATGCTGGTGCTTTATATGGCGACTCATCCATCACTTATGGAGCAATTGGAAACGTCTCTATCGATGCATATAGTGCCGGAACATCGACAATAAGCTTAACTAATACAGGTGCTGGCGTCGCTAACGTTTCAGTAGAAAATAATGTTACGGCAGCGGGCTATATCATTGGCGCTAACACCCTTAATACAAGCGAGTGGGCAAACTTAGACGGTATTGACCAAACACTAGCAACTACTTCAAGTCCAACTTTCAACCAAGTAAATGCTAACTATTTAGCCACAACTGCGGGTAATGATTATGGCCTTCGTTTTTGGAATGGCTCACACTCTTATTCAATTGAGATGGGTAACGCTTCTGATTACAAATATGGGGCTGTTACAGATTATTCAATTAAGTTTTCAATGTCAAACACCGCGACAAGAGGGTTCACCTTTGGCGTAGTTGATGCGACTCCAACGCTCTCTATCCAAGCAACCACTGGAACGCTACAAAGCGCCGGTCAAATAATAGCACCTGAATTTGTTCTTTCAGCGACAACGCGTTTCCCCTGGTATGAATCCTGGACACCGAGAATTGCAAAACTTCCAACAGCAGTTACAGCAGCAGCAATTGATGGCGGCTCAGCTAGAGACTTAGCGCAATTTGTAGATGCAGCAACAACGTGTTTAGATTTTCCGTTCACTTTTCCTAGCTGGTATAACACTAGTCAGACTATGGTTGCTAAAGTTCTTTGGAGCGCATCAACGGCCACAAGCGGTGCGGTCGTATGGTCAATACAAATCATGGCCGTAACTCCAGCGGATGCATTAGATATTGATACAGATTCTTTTGATTCGAGCGGCACTACTACGGTTGCTACAACTACTAATGGAACAGCAGCGGGACGGCTTAATACTAGCTCCTTAACAGTCGCAAGTAGAGACTCAGCAGCGGGAGAAGATTTTGGAATATTGCGAGTATGTAGAGTTGGAGCTAATGGCAGCGATACTATGAGCAGCGGAGTTGCAGAGTTAAGACAAGTTAAACTTGAGGTGTATTAATGTATCAGTTTATCTCAGGCTCAATTACAACTGAAACAAATATCACGGCTCAAACAAACGTTACGCTTCGCTTCTTGCTTAAACATCCTGCAACTGTTGCAACAGGTCAAATTTGGATTTGTGAAAGCAATGACAATCAAGGCGAAGATGCAATAATTGAATACGGAACAAATATCATTAGAATTTCTAATTGTTCCGATAGACATGAAGATAATGACATTTGGACATTCCCCGTCACTGCGAATGCCTGGGATGATATTGTTATTGCTTATACGCTAAATTCAAATGCTACGCCGATTGTAAGTAAAAACGGCGCTACTATTACCCCCACAAAGATTCAATCAAACACAGGGCTAGATTCAGCAGCTACAGCACCCTGGGTAATTGGAGCAGGCACAACAAATTTAGGACTAATAGGCGGCTTCGGCGCATGGAGTTCTAAGTTAACTCAAGCTCAAGCAAACGCGATTACAAGCAAGCGACAAATGCACGCGCCATGGTTTTCGCTAAATGTTCCAACGCTTTTATATTTACCAATGGATGATTTTCCAGTGGATGATTTTACCGCGATAGGAACAAACTTAGTTCCTAACGTAGATGTTCAAAATACTTGGAGCGCGGGAACTTATTTGAATTTAATCAGCTCAGACAATTCTTATTTAGTTGCGAACAAATCAGACGATAACGAAACCTATATCTGCGACTTAACAACAGTCACCCCATCGTCTGGATATTCGTTTTATTCATTAACCACAGTGCTAGAGGGGAATATTGACGACACAGCAAAGCCAACAATTAAGTTAACGTTAGGCTCTGGCGGCGGTGATCTAAGCTCCTGGGTTGCAAACTTCGGAAGCTCCGACACAGTTGTTAGCAATGCAGAGTATGGCTCTTACGCTCAAGCGCAAATTGACGGACTACGATTAAATATGACCGTTCCAACGATGAGCAAAGACGACGAAATATCCTTTGACCAGGCTTACATAATCGCAGGACAAAGGCGAAGCGCAACAGTTGACTGGAAAGGAAATTATCCTTTTAGGTCGTTACCAAGCACTGTAAAATCAGTCGGGCTTTCCGGATCAGGTTGGGGATATTAACTTTAAGGAGATAATTTATGTGGATAGAAATTAAGTATACAGACTTAGAGGCGCGAGATTCAGAAGCTATCGCAGCATTGAAAAAATTCATCGCATCGCAGGGCGAAATGAATCGCTATTACAAAGACAAATATACGCTGGATGACCTTAAGCAAATGCTTCACCGAAAGCAAAGTTTAGATATTCGGTTTTTTCTTTACGAAGATGCTGAGAGTTTAGCGACACTCGCGCTTAAGAAAAACGATAAAAACGAATTAAGGTTGTTAACTACTAGCTGCACAAAAGGAAGCGTAGATAAAGCAGCGGACATAGTGCAAGAGGCAATAAAAAAAGCAATGCAAAAAGCAGGTGTTGCTCAGTGTTATGCATTGTGGAGTGCTGACAATTTTGACAAGGGGAACGAATACTTCTGGTCGTTTGTGAATCGAGCTAAGGCGAACTTCACAAGCTCAGAAAATCAAGAATACTCGCCAGGCAAATACCGCTTGACGATGATTCTATAGAGGTTTTGAAAGGAGGTGAGGTTATGAAACGCAAGTGTCGTTGTGTGCGCTACTATTACTTGCAGTTAAAGCGGAAGTGGCGCAAGGCGTGGGTGACTCAGTTCTAACCAAGGTTGTTCGCGTAACCGCTAGGCTCGAAACAGAAAGGTTTTCAAAGAGGATTTTCAATATTCTCTATGAAGGTCTTATGTGAGAGCCTAGCACTACTACAGAGGAAAAATGTATTTACCGTTACAACTAATCACCGAGGTATTTCACCACACTACGACAGGGCTAGTGCAGGGAGATTTTACTATACGGCTATACAAGAACGGGGTTTTGAGCGCTGTAGTGGTCACGCTGACTGAGATTGCAAGCGGCGATTACAAAATAAGTTTCACCACAGACTCAAGCGAAAATGTTAGTTGGGATTTGCTAGTATTTCAAACAGCAGCAGCAGATATTCAATACGTTAGAACATTTAGAGTGACCTCAGACCTAGCCTCAGAAATAGCAGAAATTAAATCAATAATTATTAACTTTATTACGGGAGCGACTAGAATGAGCACAGGAGTAAGCGAGAGAGTAGGCGGTTATTATCGAGTGCCGGAGGTAATACCTAAGCACCAGGAGGCAGAGGCTTTTTATGATTTTAATTTTGATTACTTCCTGCAAATAGGCGAGACTATCGAATCTGCTGAGGTTACGATAACGCAAAAAAGCACTGGCGAAGATGTAACAGATGTTATAGGGGCAGAGGTAGAGCCGGAGATAGCAGGGGCGAACGTGGATGTTTGGCTCGCAGAAGGCACACCAGGCGAGGAATACATCGTCGAGGTTTTAATCGAAACTAGCGAGGCTCAGAAGTTTGTGCAGTTAGCTAGGCTGCAAGTGGGAGCGACACCGAAACCTTATTTAGAATAACTAAATGGAAGATTGCCCGCACTCAAACAAAAATCCAGTTCTAGTAGAACTTGAAAAAAAGAAATTTAGCTCACCTGAAATTCAGCTAATATCGCAAATGATTCTAAGGGCTTGGGCTGATTTCTGGTCACCCGTTCGGCTTATTCAGGTTGACGCTAGGAACTGGCTTAACTTTTATGATGTCGATGCTTTCAGTTTTATCTGGTGCTGTGAGGCACTTGAGTATAGCCCAAGAGCCGTTCGAGCATTGATAGTTTCTAAACCTTTCACCGAGCACGTTCAAAAATTAAAACCAAACCGGTATAAAAAAGTGCATTGTGCTAGTTGATCCCCGCGCTTAAAATTGCCTCATAATTGATTTTCATCTTAAGAGGCATCAATGGCAAATACAATTCACCGAGGCGTGCAGACGCTTAATTCTACAAATGACGGGCGCTATAAGGGCGTCGTGCATGAGCAGTTTGTGCAAGAAACTTCTGGCAATACTGCCACAGTAGTTAAAGCTATTCCGCTATTAGAGGGTCAGGTCATCTATGTAGAGGCTAAGGCGCTTTGTGCCCTAGCTACAGGCTTAGAGTGTTTCAGAGGCCGCACAGCCCATGCTTTTAGATTAAACGGTTCAGATGTTGTCACAGCAGTTGGCACTGCTACCTCAGAGACTCAAAATGACATGGGCGGCACTCCTACACTGACAATCGTAGCCAATACAGGCGACCAGACTGTTGATGTAGTTGTTACAGGCGAAGCCGCACATGCTTTTGTTTGGGGTGTCGATGTTGAATATCAAATTTTAGACGTAGCTTAATAATTAAGGAGCAAGAAAAAAATGGGCGCAGTTTCAAACGTAACAGTAACTTCTGATACCTGGACAGTTAACAGGGTTTTATCAGCTATAGCCGCGCCAGAGTTCGCAAAAACTCCGGTGATGATTCCTCTTATTTATGCTGAGGATTTGCCGGAAGGTCAGTCAACAGCGACTAAGAGCTTTAGAAAAACAGGGAGCATGACAGCTAGTGCGACACTTGCACAGGCTACAGCGGGCAGCCTGGGAACTCCAAGAGCTGACACCTCAGTCGATGCAACAGCCGCTAAAGCTGTAAGAATCGATGGCGTATCTGTTGAGAATACAAAGTTCTCTAGCAACAAGCTAAGTGACTATGTAGGCTCGCAGGCATCAGCGTTAGGCCGTATAGTAGACAATCAGATTCTTGCATTGTTTACCAGCGTTACTAACCAAGTGGATGCGGCAGGCAATCTAACAGTTGATGACCTAGATGAAGCTCAGTCGTTGATATTAGCATCAGAAGTGCCTAACCCAAGTAAAACACTAACTTTCGTTGGTGGGGTAAAGGCTCTCAGAAATCTAAAGTCAGACATCAGAGATTCAGGCGGCGCAGCGTTCTCGAATGAAAGATTTCTTTCAATCTTTAACGGTGCTCCTGCAATCAATGGTTATTTCGGAAGTCTGCCAGGGTATGACTTGTTCTATACTCCGGCTGGCCTAACAGATGTATCTAGCCAAAACTCTCAGTGCTTGTTTCACCCTGACTATGCCTTCGCTGGTATGTTTGACAGACAGATTAGCGTATGGACTAATCAAAAGGGAGCAGAGGGATTTTACACAGAACTAGCCAGTTACTTCTTCTGGGCGGCTATCCTCTGGAACGATGGCGCAGCAGTTGAAATTTTAAGCGCTGGATAATAGTTTCAGTTGTTAGTGTGTTCAGTTGTCTAAAGGGGATGGGGCTAGTGTCCTATCCCCTTTTTTAATTCAACAGGAGAAAATCATGGCAACTTTACTAGAGCGAATATCTGACACTACCAAAGAGAAACTAGGCGAGCGCACTTTGGCGCTTGCTAAGAACACAAAAGAACCACGGCACGCTTATATAGCTTTGCAAATCCCAAAGGTGCTAGCTAACAAGGTCGGAAAGAATCAGGTCACCACTGGCATAGCTACCTTGAACGTGGAGGATCAGCCTGGGCAGCATCACATTTTAAATGACATGCTTTTAACGCGCGACGCGGTTATTATTTGCTATGGGAACTTTCCTAAGCATAACGACGCAAACGCAAACAGGGCGAGCAAATACAAGCACCACTCAAACCCTAACGAGGTCAATCCCTGGGATAACTTGAGCGAGATCTGTGAGAAGCATTTGGGCAACGTAGCTGTTCAGGTAGAGGAGCAAAAACGCTTTAAGGCTGAAATAGAGGCTAGGTATGTCGCACAATTAGAGGCAAAAGAAAGAGAGATTCAACAACTTAAAGGAGCACAAAATGGCAAAGAATCTGTTCGAGCAAGCAGTGGAAGCGAGGCAAAAGATAGCAGACGCGGGCGCAAAACTGATGAAGGAGAAGCGCAATCAGGAGATGCAAAGTAACGCTGAATACCAACGTCGTAAGGCTATGGGCTACGATGCACGCGTGCGCGAGGGTATTGATATTCAGGCTAAGTGTATCCACGAGCGCGACTGTTACAACAACCCTACTGCAAGCTATGAAAGGGCGCGAGAGCGAGCTGTGAAGAACTTTGAAAGAATGGATAGAAAGCGAGGGTAGCCTCACTGTTAAGGAGTATTGCAGCGAGGTATGCGGCGGCAAGTGCTGTTATGTTTACCATGAGGACAAACCGCTGACAGCCTGCCCGCAGCTTAATGAGCAAAAGCTCTGTAGTATTTACCGCGAGCGCTACGAGCTGAATCAACCCTACAGCTTTAGTAAAAAACTAAGGCGTGGAGATAAACTTTTCGTGATAAATACGAAGTGCGGGCGAATAGAGGACTTGATTAAGAATCACACGCTACCAAAAGAGATAGAGGATCAGTGCTGCTTTGCTCATCCAGAATTACTACAGAGGGTTAAATGAATTACATCTTCGGAAAAGACTTTGATTACAAGCTCTACACCTACGAGGATGGTAAGCGCATCCAGAGCATACCCGCGCAAACTATTACTAGCTACCTTTTCGATGCTCAGCCTAGTAGGGCAAGTGCGGCAAATGGCACAGGGGCGATTGCTACTTTTACGACTACGCATGCAAGCGGCAACGTCATCACCGTTGCCGTTGATGCAGTAGACGACCCAGACCCGTCAAGCCTTACGCATGGCTGGCTTTACTGGATAGCTGTTAACTTCAAGCTCGATAACTCTGAGCAAACTCAAACAGTGCTGCGTGCTATCAATATCGAGCGAGCCGTCGGGCAAGATTCTATTATTGGAGTTACCGCAGCCAAAATAAAAGAGGCTTACCCTGCTGTTGATTCCTATGCGAGCCCTGAAGAGATTGAGGCGATGATCCAGCTTGCTCATGTGGACTTACTAGACGACTTAAAAAATCGCGGCTTTCAGTGGGCGCAAATCAACAGCCCTGACCAGCTATTTAATGCACTCCTTTTTAAGTCTCTAAACTATGTCCACGTTAGCCAGATTCAAAGACAGGGCGACGGCTTTTTCGTTAAAGCTGAAATGGCTCAGAGGCGCTACGAGGGCATAATCACAAATCTAAAGCTCCTGATAGACACCGACCGCGATGGCGTGGCAGATGCAAAGCGACCTGTTACTAGCTTTTTTCTTACTCGGTAACCATGAGCCAGGAAACAGTAAGGCAAGCATGGCGAGATAAAATCTGGACGCACTCACAAGTCAGGGCTCTAACTGAGAAGGTGCTAGAGCATGACCTGAGCGAGGATAGCCACAAGGAAATAAGCCAGACGAGGCATAATCAGAAAATTAACTTTTTTGGCTTTCGTGTTCGTCGCAGGATTCAAACACTCTTAAATAGAAAGCTCCGCTATTACTACGTGGTAGATATTAGCTACACCAGATGGGCAGACCCAGACGGCACAAACTATAACGCTGTGCTTGATGGCATTGAGCTAGTGGTCGACCTAGTGCGCTCGGAGCTTGGCAGCACTTGGAACGGCCAGGTTGAGGACTCTGTGCCACAGGCCACAGTGCCGAATATTACTGTCGTTAGCTTAGGCGAGGAAAAAGTCTATCGTGCAGAGTTTACTTTTGAGGGTATTATTGGGGCAGTAGATTAATCACTAGGAGAATAAGAAATGGCAAGAATTACAGGCGCACAAACTAGAACGGTCTTTGTGTTAAATACTCAGGCTGACGCCTGGGGCACGGCTCAAGTTGCAGGGGCAGGCGATAGAATCAGGGGTAACATAACTCCGAATATCGCAGTTCAGGAACTAATTAAGAATCCCATCGGCGGCGGGCTAAACATGCAGGACGACATCATCGCGGGGCGAGTGACTCCGGTGATTACGCTTGCTGGCGATGCTGGCTTTTTAAATGGCTACGATAGGATAGCAGCTCAGTTCTTCTCTGCTGTAACGGCTGCGGCTGAAATTACAAGCGGCGAGGGCGATTATTTGCACCGCTTCACTATGGCAGCGACAGCTAATGACGTTTTCGGCACGTTTGCCTTTGAGCTTACTAGCGACAGGGTAATGGAGTTTCCTACTGTAGCCGTTCGGTCGTTTACAACTAGCTTTAGTGAGACGCATCAAATCTTGCAGGTGAGCGCTGAAATGCTCGGTAATGAGGTTGAGCTTGCTACTGCGGTCAATACTAATGCAGCAATCGGAAGTGCGACCACGGGCACAAATGGCGATTTGGTGGCGATTGTGAAGCTAGAGGACGACTTCTGGCTAAACGAGGAAAGCGATGGGGCTCTCGATTCTGGCGACCAATATGATATTTTAAGCTACACGCGAACGCTTAACAGGCCGCAGGAGTTCTCAGGGCTAGTGAAAGGCTCAGCGGGAAATCCAGAGCCAAAAGTCGACCAGCTTATGTCCGGCACATTAACTATTGTGCTTGAGTCACTAGATGCGATTACTCGCTTCACTGACTGGCAGGCAGGCACGTCCTTTAAGTGCAAGCTAAATATCGAGGGTGAGCAAATCGCTTCTGGTGAGAATTTCTCCTGGGCTGAGTATTGCCCCAAGGCTCGATTAGTTCAAGCGCCGTCTTATAAAGTGACAGAATCGGGTTATAATACCGTGACTTTAAATGCTGTTTTACTAGAGGCTGCAAGCGCTCCAACGGGCATGAGCAGCACACGGCCTTATTTAGAGATTGTAAATACTAAGTCAACAAACTATATTTTAGCTTCTTAATAACACGAACACAGAGGCTAAATATGGACATTGAATTAGGAGAGCTAGAGCTAACAGTAGACGATGCTACTTTCAAGCTAGTAGACGGCGGGATTACTGACATTATCAACTTCCAAGAGTATCGCTCTAAGGGCGATCTTAAGGCGCTTGTTGGTATGTTTATGGAGAACCTCACCTCGATTAGCGGCGTAAACATTGCGGGCAAAGAAATCACGCTTCAAGAGTTTAAGGTTGCGAAGCTGCCGATTGTTACAATTCAAAAGCTCTTAGGTGCTTATGCTAATAAATTAACTGAGGTGATGACGTCCTCTATTCAGGTAGATGGGCAAGCGGAAAAAAACGGCGAATCGCCAAGCGCTTCGAATGGAGTCTCCACCACCCACGCTTAAGATGCGAGGTGTGTGTAGCGACATTCTTTGAGTTAAAGGTAAAGCCCCGATGCATGACAGCTAGGGGCTGCCCTATTGAGAGTTTGGCGAAGGACAAGGAACTGCAAGGATTGATTGACGCTTTTTGGCGCTGTCGGTCTTTGTTGCGCTATGAGATTTATAGACCTCTAGCGTTAGAGGAATTGAAAAAACACGGTCTAGCTGAGCCGTCTTTGCTTTTGAAGCTAGAAGAAATTTTGGAGAATCATTTAAAGCAACAACGCTCCAAGGAAACCGAAGGAGAAAACTTACGAGGTAGAAAATGGGAATCTTCGGGGGAAATGGCGGCGATGACATCCAAATCGAAGTCGAGTTAAACACAGAGGGCGCAGAAAAATCTGCTGTAGCCTTAGAAAATTCATTAAACAATTTAGACAAAAGCGTTAACAAAGCTGCGACTAGCGGCTTTTCTAACTTCCAGGCGTCGGTCGTTACATTTGCCCAGGGCTTGCAGGCAGCGCAGCAAGTCGCTCAACTAGTCACTGGCACTATCTCCACTCTTGGCGGCGCTGTTTTAGACTTAGCTCAGCGAGGCGAAAAGCTAGGCTCACTGAAAGAAGGCTTCGCAGCTCTTGGCGGGCAAACAGAAACCATCGAGAACGCACGTGAGAGAGTTTTGGGGCTCGTTAGTGCCACTGATTTATATGCTCTGGCTAACAAAGCAATGGTGGCAGGGCTTCCAGATATTAATAAAAACTTTGGAGACATCGCAGACCTTGGCGCGAGGCTTGCAAATACTCTCGGCAGAGATACAACGCAATCAATCGAGCAGCTAACACAGGCAATCTCGACAGGCAGGGCTGTGCAGTTACAGCAGCTAGGAATATTTGTTGACTCAAAAAAAGCGGTCGAAGATTGGGCAGCCGCAAATAACAGATCAGTCGAATCACTAAATGAGCTAGAGAAAAAACAAGCAGTTCAAAAAGCAAGTCTGGATGCTGTCAAAACTAGCTTGGAGACTGTGGCAAAAGTAACAGATAGCTCTGCCAACGCTTACGATAGCTTAAATAATACCTATGATGATTTTCTCGATAACCTCGGCCTTGCAATAAACGAAAACCCAAAACTAAAAGAAGGGTTTAGAGAAATAGAAAAGGCTATCGGAGACCTCGACCTAGACCGACTTGCCGAGGACATTGGAACGCTTGCAGGAGAGGCGGCAAGTTTGGTCGCTGTATTAGTTCCAGAGCTTTCAACTTCTGTGCGAGATATTAGAATCGCCTTTGCTACCTTTTTTGATGTAATCGAAAATAATCCGCTTACTCGTCTAGTCGGGCAATTTGACTCGCTAGGTAAATCAATCCAGCAGTTCAAGTTTAGCAATCTTCTATCTGGCATTAAAGACGTTACAACAAGCCTTTCCCCATTTACTAAGGCGCTTGATGCCGTTGCCTCAAAACAGTTTCCGCAGCTAGAGCAGAATGCCAAAGCCAACGCGGAAGCGCTTGCAAGGTTATTGCCCACTACAAAAGATTTAAGCACCGCCTATCAGCAAGCCCTGGGATCTGTCGTTCCTTTAATCGGGGCTTATAGCAGCTTATCGAGTGTTCTTGCTAAGGACTATCAGCGAGCAGGAAAGGCCGCAGTTGCTGAGGTGGTCGGTCTTACTACTGCAACAACAAACCTAGACCCGCCAGTTAAGAAACTAACAGACACGCTAGGTGAAGCAGCAAAATCTCTTGGGGCTGTAACAAAAGAAACCTACGAGCTTGCAAACATTCAGAAGTTAATAATTGAGAAATCTCTCACCAAGGAATTTAAGCAACAGATAGATAATCTATCTCAAGGCTTTGCTGACCAGATTGTTAGCAGTGAGCAATATATATCGATCCTAGAAACGATGCGTAAGGTTTGGGTGGATGCTGGTCAATCAGCAGAGACTTTTGATGGAATCCTTAAGGGCATAGATTTCAAGCCCACAGAGGCGAAATTAGAGGAAGCTAAATCTTTTGGTAAACAAATATTTGATGCAATTTTCGGCGTGGACAGTGGGTTTTCTGATGCACAACAAAACGCAATAGCAGAGAATATTGATTCAGCATTGGGCACTATAGGCTCTCTGATCTCGGCTAATTTAGGAGATGCCCTGGGCTTAGAATCTGGAGGTCTTGGGCAGCAAATAGGCGGCTCGCTAGGTTCTATCATTGGCTCTGCTCTTGGCGGGCAAGCAGGAGGAGCGATCGGGAATACTGCGGGAAATCTTCTTGGCTCTTTTGCTGACAAGCTCTTTGGCGGCAAAGGCGATGCGCAAACTAAAGTGCGCCGTAACATCGAGGAAATAATTGATGAGGCGATAAGAGAAACTAATTTCCAAATAATAAACGCTGAGGGCAAGGTAGTTCCCTTCACTGATTTAATCCTTGGCGACAGAGGTTTATTTGAGCCGGATAGCCCGTTCAATCAATTCATCGAGCAAGCCCCGCAGCAGCTTACTAATGCGTTTCTTGGCGTTGGTGGTGCGATAGGCGAGACTTTCGCGGGCGAGTTCTCGCAAGGAGCGCAGGTCGGCGCTATCCTTTTTGACCAGTTCGGAGGCTCGATTGATAACTTAAAGCTGTTAGTGCTTGAGCTTGGATACACCTTCGAGCAGGCACAAGACGCTATGGTGAGCGCGTTTCTTGCCGGAGATGTTGGCGCTGTTGAGGTCATCAGCCGCCTTCGTGATATGGAAGAGGCGTTTAAGCCAGGGCTTGAGGGCTTTGCACAGTTTGAAAAAGCGTTTGATAATTTTATAGCTAGTGCGGGCGAGGGCAGAGTCTCACTTAAGAGCCTGCGAGACGGCGCTGTTGAGTTTAAAGAAACGGGCAGCGAGAGCTTTGCAGCTTACCGTCAAGCACTAGAGGCCAGCGGCAAATATGGGGCAGACCAGATTGAGAAGCTCTTTGCAGCACTTGCAGCGCGTGGCATTACAAGCCTTGACCAGTTAGCCGATGCCTCTGACTTAACTTTAATCGGCGTCATTTCAGACCTACAATCGGCGGGCTTTGCTTTTAGCGATGGCTTTGGCCAGGGCGCACAAGAGGCAGCAGATGAGATAATAAAACTCCGTGACACTATCTCGCAAATCCCAGACAATGTAGAAAAGCGATTAACGCTACGAGTCAGCTCTGTTTTTGAGGATAGAAACGCACAGGCCGCGCTTGATGCTGCAACAGGCGGCGCACCTGGAATAGCGAGGTAGTGCATGGCAACACCACTATTAATCTCTTACCCCGACATTCCGCTTAGGGCTGTAAATATTGCGCCTGACCAGACTTATTTGAGCTTACTGCCTCACTACAATCTATTTAGAGGTTGGCGCTACCAGCACGCAAAATTAGCGGCAGCAACTAGTAGCCCCAGGGTATTTGAGTTCACTTTAAACGATGGCGACGAGAGCGCCGTCGACCATTACATACTAGCCAGGGCTGATTTATTACTAGACCAGGGCGCTACAACTTTTGAGCTAGAGGAGAGCACCAACGGCAGCTCCTGGACGGGCGTTAGAAGTGATAGCCTTGGCACTGGCAGCTTAACCGGAGTGAGAAGCCAGGACATAATCCAAACCTTTAGCACAACAGTCTCGCGCAAGTATTGGCGGGCAGCAGTGCTAGGAGCTAGTGCTGCGACAGAATACTCTAAGTTATATTTCGGCAGGTTCTTTGATTTCGGTTGCGCTCCTGACGAGTTTACCTTCGACCGCAGGCCGGAGGGTGACAGCGTTTTTCTCGCTGATAGCGGGGCGCAGCACTACCAGAAGTTAAACGAGCCGCGCTATACCTTTAGAATTGTCTGGGATGGCGTCGCAGATGCTAAAGCCGATGCCTTTGCTACGACCATCGCAGCGATGCGAAAGCGAACAGGCTTTTTTCTTTACACCGCCAGCCAGCCGCAAATATTAAACGACCATGAGCTTGTCCATGTCATGCTAACAAGCGTTAGCATCGAGGAGCAGGTAGGCTATCCAGATTGGAATAGAATCGTCACTGAGTGGGTTGAATTGATATGAATCTAGTTATTTTATACCCCGATTACTTGTTTAGAGGCGATGCTATGACGTTGCCCTCAAGCGCTTCTGGCTACGATGCTGAGAATGTAATCACGGGAAGCAGGCAGGAGTTCTATCGAGCAAGCTCTAATGTGAATCGCTCTAGCTGGCCTGTAGATTGTAGCCCCTTGGAGAACGAGGAGCGCGTGCCGGATTATCTTTACTTAGGCGGGCTAAACTTAGCGATAGCAAAGAGCGATAGCGCCTCTATGTCGGTCTACCTCAAAGGCTCAACTGATAATATGTTTAGCGTGAGCACGTTTGAGCAGAGCGAGGCCGACCTGACGCTTGGCGACCTTTACGGCAGAAAGCCGGAGGACTACGTGATGGAAATCTCCGGCGCGTCTCAGAAACGCTATTGGCGAGGGCGAATAGAGACTGGCGGCAGTGGTTCAGATTTCAAGCACGAACTAAGAAAAATGTATTTCGGCCAGTGGTGGTATCCAGACTGCGAGCCAGATGTGCCTAAGAGATTAACTGTCTCGCTTGATGGAGAGCGAGCGCAGCGACGCACTTTAAGGCTGAGATGGCGCGGCATCACGAACGCTGATTTGTTTACGTTCACGGAAAAGATATTAAAGCACCGCGCCTATAATCCTGTGGTTCTCTATACGCGCACCTGGCACAGCATCTTAAACTCCGAGCGCGTTTTTCATTGCTGGATTACTTCCTTTGAGCACGAGCGCAGCGTGCATAATAGAAACAATATTAGCGTCGAGTTCTCGGAAGTTTTATAAGCGGCGGGAACGCCATTTTTTCAGCCTTGACCCAGAGGTCATTGGCTATCCTTTCACAGAGCTTTTTAGAGTCTACAATCGAAAAGAAAACTGGCTTAGCAGAGAAGCCACTAGGATCGTTCTTGAGCATTAGAGCAAGAGTCGCTACGTCAGATTTTGAATAAAGGCCGCTCACCAGGGACACTCCCCAATGTAGCTAGTCCAACATTGACAAACTGTTTCCTTGCAAGCGTTCCAGTGGTCTTTATACGGCTGACCATTGGGGTGATACGCTAGCTTTTTCAATCGCTCGACTTCTGCTTTTAGTTTTGCAATTTCAGATTTGTAGGTTTCGCAGGTCGAGCCACAAGCAGGGGGAGCGACTTGTCACTCTCCCCAATTAAGTTAACCGCACTCACTTCAAAAGTTTGCTGCTTAGTCGTATCAACTGAGACATTTAGCTCCGTGTTCGGCGTCGTGCCAATCTTAATATTGTCACGATACACATTATAGCTTGTCACTTGTGGATTAGCTGTTACAGCATCCCAGGACGCTTTTAGTGTAACAGTCTGCGCCTCGGCTACGCTTAACAGAATCACGTAAAAATACAGCACAGTGGCGCACCATATACACGATAGAAACATTACATATAGAGAGTTTTTAATTGTTTTCACTTCGCCCCCGCTACTTGTCCTGAATAATAATAGTAACTGCTTTCGCTGTCGTCTGAGAGTGTCATTTTATCTCATCCTTTTGAATAACTACCGCTTTGCCAAACTCTGTTAAGATTAGGTAGTCTTTGCCTTTCTGAAGATACCCGCCTCTCTTAACAAAGTTGATTAACTTTTCTTCCCACTGTGGCCACTCTTCCTCAGTCATGCTTTTGATTTCGGAAGGAACTGGGTAAAACCAATTTACCATTTTAATTTCTACTGGATGTTTTACGCCTCCGAAACAATATTCATGGGGATATTCATTTGGTAGTTCAAAAACTCGACAAAAATTTGTATTACAAGAAAAATTCATTTTGATCCTATCTCCTTTAATATGTTTTGCTGCTTGTCTGATAATTTATCTTGCGTTTGGAGGCTTTCAAGAAAGTCGATTTCCCATGCTGATAATTTCTTATCCCCATTTTCATACTCGATAAATATTTCTTCAATTAATTCTATATGTTTAGCTTTTTCGTCGCTCACTTCCCACCTCTACACACTTGAAGCTCTAAGTTGCACAAAGTAAGCTGCCTCTGACATTGCGACGGTGACGGGCTAGGCTTTGAGCAGGATGATAGCAGCAGGAGAATTAGCAGCAGGTTAGTTTTCATTTTAAATACTCCGTTTCCCATGGTTCAACCACTGCCGCGCCTCTTGGATGCATAGTAAAAGCAATTGCCGCATCATCTTCATCAAGTGAATGATTGCAGGAATCACAAAGAGCGGCGCTTTTCAAGATGCCAGAAATAGCCCTATAATCCTCTTATTTTGCCTCACCCCGTCCGTGAACGGTGATTCCAAAATCGCTTGCCATATGTTGTTATGTCAGCCATGGCCATCGCCATAGCCAGAGCCATCGCCATGGCCATCGCCATAGCCAGAGCCATCGCCAGAGCCATCGCCATAGCCATAGCCAGAGCCATAGCCAGAGCCATCGCCAGAGCCATCGCCAGAGCCATCGCCATAGCCAGAGCCATCGCCAGAGCCATAATCTAAGCTGTCCATACTTTTACTCCTTGGATTGACTTCTTTGCTTTTTCGGTAACTGTTAAAATTTCAATAACTTCTGTCAATTCTACTTTGTCGACCTCGCAAGGGAATTTACATTTATCCGGTTTGCTTGTTCCGTCTATTGCTAGTTGCGACAAACTTGCAGCACCTTCCCAATAAAAAATGCGCCTAGCTTGTCTTACTACTGCTTCTTTCCCGTTTCTACTTTCTAAATATCCAGCAAAAACTCCGGCTGAATAAGTCCGAATTATTTTATATTCTAATCCATCAAGCGACTTTGTTGCCGCTTGATATTGATTTTTGGGAACATAAGTAATTCCGTTCAACACCAATTCGTTTGCGTCTATCGTTGTCATCTTCCTTCTCCTAGTTGTTTGTTGTTAAAAATCATTTCTTCCCTTCCCAATATTTTGCACCTAAAGCGCGTGCTAGGTAATAATAAAAATACGCCTTAGCTTTGAGCAGTAGGCTACCTTTGATTTCTTCCACTGCGCCAAGCATTATACTTAAAAACGTCTTATCAATTTCTTTCCGAGTGTAATAATGTTGCCATACGCTATTAACGATATAAGCCTCGTCATGAAATTTACACGCCTTAGCAAAAACATCATCCGGCGATGTCAGCCAAATTTTACTTATCCCGCAGCCGTCAAAGTTGTCGTCCTGGGTGGTCATTTACTGCCTTTTTTTAAAAAAACTTCGTCCAATGTTGCCACCCCACGCAATACTTTTTGTATTTCTCCAATTCTAAGTCCAGTGACATCACGAATAAGCAGAAGCAAGGCACGTTCTTTAATCTTTCCGCTATTTAATAGCTTCTTCATTCCCGTCGCTGCATACTCGATACTTTCTGAAAGTTCTTTAACTACAATCTCCGCTTGCATCTCTATCTCTTCTTTTTTATTGCTATTCTTCGCCATCTTCCACCTCCGTTGCGTTGATAAATTCTAGTAACTCATCCCTGTTTAAAAATCGTCCGGTATTAGTGACAAGAAAGATTTGTCCATCTACCCACTCCCTGAGCCTTTGCTTAAACTCTGCGGCTGATTCTTGAGCTATGTCACAAGCCAGCTTACACGAATCACAAACGTAATAGCTTGTGCCTTCATCTTCGCTAATAGCGGTAACAGCTTCACCGCAGCAGTTGCTAACTTGGTTGGTCATTGAAAGGACTCCAAAGTTTCTTTAAATGTTCATATCGGATTAATAACCATTCCCGAATCATAGGCTCATCTGCCTGACAGACGGCGATTTCAACACTTCTAAAAAGTCCTTTTCTTTGACCTATGTAGAAGATTAATAGCTTACCATCTCGATAATAAGGATCGGGATTCATTGGCATTGGCTTTCCATCTTTATCAATCAGCAATTCCCAATCCCACCTGAAAACCAAATTCATATCTAAATCTTCGTTTTCGTCGACAAAAGAAGCCCAAGAATCGCATTGTTCAAAACATCCATTATCAAAATAATTATTTTGATTACAGTAATATGGATGTTCCACCTCCCAAAGTTTTTTCATTCCCCTTCCTCCAACTGGTCTAACGCTTGCTCAATGTTTTGCTCGAAGTGTTTGAGGCAGAAAAGCGATTCCTTCAACGCAAACGCTGCGTCACCATCGTGAGCCACTGCCAGCTTCCGATACAACTCCCACAGCATTTGCTGGCGCAGGTCGCGGGTGATTGCTTTGTCTATCTCTGTATCTTCGTTAGTCATTTAATTTCTCCCATAAGTATTTTTCAATATTAAACAAGTCGTTATCATGGCGATAGTGCAGATAAACTAAAACAGCTGCGATAGATTCTTCATTCCATATTGCCAAGCCAAAAAGCACGATGTAAATAATATTCCTTAATGTAAATGCGCCAATCCATGATTCTGGTGACGCGCGGTCGAAGGCTGCAAATATTGTTTTTAATGAATGGTCGCTCATTTCTCCCTCACTAGCTTATATTTTTCACCGTTAATCATCGCGTAGTCTTGCGCCGGTTCTTCCTCCTTAGGTTCTTCGTAGAGTTCGTAGCCGTCTGGGTCGTTAATTTCCGAATTTGTCATCTGAAAAATTTCGTCCTGCTCGTTCTCGTAATAACAAAATCTATCCGTTGAGTTGCTAAAAAAACAAGGATTAGCCCAATTTGGACGAATAATTTTCTTTCCTTCCAGCATCGCGTAAATTGCTTCTAGTCGTGTCATGATTTCCCTTTACTATGATGATGTAAAAACTTCTTCACCGGCAAAAATACTAATAGGAACCGGAACCCAAAATTGTGAAAACACTATGACTTCATTTTTGTCGTCAACGTCGGAAGTTAAGTATTCTTTGCCTCTATATAAATCTAGTCTGTCGCCGTTTTTAGCTTCCACGAAATAATTCTGAATGCAAATTCGGTTAAAGGTTTTCATCTCGCCCCCTCGATTAATAACACCCAAAAGCCGCACCAGAATAGCGGTATGCCGATAAATACAGCTAGCCCGGTTAGGGCGAAGATTTTTTCTTTAGTCGTGGTTTTCATTTCGCCCTCCAAACATTCATCGGGTTACCCATGCGGCTAGGTCGTCGCTCTCCTGTTTTCTCAATAAGCCCGTCGTCTTTTAGCTCAGTAACTCGTGGCCGGATATTTGCGTAGTCCTCGCCAAGTGCTTCTGCTATCTCGTCCGAGTTCAACGGCTTCTTGATCAGTAGTTGCAGCACCTTTGCTCTTAGCGCGTTGTTTCTTCCCTTCTCAGCGACTTTTTTCGCTGCAAGCCTGGAAGTGTCAATAAGCGCATAAGGCGGCAGTTGCCCGATTGCTCTAGTGTTCAAAAAAGTAGTTTGTTCCATTTTCTTTTTCATTTCTGAGTTAGTAATCTTAACCGCACAATTTCACCCCAGGCAGCGGCGAGCGTAGGAAATTCTACCTTTACCGCCTCGAACATCTCAGCATCGGCAGCGTCTTTTTTCGCCTGAGCTTCCAGCTCTGCCCGCTTCTTTTCTTCCTCGGCTTTCATCCGTTCCTGGTCTGCTAGTTGCTTGTTCTTAGCTGCTAGCTCCTTTTCCTGCTCTGCTATCTCCACCCGTTGTTTTGTTAGAAGCTCCTCTTGCTTCTTTCTATTTTCGATTTCGAGCAGGCGGTTTTGCTCGGCAACTTCTGCGAGCTTTTTCTTTTGCTCCGCTATCGTGGCCTCCATTTCAAGCCGTTGTTTCTCAGCAGCTTCAAACTCTAGCTTGGCTTTATCGCGTGCTGTCTCAAACTGCGAGGCTGTCATTAGCACCACTTCACCAAAGGCAAAGGTGGCTTTATATTTTTGCAGCTCTGCGATGCGGGCATCTATTAAATCATTCTTTCGCTTTTGCTCCTCTGCAGCTTGGCGCTCAAGCTCCTTGTCGATAACGTCTAGCTGGTCTTGCAAGTGCTGCTCGACTGGGGCAATAGCGTTAAAGATTTTTTTAGCTGGCGCGTCGACTTGCCGCCCACCTTCGAGGAAGAACTCTTTTAGCCGCTTGCGTTCCTTTTCAATCGTCGTTCTAACTTTTACGATTTCCTTTTTCGCGTCCTTCGCTGCGTCGTAGCCCTCTTTATCCTCAAGCCCAGTGCATTTAATAGGCAGATACTTTTTACGCATCTCTGCAATAGCTTCGTCGGTGATGCTGTAGCGAATAAGAGTTTTGTAGTCATCTAGTAATTCCATTTCCATTATTTTGTTCCTTGTTGTTGTGCTAGTCGTTGTCGTTGTTGTTCTACTGCTTTTTGTCGTGCTTCCTCTTGAATTTCCTCTTTAGTTTTAGAAGCGCGTCTAATAAACCGTGTGTAATATTCCCTTACATTTACCAAGTCTTGCTCCTCAAACTGGTTAGCAAGCGAGGGCTGATTCGCAAGAGCTAGAAAAAAGTCAGGGTCTATCTCGCATAACATCAGGCCATTAAATTCAGAGTTTGGCGAGAAATTTATTACATATTCTTGGAGCTTCGAGCGCTCTACAGGTTGGGGCTTGCCCGTAGTGTCGTCAGCTTCTTTTTTTGGTTTCACTTCCGGCTCAAAATCATCGTCGATGTCCTGGGCGAAAATATCGCTCGCTGCAAGCGCTTGAATCGTAGCGTCTATATACGCCCGTTTTTTCGCCATTTTCAAAACGGTATTGTAAACGTCGGCGATGTCTTTATTTTCGACCTGATGAAAAATAATCCATTTGCCGTCGAGCTTCCTCGGTGTGTATTGAGCACCGCCCAGAAGCTCTACGTTTCTTTCTTTCCAGTAGTCACGCGGCACTTCTTTGCCGGTGTTCTCTGAGCGCCAGCGGTATTTTTTCTCGGCAGTGGAACAACTACCCAGACCACGACCGACTACCACGTCTGAGCCCATGCGCCGGATTGTGCAGCTCACCGTAAATTCTCTGTGCTCCCCGCCTAGTGGTGTTGTCGTGACTTGATACTCGGGAACAAGCCGAAAAATAAAAGTTAGTTTTTCAGCACCGGATTTAAAAAGCGCTGGCTTGTCACCGCAGCCCGGAATCTTGCCGAAGTGCTCGCCCTCTTTCATGTGCTCACGCATATGGTGTTGAATAAGCTGAATCTGCTCATTTAGCGCCTGGATGCTAAGTGCGCCGCCGTCAGTTGTTACTAGCTCGTTGGTTGTCATTTTTTGTCTCCTAGTTTGGTTGATTCAATATTGGCGGTTGCGATAACTACAATCGGGTTTGTTTTGTCCGCCTCTTTGCAGTGGATGCAGTCATCGAGGTCGTGCCTACGGTCGTCCTGGTCTATAAATTGTCGGCAAGCGGGGCAGCGCGTTATTGCGGCTTCGGGGTTCTCTGCGAGATCGAAAAGTACGTCCTCGACGCAAAGCTCGGCTTCTTCCTCATCATCAAAAATTGAATCGTAGGGGTCATTAGTAATCCAGTAATTTATATCATCTCTATCTACCTGGACGCCTAGCGTGTCACAGATAATCCCGAAGTGTTTCTTGTTTTGAATGTCGTATTTCATAGTATATTGACTAGTGTTGTTAAATGCGTTAGTTGTTGATTGACTATTAGCAACTATTAACAACGAAGGCAAATAAAAAAAATGGACACGAAGGAAGAAACAAAAAGCCCTTATTATACCAGGGCAGACTTAGCGCTGCTCTTTGGTGTAACGTATCAAACTATTAAAGCGTGGGAGAAACGAGAGGATTTTCCAACTCCGCTAAAAATTGGCGAACGGGCTTTCCGTTTTAATAAGACGGAAGTAGAGCAATGGGTCACTAATCAGGGGGTGAAATGAGTGACAAGAACATTCCGGCTTTTCAGTTTTACGTTGCCGACTATTTAGCTGATGAAAGGGTGCAAATTTTATCCTCCGCGGAGGAGGGTATATACATTAGGTTACTCTGTTTTTGTTGGCGTGAGGGGTCTTTGCCTATCGATGGCTCAGCTATAGCTTTGCTATGCAAACGCGATGCCTCTGCTTTACAAATTGAAAAAATAATTCAGACTTTTTTTTTCGAAAAAGAGGGTCGATTGCATAATAAACGACTGGACAAGGAGCGAGCGAAGCAAAAGGCTTATAAAAAGAACCGTAGCGAGTCTGGCAAGTTAGGGGCTAAAAAGAGGTGGGATTCTAGCCATAGCACAGCCAATGGCTTAGCTATGGCACAGCCATTAGCACAGCCTATGGCAAAAAATGGCTCTTCATCTTCATCTTCATCTTCATCTTCTGATCATATATATATAAGCATTGGTGAGTATTTTAATGCGAGAAAGAAAGAGGTTGCTGAGTTTATTGCTCAAGATGGCGAGGACGCATTTAATGCACGAGTTCAGTCAATAAATGACTGGGTGGGGGCTCACGGCAAAACCCCCGAAGATTACGCAGCACTTTACCGTATTTTTAGAAAACGCGATAAGGAAAAAAACACCACGAAATTTAACGGTAGTTACGAAGTTGATATGTCAAACCACCCCTCACGGCAAATTGTAAACCCGATAGAGCCTAAAATTCAAAAATGAACCGCCAAATCTTACCACTGAGAGATTATTTAAAGGATTCTGACGTATGCCTAGCAGGGGCGCTACAAAAGCCGACAGCGGGCAAAATACGAATTAGCGCAAACCTTCATAGTTTATACCAATGCGACGTCGTTTATTCAGTAAATCTATATTTATTAATCAACGAGCTAAGTAAAAACCCTGGGCGATTTCCTCACCTCAAATATGTAGTTTCGACAGCGCGATCAACTTCAATCAAGAAACGAAAAACTTACTTCGCCCATGTGCAAATCCCTGTCGAGTCGGCATGGAGATATGACTATTTTCCTGCGTATAATGCGACGACTGGAATTGTAGCTGCAAAACACTTATTAACTTATCCGATTAAAAGCCTCGAAATAGTCGGCATGGATTTATACGGCTCTCGCGAGTGGGCGGGTGCTCACCCAATGCGCCCTCAAGCTAGAGACTGGCTAGAGATGGAGCAAAAAGACGCCCGCCTGGATTTAGGCGAGCGCCTCAGAAACGCGTGTCTTAAGCTACTTTCTTCGCCAGAGCAGCCAAGACCTTCTTAGAGTGGTTAATGCTTTCAGTGCATCGATTAATGCAGCGCTTCCCCCCGTTATAGCGTTGAAGCGCCCTGTCTACATGCCAGTTCTCAGCCCGTAGCTTTTCGGCCAACAACTGAGCGCCGCAATCTAAATTCTTAGCGGGCTCTTTTAGCTCGGCCTTAGTGAGCCTACACCCCTTGGCGTTAATCGGCATTATCTGAGCGAGGCCAATAGCTCCGGCGTGGCTAATAGCGTTCGGATTAAACTCGCTCTCTACCTCTACAAGCGCCTCAAACAGCGTCGGGTTAATACCCCAGTCACTGCCCGCTTTTCTAGCCATTTCCCTCAGCGTCGGCTGCCGAAGTGTTTCACGTGGAACGGTTGGGGCTACAGTTGCCACCTCGTTACAACTCGTTAGTATTATCAAAGCAATCAGTAATGTTCTCATGTTGTTCTCCTAGTTGTCGTTTGTAATAACCTCATTTCGGTCTCACCGTCGGCCATGTGCCGCCCTGGCTTAAGTCTTTTTTGCTAGTCTCTCGGCTAATCTCGTTAAAAATTAGCAGTGAGATAAAAGAGCTAAAGTTAGTGCCGCGCCTTTTCGCCTCAGCCTGCGCCCAAGCGTCCAGGTCGCGGGCAATGTAGATGTTTCGTGGTTTCTTTCTCATGGGTTGACCTTAATTAAGAGTATAAATCTTCAAAATTCCATCCACCATTATCGTAGTTATACATGGCGCAAAGCTCCGAATAGACGTCCTCTAGCGTAGTTTTAGAATAGGGCAAATCGTAAACATATCCGGTATTATCTACAGCTTTTTTAGTTTCAGAATCGTAATAGATGACAACGCTTTCTCCGCTATCTAATGTAATTTTACAAAGTTCTGTTTTCATATTATCCCCTTTTTTTCAGTTGTTGTTAGTGTGTATCAATTAGATACATATAGACTATCGTAAGATTCAAGTAAGAACTCAAGGGAAATCGTAGGGGCTTGTCTAAAACCTGACTTTCTTGTCAAACTGATAAAATGGGTCGGACGGTCGGGCAAACATCGTTAATAATACCAGCTTATTAGCCCGATACATTTACAAGTTATTAGTTCATGCCGCACAATTAGGCATGGACACTGAACAACCAACAAAGCCCAAAAAACCAAAAAAAGAGAAAAAGGCACACGGACGCCCGCTAGCCTATCAGCCTGAATACGACGAACAGGCTAGAAGGCTCTGCATGTTGCTCAACGTAACAGACGACAGAATAGCTAAGTTTTTTGGGATTACTACTAAAACACTATATGAATGGAAAAATAGATTTCCTAGTTTTAGTGAGGCCATTAAAGAGGGCAAAGAACACACCGACTTAAACATAGCAAATTCCCTATACGAAAGGGCTATCGGCTACAGCCACCCAGAGGAAAAAATCTTCTGCTATGAGGGTGAAATAATCAGAACCACCACCATCAAGCACTACCCACCTGAGCCTAAATGCTTAGAACTCTGGCTCGCCAATCGACAAAACTACTTAAGAAATCCTAAAGTCATTCAAGTAGACCCAGGCAACGCACCAATCACAATAAATATATCCGATGCTCGAACACCCGACGCAGACAGAAATAAGCTCGATTAGAAATATCTCGCTTCCCTCCTGGGCTTACGAGATACTGAGTGACCCGTTTCACGATCGGTTTGTTATTACCGGAGGTCTAGGAAGCGGAAAATCCTTTGGAGTTACGGTAACTTACCTATTAAAAATCATGCAATCGCCCGACGTGCCGCAGTGGTGGGATGTGTGCCCGACTTACTCGAAAGTTGAGGATTCGCTCCTGCCTACCTACACCGAGGCGCTTGAGTTCTTGGGGCTAAAAGCAAACATAGATTATCGCATCGTTCGCTCTAAGCCAACGGTGGTGCATCTAAACCGCACCAAGCAGCACATCCGCTTGCTCTCTGGTGATAGACCGGAGCTGATGGTCTCAGCCAATATCGGCGGCTATGCAGTGCGCGAGGCGGGGCTACTAAAGCAAGAGGTAATTGAGAACTGCGAGGCTAGAACGCGGCACAAGAAAGCTATCAAAACAATCGGCTTTGTCGAGGGCACGCCGGAAGGTGACAACTACTACAAGGACAATTACGACATAAAAAAGAGCGACCCTGCTAGAAAGCTCCGGCGCTTTATTCTGCACACTACAGACAACGCTAAAAACTTAGCTGATGGCTACGCTGAGAGGTTAATTCAAACCTTCGCACATAACCCCGCTAAGGTGCGCTCATACCTTTACGGCGAGTTTTCATCGTTTCGCTCCGGCGATGTTTACGCTCAGTTTGTAGAGAGCCGAAATCTAATCCCAACAGTGCGGGCAGACCCGATGCGCCCGATTGCTATCTGCTTGGACTTTAACGCAACGCCACTAACG
>ERZ761592.152-NODE-152-length-37636-cov-7.621404_pt1 | contig 37636 bp, 37 predicted proteins | sample MGYA00433095_ERZ761592 | MGnify/ENA primary metagenome ERZ761592 (study PRJEB28899, sample SAMN03785554) | bioreactor sludge metagenome | biome: EBPR Sludge; feature: EBPR Bioreactor; material: 0.22µm filtered reactor supernatant | place: Saint Lucia: Queensland... | reverse complement strand
GTGGGTCCGCTTTGGTGAGCAGAAACGGGTCAATTCTGGTGAGCGCCAAGGAGTGTTCCTCCACCAGTCCCATCAGGTGCTGATTGACCTCGCCGAACACCAGCGCGTTGATCTTGTAACGCGCCTGGTAGAAGGCTTGAGCGGTGACCTCACGGACCGAGTCGGCGCGATTGCGCAGGTTGGCGAAGAACTGATCGAGTTCCGACTGGACGGCGGCGTGGACGCTGGAGAGCAGAAAACTGAGGACGGTTGGCAGGGTGAGGGTACGGCAGCGGGTGAAGTGTTTGGGGTCGAGGCGAGCCACTTGGAGCAACTCTTGTGAAAACAGATACTTGGAGAGCTTACCAAGTATGTTGGCATATTCAGGCCGTCATGCGATTCTCCTTTATAAACAATGTGTTACAGCGCTATTTTGCCGCAGGAGCACAGCCGAAACAAGGCCTAACGCGCAATATGCTGATATGCTAACTTGTGAGGATTGGGTAGACCCGTGGTGCCTGTCAAGGTGTTGGCGTTATTACGCAATTCAAGTAATTTGAGCTATTTGCGTTCGCCGGAGAAATTGCGCCATAACCAATGGATTTCATAATGAATTGGTCAGTTGCGTAGTAACACCCCAAGAGGCAAAAAAAAGCCTGCCCCTAGTGGGGCAGGCCTTGCCGGCGAACCGGCCGGCAGCGCTGCTGCGCTGGCTCAGGCTTTCGTGCCGAGCGCGCGCTGCAGTTGCTCGAGGGCTGCCGGGTCCTCGATCGTCGTCAGGTCGCCCGGATCGCGGCCTTCGGCCAGCGCCTGGATCGAGCGCCGCAGCAGCTTGCCGGAGCGCGTCTTCGGCAGCACGGTCAGGAAGTGCACGCGGCTCGGGCGGGCGATCGCGCCAAGGCTGTCGTCGACCTGCTTCATGACGGCCTTCTCGAGCGCCGCTGCGAGCTCGGGGGTGGCGATGCTGTCGGCGCTCTTGACGACGGCGAAAGCCATCGGCATCTGGCCCTTGAGCTGATCGGCAACGCCGACGACGGCCACTTCGGCGATCGCCGAGTGGCCCTGGATCGCCTCCTCGATCTCGCGCGTGCCGAGGCGGTGGCCGGCGACGTTGATGACGTCGTCGGTGCGGCCGAGGATGTAGTGGTAGCCGTCCTTGTCCTTGATGCCCCAGTCGAACGAGGAGTAGACCTGCGGCTCGCGGAAGAGCGTGAAGTAGGTGGAGACGAAGCGCGCGTCGTCACCCCAGACGGTCGACAGGCAGCCCGGCGGCAGCGGCGGCAGGATGCCGACGATGCCCTTCTCGTCCGGATCACAGACCGTGCCGTCCTCGCGGAAGATCTTCAGGTTGTAGCCGTAGACCGGGAAGCTCGGCGTGCCGAAGCGGATCTCGGTCTTCTCGACGCCGGGCATTGCCGACAGGATCGGCCAGCCGGTCTCGGTCTGCCAGTAGTTGTCGATCACCGGCCGGCCCAGCTCGCTCATGATCCATTCGTGCGTCGGCTGGTCGAGCGGCTCGCCGGCGAGGAACAGGTGGCGCAGGCTCGACAGGTCGTACTTGTGCATGTACGCCGGGTCGTGCTTCTTGAGGACGCGCGCCGCTGTCGGCGCCGAGAACATGACGCTGACCTTGTATTTCTCGACGATCTGCCACCAGATGCCGGGGTCGGGGCGCAGCGGCGTTCCCTCGTACATGATCGTCGCCATGCCGGCGATCAGCGGCCCGTAGACGATGTACGAGTGGCCGACGACCCAGCCGATGTCGGAGGTCGCGAAGTAGGTTTCGCCTTCGTTGCCGCAGTAGATGTTCTTGATCGACGAGGCGAGTGCGACGGCGTAACCGCCGGTGTCGCGCTGCACGCCCTTCGGCTTGCCGGTGGTGCCCGAGGTGTAGAGGATGTACGACGGCTCGGAGGATTCGAGCCAGGTGACCGGCACCTCGGCGTCCATGAACTGCGCGCGCAGCGTCGCGTAGTCGACATCGCGACCTTCGACCTTGTTGAAGTCCTTGTCGAGCCCGCGATCGATCATCAGCACCTTGGCCGGCTTGTGCTGCGCCAGCGTGATCGCTTCGTCGAGCAGGTCCTTGTAGGGTACCGCCTTGCCGCCGCGCATGCCGGCGTCGGACGAGACCACCAGTTTCGGCGCCGCGTCGTCGATGCGCGTCGCCAGCGAGCCGGAGGCAAAGCCACCGAAGACGACCGAGTGGATGGCGCCGATGCGCGTGCAGGCAAGCATGGCAAACAGCGCTTCGGCGATCATCGGCATGTAGATCAGGACGCGGTCGCCCTTGCCGACGCCGAGGCTCTGCATGATCGCCGCCGTGCGCATGACTTCCTTCTTCAGCTCGGCGAAGCTGTAGACGACTTCCTGGTCGGTCTCGGTCGAGATGAAGACCAGTGCGCGGTCGTTCGGGCGCTTTTCGGCGTGCCGGTCGACGGCGTTGTAGCACAGGTTGGTTTCGCCGCCGACGAACCACTTGGCAAACGGCGGCCGGGAAAAATCGAGCACCTTGGTGAACGGCTTGTGCCACGAGACCAGCTTCGCCTGTTCACCCCAGAACTCCTCCGGATTGTCGATCGAGTGCTTGTGAAATTCCTTGACTGTCGTCATGTAACTCCCTCTCCAAAAAAATGTACCACCTGCACCAATGGTTTTCATGCCTGTCGGGTGTCTTCGGAATCGCGCTCCCGTTCCAGCATGCGTTCACGAATGCCTGCCAGCGGCAGGCCCAACTTCCACTCCCTTTCGAGCAACTCGAGAAAGGGCAGTATTTCCCTGCCGAGCTGTGCCAGATGCGGGACCACTGCATCGGCGTGCCCGGCGCGGATGAGGTCGATCGCGTGCCCGAGCCGCGGCACTGGCACCCGTGGTGGCGCCTGGTCGACACAGGCCAGGACCCGGTTGCCGCCGGCCTGGCGGGCGGTCTTCAGTCGCTCGCCGGCGAGGGCGAGCAACGAGGTGGCCGACGCCGCCCGATCGACCGGCGTGTTGGCGACACCGACGCTGACCGACAGCGCGAGGCGCTGGCCGTGTACCGCGATGTGCGCCAGGGCAAAGGCCTCGCGCAGGCGATTGGCGAAAGCCTCGCACGCCGGGTAGGGCGTGCCCGGCGAGACGACCGCCAACTCGCTGTCCGAGTAGTGACCGAGGGTGTCTTCCTTGCGCACTTTCTGCGCCAGGATGCTGGCCAGGCGCTGCTGCAGCTTGCCCGCCAGATCGTCGCCGTGTTCGCTGCGCAGGGCGTCGAAGCGGTCGAAGCCCATCACCAGGATGCTTGCCGGAGCGTCGTGCCGCAGGGACCGGGCGAGCGCACTCGCCGCCTGCAGCTCGACGTGTTGCCGCGTCGGCAGACCGGTCAGTGGGTGCTGCGCCGGGTTCGTCGCCTGCCGGGCAAGTTCGCTCTCCACCTGTGCGAGATCGATCAGCGTGGCGATGCGCGACAGCAGTTCGCTGCCATCGATACTGCGGCTGACGAGCTCCGACGCTCCGAGCTCGCGCGCGCGCTGGTTGGCCTCCTGATTGTCGCCGGCGATCACCAGCACCGGCATCTGTCGCAGTCGCGCCAGTCGCGATGCGCGTATCCTGACCAGCAGCCCGTCGCCTTCGAGCAGCGGCAGCGTCAGCGGGCAGATCACCAGCTGGATCGAGTGGTCGAGCACCAGGGCCTGCCAGGCTGCTTCGCCATTGACCTCCTCGCGAAAGCCGTAGCGTTCGCGGACCCGCTTGATAAGGGCTGCACGGGCCATCCGCGATTCGTCGACGATCAGGATGCGCGGGCTCTGGGACGGGTCTTCCATCGCGCCTGCAGTGTCCCGATCGTGGCCGATCGCCTCAGCTGCCAGCAATGGCGACAACGACACGGCCGCGCGCATGGCCGCGGATGAAGTCATCGAAGACCTGCGGCAGGTCGTCGAAGGCGATGGTGCGCGTCATCTGCTGCAGGTGCTGCGGTCGCAGGTCGCTCGCCAGGCGCTGCCAGACGCCGCTGCGGTACGGTTCGCCGATGTAGCCGGAATCGATGCCGAGCAGACAGGCGCCGCGCAGGATGAAGGGCATCACCGTCGTCTTCAGTTCATGGCTGGCGGCGAGACCGATGCTGGCGATCGTTCCGCCCTGGCGCATCGTGCTCGCCATCCAGGCCAGCACGTCGCCGCCCAGGTTGTCCACGGCACCTGCCCAGAGGGTTCTGTCGAGAGGCCGGATGCGCGTCGTGTCGAGTTGCGAGCGAAGCATCACCTCGCTGGCGCCGAGGCGCAGCAGATAATCGCGCTCGCTCTCCTTGCCGGTGAGTGCCGTCACCTGGTAGCCGCGCGCGGCAAGCATGTCGATCGCCAGGCTGCCGACGCCGCCGGTCGCGCCGCTGACCACCACCGGGCCCTTGGTGGGCCGCAGGCCATTCTCTTCCATGCGCACCACGCCGAGTGCGGCGGTGAAGCCCGCCGTGCCGAGGGCCATGGCATCGTGCAGGGACAGCCCGGCCGGCAGGGGAACGACCCAGCGTGCGGGGATGCGGGCATACTCGGCGTAGCCGCCGTGATGCGCGACGCCGATGTCGAAGCTGGTGGCGATCACCTCGTCTCCCGACCGGAAGCGCGGGTCGCTGCTGTCGGTGACGGTTCCGGAAAGGTCGATGCCGCCGACGCAGGGATAACGGCGGATGATCCGGCCAGCGCCGGTGGCGGCAAGCGCGTCCTTGTAATTGACGCTCGAGTAGGCGACGCGGATGGTCACTTCGCCGTCATCGAGCTGCGCCGGATCGATCCGCAGCAGAGCGGCGTGCGTGCGACCGTCGCGGTCCTCGATCAGAAAAGCCTTGAAGGGGTTCATGCGCACTCCATGAAGTGGATCGGTTGCGACGGTTGCGCCAGCGGCAGCCTGGCAACGCGCTGGCAGAGCGGCGATTATAAACACAAACCACGGTACGCACGTTCCTCTTCCGACCGTGGCTCGAGCCAGCTCCGGCTGCCCGCCGGAGAGGGAAGAGCAGAGGCGTGGACCGATCCCGGCGACAGGGACGCGGCCAGCGCGGATTGCCGCAGAATGCTCCCGTGCAGCAGGCGGCAGGCTGCTTTTCTCCTTGGATTGATGCTCCTGCGCGGCGGCGGTGGCGTGCTCCGGGAGAGCGGCATTTGACCAAAGGGGGTTTACAGTGTGACTTTTTTCACATAAATTCCGGTCCCATGCTCAGAAAACATCTCCTCCGCACCGTCTTGAGCGCCGCCCTGGTGAGTATCGCCGGGTTCGGCTCCGTCCACGCCAGCGAAGCGCAGGTGGCCCTCGAGGAACCGTCGTTGCTCGAGCGCTACAGCAACAGCGCGCAGGATCTGATCCTCAAGGGCTTCGAGCTGATCGGCATCAACTACCGCTTCGGCGGTACGAATCCGGATACCGGGCTCGACTGCAGCGGCTTTGTCCAGATCGTCTTCAAGGAAGCCATGGGCATCCTTCTGCCGCGCAGCGCGCGCGAGCAGAGCGAGGTCGGATCGGTGATCGACCGCGACGAACTGAAGGCCGGCGATCTCGTCTTCTTCAATACCATGCGGCATGCGTTCTCGCACGTCGGCATCTATCTCGGCGACAACCGCTTCCTGCACGCGCCGCGCACCGGCGCCTCGATCCGCATCGACGACATGCGGCAGAGTTACTGGGTGCAGCGTTACAACGGCGCCCGCCGCCTGCTGTCGCGCTGAGGCGCACCGCCGGTCGGAGAAAGCGACGGTTGCCGTCGCTTTTTTTTCAGCCGCTTTCAAGAACGATTCGCATTTACAAAGCTGCCGGCCGCTGCTATGATCGGCGCCTCGAAACGGTTCTCATCGCCAACCCTGGAGGCAGCACCATGCAACTCTCGTTCCTGCGTACCTTCATCGCCGTTGCCCTGGCCAGCGCCTCGCTGGCCGGTGCGCAGGCACAGGAGAAGGTCCTCAACCTCTACTCGGCCCGCCACTACCAGACCGACGAAGCGCTGTACGGCAACTTCACGCGGCAGACGGGCATCACCGTCAAGCGCATCGAAGGCAAGGAAGACGAACTGCTCGAGCGGATTCGCAACGAGGGAGCGAACAGTCCGGCCGACGTCCTGCTGACGGTCGATGCCGCCCGTCTGGCAGTGGCGCACGAGATGGGCCTGCTGGCGCCGGTGCGCTCGAAGCTCCTCGAAACGCGCATCCCGGCGCACCTGCGCACCGACGACTGGTTCGCCTTCTCGCTGCGCGCGCGCGTCATCGTCTACGCGAAAGGCGTCGTCGATCCGCAGACGGTGCAGAGCTACGCCGACCTGGCCAACCCGAGACTGCGTGGCAAGCTCTGTTCTCGCTCCGGCTCCCATCCCTACAACCTGTCGCTGCTGGCGTCGATCATCGCGCATCAGGGCGAGGCGAAGGCCGAGGAGTGGGCGCGCGGAGTGGTCGCCAACTTCGCGCGCGCACCGAAGGGCGGCGACACCGATCAGATTCGCTCGGTGGCTGCCGGTGAATGCGGCGTCGCGCTCGCCAACACCTACTACCTGGCGCGCCTGATGCGTTCCGACAAAGCCGAGGACCGCAAGACGATCGAGCGCATCGGTATCGTCTGGCCCGACCAGAACGGCAGCGGGACGCATGTCAATGTGTCCGGCGGCGGCATGCTGAAGACCGCGCCACACCGGGAAGCGGCGATCAAGTTCCTCGAGTACCTTGCCAGCGACGAAGCGCAGCGCTACTTTGCCGATGGCAACAATGAGTGGCCGGTGGTGCCCGGGGTCAAGGTCGGCAACCCGGCCCTCGACGCACTCGGCAAGTTCAAGGCCGACAACCTGCCGGTGGGCTCGCTGGCAACCTACCGCGCCAAGGCACAACTGATCTTCGATCGCGTGGGTCATCGCTGACCGCAGCCGGTGGCACCGCAGCCGCCGGCTGCGGTCAGCCGCGGCGGCGCGAGATCTGTTGCGAGAGGACGATCAGCGGCAGCAGGCCGACGGCGACGATCGCCAGCGAGGCGCCTGCGGCTTCCGCCAGCCGCTCGTCGGCGGCCAGCGTGTAGGCCTGTGTCGCCAGCGTGTCGAAGTCGAAGGGACGCATCACCAGCGTCGCCGGCAGTTCCTTCATGACGTCGACGAAGACCAGCAGGGCGGCGGTGAACAGGCTGCTGCGCAGGATCGGCAGGTGTACCCGGCGCAGCGTCGCCGCCTGTCCGAGTCCCAGGCTGCGCGCCGCATCGTCCATGCTGTGGGTGATCTTCCCCAGGCTGCTGCCGACGGACTGCAGCGCCACCGCGAGGAAGCGGACGAGGTAGGCGTAGACCAGGGCCGCGATGCCGCCGGTGAGCAGCAGCCCCGGATTCTCTCCCGACCAGTTCTGCCACGTCGCCGCCAGCCAGTGGTCGAGGCGGGTGACCGGGATCAGCACGCCGACGGCGATGACTGAGCCGGGGACGGCGTAGCCGAGCCCAACCACGCGGTTGAGCGCTGGCGCAACGACTCCCTTCGTCAGGCGGGCGCCGTAGGCGAGGAGAACCGCCAGCGCCAGCGCGACGAAGGCCGTCAGTCCGGCGAGCAGGAAGCTGTTGCGCGCCAGGGTGACGAACTGCGCGCCGAGCGGCATCTCGCTTTCGGCCAGCGTCAGTCGCAGGAGCAGGGCCGCCGGCAGCACGAAGCCGATGCAGAGGGGCAGCGCGCAGGCGGCGGTGGCCAGCCACGCGCGCCCGCCCGCCAGCCGTCGCTCGGCGAGCTGACGCCGACGGCCGGTCGTGTTGTGGAACCGGGAACGGCCACGCGAGCGCCATTCGACGAGCAGCAGCACGACGACGAAGGCGAGCAGCGCGGCAGACAGTTGCGCCGCCGCGACGCGATCGCCGAGCGAGAACCAGGCACGGTAGATGCCGGTGGTGAAGGTCTGGACGCCGAAGTAGGAGACCGTGCCATAGTCGGCGAGCGTTTCCATCAGGGCCAGCGTCGCACCGGCGGCGACCGCCGGTCGCGCGAGCGGCAGCGAGATGCGGAAGAAGCTCTGCCAGGGCCCGAGACCGAGCGTGCGGGCGGCTTCGAGCATGCCGCTGCTGCGCTCGATGAATGCCGTGCGGGAGAGCAGGTAGACGTAGGGGTAGAGGACGAAGACGAACATCGCCGCGGCGCCCCCGAGACTGCGAATCTCGGGAAACCAGTAGTCGTCCCTGCTCCAGGCGAAGGTGTCGCGCAACCAGGTCTGCAGTGGGCCGACGAACTGCAGGAAATCGGTGTAGACATAGGCCAGCACATAGGCCGGCATCGCCATGGGCAGCACCAGTGCCCAGGCGAAGATCCGCCGGCCGGGGAACTCATGCATTGCCGTCAGCCAGGCGCTGGTGACGCCGACGACGATGACGCCGATGCCGACGGTGACGCACAGGAGCAGCGTGTTGGCAATGTAATCCGGCAGTACCGTTGCCGCCAGGTGTGACCAAGTGGCGCCGGTGCCGCCGCTGAGGACGTTGCTCAGGACGCTGAAGACGGGCATGCCGACGAGCGCGGCAATGGCGACGCCGACGAGGAGCAGGGGGTTGAGGTGGCGGCTGGTCATGGCTCGGTGGGTGAATGAGAATTATAATTGACCGGTCGCAATTTCCGGGCACCCGGCGGCCGCTGGCAGCGCGCGGCCGGCGCGGCGCAGGGATCGGTCAACTGATGAGCGGGTTCTGATGGCACAGCTTGAACTGCAGGGCGTCGTCCAGCGCTACGGATCGCACACCGTGGTCGATGCGGTCGGTTTCCGCGTCGAGTCGGGGAGCATCGCCTGCCTGCTAGGCCCTTCCGGTTGCGGCAAGACGACCCTGCTGCGCTGCATTGCCGGTTTCGAGGACATCGTTGCCGGCGAGATCCGCGTCGACGGTGAGGTGCTCAGTCGCGCCGGGTACCGGCTGCCGCCGGAGCAGCGGCGTATCGGCATGGTTTTCCAAGAGTACGCACTGTTTCCACATCTGACGGTCGCCGCCAACGTCGGCTTCGGTCTTGCCGGTCTTGCCGGCAGGCAGCGGCAGCAGCGTATCGATGAACTGCTCGAGCTGGTCGGTCTGGGCGGCCATGGCAAGCGTTACCCGCACGAGCTTTCCGGCGGTCAGCAACAGCGCGTGGCGCTGGCGCGGGCGCTGGCGCCGCGGCCACGGTTGATCCTGCTCGACGAGCCGTTTTCCAACCTCGACGTCGATCTGCGCGAGCACCTGTCGCTGGAGGTGCGCGAGATCCTGCGGCGCGAGGCGACGACCGCCGTGTTGGTCACGCATGACCAGCACGAGGCCTTCGCCATGGCCGACGAGGTCGGCGTCATGGCCGAGGGCCGGATCGAGCAGTGGGACAGCCCCTACCGCGTCTATCATCAGCCATGCAACCGTTTCGTCGCCGACTTCGTCGGCCAGGGCGTCTTTCTGCCCGGTGTCGTCGTGGACGAGAACCGGGTGCGCGTCGAGCTCGGCATGCTCGAATCGCGCCTGCCGCTCGAATGCAGCCAGGGATGCGCCACCTGCGGCAAGGGTTGCGGCGTCGAGGTCCTGTTGCGGCCGGACGACGTGGTTCACGACGATCAGGCCGGGTTGCAGGCGGAAGTCCGGCACAAGGCTTTCCGCGGCGCCGAGATCCTGTACTCGCTGCGTCTTGCCAGTGGCCTCGAGGTGCTGTCGCTGGTGCCGTCGCATCACGATCACGCGATCGGCGAGCGGATCGGCATCCGCCTCGACGTCGATCATGTCGTCGCCTTCAAGACGCCGCCCCGGCAAGTGGCCGCTGCCCGGCAGCCGATCCGCTTCGCGCGATGATCCCGTGGCTCGAGCGGGGCGCGGCTTTCCCGCCGCTGGAAAGGGCGCTGCGCGAACCGAACGGGCTGCTCTGTGCCGGTGGCGACCTGTCGCCGACGCGGCTGCTGACCGCCTACCAGTACGGCATCTTCCCCTGGTTCTCGCCCGGTGAGCCCATCCTCTGGTGGAGCCCGGACCCGCGCATGGTGCTGTTGCCGGCGGAGTTCCGCATCTCGCGCTCGCTGCGCCGCTGCCTTCGCTCGGGTCGCTTCCAGGTGCGGCTGGACAGCGATTTCGTGGCGGTGATTCGCGCCTGTGCCGAGGTGCCGCGCGCCGGTCAGGGCGGTACGTGGATCACGCCGGCGATGCAGGAGGCGTACTGGAAGCTGTTCCAGCTCGGCATCGCCCACTCGGTGGAAACCTGGCGCGACGGCCAGCTGGTCGGCGGTCTCTACGGCGTGGCGATCGGTCGCATGTTCTACGGCGAATCGATGTTCTCGCTTGCCTCGGACGCCTCGAAGGTGGCCGCCGCCCACCTCGCCCGCTTCCTTGAGGAAGAGCGATTCGGCATGATAGATTGCCAGATGAGCACCCCGCACCTGGCCTCGCTCGGCGCGCGCGAGATGCCGCGGACGGTCTTCCTCGAGCGCCTGCGGACCCTCGTCAGCCAGGCGTGGGAGCCCGGCCGCTGGCCGGTCGATGCCGCTGGCCAACCCTGGACCTAGACCAATGTCGCGACTCAACGATTCCAATCTGCCCTTCTCGCTGCTGCAGTTCTACTCAACGGCGCCGTACGCCTGCAGCTATCTGCCGGGGCAATCGGCGCGCTCGCAGGTGGCAACGCCGAGCCACCTGATCAGCAGCGAGGTCTACGGCGAACTCGTGCGCGCGGGCTTCCGCCGCAGCGGCGTCTTCACCTACCGGCCGAAGTGCGACCACTGCCAGGCGTGCATTCCGGTGCGCGTGCCGGTCGATCGCTTCACGCCGTCGCGCAGCCAGCGCCGCAGCCTCAGATTGCACGGCGGCCTGCAGGCGCGCGAGCTGCCGCTCGCCTTTCGCGAGGAGCACTACCAGCTCTACCTGCGCTATCAGTCGGCGCGCCATGCCGGTGGCGGCATGGACCAGGACAGCCACGAGCAATACACCCACTTCCTGCTGCAGAGCCGGGTCGATACGCGCCTGATCGAATTCACCGATGACGGAGCGCTGCGCATGGTGAGCATCGTCGATGTGCTCAGCGACGGACTGTCATCGGTGTACACCTTCTTCGATCCGACGCTGCCGGCGGCGAGTCTGGGCACCTACAACATCGTCTGGCAGATCGCCCAATGCGCGGCCAACGAGTTGCCCCATCTCTATCTGGGTTACTGGATTCGCGACAGCCGCAAGATGGCCTACAAGGCGGGTTTCCGGCCGATCGAAGGGCTCGTCGACGGTCGCTGGCGCGATCTGCCGGTGCAGCCGGGCCGCACCGGCTGCTAGGCGCCGACGCCACGAGGATTGCCGTCGTCGGTCGTGGCGGCGACGCTGTTCGCGGCAGCATCCGGCGTCGCCTCCTCGACCGCCAGCACGTCGAGCAGCGACTCCATCGCCTGCGCCGCATGTTCGAGCTTCTTGGCGTCGCCTGTCGGCAGGCTGCCGGCAGCGCACAGGCGCCGGCCGACCTCGACCATGCCGTGTGCGTGCTGCAGCAGGCGGCCGCGGATCGCGTTCAGCTTGTGCACCTTGACGATGCTGGCGGCGCGCAGCTCGGTGAGCGTTTCGTCGCGTTCCTCGTCGCCGCTGCTGGCGAGCAGCGCGCGACGTGCGATCAGCTCGTCCATCGACGCCTTCCACCAGCCGAGGAATGTGGCGCGATGATCGAGCAGGGCATTCAGCGACTCGCCCATGGCATTGATCTCGTTGCGTCCACCGGGGACGGTCGGGACGCGTTCGGTCGGTGTGCCGTAGGCCAGGTCGTCGAGGATCCCGGCCATCCTGCGCACCGGGCGGACGATGCGGATGGTGATGCCGAGCGCCAGCAGGGCGGCGAGGAGGAGCGTCGACGCGGCGACGATCAGGTCCAGCCGGACCCTGGCTTGCGCGTCTTCGTCGATCTCGCGCGCGCGCCTGACCATGGTCTCGTTGGCCTGCGCGACGTTGGCCTCGATCAGTGGCGCCACCTGGTCGGCGGCGGCGTTCATCTCGGCCGTCAGGGCGGCGATGTGGGCACGTTGCGAGACCAGGACGAGGAAGCCTCGCTGGTAATCGCGCAGCAGGGCCAACAGCTGCGCCCTGTCGCTTTCGGCGAGAGCGGACTCGCCGATCTGCACGCGGATCGCGCGCGCGATTTCCACCACCATCGGCGGGTACGACTCATCGCCGCGCAGCAGGAAGTCCTTCTCGCGGCGCCGCAGCTTGAGGATGTTGGTCTCCAGGTTGGGTACGTAGTGGGCGTGGAGAATCGCTTCGATGCGCTGCGCGGCGTCGCGGAACGGCCCTCTGCCGGCGCCGTCGTAGCCCGGCTTGAGTGCGCTCGAGGCGTAGCTTTCGAAGCCCTTCGCGTAGGCCGCCACCTCGGCGAGCAGCTTCTGCCGCGTCACCTCGGGCAGTTCCGAAGTATCCACGAGCTGGCGGAATTCGCGCAGCAGGCGGCGCACGCGGTCGCGGTAAGCGACGTCCTGGCGCAACGCGAGATCCTTCTCGTTGCGGCGAATCTGCAGCAGGACGGTGAGCAGGCGGTCGACGTTGTACTGCGCCGACAGTTCGTGCAGGCGATGGATCTTCTGCCGGAAGGCGCCCTGGATGCCCGAGTTCTCGTCCAGGCCCATCGCTCGCCATGCTTCGGCGACGGCGGCGAAACGTTGCTGGTAAACGTCCATCAACGCCTGCAGTTGCTCGGCGGTGCGCTGCGACTCCTCATCGACCGCGCCCAGCGCGCTGACCTTTTCGCGCATCGCCTGCAGGTGGCGATCGACGTCCGCGGCGAAGCGCTCCTGATGCAGCAGCAGGAAGCTCTTCTCCGCGTCACGCGCAGCTGCCATCTCGATCTCGATGCCGACCGCGAGCGACTTGCGGACCTCGAAGACCCGCTGCAACTGCTGGTAATCGTCGATCACCGAGCGCAGAGTTTGGTGGTAGTGCCAGATCACACCAGTGAGCAGCACGCCGACGAGTGCAAAGCCGAGACCGATCTTCTCGCCGATCCGCAATCTGCTCGATAGCTTGTCCACCTGTCGCTCCTGGCGAAAAAGAATGGTAGCGATGCGGCCCTTGCACCGGTGTCGGCGGTCGCCGGCGAGGACGTCGTGGCGGTTCGGCATGGACGGGTGTAAGGCAAGCAAGGGCTTGTCGAGCGGCAGTATATCCGGAGCGCCGGAGACTTGTCGAACGCCCTTTTCCGCCGCGCAGCCATCGCTTCGCGGTGACCAGAGGTGAGGCCACACGCATCCCTCACTGGCCTGCCGGCGGCAGCGTCCGCGGCGCCGGCGAAGCGGTGCTGCGGGAGTGGCCGACGCGCCACGGCGGCATCGTCGCCCGTATCGTCGCCGAGGGCTCGCGGGCCATGCCGGGGCCTGAAACGGACGGGCTTTCGTGTTATCTTCTCGCCCTTCTCTTGTTCTCTGCCATAGGGAGGCTTCGACATGTCCAAGGAACGAGCGACCATCGGCACCAATGGCGTCGCGCTGCCTGTCCTGCCGCCGGAGCGCGACGCGCGCGTCTGGGCGCGGCTGGTGCGCGTGATGTTCTACACCCCCGGCTTCCTTGCCCTGCTGCTGATCAAGACCGGCGAACCGGCCGGCTTCGGCATCTCGGTGGAACTGCTGATGCTGGCGAGCATCTCGGCGATCGTCGGCGGGCTGTTCATCGGTGCCCAGTCGAACGAGGAGGGCTCGGATCATTCGTCGCGCATCGGCACCTGGAGCGGCGCGCTGATTCTCGAGCTGCTCTCGGTCGTGCCGATCCTCTGCGCCATCCCGTCGCTATTCCACGAACTGGCGAACAGTCGCCTGCTGCACGCCATGGCGCCCGGCGCGGTGAACGTGTCGCTCGGCGCCTCGGAACTGATCCCGGCGGTCGCCATCCTGCCGTTCATGCTCTATCAGCTCGCCGGCATGGGAACCCTGCACTTCGTCGTTTCGCGGCAGCTCAACTGGGCGATCAACATCGGCATCGTCGCGCTCATCGTCGCCGCCACGGTCGCCAACCGGCAGGGGGCATTCGACCTCGAGAAGAGCTTCGTCTCGCTGCTGGTGATCGCCATGCTGGTGACGGTCTTCCACGGCGTGCTCAAGCTGCGCCGGATGCAGACGCTCTACGATGCCTACGCCCCGCCCAGGCCGGCGAAGGAAGCGAAGGAGAAGGATCCGCCCGCCACTTGAGCGGGGCCAGCGGCAGCGCCGTGACCGGTGGCCACCACCGGTCTTGTGCTTGATGGATTGCAGCGGAGGTCGCGGACGGGGATGGTGGACCTCGAGTATCTGACGCAGATCCTGGCGGCGCTCGTGCCGATGGCGCTGACCGTCGCCCTGCACGGCGTCGGCATGGGCCTGGTGCGCAACAGCTTCGAGCGCTTCGGCAAGCCGTTGCTGAAGCGGGAGCGGGACCGCGGTGCGCGCACGCTCTTCACCATCGGCATCGTCGGCGTGATGGTGCTGACCCATTTCTCCGGCATCGTCGTCTGGGCGGTCGCCTTCCGGCTGCTCGACCTCGTGCCGAGCACCGAAGTCGCGATGTACTACTCGATGGAGTACTACACGACGCTCGGCGTCGGTGTGCGCAAGCTGCCCGACGGCTGGGCCGGTTTCGGTGGTTTCGAGGCGATGACCGGCATGCTGATGTTCGGCTGGTCGACGGCCGTCCTGGCGGCGGTCGTGCAGCGGATGCACGCGATCGACGACTAGTCGCGCGCGACGCAGGCTGTCTGCCGCGGCGGGCAGTCGGTGGCGGCGGGCGCACCGGCCGGGAATCAGCGGCGATCCTTCTCCGCCGCGCGCAGGCTCAGGCGGACGAGGTCGGCGATGCTGCCGACCTGCAGCTTGGCCAACAGTCGCGCCTTGTGCACCTCGACGGTGCGCGGACTGATCGCCAGCTGGCGCGCGATCTCGCGATTGTGCCGGCCGGCGACGACCTGCGCCATGACCTCCCGCTCGCGCGGGGTCAGTGTCTGCAGCAGGTTGGCGACGGCCGTGTCGCGTTCGGCATCGTCCTGGCGCAGATGCTGTCGCGCGAACGCGTCCTCGATCGCCGACAGCAGCCGGCTGTGATCGATCGGCTTCTCGAGAAAGTCGACGGCCTCGCTGCGGAAGGCCTGGCGCGCCGATTCGACATCGCCGTGGCCGGTCATGACGATCACCGGCAGCCACGAGCCGCTCTCGCGCAGGCGCCTCTGCAGCGTCAGGCCGTCCATCCCCGGCATGCGGATGTCGACCAGCAGGCAGCCGTACCAGTCGGGCCGGCGCGCCGCCAGGAAGCTCTCGGCGTCGGCAAAGAGCACCACCGAGAGACCGTTCAGGCCGAGCAGGAGTGCCAGCGCGTCGCGCACCGACGGGTCGTCCTCGACGATGAAGACGGTATTGCTTCTATGCGGCATCGCTCGTTGCCTCCTCGATCGGCAGCGTCAGGCGGAACAGGCCGCGGTCGGCGACCTCGGCCCACAGGGCGCCGCCGTGCGCCTCGACGATCGCCCGGCTGATCGCCAGTCCGAGTCCGAGGCCGCTGGCTTTCGATGACTGGAACGCCTCGAAGAGGTGCTCGGCCATCTGGTCGGTGACTCCCGGACCGCTGTCCTCGACGGTGATGCAGACACGCACAGCGCCTTCCTGCTCTGCCGACAGGCGCACCAGTCTCTCTGCCGGCGGCCTTTCGGCAGCCGCCTCGAAGGCATTGGCGAGCAGGTTGCGCAGTACCACCTCGAGCTGCAGCCGGTCGGCGAACAGGGCACAGGGCGGTGCCGGCAGCAGCGACAGTTCGATGCCCTGTTGCCGCGCCTGCGTGGCAAAGCGGGCTGCTGCCGAAGACAGCAGCTCGCGCAGCCAGATCCGCTCGAGCCGGGTGGTGCCGGTGCGGAAGAAATCGCGCAGGCGGCTGACGACGTCGGCGGCGCGTTGCGATTCGGCGACGACGCGATCGATGACGTCGCGCAGCCGGTCGCCCCTTTCGCCCTGTGCGAGCAGCTGCTGGCAGGCGCGCGTGTAGGCGAGCAGCGCCGTCAGTGGCTGGTGCAGCTCGTGCGACAGCGCCCCCGCCATCTCGCCCGCCGCTGCCAGCCGCAGCGTCTGCTGCAGTTCGGCACTCACCCGTTGCTTCTCGTCGACGACGACGCCGATGAAGAAGCCCGACAGGGCGAGCACCAGGATCAGCACCTCGAGTTCGATCAGCGCCAGCGGCGAGAGACCGAGCAGGTAGGTGCCGACGACGACGCCGACCTGCGTCAGGCCGATCGTCAGCACCGCACCGGCGAGCCCCTGGCGAGCGGCGGCCCAGGCGATCGGCAGGAACAGGGCCGGGAAGTAGCGCAGCTCGCTCATCTCGCCGGCGAAGAAGGTGAGCACGAGAACGCCGCCGGTGGTCAGCAGGCTGAGCGATTCGCGACCGAGCAAGAGCTGGCGCAGGCGGCCACGGCTGCGCTCGTCGAGCAGCATCGCGAGCAGCGGCATCGAGATCAGGATGCCGGTGACGTCGGCCAGCCAGTGCGCCAGCAGCGTCTCGCCTGCGGCTGCCTGCGGCAGATGGCCGGTGAGGGTCAGCCCGCCGATCAGCAGCAGGCTGTTGAGCAGGGTGCCGGCGACGATGATCGTCACCCAGGTGATCAACCCCGGCCGGTTGGCGAAGACTCCCTTGCTGCCGATCCGGCGCCGCAGGACTTCGGCGATCAGCCAGTAGCCGGCGGTCAGTTGCAGCGCCTGGCCGCAGGCGAGCAGCCAGGGAAGCTGCGGTGCGCGTACCCAGGCGTCGCTGATGAATATCGCGAGCGCCAGCAGTGGCGCGACGCGGCCGCGGAAACGGGCGAGGAAGAGCAGGCCAAGCGCCGGCGCCGGACTCCATGGCGTGACATCGAGTCCGTGCAGGCGGTGGATGTGACTCGCCCAGTCGAGGGCAACGTAGCCGCCGACGAGCAGCAGTGCGTCGCGCCAACCGGGTCGCCGGGTCGCCGATTTCGGCATGTTGGGCCGTCGCGGGTTGATCGAGCGCCCATTCTGCCGGCGCCGCCGCAGTTTGGGAATAGGGAAGACTACGTAAGGGTTGCCCTTACGGGCGCCCGCAATGCCCGCTGCGCGGGCGGTCCGCACCTGCCGCGGGGCTTGCGACACTGGCAGCATCGCTTACGTCGTTGCCCGAATTTTCAGCCGCGCGAAAGCCTGCGATGATCAATCGTCCTGTCATCGGCAGGCGACGAATCCAGCCATCCAACGATACCCGGAGAAACACAGATGAACTCTCGCTCGCAGTGGTGCAAGCTTGCCGTCCTGACTCTTGGCGTGACGGCCGCCGCCGGCGCATCGGCCCGCACCGAAATCCAGAACAAGGGCTCCGACACCCTGGTCAATGCCGCGCAGTCGCTCGCCGAGCAATACGGCAAGATCAATCCCAACGTGGCTGTGGCGGTCTCCGGCGGCGGTTCCGGCACCGGCATCGCGGCGATGATCAACGGCACCGTCGACCTGGCCAACTCGAGCCGCAAGATGTCGGAGAAGGAGATCCAGGCGGCGCAGGCGAAGGGCCGCCAACCGGCCGAGCACATCATCGGTTACGACGCGCTGGCGATCTATGCGCACAAGAATTTCCCGAAGGATTCGATCACCGTCACCGACCTGGCGAAGATCTACGGCCGTGACGGCGGCGCCACCAAGTGGGCCGACCTCGGCATCACCATTCCCGGCTGCAAGGGCGAGATCGTCGTCGTCAGCCGGCAGAACAACTCCGGCACCTATGCCTACTTCAAGGAGGCGGTGCTCGGCGAGAAGGGCAAGTTCCGCCAGGGGACGCTCGACCTGCACGGTTCCAAGGACGTCGCCGACCTCGTCGAGAAGACTCCCTGCGCGATCGGCTACAGCGGTCTCGCCTACGTCACCGACCACATGAAGGCGCTCTGCGTCGCGCCGGAGGCCGGCAAGCCGTGCGTCAAGCCGACCGAGGAGACGGCCTTCAATGGCACCTATCCGATCGCCCGGCCGCTGTTCATGTACACCAACGGGGCGCCGACCGGCGAGCTGAAGAAGTACGTGGACTGGATCAAGAGCGACGCCGGCCAGTGCATCATCGAGAAGGAAGGTTACGCGCCGATCAAGAAAGTGAAGTGCAAGTAAATCCCGTTGGCGGCGGTGCGCCGGCGCTGCCGGCGCACCGCCAGAGCCCGTGTTCCCGCGCCTGAGGAAGAAGACCGCGATGAGTCACTACGAAGAACGTCTCGAGAGAGACCTGTCCCAGATCAAGAAACAGTTGGCCCTGCTCGCCGGCCTGGTCGAGAAGGCCCTCGCCGATGCCGTCCATGCGCTGCTCGCCGACGATGACCCGCTGGCCTACGCGACGATCCTGGCGGACAACCGGATCAATGCCGTCAGCAACGAACTCGACCGCATGCGCATGGCCTTCATCGGCGTGCACCTGCCGACCGGCAGCCACCTGCGCCTGATGGGCGCCGTCGTCCACACCAACGTCGCGCTCGAACGGATCGGCGACTACGCCGTCACCATCTGTCGCGAGGCGGTGCGTCTCGGTCGCCCGCAGGGGCTGATGGCGCGCGAGATCGAACTGATGGCGAGCGAGTCGCGGCAAATGCTGAAACAGGCCGTCGATGCCTTCCTCGACGGCAATGCCGAGGGGGCAAAGGCGACGATGGTCATCGCCGACCAGGTCGAGCGCACCTTCGACATGGCGTTCAGCGACCTGCTCGGCGAGGGCGATCATTTCAACATCCAGGATCTGTTCGCCTACCTGACGGTGTTCAATTCGCTCGAGCGGGTTTCCGACCAGGCGAAGAACATCTGTGAAGACACGGTCTTTGCGGTCACCGGCCAGGCCAAGGGGCCGAAGTTCTTCCGCATCCTCTTTCTCGACGAGGACAACAGCCTGCTCGGCCCGATCGCCGAGGCGATCGCGCGCAAGAACTTTCCCGAAGTGGGCGAGTATCACAGCCGCGGCCGCACTGCCGGTGTCGCCGACGCACAGTCGATTGCCTTGCTGCAGGAATTGGGGATCGATCTCGGGAGCCACCAGCCGCAGGCGATGCCCGCACACCACCGGGAACTTGCCGCCTACCAGATCATCGTCAGCCTGCAGGGACCGGTCAAATCCTACGTCGAGCAGATTCCCTTCCACACGGTGGCGCTCGAATGGGAAGTCAGCCGCGCCGCTGGCGGGCCGCCGGACCTGCGGACGCTGAGCCGGGAGATCGCCCTGCGCGTCAGCAACCTGATGGGCGTCCTGCGTGGCGAGGAGGGCAGCTAAGATGAGCACCGGTACGCAGGCGCTGGGCAACCGCGCCACCAGCGCACAAGTGGCCGAGAACTTCGACCGCCGCAACCCGGACTGGTACGTCGACAAGCTGATCGCCGGCCTCGTCTTCATCTGCGGCATCTCGGCGATCCTCTTCGTCCTCGGCATCTTCTTCTTCGTCACCAGGGAGGGGATCGGTTTCGTCTTCGAGAAGATGGATTTCCGCGAGTTCTTCCTGACGCCGTACTGGTCGCCGAGCGATGCCGAGGATCCGGAATACGGCATCCTCGCGCTGATGGCCGGAACGGCGAGCGTCACCGGGCTGGCGATGCTGGTCGCGGTGCCGTTCTCGCTCGGCGCGGCGATCTACATCGCCGAGTTCGCCACCGGCAAGACGCGCGAGGCGCTGAAGGTGCTGGTCGAACTGCTGGCGGCGATCCCGTCGGTGGTCTGGGGATTCATCGGCCTGGTGATCATGAATCCGCTGCTGATCAAGTGGTTCGACGTGCCGGTCGGCCTCTCGGTGCTCAACGCGGGCGTCATCCTCGGCCTGATGGCGGCGCCGATCATGACCTCGATCGCCGAGGACGCGCTGAAGGCGGTTCCCGACCGCTACCGCGAGGCAGCCGAGGCGATGGGCGCGACGCGCTGGCAGGTGATCTACAAGGTGGTGCTGCCGGCGGCGAAGAACGGCCTGCTCGGCGGCGTCCTGCTCGGTGTCGGCCGTGGCTTCGGCGAGACGATGGCGGTGCTGATGGCCACCGGCCATGCGGTCAACATCCCCAGCAGCATCTTCGATTCGGTGCGCGCGCTGACCGCGACGATCGCCGCCGAACTCGGTGAGGCGGTCGTCGGCGGCGAGCACTACCAGGTGCTGTTCACCATCGGCATCTTCCTCTTCCTCATCACCTTCATCATCAATCTGAGCGCCGATCTGATCGTGCGCGGCATCCGCAAGGGGTAAGCCATGGCCACCGCCAATCCAACGATGTTTCAGGCGAGCGACCTGAACCGCCACAACGACAGCGTGCAGCGACGCTATCGACTGCTCTTCGGACTGATGACCCTGCTCCTGATCACGCCGGTGATGCTGATCCTCGGCACGCTGGTGGCCAAGGGCGGCGGCGCGATTTCCTGGGAGTTCCTGTTCTCGGCGCCGACCGACGGCATGCGTACCGGCGGAATCTTTCCGGCGCTGCTCGGCACCGTCTGGCTGGTGACCGTCGCGCTGCTGCTGTCGGTGCCGATCGGCATCTTCGCGGCGATCTATCTCAGCGAGTACGCCGGTGACAACTGGTTCACCCGCATCATCAACCTGGCGATCATCAATCTCGCCGGCGTGCCGTCGATCGTCCATGCGCTGTTCGGGCTCGGCGCCTTCGTCATCTTCTTCAAGTTCGGCACCAGCATCCTCGCCGCCAGCCTGACGCTGGCGGTGATGACCATGCCGGTGGTCATCGTCGCCACGCGCGAGTCGCTGCAGGCGGTGCCACAGGCCTTCCGCGAGGCGTGCTGGAACATGGGCGCGACGCGCTGGCAGACGATCCGCCGCGTCGTCCTGCCGAACTCGCTGACCGGCATCCTGACCGGCGTCATTCTCGAAGTCTCGCGCACCGCCGGCGAGACGGCGCCGATCATGTTCACCGGCGCCGTCTTCTTCACGCCCTTCCTGCCGAACAGCGTCTTCGACCAGACGATGGCGCTGTCGCTGCACCTCTTCGTCACCGCGACGCAGGTGCCGGGCATCTCGGAAGAGGTTCCCTTCGGCGTCGCGCTGGTGCTGATCGGTCTCGTGCTGACCATGAACAGCGTCTCGATCGCCTTCCGCATGTGGCTCAGGGGGAAGAAGAAATGGTAGAGCTCGCAACTCCGGCGGCGGCAACAACCGACGCCAGCCAGCAGACGGTCGCCGCCGTCCCGAACAAGCTCGAGGTGCGCAACCTGACGATCCGCTACGGCAGCGAGGTGGCGCTGCGCGACGTCAGCCTGTCGATTCGCGAGCACGAGATCTTCGGCATCATCGGCCCGGCGAACGCCGGCAAGACCTCGTTCCTCAAGGCGATCAACCGCATGGACGTGTTCACCAGCGGCATGCGGGTGGACGGCGAGATCCACTTCGCCGGCCGCGACACGCGCCGCCTGAACAACGTCTATGCCCTGCGCAGCCGCATCGGCGTCGTTTTCCCGCTGCCGGTTGGCCTGCCGATGACGGTGTACGACAACGTCGCGCTGTCGCCGCGCCTGCGCGGGATCAACGAAAAGGCCGAACTCGACGTCATCGTCCAGCGCTGCCTGACCCGTGCGGCGCTCTGGGACGAAGTCAAGGATCGCCTGAATGCGCTCGGCAGCCTGCTCTCCGGCGGCCAGCAGCAACGCCTGACGATCGCCCGCGCGCTGTCGCAGGAGCCCGACCTGCTGATGCTCGACGAGTTCTCGATCGCCGTCGACCCGGTGACGACGATGCGCATCGAGGACGTGCTGAAGGAGCTGCGCAAGGAGGTGACGATCATCCTCGTCACCAACCTCGTGCAGCAGGCGCGGCGTCTCGCAGACCGCACGGCCTTCTTTCTCGGCGGCGAGTGTGTCGAGATCGGCGTCACCGAGGACCTCTTTACCGGCGAGGTGAAGGACCAGCGGACGCGCGATTACGTCGAGGGCCGCTTCGGCTAGCCAGCAGGCGCCGGCCCGCCGCGGCGATGCCGGCGCCAGCCCACCAAGGACACGGAACCCACGCAAGATGAACAACGAACAGACCGCTGCACTGACGCAGCCGATTCCCCGCCACGCCATCGCCAGCGAGAAGCTCAATCTCTGGTACGGCACCTTCCAGGCGCTCTACGACGTCGACCTGCGCATCCGCGAAGGACTGATCACCTCGATGATCGGCCCTTCGGGTTGCGGCAAGAGCACCTTCCTGCGCAGCGTCAACCGGATCAACGAGCGTCTCGGTTACGTGCGCATTGAGGGCAGCGTGCACGTCATGAACGAGAACATCTACGACCCGCAGGTCGAGCTGGTGCAGGTGCGCAAGCAGGTCGGGATGGTCTTCCAGCGCCCGAACCCATTGCCGATCTCGATCCGCGACAACATCCTCTTCAGCCACCGGCTGCACGCCAAGGGCGGTGGCGAGGTGGCACAGGGAACGCCGGACGAGATCGTCGAGCAGTCGCTGCGGCAGGTGCTGCTCTGGGACCAGGTGAAGGACCGCCTGAAGCGCAAGGCGACCGAACTGTCGCTCGAGGAGCAGCAGAAGCTGTGCATCGCCCGCCTGCTGCCGGTGAAGCCGAAGGTCCTGCTGATGGACGAACCCTGCTCGGCGCTCGACCCCAAGGGAACCGAAGCGGTCGAGGAACTGCTCTGGGAACTGCGCGGGCAGTACACCATCCTGATCGTCACCCACAACATGGCGCAGGCGCGGCGCGCCAGCGAGGAGTGCGTCTTCATGCTGATGGGCAGGGTCGTCGAGCACGGGCGAACCGACGAGATGTTCGTCACCCCGGCGCATCCGGAGACGGCAGACTACATCGAGGGGCGTTACGGCTGAGCGGCGGCGCGGGGCCGCGCTGCGCGAGGCCGTCGCGCAGGCGTTGAGCCGGAGCCGCGCCGGCAAGCCGGCGGTGTGGCGTACCGAAGGCTCCGGCGAGGGCGCAGGAATCGGCACCGCCGGGACCCTCGCCGGGGCCGCCACCGGCGCGGCGACCGCAGCGCTCGTCGTGTGCGGTGCTGGTCGACCGCCAGCCGTCGCTGTCGAGGACGAGGAACGTGGGCGGGAGAGCGTCGGGACTTGGGTATACTGTCGCCCTCGTCGCAGCCGTCGCCCGGCAACGAGACTTTTGCAAACTGGCGACGAGATGGCCGCCGCGGCGTCCGCCGCGGCCATTGTCACCCTCGCCACCCTCACAGGAAAGAAGAATGAAGAAGATCACCACGGTTCTGTCGCTCGTCCTCGTTGCCGCCGCATTGCTCGCCGCCTGCGGCCGCCAGGAGGACGCCGCAGCCAGGCCGGCGGCGGCACCGGCGCCGGCCGTCGCCATCGTCGTCGGGCTGGACGACAACTTCCCGCCGATGGGCTTTCGCGACGAGAGCAACGCGCTCGTCGGCTTCGACATCGATCTCGCCCGCGAGGCGGGCAAGCGGCTCGGCGTCGAGGTGCGTTTCAAGCCGATCGACTGGAACGCCAAGGAGGCCGAACTGAACGGCAAGCGGGTCGACGTGCTGTGGAACGGCCTGACGATCACCGAGGCACGCAAGGAGAAGATCCTGTTCACCACCCCCTACCTCGAGAACCGGCAGATCGTCGTCGTCCGCGAGGCGTCGCCCATCCGGACCAAGGCGGACCTCGCCGGCAAGGTCGTCGGCGTGCAGGAGGGCAGCAGCGCGATCGAGGCGGTCGAGCGCGACGCCGCCACCGCAAAGTCACTCAAGGAGCTGAAGAAGTTCGGCGACAACGTCACCGCGCTGATGGACCTGGGCACCGAGCGACTCGATGCGCTGGTCGTCGACGAGGTCGTCGGTCGCTACTACACGGCGAAGAAGCCGGGCGAGTACCGCGTTCTCGACGAGAACTTCGGCACCGAGGATTACGGCGTCGGGACGCGCAAGGACGACGGCGAACTGATGGCGCGCCTGCAGAAGGCGCTCGACGAGATGAAGAACGACGGTTCGGCGGCGGCGATATCGACCAAATGGTTCGGCAAGGACATCATCCGGAAATAGCGCCGGATGGATTATCTGATGCGGATCGTCGGCCCGCTGGCGGAGGGCACGGGGGTCACGCTGCAGGTCTTTGTCATCAGCTTCGTCCTCGCCGTGCCGCTCGGCCTCGCGCTGGCCCTCGTCCGGGTTTCGCGCTTCGCCTTCGTCAGCGGCCTGGTGAATGGCTACATCTGGCTGATGCGCGGCACGCCCTTGATGCTGCAGATGCTGTTCATCTACTTCGCCCTGCCTTTCGTGCCGGTCATCGGCGTCCGCCTGCCGGACTTTCCGGCAGCCATCGTCGCCTTCGTCCTCAACTATGCGGCGTATTTCGCCGAGATCTTCCGCGCCGGCATCCAGTCGATCGACCGCGGCCAGTACGAAGCGGCGCGCGTGCTCGGCCTGAACTATCCGCAGACGATGCGGCGGATCGTCCTGCCACAGGTCTTCAAGCGCGTCCTGCCGCCGCTGAGCAACGAGACGATCACGCTCGTCAAGGACACCTCGCTGATCTACGTCCTGGCGATGAATGACCTGCTGCGCGCCGCGCGCGGCATCGTCCAGCGCGATTTCACGACGATGCCCTTCGTCGTCGCTGCGGCCTTCTATCTGCTGATGACGCTGGTCCTGACACTGGCCTTCCAGCACCTGGAAAGGAAGCACGCGGTCTACGATGGCTAGTCCGATGATCGACGCGCGCGGCGTGCACAAGCGCTTTGCCGCGGTGGAAGTGCTCCGGGGCGTGTCGCTGGCGGTTGGCCGGGGCGAGGTGGTTGCCATCATCGGCCCGTCGGGCTCCGGCAAGAGCACCTTCCTGCGCTGCCTCAACCATCTCGAGACGATCAGCAGCGGCCGCATCGACATCGCCGGCGAGACGCTGGTCAGCAGCACGGCTGACGGCGTCTGTCGCCATGCGCCCGACGCCGACATCCGGCGCATCTGTCGCCGGATGGGAATGGTTTTCCAGCACTTCAACCTGTTCCCGCACCTGACGGTACTGCAGAACGTCATCGAGGCGCCGCTCACCGTCAAGGGCCTGCGGCGCGAGGTCATCGTCCCGCGCGCCGAGGAACTGCTGCGCCGGGTCGGACTGCTCGACAGGCAGGCGAGCTATCCGTCGCAGCTTTCCGGCGGCCAGAAGCAGCGCGTCGCCATCGCCCGCGCCCTGGCGCTGGAGCCCGACATCATGCTCTTCGACGAACCGACCTCGGCGCTCGACCCCGAACTCACCGGCGAGGTCCTGCGCACCATCCGCGAACTGGCCGAAGAGCACATGACGATGCTCGTCGTGACGCACGAAATGGCTTTCGCGCGCGAGGTGGCCAGCCGCGTCGTCTTCATGGACGGCGGCGAGATCGTCGAAGCGCGTCCGGCGCGCGAGTTGTTCGCCGCCCCCGAACACCCGCGCACACGCGCCTTTCTCGAGAACATGCTGTAGCGCGCCGCGGTCGGCGCCGCTTCAGGAGGCCGCGAGACGGGCCCGCAGTTCCTCGATGCGCCGGCGGTTGAGGCCGAAATCGCTATGCCCGACGCGCGACGCCGAGCGCACCTGGATCACCCCGCTGTCGGCATCGAACCAGAACTCGAGGTCATCGACGAACTTCATCAATCGCGTTTCGCAGCGGACGTAGAGATAGTCGGCGCGGCGGTCGACGATGCTGACGCCGGGCTGCCCCTGCAGCAGTGCCTGCAGCCTGGCGATCGTCGCCGGGCCATCGCCGCGCAGCGCCAGCGGGGCGATCTGCGCCTGCTCCCGCCGTGCGTGCCCGGGCCAGAGGGACGCCTGGCTGCTGACGCTGTTGGCGGTCTCCGACGGTGGCTTGAGTCGGCCCGCGTGCACGCCGAGGTCGCCGGGAGGCGTGCCGCGGAACCATCCGACCTGGCCGGCGAGAACGGCCAGCAGCGCCGTGGCGACGCTGCCGATCACGATCCACCTGAGTATCCGCATGCCGCGACCCGAGCAAAGAGGAACGGCCGCTGGCGAACAAGTTCGCCAGCGGCCGCATCGTCGGGAAAACCTCGGTGGCGCCTGGGGTGTCGCGACGACCCGAGTGATGCTGTCTTAGAGGAAGCGCCGGCGACGAAGACCGGCTGCAGCCAGCGCGGCGCCACCCAGGAGTGCCAGCGAGCCCGGCTCGGGAACGTCGGAGCGGACATTGGTGAAGACGAAACGGTTGTCGTCGTAGTCGCGGTCACCACCGCCAAGGATGTCCTCGAAACCGACCCACAGACCGTCGACCGGAATCACTGCGTCGGCAGCCCAGTTCGCGTGGCCGACGTGCACCAACCCGTCGGGGTTGCCGGCGCCGGGGCCGGTGAAGAAACTCTGTCCTGTGGAGGTGACGTCCATGCGGAAGCGCAGCACGGTCCCTGCTGCATAGGTGCCGAGGCTCAGGGGCGTACCGACCGGCGTCGAGTGGTTCTGGAAGAAAGGATTGCCGGCAAAACCCGCAGGCTCGATCAGGTTGAGGACGCTGTCGTAGCCGGCACTCTGGCCAGCAAAGTAGATCACCACTTCGCCGCCCGTCGTGACGAGTTCAGCCGCCGTCGGCGTGACTGGGGACACCAGACCCGCTTGCGCGGATCCCGCGACGAAAGCCAGCGCCATCGCTGCCGTCAAAAGCTTCTTGTTCATTCCTGCCATCTCCATGTCGTGTGTCGCTGGTGCTCGATTGCCCGTTGGTCTGGCAGCCCCTCGGGCTGCCGCAGTCTCCAAAGAGCAAGTACCGTGCCACAATGAGAGGGCAGCTATAAGACGCTGTTTTGAATGACATCAGACAATTCCTCATGAGGCGCGCAGGGGGCTGCTGTAAAGGAATCCGACACCACCGACCGCTGTGAGCGTCTTGCCGTGCGGTCGGGCCGAGATGGCGTGCCGCCCCGGGGCCGCTGTTTGCCCGGCCGCTCAGACGATCCGGCAGGCTTCGTCGAAGGCGAGTCGCGGTCCCCGCGGATGCAATCCGGCGGGGTCGCCGATGCCGAGGTTGCAGAGGAAGTTGGCCTGGAAGCGGCCGTCGGCGAAGAAGGCGGCGTTGAGCTTGCCGGCGTCGAAGCCGGACATCGGGCCGCAGTCGAGGCCGAGCGCGCGCGCGGCCAGGATCAGGTAGGCACCCTGCAGCGTGCCGTTGCGAAACGCTGTGCTGGCGGCGAGTTCGGCGTTGGCGGCAAACATCGGCCGCGCGTCGTAGGCGGGGAACATCGTCGGCAGGTGTTCGTGGAACAGGCTGTCGGTGGCGATGATCACCGTCGCCGGCGCGGCCAGCGTCTTCTCCAGGTTGCCCGCTGACAGCGCCGGCGCCAGCAGCGCCTTGGCTTCCGGGCTGGTGACGAAGACCAGTCGCGCCGGCTGGCAGTTCATCGACGTCGGCCCCCACTTCATCAGGTCGTAGAGCTGCCGCAGGGTGGTCTCGGGAATCGGCTCCGGTCGGAAGACGTTGTGCGTGCGGGCGTTGAGGAAAAGCTGCTCGAGTGCTGCGCTGGAGAGGGATGGCATGAAGGGTCCTTCGGGTTGTGGTGGGGACGAGGGGTGATTGGCTTCGGCGGTGAAAGTGGGGTGATCGGCGTGCAGCCCGGGCGCCTGTTGCCTGCAGCGCTTCGACGGCGCCGAGCGGCAGGAGTTCATGCCTGCCTGGCAGTGGCAAGCATCACCCGCTGTGCTGGCGGCCGCTGCCACAAGGCACCGACAGCATCACTTCGTGGCTGTTGGCGTGGCTGTTAGAATCACTCACCTCCCAGCCGGTCCCCCGTCAGCCCATGGCCGCCGCCGACAACCCGATCCTGAATTCGCCCTACGACGAACCGGCGCGGCACTACGCCACCGACGCGCAGGGCAACCTGAATTATCGCGACGTTCGCCCCGGTCGCCGCATCTTCACGCTCCATGACCAGCCGGCGGTCGATTGGGCCAAGCTTCAGATCGAAATCGACGACGAAGCCTTCGACCGCCTCTACGGCTTCGTTTCCCACCCCATTCCTTGCCGGGCCGGCAGGCGCGTGGCAGTGCGCGTGGTCAGCCAGTTTGGCGAGGAATCGACCAAGGTGCTGCAAGCATGAACAGCCCCCCGACGACTCTGCGCAGACGTCTGCGCCTGAAAATCAGCCTCGAGCGCTTTCGGCCGACGATCTGGCGCCGCGTCGAGGTCGACGACGGCCTCAGTTTCGAGGAATTCCACCGGGTCATCCAAGTGGCCATGGGCTGGCGCGATGCCCACCAGCATGAATTCCTCGTCGCCGGCCTGCGGATCGCCATGCCGCTTGACTCGGGCGGCATGGTCGACGATGACGAACCGGCGGTTCCCGAAGACACCGCGACGCTCTTCCCCTGGCTGTCGGGGCGGTCGGGTCCGAAGAGGTTCCGCTACTGGTATGACTTCGGCGACGACTGGTGGCACAGCATCAGCATCGAGAGGCGGCTGCCCTTCGATCCGGCGGCACCGCGTGCCGTATTGATTTCCGGCAAGGGGGCGTGTCCGCCCGAGGACTGTGGTGGCGTGTCTGGCTACGCCGAACTCCTCGCCACTTGGAGCGACCCGGCGGCCGCCGACTACGCCCGCATCCGGGAATGGCTCGGCGACGACTTCGACCCGAACGCGTTCGACCTGGCGGCGCATTCCCGACGCGTCGGCCAGCTCTTCGCGCGCCGAGACTGATCGCGGCGGCCGGAAGCCCATGCTTCGAGGTGGTTGCCCGGACGCCTCAGGGAAGCATCCTGATCGCCCAGGGAAGCATCCTGACGCATCAGGGAAGCATCCTGACGCATCAGGGAAGCATCTCGACGCATCAGGGAAGCATCCTGATGCATCAGGGAAGCATCTCGACGCATCAGGGAAGCATCTCGATGCATCAGGGAAGCATCTCGACGCATCAGGGAAGCATCTCGACGCATCAGGGAAGCATCTCGGTCGATCAGGGAAGCATCCTGAGGCCTCAGGGAAGCATCGGGATGCCGCGGGCAGGCAATCCGCGGCGTCGCGCATCGCCGGCGGGCGGGGTGGACGGCGAGCCACGCCGGCGACCGGCCGCTGCCGCTGCACGGCAGCAGCCTGCGGTAGAATCGCGCTGTCGCTGCGGCCGGGCAGTGACGGCGATGCCGCAGGGCGGTGGCCGTTCGCCAGTCTCTTCGGACTCGTTCGCGCTGGCGCCGCAGCGCCGACCCACCGCTTTTTCCCATCCACCACGCCGGAAGCAGACGTGAAGATTCTCGAATACGACGGCCTCGACACGACGCGCGTCCGGGCGAGTTACCGCAAGGTGGCGGAGGCCATCGCGCGCGGCGATTTCCGCGCCGCGCAGGTGAAGAAGCTGGTCAATCTGAGCCACGGCAAGTTCTACCGCGCCCGCCTCGACGATGCCGACCGGCTGCTCTTCTCGCTCGTCCGCCACGGCGACGAGGTGTGTGCGCTGATGCTCGAGGTGATCGCCAACCACGATTACGACAATTCGCGCTTCCTGCGCGGCGCGGCGATCGACGAGAGCCGGGTCGCCGACATCGACGCGGCGACGGCGGTCGGCGAAGCCGAGCCGCTGCGCTACCTGCACCCGCAACGGACGGCGATCCATCTGCTCGACAAGCCGATCTCCTTCGACGACACGCAGGAGGCGATCTACCGCCAGCCGGCACCGCTGATCGTCGTCGGCAGCGCCGGCAGCGGCAAGACGGCGCTGACCCTCGAAAAGCTCAAGCACGCCGAAGGCGAGGTGCTTTACGTCACGCACTCGCGCTTCCTCGCGCAGGGCGCGCGCGATCTCTATTACGCCAACGGCTTCGAGCACGCCGCGCAGGAGGCGGTCTTCCTGTCGTATCGCGAGTTCGTCGAGTCGATCCGCGTGCCGGCGGGCCGCGAGGCGACCTGGCGTGACTTCGCCGGCTGGTTCGCGCGCCAGCGGCAGGCGTTCCGCGACTTCGACGGGCACCAGGCCTTCGAGGAGATTCGTGGCGTCCTGGCGGCCGGCGCCGGCGGCATCCTGGGTCGCGAAGAATACCTGGCGCTCGGCGTCCGGCAGTCGATCTTTGCCGTCGAGCAGCGCGAGCGGCTCTACGAACTGTTCGACAAGTATCGCGCGTGGCTGGCCGAGGCGAAGCTCTACGACCTCAACCTCGTTGCCCAGGAGTGGCAGGCGCTGGCGGCGCCGCGCTACGACTTCGTCGTCATCGACGAGGTGCAGGACATCACCACCGTGCAACTGGCGCTGGTCCTGCGGACGCTGAGGAAGCCGGGACACTTCCTGCTCTGCGGCGATTCGAACCAGATCGTGCACCCCAACTTCTTCTCCTGGAGCCAGGTCAAGAGCCTGTTCTGGAAGGATCCGAAACTCGCCGAGCGGCAACAGTTGCGCGTCCTCAGCGCCAACTTCCGCAACGGGCTCGAGGCGACGCGCGTCGCCAATCAGTTGCTCAAGATCAAGCACCGGCGTTTCGGTTCGATCGACCGCGAGAGCAACTTCCTCGTCGAGGCGGTCGGCGGCGACGCGGGCCAGGTGGCGCTGATTCCCGACAAGGAGGCGACGAAGCGCGAACTCGACCAGAAGATCCGCCAGTCGACGCAGTTCGCCGTGCTGGTCATGCGCGACGAGGACAAGCTCGAAGCACGCCGGCATTTCGCGACGCCGCTGCTGTTCTCGATCCACGAGGCGAAAGGGCTCGAATACGAGAACATCGTCCTCTACCGCTTCATTTCCGATCACCGCGCCGAGTTCGCCGAGATCGTCGACGGCGTTGCCGCCGCCGATCTCGAGGTCGAGACGCTCGACTACCGGCGGGCGAAGGACAAGAGCGACAAGTCGCTCGAGGTCTACAAGTTCTTCGTAAACGCGCTCTACGTCGCGCTGACGCGGGCGATCCGCAACGTCTATGTGCTCGAGTCGGACAGCGCGCATCCGCTCGTTGGCCTGCTCGGCCTGAGCGTCGGCCCGCTCAGTGTCGCGGCACAGAAGTCGACGCTCGAGGACTGGCAGAAGGAGGCGCGCAAGCTCGAACTGCAGGGCAAGCAGGAGCAGGCGGAAGCGATCCGGCAGACGATCCTGAAGCAGACGCCGGTGCCGTGGCCGGTGCTCGGCGAGGAAAAACTCGTCGAGCTGCTGCAGAAGGTGTTCCGCGAACAGGCGCCGGGTGCCAAGCTGAAGCAGCAGCTCTACGAGTACGCCACCTGCCATGACGAGCCCCAGCTGGCCGCCTGGCTGGTCGCCGAGGCGCGCTTCGAGCAGGCGGTGAACTTTCCGAAGCAGCGCGCGACCTTCGGCCGCAAGACCTACGTGCCGTACTTCGCCCGGCATTTCAAGGACATCCTGCGGCAGTGCGAGCAGTACGGCGTCGAGCATCGGCTGCCGATGAACCAGACGCCGCTGATGGCCGCGGCGGCGGCTGGCAACCTGCCGCTGGTGGAGGCGCTGCTCGAGCGCGGCGCCGACCGCGATGCCGTCGACCAATATGGCTACAACGCGCTGCACTGGGCGCTGCGCGAGGGCTTTCGCGATGCGGCCTTCGCCGCCGGCCCGCTCGCCGCGCTCTACGAGCGGCTGGCACCGGCCAGCATCGACCTGCGCAGCGGCGACCGCCTGGTCCGCCTCGACCGCCACCTGGCCGAGTATTCGCTCTTCCAGACGCTCTGGGTGCTCTTCAAGTCGCGCTTCACGTACCCGCAACGGCGCCGCATGGGGGCTTTCGAGACGAAGGACATCCTCGATGCCTGGCAGCACCTGCCGGCCAACATCGTCCGCCCGGAACGCCGGCGGCGGCAGTATCTCTCCTCGGTGCTGGCGCGCAACGAGATCGATCGCGACTACGCCTACAACCGGGCGCTGTTCCGGCGCCTGCAACAGGGCTGGTACCAGTTCGACCCCGGCCTGTCGGTACGTCGCCGCCAGGCCGAGGACGAGATCTGGTTGCCGGTCATCGCCGCCCTCAACCTGCCGCTGATCAGCGAGGTCTCGCACTGGGATGACGGCGAATGGGACAGTGTGCAGAAGGCGATCGACCGTCTGCTCGAACTCGCCGGGCTGCCCGCACGCACGGCGCCGATTGCCGCCGAGCGCGTGCTGGCGGCCGAGCGTGCGCGCGAGGAGGCACGCCTGGCGGAAGCCAGGGCACTGCAGGCGCGACGCGAGGCAGCGCGCGCCGCCGCCGCACAGCGGCCGATTCCGTGGGGCTCGCCCGAGGCCAAGCGCCTCGAGATCGAACGGATCCGGCAGCAGATCGAGGCGCGCAAGAAAGGCTGAACGATGCACTGCCGGCCCAACGGGTGCGTCGCCGAGATTTGACCGCAGCGGCCGGTGCCGGTCAGCGGCGGCGGCTCTCGGCGGTGCCGGTCATCGGCACGAAGCGTACCGGCAGGATGCGCTCGCGCTCGAGCCGGCCATCTTTCTTCCGCAGCAGGAACAGGCTCTGGTCGCCGAAATCGCCGACCGGGATGACCATGCGGCCGCCTTCGCGGAGCTGGTCGACGAGCGGCTGCGGCACGTGGTCGGGAGCACAGGTGACGATGATCGAGTCGAAGGGCGCGGCTTCGGGCCACCCCTGGTAGCCATCGCCATGGCGGACGCGCACGTTGCCGTAGCCGAGCCGCGTCAGGTCGCCGGCGGCGCGCTTCGCCAGCGCTTCGACGATCTCGATGCTGTAGACCTCGCGCACGAGGCCGGCGAGGATTGCCGCCTGATAGCCGGAGCCGGTGCCGATCTCGAGGACGCGGTCGCTGGCCTGCGGCGCCAGCTGCTCGGTCATGAAGGCGACGATGTAGGGTTGTGAGATCGTCTGTCCGTGACCGATCGGCAGCGGGCGGTCCTCGTAGGCGCTCTGGCGGATTTCGGGCGGCACGAACTCGTGCCGCGGAACCGTCGCCATCGCCCGCAGGACCTCGGGGTTGCTGATGCCGCGCCAGTCGGCGATCAGCTGCTGGTCGACCATTCGCTGCCGGGCAGCGGCGTAGGGAGCGGCGCCGTCGGCAGCGGCCGACGGCTCGCCGACGGCCGCACCGAGCAGCGCCGGCAGCAGGCCCATCGCCAGTCGCAGGCGGCCCGGCGGTCGCGCGGTCGGTGGTGTGCCGGCAGCGGCGGCATCTGGCGGGGTATCGCTGGCAGCGGGCATCATTCCCTCCGGCATGGGTTGCGGTGCGTGGCGGACGCTCGCCGCGGCAGTTGCCGTGCCGGCCGGTGGGGGTGGTTCGTGCCAGCCGGCCGGCTCGCGTTCATCCTCGTCCATACGCCAGTATAGGACGCCGCCAGGGCATTCGCCATCGCTCGCCGTCGCGCGGCGGCTGGTCGGCGAGCCAGCGGGCGGCGCTGCCGCTTGGGCGGGATGCGCCTGTTCAGCGGACTGCGGCGAGCGGCGGCAGGCCGTGGCGCCAGCGGGCACGTTGGCAGCGCTCATCGCCAGCCTGCACTTCATGGCAGGGCGACGGGCGCTGCGGGTAGACGGTGCAGCAGACGCGATCGCCGATCTCGCCGTGCAACGCGCGGCAGCGGGGCCTGGCGGACTGGGTGCCGGCGAGGCAGGCATGCCAGGGCGTGAGCTGCTCGACCAGTTCGTCGGGGAGGGCGAGGACTTCGGCTTCGGCCCAGTAGAAGGAGACCCGGTAGGAGGCGCAGCAGGCACCGCAGCGGCGGCAGTCGAAAGCGTCGCTGGTCGGCGTCGCGGCAGGATCCGCGCGGTCGGCGCCCGCCGTCGGGCCGGCGCCGGACGACTGGCCGTCGCCGAGGGCGAGCGGCGCTGCCGCGGCAGGATCGGCGAACCGCGAATCGCCCGGCGGGCTCATCAGGGCAGTGGCTCGAGGCGCGCGAGGACGCCGCGCGCACTGTCGGTGAGGACGTAGATGAAACCGTCGGGGCCGTTGCGCACGTCACGGATGCGGCCAATGGTGTTTTTCAGCAGCGGCTCCTGATGCACGATGCGCAGTCCGTCGAGCTGCAGGCGCAGCAGCATCTGGTCGCGCAGCGCGCCGACCAAGAGGTTGCCGCGCCAGTGTGGGAAGCGATCGCCGGTGTAGAAAGCCATTCCCGAGGGCGCGATCGACGGCGTCCATTGATGCAGCGGCTGCTCCATTCCAGGTTTGGCGCTTCCTTCGCCGATCGCTGTGCCGCTGCCGTAGTTCCTGCCGTAGGTGATGACCGGCCAGCCGTAGTTGCCGCCGGCACGGATCAGGTTGATCTCGTCGCCGCCTTGCGGCCCGTGCTCGTGTACCCATAGCTCGCCGCTGTCGGGATGCAGCGCGGCGCCCTGGATGTTGCGGTTGCCGACGGTGAACTTCTCGGGCAGCGCGCCTGGCCGGGCGACGAAGGGATTGTCCTGCGGCACGCGGCCGTCGTCGTGCAGGCGGATGACCGATCCGGCGTGGTCGTCGAGCCGCTGCGCCCGCTGCATGTCGCCGCGGTCGCCGAGGGTGATGAAGAGGAATTCCTGCCGGTCGAAGACGATGCGCGAGCCGAAATGCTGTCCGCCGCCCGACTTGGGACGCATGCGAAAGAGGATCTGCACGTCGTGCAGCGCCTTGCCCCGCAGCCGGCCGCGCAGGATCTCGGTGCCGTAGCCGCCGGGTCCTTCGCCGACGTACGACAGATAGATCCAGCCATTTTCCCGGTAGCGGGGATGCAGCGCGACGTCGAGCAGTCCCCCCTGGCCGTATGCCGCCACCGCCGGCAGGCCGCGAACGGGCTCGGGGTCAAGCCTGCCGCTGGCGTCGATCAGCCGCAAGCGCCCGGGACGTTCGCTGACCAGCATGCGGCCGTCGGGCAGGAAGGCGAGTCCCCACGGATGTTCGAGCCCCTCGCTGATGATGCGCAGGCGGAAACGCTGCAACTCGCTGCTGAAGACCTGTGCCGCGGCAGTGACCGGCCAGCTTGCGGCGAACAGCAGGAGCAGGGCAGCCAGCAGCTGCCCCCTGCAGCCGATCGGCCGCGGATTCTGCGGCAGGAAACATGGCGTCATCTGTCCTCCCTGGCGAAAGCGGTGCCGCGCCGGCCGTGCCCGCGGGCAGCTCGCCAAGTATCCGGCAGTGAGCGCGGCGCTTCAAGTCCGGTAGAATCCGCGAATCCGAGAATCAGAGAATTCGGGAATGCCCTGCGGCATGGCGGGCGATCGCCCCCTGCCGCATTCCTCCGAGACCGCCTCGCGGGCGGGTCGGTTTCCAACCCTCATCGACGAGCCATCGCATGAACACTCATCCCTCCGACCTGCTGCCGCTGCAGCAGGGCAGCGCCGGTTTCATCCTCACACCTTGCCCGGGAACCCGCGGCGTCGACGCACCGGAGTCTGTCGGACAGTTGCAGGCTGCGGGCGCGACGGCCCTGCTGACGCTGATGCCGAGCAGCGAAATGGCGAGCAACGGAGTGAGCACGCTCGGCGAGCTTTGTGCGCAGCGGGGGCTGCAGTGGTTTCATTTGCCGATCGAGGATGATCATGCGCCCGCGGCGGATTTCGCCGCCGCCTGGCAAGCACAGCGCGATGCCGTGCACCGGCTGCTGGACGCTGGCCAGCGGGTCGCCATCCATTGCAAGGGTGGCTCGGGACGCACCGGGCTGATGGCGGCCCAGATCCTGCTTGAACGAGGCTGGTCGAAGGACGCTGCGGTTGCTGCCGTCAAGGCGGTGCGGCCAAAGGCGTTGAGCCTGCCGGTGCATCAGGATTACCTGGCGCAACTGGCAGTCGGCCGGTGGCCGCGACCCTGATCGCGATCGGTGTGCGGCCGGCGAACGGCCGCGTGTTTCCTTGCGGAGGTTGTGATGCGGAAGACCCTGTGTTGCTTGATCCTGGCAGCCCTGCCCAGCGTGGCACCGGCGGCTGACGTCCAGGTCAATGTGGGAAGCGTTGAGATCCAGGCCGGCGGGACGAGCATCCGCTTTGGTGACCGCGACCGGCGCGGCTATTACTGGGACGGCAAGCAGTGGCGCGACCCGGTCTATTGGCAGAAATACCATGGCCAAGGGAAGGCACAGGGGCAGGGGAAAGGGGTGCACTGTCCACCGGGGCAGGCGAAGAAGGGCAACTGTTCACCGCCGCAAGCAACGCCCTACCGCTGAGCGCAACAGCCAGACTGATCAGGGATGGTCGATCGACGGACGGCGCAAGCTCCTGTTTCGCCCTCGTCGATCCCTCGCATCCATCTCGTTGCTCGCTGCCTGACCGTCGACCTGCCAGCGACGGTTCATGCACGACCTCTCAGGCGCAGGCCTGCAGGTCGCCGCCTTGCCAGAAGCCCGGCGAAGGCATGAAGTTCGATGATTGCAGGTTGTTGATGAACAGGCGGTCGTCTTCGCTGATGTGACGCTCGAACCAGTACTCGCAGTAGCGCAGGAACGAGTGTGCGTCCCGCGCGCCTCGAATGACCTCGGTCAGCGCGCGGCGGAGCAGGCGCAGGGTGTCGTCGTGGATGCGTGCGTGGTCGACGAAATCGAGTCCGGCCTCGTCAGCCAGCCGCTCTTCGGTGGCGAAGTGCATCGTGAAGTAGTCGAGGAGCGCCTCGAACTCGGCAACCGGCACGTGACCGCTCTCGAAACAGGCCGTCTTGAGGGACTCGATGCGGCAAAAAATCTCTTCGTGCTGGGCGTCGATTTCCGGCAGATCGACCACAAGCTGCGCGGGCAGCAACCCCGGAAGGCAGATTTTCATGACATGTCTCCTGTCTGGATTTCTTCGAATGCCGTTCTTGTCTTGCCAGTATAGGAAGAAGACCGGGAAAAGGCTAGGGGAATCAAGTTAATTCAGCCAAATAGTGCCGCAATTGGCGTCGCTTTTCGCGGCCGGCGGCGCGCCAACCCGTCATTGGCGCAGGAACAGCCAGGCGCCGGCGAGGCTGGCGACGACGCCGATGAAGGGCAGCGACCAGGCGTGAAAGCGCCACCAGGCCTGTCTCTCGCCGAGCAGGCGGAGGGCGATCAGGTTCGCCAGCGAGCCGATCAACAGGCCGAAGCCGCCGACGTTGACCACCCAGGCGATCACCCGCCAGTCGTCGGCATGTTCTGCCAGCAGGATTGCTGCCGGGACGTTGCTGATGACCTGCGAAGCGAACACCCCGGCGAGATAGAGGCGCCGCGCGTCGTCCAGCCCGGCGGCGCCGACCAGCTCCTGGACGGCCGGCAACTCGGCGATCAGACGCAGGTCGATGAACATCAGGATGAAGACGAGCAGCAGCGCCCAGTCGATCTGCCGCAGGACGTTGCGGAAGGCGAACACGAAATCAGCAACAGGAGATCGCGCTGCAGGCGGGCAGCAATCTCGACCGGAATCAGCAACAGGCGGCGCATCGATGGCTTTGACGGAGGGCAGCGGAGTGTACGGCAGCGACCGCCAGTCCGGCAGCGCGACGCCTGCCGGCAACCGGTCAGGACGCGCCGGGTTCGTCAGTGAGGCGATTGATCGCCGACCACTCCTCGCGCTGCGACAGACGACAGCCGAGTTGCCGCGCCAGGCCGGCAGCACCGCCGGCCATCAGCGCGAAGTGGCGGCGGGCGAAGACACTCCGCAGCAGTGGCGCCAGCAGCCGCATCCACGGCCGGCGGAGTTCGACATCCCAGCGGTAGGTCAGGCGCACGGCGTGTGGCCCCTCGGCCTCGATCAGCCACAGGCCGATGCCCTGCAGATCGCCGCTGGCAGTTGCCTCGAGCTCGCGTGCACGCGCGACGCGCGTCGTACGCATGACGAGCTGCACGGAGTAGCCGACACCGCTGCGCCAGACGAAGGCATGGCGCGCACCGATGCCGTCGCGGTCGCCGCCGGCAAGCTCATCGACGCGCTGCAGGCCGGGCCACCATTCTGACCACTGCGGTAACTTCTCAATAAGCCCGGGCATGACCGTTCGCTGAGTCCGGAATGCTTGCT
>ERZ761592.150-NODE-150-length-37802-cov-6.538930_pt1 | contig 37802 bp, 63 predicted proteins | sample MGYA00433095_ERZ761592 | MGnify/ENA primary metagenome ERZ761592 (study PRJEB28899, sample SAMN03785554) | bioreactor sludge metagenome | biome: EBPR Sludge; feature: EBPR Bioreactor; material: 0.22µm filtered reactor supernatant | place: Saint Lucia: Queensland... | reverse complement strand
GACTACGCCCGCCGGCGGTTGGGCGGGGCCAATGCTGCTACCAGTGGAGGGGGTAGTTTTAGAATCTCTTCTCTTCTCTTCTCTGGCCCGCAAATCGTCCGCAGCTTGTCCGCCATCCGTCCGCGCTTTGTCCGCATCTTGTCCGCATTCGGTGCGGACAGTTTGCGCCTTCTTGTCCGCAACCCATGCGGCTATCCGGTCGCCTCTTGTCCCCGCCCTTGCGGACTCTTTGCGCCGCGTTTCGGTCGCCCGGCGCTTGGCCGACGCCCCGTTGTGGGCGCCAAACTCCGGGATCGTGACGCCGCCCTCATGCTCTGCCAGCCACCCGACCGACACGAGCGCCCGGCCGAATCCCTTGATGCCGGTCTTCCGGTCGACCTGCGCCAGCGTGTAGCCGTCGAGCCGGCCGTCGACGCTGTGCTGGTCGGCCGTCGACCACAGCCAGTAGAGCCCGCCGATCACGGTCGCCTCGCCCGTCCTGGTCGCGTCCGCGAGGCTGGAAACCCGCGGGTCGTCCCACAGGTTCGTGCGCATCTTGATCCAGTCGCCTGCCATTATTCAGCCCTCGAAAAATCCTCGCGCGCCCAGCCCCCGCCATCCCTGGCGGCGCGGGCGGTGACGGCGAGGAAGCGAAACGGGTAGAGGCCTGCCGCGACCTTGATCTTGACCCGCGCATCGTCGTGCCAGAATCCCTTGACCTCGTGGCACTCCAGCACGCCGTCGGCCGCGAGCACGGCGAAATCCGGGGTGTAGAACGTGGCGTCCGCAAGCCTGAGCTTCAGCCCCTCGAATCGGTGCCAGAGGATCTCGCCGGCCGCCTGCAGCGCGACGAGATGCGCCTCATAGCGCGCCTCGGTGCGATTGAGGGAGCCGGGCTTGAGTCGCCCGAGGGCGAGGATGCGAGCCGGCTGCCTCACTTCCGCCACCATCCGCCGACGAGCCGTGCGCGCACGTTGACGGCGACCCTCACGACGGCCTCCGCGTCCTGGACGGAGCGCTGCGCCGCCTCGAAATCGGCCAGCACGCGCGTCAGGCGGGCGAATGCGGCGCTTTCTGCCTCACGTGCGGCGGTCACCCTTGCCTCGAGGCGAGCGAGCCTGTCGCGGGCCTTGTAGAGGCGCTTCTGCGCGCGCTCGGCGTTGATTTTCGGACCCGGCTTGGCGTCGTCCTCCATGCGGTGCGCGCGGCTGGGCGTTGGGGTCGCCTCAGGAGGGCGGCCGAGGAACGCGGCGAGCTCCGGGGCGATGCTCATGCCGGCTCCAGCAGCGACAGCCGGAAGGTGGCGAAATCGCCGTCGCGCTCATACTCGACGAGCGCCTCGCCGAGCTTGCCGTTCACCTCGACCACGCGGGCGCGGTTGCCCGCGGGCGTGAGGACCGCGGCGCCCACGTCAGGGCTCCACGCTGGCGAGTCGTGCGGAAAGTCGGTGGAGCGCACAGTCGAGGTCCTCCAGGAAATTGCGCGAGGGGAACGGCCACGAGTAGTGGCCGACCGGGAGTGCGTCGGGCGGGAGCGAGAATCGGCGCTTGGCGGCGCTCGACCGGAACACGAGGCGACGGCCGGGCTCGACCCAGTAGACCTCGCACTCGATCAGCGTCGAGAGCGACGCGGCGAAGGCCGCGCGCAGTCTCGAGCGCTCCTCTGGCGAGAGCGGGGCGGGGGCGGTCAGCATGGATCGCCACTCACCGCGCAATCCCCACGCCGGAGACGCCGCCGAAAAAATGCACGCGCTGCACCGCGGCGCTCGCGAATTCCGTGCACCCGAAAGGGTCGAGCGGCAGGTGGTGGCCGCAGAGCACCTTGCCCCGCGCCGTCACTCGCATGTGCCGGCACTTTTCGCACCGTGGCGTTGCGCGCTCCTCCTCGGTGTTCGCCGGAGGGCGCCCTGGCTTGGACCTGCCGTAGCCGGATTTCATTAGGCATCCCAAAGCGAGTTCAGCAGGCGCTGAAAACTCAGGAGTCGCGGCCCGCGCCAGCCCCATGCGCGATAGACGATGTGCCACGGCACCGCGCGATGCAGGCGCGTGTAGCCAATCACCGACGCCACCGCGCTCGCGACAGGAGTCGCGGGAAATGACCGGTCCTCGCGCCGGGGCATGGCGCCGCCACTCACTCTTCCGTAGCCCGCCTTACCCACGGCGGTATTCCTCGCAGCGGTGGCGCAGCTCGGGCAGGTGCGCGAACCCCCGGGGCTCGCAGCGATGCCCCTGCCGACGCTTGCAGGAGGCGCAGGACACGCGATCGTCGGGCCAGTCGGCCCATCCCTCGGGCGCGCTTGCCGAGGCCACGCGGGGCGGCTCCTCGCGGGCGGGGCGGGGCATCACGCCGCCTCCCATTGCGAGGCCATCGCATCAGCGATTCCCCGGAAGGTCCGGCTGCGCTCTTTCCAGCGATCCGGGCCGGGCGGCATCCGATGCACGCGATTTTCGCGGCCGGGCACGATGTTCGTGGGCGCGAGCGGCGGCAGATTCTTGAACCACAAGCAGGTGGCCTTCGTCTCCCCGTGGCCGAACTGCCACGGCTGGAGGATCTGATCCGGCTTGCGAATGCGCGACGAAATGATGCTGATCGGGTTCTCGATGGCGATTCGCTCTATTGGCGCGTCCATGAGCGCGCGCACGAATCGCAGGGCCGCTTCCTGTTCCGGCAGCTTGCCCTTGAACCACCGCGCGCCGCTCACCGCCAGGTGGGTGCATGGCGGGTGGGCGATCATCAAGTCCCAATACCCGCCCCCGATGTATTCGAGCGCGTCGCCTTGCAGATGGAATTCGCCCCCATCCTCAGCCGGCAGCAGGTCGCAGGACCATGCGTCGTGACCGCGCCCGCGGAACGCCTCGCGCACGACGCCGGAGAATTCGCAAGCGACGAGCACGCGCATCACGCCGCCTCCCACACCGCGCAGCCCTCGCGCTCGTCTGCCGTGCGGCGCACGCGGCCGGCGGTCTCCAGCTCCTTCAGCCGGCGCGCAACCGCATGGCGCTCCAGCCCGCAGCGCTCGGCGATCTCGCGGTAGGTGCCCGGCGAGGCCAGCGCGTCGAGGATCAGGGCCGCATGCCAGGCGGCGAACTGGCGGGCGTTCCTCGCGGCGCGGTGGCTCGTGAGCGGGTCGCGCGTGCGGGCGCGCGGCGGGTCGAGGGTGAGCGTCATTTGCTGCATGCGCCCTCCGGCCAGTAGGTGCGGCGCCATCGCGGGTAGCGGATGGCGAACGACCGCCACTCGCGGTATTCCGGCGTGCCCGGCGGGAATGGCGGCGGGCCGCGGCGGCGCTTCGGCTTGCGCGCGGGCTCCGGGGTGAGGAGCCGCACGACGCGCGAGGAAAGGGCCGCGCTACTGCTGCGCGGCGAACCATCGCCCCGGGTAGGTCGCCCGGATCGGCCGGCGATGGAGGAGGAGTCTGTCATACGGCTGCCTTGCGCCGGTTGTGGCGCGCGATGATCGCCTGAGCGCGCTGGCGCGAGACGCCGAGCAGCAGCCCGATGGCGGTGTAGGTTTCGCCGGCAGCTCGCAGCCGCGCGGCGCGTTCCGCCCGGGGCCGCGCTTCGGCTTCCAGGCGCTCATTGAGGGTGCGAAATTTGGCCATGCGCCTTTCTACACCCACAGAAAAAAAATTGCAATGGGGGGGTTGACACGCCGCCCGGACTGGATCATTGTGCATCCCATCACCCCACGGAGCCAGCCCCATGAAGATCCCCGCCATCACCCTGATCGACGAAGCCGGCGCAGTCGCCTACGAAGGCTCGCTCGCCGAGTTCCTGCGCGCCAACCGCGAAGGCATCGACGCCGGCGCGTTCATCGCCGACCTCCGGCAGGGCGTGCGCTCGTCGCCTCCCGAGCCGGCGATGATCGGCGGCGGCGCGGCCCCGGCCTTTTGGGCGAGCCTGTAGCCGTGAACTTCGTTCCCGACCTCGCGGATTTCACCCCGCAGCCCGACGCGCTGTGGGCCATGTACCGCAACGCCCGCGCCCGTGCCGCAACCGCGCGTGACCTCCTGCGCGCGAGGCTCGCGCGTGGCGTTCCGGCCGTGGTGCCGATGACGGACGGCGAACCGTGGGCGAGCGCGGCGGTGGCGAACCAGGAGATGCGCCGCCTCATCGACGCCTACTGCCGCGCCGACAAGGCGCTGGAGGACGCGGCTAGGACGCTGGTCGACTGCTTGGAGCTGCGCGACGACGGGCGCGGCGAGGGAGTCGTTTTCACGTTGGGAATGGCCCCGCGAGAGCGCGGGTAAAGGAGAAGATCATGAACGACCTTTCGCAGCCTACCTCCGCCGTCGAGATCATCGCGGATGCGATGGAGGAGTACGACCTTCCCTACGATCGGATGATCGAGCATCCGAGCGCGGGAGAAGTGGCGGCCAAGCTGCTCCGATCGTGGGAGAAGCACCAGCGCACGGAGCCGATCATCGAGAACGTTTACGCGACGGGCGGGGACGCGGCCATCAAGGGCAGCCTCCTGTTCGACGTGGTAGACGCGCTCCACGCGCAATCCGACCGCACCGCCAACCTCGCACAAGCCTACGAGCGCATCGGCGAGCGGCTGGTGAAGGCGACGCGCGAATACATCTTCCGCGTTCATGCGAACGATGCCGACGAAGCCGAGCGGCTGCTGGCGCAGCGGCGGCGCGAGTATCAACGCGAATTGACGATGAGGAGGGCATACGAATGACCGACTTCACGAAGTTGAGCCCCGAAGACCTCGCCCGCGTGACGACGCGCGTCGGGCGGAAGGTGGAGATCATCACGACGAAGGGACGCGAGCCGCAGCCGATTGTTGGGTATGTTGGCGAAGACTCCGGCGCAGAGGACTGGAGTAACGACGGGATTTTCTACAGGCATGGCCGAGAAAGCTGCCTCGACCTCATCCTCCCGCCCGCGCCGAGGGTCTACTACCTCAACAGGTATGAGCGCCAGATCGTCGGCGACTACCAAAGCGCCGAGGAGGCCCGCCTCCATCGCTCCCAAAGCTGGCTCACTCTCTACAAGATCACCGACGATGGCGTGAGCGACACGCTGCCGTGCGAAGTGATCGAGCGCAACAAGGGGGCGTGATGCGCTACCTCCTCGCCCTCCTCCTCGCCGGATGCGCCGTGACCTACCGCCCGAACGCCTACGAGTGGTATGCCGACATGCCGCCCTCGGAATACTACCGCTGGCAGGTAGTCGATGATCCCGAACTCTGCGGGCGCACCGTGGCCGACGCATGGAACGGATGGGCGTGCGCCCCAGTCCGGCTGAACGCTGGCGTCATTCGCCCCGGTGACAAGCGCATCTGGGGCGGCCCGGTATGGGTTGAAGAGGGCCGGCTGTGCATCATCTTTGCCTCAATGGACGAGTATGAAGCGCAACGCGTTCAGGAGCGGTTGGATACGCGCTCACTTTGGGAGCACGAGATGGCGCATTGCGACGGATGGAATCACAGGGAGGTGTTCCGATGAGCGATCTGAGAATCGGCCAGCGGTGCAGGTTGGTGAACATGAAGGACGCGCCGAATGAAGACTGGCGCGGCTGTGAAGGCGATGAAGTGACCATCTTGGGGTTGCCGGGGTGCGAGCCCACAGCCCCGGACCAGTATGAGGTTTCACGCCCGCAACGGCATCAGCATCCCAATCCCCGCGCGAGATGTTTCACCATACGCGAAAACCTCCGCCCCCTCACCGACCCCGGCGCGGATGCCTTCATCGAGCGAATCAAGAAGCTCGGCCGCGAGCCGATCAATTTGGCCGAGAAGGTGACGCGATGATCGCCGCCCTCGCCCGCTGGATGCGCGAGGAGGCGCGGCTGCTCGGCCTCTCCTCGTGGGCCTCCGACTACCACGGGCCGCCGGACCCGCTGCCGTGCACCGCGCGAGATCCGCGCTGCGCCCGCCTAGCCGAACGCCAGGACGCGATCTACCGCGCGATGCGGCGGGCCAAGGCGCACCTGCTCGACCGCGAGACGGTGACGAGCGCGGCGGCAACGGACGTGCGGCACACCATCGCGCAGGCGCTGGCGGTGAACGCGGCCCCGGTGCGGCTGGTGAAGCGGAGGGCGCGATGAAATCCGTAGAGCAGATGGTCGCGCAGCTTGAGGGGATGCTCGGCACGAAGGATCTGTCCGAGTGGGAGCGGGGCTTCGTTGAGACGCTCGTCGAGCGCAAGGGTAAGGGGCTCTCCGACAGGCAGATCGCGATCATGGAGCGCCTCTACAGGAAGCACTTCGCATGAGCCTGCGCTTCGTTTCCCCCGGCGCAATCGCTTGCGCGTGCGAGGCGATCCGCGAGCCCGCGAGCATTGCCGGCGCGCTGCTGCTGGCGGCAGCTGGCATCGCGGCGCTCACGGACTGGCCGAGGACGGCTGCGCTCGTCGCCTCGCTTTCGGCCTGCTGTACGGGCGTGAGCATCGGCGCGCTGCTGGTGGAGAGGAGGTTCCGGTGAGCTACGCGGACTACATCGGCGCCAAACTGGCTAGCGTTCCGCCGTCCGGGATCGACGCCGCGCATGGGCTAACTGGCCTGTTCCCGCACCAGGACGATCTGGTCGCATGGGCTCTCCGGCGCGGGCGGTGCGCGATCTTCGCCGACACCGGGCTCGGAAAGACTCGGATGCAGATCGCGTGGGCAAACACGGTGCATCGTGAAACGGGGCGCGACTGCCTGATTCTCGCGCCGCTGGCGGTGGCGCCGCAGACTGTGGCGGAAGGCGAGAGCATGGGCGTCAAGATCACGCATTGCCTGGACGGCTCTGACGCGCGGCCCGGCATCAACATCGCCAACTACGAGCGCCTTCACCGCCTCGACCCGTCGCGCTTTGGCGCTGTCGTGCTGGATGAGTCGTCGTGCATCAAGCATCACGAAACCAAGACGCTAAAGGCGCTCATCGACGCGTTCTCGGCCACGCCATATCGCCTCTGTGCGACAGCGACCCCGGCCCCGAACGACTGGACCGAACTCGGCACGCATGCGGAATTCCTCGGCATTCGGTCGCGGACGGAAATGCTCGCTGAATTCTTCGTGCATGACGGGGCGGAGACGCAGGTATGGCGACTCAAGGGACATGCCCGCCGCGCGTTCTGGCAATGGGTGGCGTCGTGGGGCGCGATGGTGCGCCGTCCGTCTGACCTGGGCCACGACGACTCCGCCTACGCGCTGCCGCCGCTCTCCGTCACGCAGCATGCGGTCAGGGGGCCGGAGATTGGCGGCGGGATGCTGTTCGCGATGGAAGCGCAAACGCTCATGGAGCGCAGGGACGCGCGGAGAGAGTCCATCGCCGAGCGCGTGGCCGCGTGCGCCTCTCTGGTCAATGCCGACCGGCAGCCCTGGGTGGTTTGGTGCGACCTTAACGCCGAGGGCGATGCGCTTCAAGCCGCCATCCCGGACGCGGTGGAGATTCGCGGCGCCGATGCGCTAGAAACGAAGGAGTCGCGGCTTGCCGACTTCGCGGCAGGAAGGATTCGCGTGCTCATCACGAAGCCGTCAATCGCCGGCTTCGGGCTCAATTGGCAGCATTGCGCCCGCATGGCGTTCGTGGGCGTCACGGATTCCTTCGAGGCGTACTACCAGGCCGTGCGGCGGTGCTGGCGGTTCGGCCAGAGGCGCCAGGTTGAGGTTCATATCTTCGCGTCCGAGCGTGAGGGTGCGGTCGTCGCCAACCTCAAGCGCAAGGAGCACGACGCGATGGCGATGGCCGATGCGCTGTCGGAAGAAACGCTCGCCGCCGTGCGGTCCAATGTCCTCGGATCGTCTCGCGACAGCAACCCCTACATTCCATCGGCAAAGATCATCGTCCCGTCATTCATGGAGGCTGCGTGAACTGTCTCGATCAAGCCGTCGGAGAAAACTTCGCCCTCTATCACGGCGATTCCGTCGAGGTCCTCAAGGGCCTGCCGGAAGCGTCCGTTGGCTACTCGATTTTTTCTCCGCCGTTCGCGTCCCTCTACACCTACTCCAACAGCCCGCGCGACCTCGGGAACTGCCGGAGCGATGCGGACTTCTTCGAGCACTTCGGCTATATCGTGCGCGAGCTTCGCCGGGTGATGAAGCCTGCTCGCAATGTCTCGTTCCATTGCATGCTGCTCCCGACGAGCAAGGAGCGTGACGGATACATCGGACTCAAGGACTTTCGAGGCGATCTGATCCGCGCGTTTCAAAAAGAGGGCTTCATCTACGCGAGCGAAGTCTGCATCTGGAAGGACCCCGTGACCTCGATGCAGCGCACGAAGGCGCTTGGGCTGCTGCACAAGACCGTGCGGAACAACGCGAGCATGAGCCGCCAGGGAATCCCTGATTACCTCGTGACGATGCGCGCGCCCGGGGAGCCCGACGATCGCGTCACTCACGACCCCGCAGACTACCCGGTCGAGAAGTGGCAGCGCGTGGCGTCCCCGGTATGGATGGATATCGACCCGCAGGACACGCTGCAATATCGGAGCGCCCGCGAGCACGACGACGAGCGTCACATCTGCCCGCTGCAACTGGAAGTCATCCGGCGCGGAATCGACTTGTGGACGAACCCCGGAGATATCGTGCTGTCGCCATTCGCCGGCATCGGCAGCGAGGGCTATGTCGCGCTGCAAATGCGGCGGCGCTTCGTTGGAATCGAGCTGAAGGCAAGCTACTACCAACAGGCCGCGCGGAATCTAAAGGCGGCGCTTCAAGGGACTGGCGACCTGTTCTACCAGGACGCCGCCGAGGAGCCCGCATGACCCTCGCCCTCGCGCTGCTGGCCTACATCGCCATCAACGCCATCGCCGTCGCGCTGGTGGCGCACGACCCGGACGAGTAGCACGCGAGAGCCGGCGCGCGGTCCGGCCTGAATAGGAGAGAAACGGAAAGGCGCACGCAGCGATGTCTGCCCCCTGTGCCCGTGGACTGGCTCGCAGGGGAGAGGCTTCGTAACGCACAGAGGAGAGACAATGGCAACGCAGCGCATCTACAGCATCACCGAAGTCGAGACCGGCGAAGTGCTGGCTCTCGTCACCGCCGCGACGAAGGCGCAGGCGCTCGCGCACTACGCGCGCCGCACGCTCGGCTGCGCGGTGGCGATCCCGGAGCAGCTGATCGACGCGACCAAGCGCGGCATCGAGGTCGAGAAGGCGGGCGACTAATGAGCGACCAGGCAATGACCGTAATGCCGGACCGAGCGGAGCAGTTTCCGGCCGCGCAGCCGCAACCGGTGGCCGCAGGCTTCCTGCAAATGATCGAGCGAGCGTCTCGCGATCCGTCCGTCGACATCGAGAAAATGGAGCGTCTGATGGCGATGCACGAGCGCATGATTGCGCGCCAAGCCGAGGCCGAGTTCAATGAGGCCATGACGGCCTGCCAGCGCGAGATGGGAGTCATATCCGCCGACGCCACGAACCCGCAAACGCGCAGCAAGTACGCCACCTACGCGAAACTCGACAGCAAGCTGCGCCCGATCTACACGAAGCACGGCATCAGCATCAGCTACGGAACGGGCGACGCGCCCGACGCCGAGCATGTGCGGGTAATCGCCCACGTGGCGCGCGGGGGCTACACGCGCATTTACAAGATCGATATGCCGAACGATGGTAAGGGCGCGAAGGGCGGCGACGTGATGACGAAGACGCACGCCCAGGGCGCGGGGATGCAGTACGGCATGCGCTACCTGCTGAAAGGCATCTTCAATGTGGCTGTTGGCGACGAGGACCGCGATGGCAATTCAGCCAACACCGGGCTGCCTGAATCGGAGAAGGAAAACCTGCTCGCAGCCGTCGAGCTGGTGACGGATCAGGCATCGTGGGAGGCGCTTTGGAAGCAGATGACGGCGGCGACCACGAAGGCCGGAGATGTCGCCGCGCACGAGGAGTTCCGCGCCGTGATGGCGAAGAAGCGCAGGGCGCTGGCATGAACGCGCCGCAGGGGTCGGCCGAGTGGCTCTACGAGCGCGTCGGCAAGGTGACCGCCTCGCGCTTCCGCGACGTGATGGCGAAGCTTCGCAACGGCGCGCCCGCGAAGGCCCGCGAGGACTACCTGTGGGAGGTGGTGATCGAGCGCATCACCGGCCAGCCGGCGGACCACTTCACCAACGCCGCAATGCTCTGGGGCATCGAGCACGAGATGGCCGCGCGCATGAGCTACGAGGCGCGCACCGGGGCGATGGTCGAGGCGGCGGGGCTGATCCCGCACCCGACGCTGCCCGAGGTCGCGGGCTCGCCGGACGGCCTGATCGGGAGCGATGGCGGGCTGGAGATCAAGTGTCCGTTCAACTCCGCGATCCACCTGCGCACGGTGCTGGACGGGATGCCGGAGGAGCACACGCCGCAGGTGCAGGGCCTCATGCTCATCACCGGCCGCGCGTGGTGGGACTTCGTTTCCTTCGACCCGCGCCTGCCCGAGGATCTGCGACTATACGTGCAGCGGATCGAGCGCGACGAGGGCGTGTGCGCGGCGCTGTTCGAGAACGTGACCGCGTTCTGCGCGGAGGCGGACGAGTTGATGGAGCGCGTTGCCGAGAGTCGCGCGAAATGACCACGGGCACCCCGGCAACGGCGGATGGCTTGGACGCTGCCGGGAGCCCACCAATTGAGGGGTGATGATGAGTCACAGAGGATACAGGCAGACCAGCAGGCTCGACTGGGGAACCGACGAAAGCGCGGCGCTTGGCATCGATCAAATAAACACGGGCGCGCTCCTCCGCATCGCTGATGCCGTCGAGAAGATGGCTCAGCGGCATACCGAACTGATGCGGGAAAGAGATTTTTGGGAGAGGCGGGCAACGGAAGAAGAGCGCGCGCTAAAGGTTGAGCGCCACAGGACGGCAAGCCTTCGTGGGCACCTGAAACGGGCGAAGCGGACGGGAGGTTGATGATGGACGAAAAATACGCGCAGTTGCTCGAAACTCTCGCAACGAAACTCGGCACGACCGCAGAGCATTTGTGGGGCGTGCTTCTCCGACAGGCGCCTATCAGCGGGGCCGTGGATCTGGCGCTTTGCATCATCCTCGCGGCGGTCGCGTGGAAGTTGATCGCGCTCGTCAAGCGCAAGACGGCCGACCCGGAATCGGAGTGGCGTTTCGACCCGCTGCCGGCGGTTTTTTTCGCGCTCGTTGCGACAATCCTTTCCGGGGTCGCCCTGCTATCCATCCCCGGCATCGTCTCCGCGTTCGCCAACCCGGAGTATTGGGCGCTCAAGCAGCTCCTGTCGATGGTGCCGCGATGAACGCGAAGAACCCACCATACACCGCCCAATCGTGCCGCGAGGAAGCTGCAATAAACGACAAGTTCGGCGACCCGATTATGAACGACCCCGACCTACTCCGCGCCCACGCCGACTCGCTGGAGGAGAACGCGAGGCTGAGGGCGGAGCGTGACACTCACGTTGCCGTAACCGAGCGAATCAAGGTCGCGCTGCGAATCCGGGGGACCGGCTCTTATGTCGAGTGGGCAGCGCATTGCCGTGATGCGCTGGACAAATTGGAACGCGCCGAAGCCGAACTCACCAAGCTCAAAGATGAGCAGGCGCGAGCCGCCAAGATATTCGCGGACGCCCTGATGCAATGGAGCGTAGAGAAAACTGAGCTTCAGGCCGAACTCGCCAAGCTGCTAAAGTCGGTGCAAGAATTCTGGGAGGAGAAACCATGACAGGAATTTGTTGGTTCGATGGTCAAATGCGAGTAGACGAAATAAACGACACGCCGAGGACGGATGCTTTCTTAGAAAACGCCCTTAGTGCGATACATGAAACCGAAACTCTAGAGAATTTCACCCGCCAACTAGAACGCGAACTCGCCAAGCTGCGCCAGATGGTCGCACAACAGGCCGAGGACGATGGGCTGTGGTTCCGCGCTGCGACTGCACCGGAAGCCTACTTGCAGCAGGAATTGAGGAGGCTGCACGCAGCGGTGGAGGGAGCGAAATGAGCGGCCACATTTGGGTGCCGAATACCTGCGATGGGACGCCGCGATTCCGGCGCTTCTCCATGCCCGAGCCCGTGATGCCGGTGCGGTGCTGCGAGTGCGGGGAGGGTGGGTGGATTACGCGGGACGCTTGGGACTCAATGCTCGAGGCCGATGAGGCGAAGGAAACGAAATGAGCGAGATGCCGAGAAAAGCCGAACACCTTCTCGCAGATGAGGGAGTATTCAAGGGCCACGAAGGGCTGCGCCGCCTGTCGGAAGCCGCCGATTTCTGGCAACAGCAGCCCTACGGGACGCGGCTGTATTTCGGTCACGGTGGGCTGGACTATTTGCATCGCTCCGTTTTAGAAGCGGCGCTATCGGCGCTGGACAAGGCCGCAACGCTCAAGGCCGACCTCGCCGCCCTGCGCGAGCAGGTTGCCGAGGAGCGGGATCTGGTCGAGAAGTTACAGCGCGCACTCATGTTCTGGATGCCGGCTATTGCGGGGAGCGGCACCGAGGCCGGAGAGCGCGCGGCAGCGGACGCTTACCTGCTCGTCGGCTACGCGGGTCCGTTCGAGAAAAGCGCCGAAGACAGAAAGTGGGTGCGGGCGTCTGTTTTCGCACGCGGCGAGGGTGAAGTTATCGAGGCCGGCGATGTGATCCACTCTCGCGGCCTCCCGTTTCGTCTTGTGTATGACGCGGAAGTCGAGGGGGCGAATGGCGACTTATCAAGGAACCTCTGCAAATGAGCGATACGCCGAGCGAACAGGGCGACAAGATTGACCTAATAGGAACGATGAGGAACGAACTCGCCGCCCTGCGCGAGCAGCTTTCCGAGCGTGACGCGGAGGTAGCGAAACTGGCGAGGACTGTTGGCTTGTTGGGCGTCGAGCGATCCGAGCGTGACGCGGAGATAGTTGCGCTCAAGGGGCGACTGCACGAAATCGCGGAAGAATGGGCCGGGGCCGAGTGCGGGGAGCCGGTCACGGCCCAGGAGGGTTACGCCATCGGGCTTTGCAAGCGCATGTATCGACTCGCCGCCTATCCAAAGGAGTGAGCATGGACGCATTCGAGAAGTGGTGGCACGGAATCCCGGAGGAAGATCGCGGCGAGTATTCGGACATGCGCCTAGCCTTCGAGGAAGGGCTGCGGAGGGCGGCGGGTATTGCGCGGATCGCAGAGAACACAAGCCCCGTGAAAGCAAAGCAGGACATGGCAGCGCGTATCAAGGCCGCCATCCTCAAGGAGGCCGACAAGTGAGCGAGACGCCGATTGTTACATTTTCTAGCTTGGACAACCCGAACACATGGGGAGTAGAAGGCGAAAGTAAGCGCCTTGTGTTCGCATCCCCATCAGAAGCCAAGCGCGCCGAAGAACTGTTTACAGCTATGCAGCGTGCCCTCACCGCCGAGCGCGAGAGGGCGGACAAGGCTAAGGCCGATGGCATCAAGGAAGGGATGCGGAGGGCGGCGGCAATGGCGGGAACGATGGCAGAGCGCCCGTTCGATAGCGAACCGGAGTTCTCGGCGGTCCTGGCGGTAGAGGCCGCCATCCTCAAGGAGGCCGGAGAATGAAAGAGCGCCCCATCATCTTCTCCGCGCCGATGGTCCGCGCGATCCTCGACGGGAGAAAGACGCAGACGCGGCGCGTGGTGAAGCTCACCGACTCGGGCCGCGTGAAGGAGCCCGGCTCGCCTCGCAACTGGCACCTTGACGACCCCGAGGCCGTGATGGCGTGCCCCTACGGCGTCCCCGGCGACCGGCTATGGGTGCGGGAGACGTGGTGCCCGGGAAGTGCCACGCCGCTCGGGATTGGGCTGTTACCGTGCATAGGTCCGGCGCATCTTGGTGACAAGATCGCATACCGAGCCACAGACGACTACGGCGGGGACGATCCCCCGTGGCGCCCCTCGATCCACATGCCCCGATGGGCCTCTCGCATCACGCTGGAGATCGTGAGCGTGCGCGTGGAGAGGGTGCAGGACATCAGTGAGGAGGATGCGCTGGCAGAGGGTGCGCTCGAATTCGACAGCCCCACAACCTTCGTCGACCACGGCATGCAGTCGGTCTATTTCCCGGGCATGGGCTACGCGCGGGCTGCATTCATTGACCTATGGGAATCCATCAACGCCAAGCGCGCGCCGTGGGAGTCGAATCCGTGGGTGTGGGCGATCGAGTTCAGGAGGATCGACGCATGAGCGATACGCCGAGGATTGATGCTGCCGCAAAAGCTGGTAGCGATCTTGGGCAGGCTAACGAGGCATGGAGTGGGATATGGCCGCTTGCCCGCCAGCTGGAGCGCGAGAACGCCGCCCTGCGCGAGCAGGTTGCCGAGCGTGACGCGGAGATCGCGGCACTCAAGAGGACGCCATGAGCGCCGACAAGATCACGCCGGAATGGTGTCGTCGGACGATAGCCGATGACCCCGATGATCCAGATGGATGCGCCCATTGCGGCGCGATAGCTGGCTGCTGTTCCGATTACCCAAACTGCCCCGGTGGGGCGCAACCAAGGAGTGAAGCCATGACGACGACCGTGAAAATCCTGATCGAAGGCAACAAGGCGTGTGAAGTGAAAGTCGAGAGCGACGGGGCCGTGCCGATGCTCGTGTGCAGCGGCTGCGCGATGGAGCGCCACGCCCTCGCCGTGCTGGTCGACAAGGAGACGAGCGAGCGGGCCGAGCGCGAACGCGAGTTCGACGCGGCGGGAGGTGCGGCATGAGCTACGTCTACATCCAGACCGAGAAGTGCGGCGTCGCTGGGGCGGAGAACGACGTCTTCACGGTGGGCTTCTACGACCCCAGCGGTCGGTGGCGCCCGGAAAGCGACTGCGGCACGAGGGAAGAGGCGACGAATCGCGTCGCCTTCCTGAACGGCCGCGGCGAGGTCCTCCAGATGCTCGACGAGGCCCTCAACAGCGGCGACGGAGCCTACCGCCCATGAAGCCGCGCACCGCCAAGCACCTGCTGCTGCTGTGCATCCTGCTCGCGGTGATCGGTCAGTGGATCGGGCTGAGGTTGGGGCAATGAGCGAAACGACCAACATCGCGTGGGCCGACTCCACGTTCAATCCGTGGCTCGGCTGCACGAAGGTCGGCCCCGGCTGCGATGGCTGCTACGCCGAGGCGCTCATGGACCGGCGCATGGGGCGCGTGAAGTGGGGCGCTGGAGAGAAGCGGCAGCGCACCAGCGAGGCGTACTGGCGCCAGCCGCTCGCGTGGGATCGCAAGGCGCGCGAGAGCGGCCAGCCGTGGCGGGTGTTCTGCGCGAGCCTCGCGGACGTGTTCGACAACGAGGTGCCGCGAGCGTGGAGAGCGGAGCTGTTCGACATCATCCTCAAGACGCCGCACTTGACCTGGATGCTGTTGACGAAGCGCATCGGAAATGCGCCAAAGGACTTCATCGGACTCTACCGCGGGACAAGGGGCTGGCCCTCGAACGTATGGCTCGGTGCCACCGTGGTCAACCAAGAGGAAGCCGACCGGGACATTCCGAAGCTGCTCCAGGTGCCGGCCGCCGTGCGGTTCCTGTCGATCGAGCCGATGCTGGGGCCGATCGACCTGTCTGGATTCACGACCAAGGTAGAGCGCGGGATGCGCGTCGCTGACGGCTGGCATGACGTTCGCCCTGGCATCGACTGGGTGATCGTCGGCGGCGAGAGCGACCAGCCCGGCCACCGTGCTAGGCCGTTCAACATCGAATGGGCGCGCGACATCGTGCGCCAGTGCACGGCCACGCAGGTGCCGGCGTTCGTGAAGCAGCTCGGGAGCCGTCCGAATTGGTGCGCCATGCGCGCTCACGGCGACGACCAAGCGGGCGAACACTACTGCGACGCCTACGAGGCGCACGAGTGCAGCGCGCCCTGCGAAGGGCGGTGCGTGATGCTGGTCGACCGTGCCGGCGCCGACCCCTCCGAGTGGCCCGAGGATCTGCGCGTGAGGGAGACGCCGCGATGACCCTACCCTTCCACCTCCGCCACCTCGTGTCCCCGCGCGCGGATCTCCGTGGCGAGGGACATCACCAGGAAATCGCGGCGGGCCTCCGCCTCCTCCACCGTCTCCACGGTCGCCGAGCGGCTGGCGCCCGGCGCTTGCGGGTCACTCGTACTCGTGCAGCGTGCCGTCGGGCTTGCGCTCTACGGGCTTGAAGCCGAAGCGGCGGACGTAGACCGGGGCCACGAGGGCGCGATTCTCCGGGTGCACGAGCCACGACTGGCCCCAGGGCGAGAGCCCGAGCGCCACGATGGCATCCTCGAGCGCGCGCAGGTCGGCCTTCGGCGGGCTCACGAGCTGGCCGGCGTAGCTCTGGATGCCGGGGCCGATGTAGGCCCAGATCGAGAACGCGCCGGCGCGCTGGGCGGCCTCCCACATGCCCCGGCACGCATCGTAGGCGGGCGCGAAGTTCGGCTCCCCGGCCAGGTTGCGGCCGAAGGGCGCGTCGGGATCGGTCGCGGGCGTGGTGGGGCCGGGCGCGGAGAGCTCGGCGAGGAGGTCGGTTGCGAGCTGGCGGATGCGGTCGGGGTTCATGGCATGGCTCCTACTTGGGGTTGGTGGCGGCGCCCTTCGTCATGCTGGCCCCGTAGACGTACATCACAATGCCGCCGGCAATGGTCCCCATGACGAAACCGATCACGGTGCCGCGCATCTGCGCGTCCATTTCCAGCAGCCACGGAGCCTTGAAGATCGCGCCGGCGACCACGGCCCATACGGTCGGCAGGAAGGCCACGAGGCCGACGAAGGGGAGAGAGAAAACGAGCTTCCGCCAGTCGCCGGACTGGCTCTCGGCGGCCTTCCGGGCGCCCTCCAGCCCGCCCCCGCCGGCTTCCACCAGCGTCGGGAGGATCGAGGTCACCGCCTCGCGCGCCTGCGCCAGCGCCCCGGGATCGGCCTCCATGCGCTCGATGGCCGCTTGTAGGTTGGGCTCGCCGAGCGTCTTGGTCACGGCGTCGGCGACCATCGTGGCGGCGGCGACGTTGCGCTTCTGCACTTCGCTCCCGGAACCGAAGGCGGCGCCGAGCGCGGGGATCAGGTCCACCAGGCGCGGCAGGAAGGCCTGCGCGGCGGCGATGGCAATTGGGGCGAGGGGTAGCGGCATGGCGGTCTCCTGCGTGGATTTGCGGGGCTCCTGCGGGGTGTAGCGGTAGGGCTCCGGCCCCTCGTAGTGCTCGGTCGCGAGGGAATCCGGGTCGAAGTCGGGCTCGGGCGCCTGCGTGGAGAGGGTGCCGCCGCGCTCGAGATAGACCGCGCGCGCCTCGTCCATCGTGAGGGTCGGCTGTCCGTAGGGGCTGCCGGGCAGGCTCGCCCACTCGCGCGCGCACTTGCCGATCGCCTCCTCGAAGCGCCCGGCCAGCACGTCCGCGAGCGCCTTGCGGCCGTGGATGAGCGCGACCATCGCCTCGTCTTGGCACTCCGGGGAGAAGTCGGGGAACTGGTAGCGCGCCACGAGCGCATCCCACGTGGCGGCGAGGAACTGGCCGCGGCCAGCGGCGGTCGACGTCCAGCGCCCGGCGGTCACCTTCCGGCGCGGGTGCTCCCACGGCGGGGCAGCGAACGTGGTGCCGCCGTAGAGCGTGCGGTAGCGCTCAGGCGAGAGCGCGTGCGGGCCGTGCTCGCCCCGGTCTATCACCGCGAGGAACGCCTGCGTGTTCGGGTGCGCGAGCGCCTCGCGCAGGTCGTCGCGGGTCACGTTACGGCAGCGCCCACCACATCACCGATGATCCGGCGAATAGCCCCACCGCAAGGCCGACGACGAACGCCATCGCCGTTTCCGCGTTCGCCTCCAGCCACAGCAGCGCTTCCGTGATCGGCTGCATCCTAGTCCCCGTGCTGCGCGAAGCAGCGCGCCTCCACCTGCACCACGCGCCGGTCGAGGCCCGCGAGTTGCCCGCGCAGGTCGCGCTCGATGCTGGTCAGCGCCGCGTTGGTGGCGCCCATCTGCTCGGCCATGCCGGCGAGCTCGCGGCGGATGTCGTTCTTCAGGTCGCGCAACTCCTGCTTCAGTTGCGTGCCGACCCATGCGAGGATGCCAACGATCGCCGCCACGAGCGCGGAGATCGCGGCCACCGCGTAGGGGAACAGGGTCACCTCCGTCACGGCTCGCCCTCCTCGTGAATTGCGCTCATGTCAGCCCAGTCCCATCGATGATCCACTCCGTCGCCGAGAGCTTGCGGGCCCTGGCGATACCGTTTGCGGCGAGCGACCGATTGCCGGTTGTGCCGGCTCCGGCGAGCCTCATCGTGTCCGACGTGATGGCGATGGTGAGGACGCCGGCAGAATCCTGATTCACGAACACGAGCTCAGCGCCGAGCGGGTACGGGACGTTCGCATTGCTGTCGATCGTGAACGTGCGCGCCGTCGTGTCTGACGACGGATGCAGGATCACCTTGTGCTGATCGCTCCATATCGTCGTGTAGGCGCTGCTCTGCGAGTTGATGATCGACTCCGAGTACGCCGCCCATGCCGGCTTCCCGGCGAACACGGCCGCCTGCAGCGTCGCGTCGGCCTGCGGTGCATGCTGGCGTGGCGGCGGTGGAAGCCCGTCCCACGGGGCGCGGAACCCCCCGGCAAGCGGCTGGAAGACGTGCGTCATTGGATGCGGTTCGCGTAGCCGGTGAGGTTGATCGCGCTCGCGGTCCCGCTGAATGCCTTGACCGCAAGGCCCCCGTTGAGCACCTGCCCGGTGATGATCGGGATCGGCGGCGAGTAGGCCGGGATCACCACGGACTTGACCGCGTGGTCGCCGGGGTCCGTCACGCCGCCCCACTCGATAGTGAGCGTCGCCGCGGCGCTGGTCACGTTGGAGGCCCACAGGTACAGCTCATCGAACCCGGTCGACCCGGAGACGGCCGTGTGCACGGCGGTGCCTGGCGTCGACGTAGCGGCGACCGGGATGGGCTTGCCGGAGGTCGAGCCGGACAGGAGGATGCGCGAATAGGTGGCCATGCTAGCTCCCGAAGATTTGCGCCGCGAGCGGGTCGCTCGTTGCGGTTGCGCCGCCCCCGCCAGTCACCGCGGCGGCGACTGCAGCGGAAAAGTCGGAGATTGTCGAGGCGGTCTGCGTGCCCGTGTGGTTCGCGCGGTCGCGGTCGGCCGCGTGGTAGTGCAGCGCCGAATCCCCGCCATCCGTGAGGTCGTCCTTCTGCGTCGCGGTCAGGTGCGAGTATGCGGAGCTGTTGAGGTTCGCGAGCGCCGTGTGCGACGTGGCCTGCGCCTCGCTCGCCTCGCCGAGCGCCGACACGCGCCGCCAGAGCAGCACGAGCCACTCGTCGAAGCGCGACTCACTCTTGCGCGGGGGTTGCGGCAGCGGCTGCGTCGGCATATTCTCTCTCGCTCATGGATTGGGACTGGCTCAAATACCTTTCCGGCCCTCTAGGCGTCGCCTTCTATTGGTGGCTCCTATCTCCCCGTCGCTCCTCCGGCGACGACCCCGACCGAGGCGGCGCCGATGCCGAGGATGCGCGCGAGGAGGTTCACCTGCGCGGGCGTGAGATCGGCGTCGGTAACGGGCACGGCAGCGTCGAGCGCCGTCCGCGCGTCCCGCGCACCTTTGACGGTTCTGGCCGCCGACTGCGCTAGCGCCGCGACATCGCGCACGCCGGGCACCTTCGACGCCATCCACATTCCCACGCCGGCGGTGCGCGACGTGTTGACCGGGGCATCCGCCGGGAACGATCGCATGTAGGCCCCGACGCGCCCCACGGTCAGCATGTCCTGCATTTCCTTTGGCGAGAAGAACGCCGAGAGCTTTTGCGGGCCGAGTTCGCGCAGCGCGCGCATGTAGGACTGCGAGCGGAAAGGCGCGTCGCCGGCGGGATTTTCCCCGAACGCGGCGCGCTTGAGCGTGTCGGCGATCTGCGCTCGCGCCTCTTGCCACGCCGGCGGGTCGACCTGCCTGAGCACGTCGGCCATGCTGCGCACTTCGCCGGCCTTGCCGCCGATCACGAAGCGGCGCACGAAGTCGTCGGGCGCGACGGAGCCCTCGGCCGCGGCGCGAAGCGCAGGCACCGCATCGTGAAGCGAAAACCGCTCGGATGCGGCCTTTCTCGCGGCACCATACGGCCCCTCGCCGCCGCTTTCCACGATGGCGCGCTTCACCGCCTCGCGCATCCGCCCGAGCGCGTTCTGCACGGCGGGTTCGTTCGATCGGCTCGCGTTGATCACCTGGAGGAGCTTCTCGGCCTCGTCGTAGCCGAAGACGCGCTGCTGCGTCCCCTTGCCGAGGCCGAGCGACTCGAACGGGCCGAGCGGCAGGCTCCGCCGCACGTTTTCCGGCACGCTCGCGAGGATCTCGGCGTAGTCCTGCGCGAGCCCTTGCAGCGGAATGTCGGTCGCATCCCCGGCCGCCCTCGCCTCGCGGTAGAGCCCGGACACGTGGCGACGCAGCGTCTCGTCCGTCCCGCGCAACGAGGCCGACAGGCGCTCTCCGGCAGTCACCGCATCGGAGGCGCCGGCGGCCGGCTTCGTCACGAGTTCCGCCAGCCGCGCATTCTGGCCGTGGAATCGCTGCGTGAGTTCGTCGCCGACCGAGGGGATGGACTGGAGATTCTTCTCCAGCGCGTAGCGCGTGGGATCGCGCGTGACCTGCCCGAGCGTGGGCTCGATGCCCACGGCATCGAAGTCCGCGCGACGCAGCGCCGCTGCCGCATCCAGCCGCTTGCCCTGCTTGGCGAGGTCCAGCACCTGCTGGCGGAGCCCCTGGAGGATGTCGGCGGGGATGTCAGCGGCCGTCTGCCCGGTCTCCGCCAAGGCCTTCGCGATGGCCTCGTCCGTCGCAATGGACGCCCGCGCCCCGGTCACGTCGGCGGGATCCAGGCGAACGTGGCGCACGGCGCGATCCGCGAGCTTGCCGAGCGCCGGCGTGAGGATGCCGCCCGCCGCAGCCCCGAGCGCCGCCTGCTTGCCCTTCTCGAGCCAGAAGTCCTCTCCGCCATCGGAGACGGGCTGCATCGCGGCCGTGCCGGCGCCGATCCCAGCCCCCTGCGCCGCCCTCGCCCCGGCCGTCGCCGCCATCGGCACGCGGGCCGCGATCGCGAGGTTCACGGGCGAGAGCACTTCGCCGGCAAACTCCGCGACCGCCCCGCCGGTTTCGTTGCCGCGCGCCCGCGTTTGCGCGTCCGTCTCGGCCTGCACCTCGGCAATGCGCCGGTTCACCGCCTCGCCAGCCCCGCCGGGCAGCGCGTTGGCCACGATCTGCGCGGCGCCGACCACGGGGTTCGCCATGCCCTTCGCGGCCCGGTAGACGCTGGAGCCGCGCAGGTTGTCCATCCACGCCGGGAGCGTCACGCCGGACAGGAGGCGTTCGGCCGTGGTCAACTCCTCCGGCTGCCCGATGCCGCGCGGGGCGGAAGGCGCCTCCGGTTTCGCGCCGCCGGCCGGGATGAGGTCGTCGAAGTAGCCCATCGTCACAGCTCCGATTCCGAGATTCCGAACTGCCGCAGGCGCTGGAGGACCGCGCCCCTGTCCGCGCCCTTGCGGATCGCGGCGCGGGCGTCGAACAGCGCGCGCGCCTGGTCGGCCTTGCTCTTGATGAGCCCGGGTCGCAGGGGCTCGGTGTCCTGCGCGAATCCCTCGATAGCCAGCGCGCGGTTGCGGCGCTTCTGCGCGATCACCTCGGGCGAATCGCCGGGCTGCGGGAAATACTGCGTCCGCGCGTTGGCGAATTCGGAGTCGGAAATCACCGCGCCGGATTCGCGCCTCAGCACCGCGTTGATGAAGTCGCGCTGCGCCTGCTCCACCTGCTGCTGCTCGGGGCTCTGCGTCCAGTTGAGCATCGTCCCGAGCCCCTCATTGAAGCCAAACCCGAGGCCGGGCAGGGCCTCCGCGGTGCGCTTGATGAGGCCGGGTTGGATCTTCCCGCCCTGCCCCACAAGGTCGAGGATTTCGGAGGAGTTCGCAGCTCGCATCCCGAACGCGAGCGCGCGCGACTGCGATTCGCTCATCTTCGGAAGCGGCGCCTCGCCATCCACGCCCGCGGCCTGCGCGCCGCGCGCACGCTGCGCCGGCTGCGGTTGCGCGGGGGCCTCGGCCAGCATCCGGCGCTTGTCTCGCAGGAGCCCGACCTGCTCGTCCCGCAGCGCAAGCTCGCTCTCGGCCTCGCGCATCTTGAGCGCCTGCAGGTTGCGCCGCGCCGACCCCTCGGCATCGTAGCCGAGCACGACCTTCGTCTGCGAGCCGTCGGGGTTCTTGATGATCGCGTGCCGGCCGTCCGCCGTGTAGCGGCCCTTGCCGAGCCCGGCGATCTCGATCCCGGGGCGCGTGTAGTCAATCGGCATCGGGCGCGCGTCCTCCTCGCCGAGGTCGGTCTGCCCGCTCGGGCCCACGCCGACGACGCGCACGCGGGCTCGCGGCGCATCCCTCGCCGGCGTCGGGCGGTCGCCGAACCCTCCGCCGGGGCGGAAGTAGGTGACGCGCCCGGTCTGCTCGTTGCGCATCGTACCCATCGGGAGATCACCCTGCTCGCCGTCCGCGGCGAATTGCTCCTGCGGACTCAACGCGCGCGCGAGTTCGTTCTGCGTCGCCTCGGCCTGCGGGGGCGGCGCCACCTCGAGCGCGGGAGCCGACGGGCCGAGGCTGCCGCGAATGGTCATCCCGGCGAGGTCGGCCTGCGTGATCGCCCCGGAGGCGAGGAGCCTGCGAAGCTCGTTCATGTCTCGCGGCTGCTGGAGGATCATCGTCGCCCCCTACACGGTGCCGAACCAGTCCCGCGTCGAGCGATCCTGGTTCCACCAGTCGTCGCTGCGGGCGCGGCCGCGGTCGGTGCGGGCGCGATACCAGTCGGTCGCATTGCGGTCCTGCCCGAGCCGGAAGTCGGCGCGCCGCTGCCAGTTGCGCCCCTCCAGCTCGCCGATGCCGAGCTCGCGCTCCGTGCCGGCCCGCAGGAGCCCGAGCCCGAAGTCCTGATCGCCGCGGCGGCGCGTGTTTTCGTTCTGCCCGAGCCCGAGGTCGTACTGCTGCTCCTGACCGGAGAGGCGCACGCGGCGGTCGACGGTATCGCCGTAGTCCTGCGCGGCGAGGCCGGTGCCGTACTTCATCAACTCCGCGAGCACGTTGCCGCTTCCGCGGTTTGCCGAGGAGGCGCGGTTGATCGCCTGCGTGCCCTGGTCGAGCGCGAAGCGGAAGCCGGGCGACCCGGAAAAGCTCGACGGGTCGGTGATGAGTCGGCGCAGTTCGTTCTGGTACAGGTCGACGTTCGCGGCCATGATCACCCCCTCAGGTAGCGCATGAGGTAGTTGCGCAGCTCGGGCTGGAAGTCCATCCCCTGCGCGCCGCCCGACTCGCGCATGAAGGCGCCGCCTCCCTGCGGCATCGGGGAGCGGCCGGCGACCATGCGCACGCCGCCGCGCTGCATCGCCGAGGGGCCGGCCTGCGGCGTGGCGTCGGCGTAGAAGTCCGGCGCCTGCCGGGAGAGGATTTCCCGCAGGAGGTTCATGCGCTGGCCGAACTGCTCGCCCTGCTGCGTGAACCTGTCGCGCGCGAGCTGGCGGGCGAGGCTCGCGTCCTCAAGCGACCCCGCGCGCTCGGCGTCCTCGAAGTCGGCGAGGCTCTGCACGCGGCGATCGCGGAATGCGTTCGCGCGCCTCACGGAATCGTTCATGCTGTCGTACATCCGCACGGGGTTCGGGTCGTAGGCCATGTCATTCTCCGATCAAGAGTTCCAGCGCCTCGGGGCGCGGCGCGGTGTTTCCGACGTGCCTGAATTCGAGGCTCCGGCGCTCGAACGCGCCGCAGCGCCTGATGTTCGGCTCCGCGTCCGAGAGCGTCACGCGGCGATAGGACACGAACGTCGCCGAGTCGTCGTCCGAGAATCGCAGCATCGCGGAGTCGTCGGCGCTTTCTCCGACGACCGAGATGCGCGCGATCTTCTTGCGCCTGATCGAGCCCCCATCCAGCCGCGACGTGCGCACGAAGAAGTCAACCGGCACGCCGTCGTCCTGGTACGTGTCCGGGTCGATCTCGTACAGGTGCCCGTCGGTCGCGTGCAGCGTCACGTCCACGCCGTTCGCCGAGGCGTAGTGCGTGAGCTTGAAGTAGCTCGACGAGTAGGGGTAGGCGAGGATCGTCCCCGTCGCCGGCGTGCTGGGGGAGTTCTCGACCTCGATGGCGAACACGGTGGCGGATACGTAGGCCGCCTGAAATGTGCCGTTGTAATCGGTCTGCGCAGCTCCGGCAATCGTCACGGGGTCGCCGTCCGAAATGCCGTGGGCCGTGGCGCAGGTCACGGTCGCGGTCGTGCCGTCTCGCGTGATCGAGGACACGGACACCGAGGAGCCGATGGTGAGCGTCGACCACTCGTGCCAGATCCCGGTGGAGGCATCCAGCACGAGCGTAACGCCCGAGCCCACGAGCGTCAGGATGTAGCAGGGGTGCCCGTCGATCCGCGCGCCCCACGCGCGAACGGTGGCGAGGCTGTCGGCGTTGAGGATGCGCTCGACGGCCGGCGTCGACACCTTCGCCTGCTCGATGCCGCGCATGGCGTAGACTGACCGGCCCTTGTGCTTCTTCGATTGCGCGACCCACATGAGCGCGCCGTCGACGTTCGCGACCGATTCGCCGGACGCGCAGCCCACGAGCGTGAAGCCGTTCTCCACCGGGGAGAGCGGCGAGCCGACTGGATTCTTCGCGTCGTAGAAAAACTCCGTCGACCATTCCTTGAACGCGGCGATGTAGTTGCCGCTCTTGGCGATGGCCTTCCCGGCGCCGGGCTCGTTGAGCGCCGACGTGTATTCGAGAGCGTTCCAGTTCTCGGGATCGTCGAGCGCGGAGTTGTAGAGCACGCCCTGCTCGTCCATCACCACGAAATATCCGTTCAGGTACGCGATCCCCGGAACCGTCGTGCGCCCGCTGTTGGCCGTGATGGTGCCGGTTGCCGGCGTCGTCTCCGTGCCGTCGACCGCGAAGGTGAAAGACGCGCCGGACACCGAGGCGGGGCCCTGCGCGGTGATGGTGCCGGTGGCCGGGGTCGCCGGAGAGGCGTCGGCCGCGCTTGTGTAGGGGTGCCGGTAGGTGAACGTCGTCGTCCCGGTCACCGTGACGGTTGCGTCGGTCACGTTGTACTGCCACGGGGACGCGCCCGTAATCGTCACGAGCTGCCCGGTCGTGAAGCCGTGCGCTGCCGACGTGGTGACGGTCGCGACCCCCGCGCCGTCCGTGGTGATGCTCGAAATCGTCGGCGCCGGCCCGCGCACCGTGATCGTGGTGAACCCCTGCCACGCCGCGGAGTACGTGATGCGGCTGTAACCGGTCCCGCTTGACGCGATGGTGTGCGTCCCCACAAAGCCGGCGTCCGCCGCGCAAGATGCTATCGTGACCTGCACGCCGGCCGTCAGCCCGGCAAAAAAGCTGATCGTCGCCTGGTCGGTGCCCTGCGGCTGGATGTCGACGACGCCGCCGCCGATGGTGCTCGACGCGAGCCCCGTGTAGGTCTTCGGCGTGATGACCGGCGTGCCGGTCGCCGGCGACGTGGGGGCGGCCGTGACGGCGCTCGTGACCGTGACGGTAAAGGAAAACTGCGTCGCGCTGATCCACGTGATCGTTTTCGTGCCGTTGTACTGCGTCTGCTCGGCCCCGGCGATGGTCACGCTCTGGCCGTTCGTGTACCCGTGCGGGCCGGCCGTCGAGGTCGCCGTCGCCGTGGTGCCGGAGCGCGCGATCGTGATCGCCACCGGGGCCGGCGCCGGCACGGTCTGCCCGCTGCGCGTGGTCGAGAGGATCGTGTACGTGCCATTCCACCCGGACTCGTTCACGCCGGCGATCACCACGGAGTCGCCCGCGCGGAAGTTCGTATCCGCCGCCGTCGTCGCCGTCGCGGTCGTGCTGGAGCGCGTGAGGCTCGTGAGCGTGACGGTGTACTTCCCCGGATAGTCCACGTCCGTGATCTGCGTCACCACGTCGGACGTGTCGACCACCCACGCCTGCGTGGAGTTCTTGATCATCAGCAGCGACTCGGGCGAGTTCGCGCCGTTGTCCTGCGCGCTGAACTGCTCGCCCGCGGAGGTCGGGGAGAGCGACGCGCCGGAGGCTGCGACACCGAAGTTCGTGGTGTGCACTACGGCGCCGGAGGAGTTCGCCCCGGCGGCGGCGTAGAGCGGCCCCGTCGGCACATTCGATCCGGTCGCGGTGTAGACGAGCGTGCCGTTCTTGTAGAACGCGATCGAAGGCGTGTCGGCGTCGTAGATCACCTTGATCACGTCGCCGGCGGTGTAGGTGGCCACAGTCGCCAGGACGGAGGAGTTCTTCGTGATCTGCCCGCTGTTGCTGTTGTACGCGATCGAGGCGTGGCTCGCGCCGAGCTGCACGAACGTGGCCGACGCATTGGCCATGCCGACGCACACGGTCCCGGTGGCCGTTGCGACCGTCGTCTGGAACGCCCACGATCCCGACGAAAGCGAATCGACGCTGCGCGCGAACCCGCCGGCGGACACCGTGATCGTGAGGTCACCGTTGGAAAGCGCCACGTCGGAGTCCTTGTCCGCCGAGTTCCACGTCGTCACCACGAGCTGCCCTACGCCGGTCGCGCCGTCGAGGTAGTCGCCGATCACGGTGCGCACCTTGCCGAACCAGTAGTAGAGCAGCTGCGCCTCGCCAGCGCGCACGAGCCCGAGGTCGGTGAGCCCCGGGCGCTTGCGGACGATGGGCGGCACGTCCTCGCCGCGAGTCTCCACGATCCCGTTCTTCACCTTCGCGTCGCGCGTGAGCGTGCCGTCGCGCGATTCGATCGTGGTGGCGAGCGGGATGCGCACGGGCCTACGCCTCGTCGGTGACGATGCTTGCCGCGTTGCCGGGGAACATCGCGCCGATCTCCGTGTAAAGCCTGCGCGGGCGCGTGCCGATGTTCGCGCGCTTGATGCCGGCGAGAGACTCAACCGCGCCCTTCGCCACAGCCGCGCTCGGCTGCGTCTCGAATTCCGGCGCGAGGTCTATCGCGAGGTTGTACGCGAGCGCCTTCTCCCACCCGGGCGGAAGCGTTACCGTCGTCGCGGTGCTGGCGAACGATCCCACCTGCACCCGCGTCGTGAGCTTCATCGTGCGAGTCGCGTTCGGCACAGGCCACACGATCACCGTCGCCTGCGAGGAGGCGATGGTCGGCCGGAAAAGCAGGTGCGTCGGCCAGTCGCCCGCGAGCGTCTTGTCGGCGATGCCGGCGTACTCGGCCTCGTTCATGATCTCCACGGGATAGGAGATGTTCGCCTCCACGATGTAGGCGTTCACGATCTCCACGGGGCGCGTGGTGTTCAGGTCGCCGGACGTGCCGACCGTGTAGCTCGAATCGGCGTTCGCGAGCGTGAGCGTCTCCGCCTGGTAGGCGAAGCACAGCAGGCTTTCGTTGTTCCACGCATCGACCATCGCGTTCAGCGCCTCCAGCCCATCCGCGTACTCGTCGGACGTGGGCGTCTTGCCGGCCGGCAACTGCCCGAGCAGGCGAAGCGAGCGCTCGATGATCGAGCCGGCGGTGGCCATTTAGCGCGCCTTTCTCCTCGGGCGGCCTCGGCCGCGCTTCTCGGGGGAGGCGGCAACGCTCGCCGCGACGACTTCCGCGGGAGCGGAAGGGGCTGGGGCAACCTGCCCCTGCTCGACCCAGCCGTGCTTCTTGCACTCGGCCACTTCGATTTCGTTGTAGCACACCGTCGCGCCATGCTCCGGGTGCGTCATGTAGGTCACGGCCATCAGGCGGCCTCCTTCATCTCCATGTGATGCGGTTTCAGGACGAGCGCGGCGCGCCCGAGGATCTGCATCGTGCGGCCGTTCGCCTCCGCCCACTCGCGCACGCGGCGCGCGTAGTTCGCGTCCGTCTTGATGTCGTCGGCGACGATCGCTTCGCAGCGCGGCGCCAGCTCCTCGAAGAACCTGAACCGCGTGCCGAACGCCCGGGGCGGGCCGTCGCAGAACCCGAGCGCGAACTTGCGCGGCAGGTCGAACTTGCCCACGTCGTACCAATGGTCGCCGGCCATCGGCGCGCAGCACACGCCCACGTTCGCGACCCCGGCCTCCTCGCACATCGCCACCGTGTTCGCCGCGAAGTGCGGCAGGTGCTCCAGCGAATACACCCGCCCCGAGGACACGGCGCCCATGATCACGGAGGAGAGCCCGCTACCGGTCTCGATCACGTCGCCGCGGCACTTGCGGACCACGCCCACAAGCACCGCCAGCACGCCGGGGTCGGCGGCCCATGAGTTGCCCACCGCGCGCGCGATCTCGTTGTAGTCGTCCGGGCGCTCGGTGCCGGCCCGGAATCGCGGGATCAGCTCGCCCCACACGGAGCCGGAAAGCCTGCGAATCTGCGCCGCCAGCGAGTCGCGCACGACGATGGTCGCCGTGTGCCCCAGGCGCAGCTCAGCGTCGGCGTAGAGCTTGCCGCCGAGCGCGGCCCACTTGCGACAAAAGGCGATGTCGCCGCCCCAGCGCGTGCCCTCCTCGTCCGGGTCCGGGCGGTCGAACACAAGCGCGGTCAGGTCCAGCTTGTCCCAGTATTTCGGGGAGAGCTGCGCGACGCGCTCGAGCACGCGCCGGCGGATTCGCATGAACCCGGTGGGCAGGCCCTCCACCTCGAGGATGCCGTCGGGGCCGATACGCGCGCCGGGCTTCATCCTCACCGGCATGGTGTCGCCGCCCTCGCGCCGGTAGGGGTAGACGCCGCCCACGAGGTCCAGGTCGTGCCCGCACAGGCGAACGAGCTGCTCGGGCTCCCAATCCACGTCCGCGTCGAGGAACACGAGCTCCGCGCAGTCGCTCGCGAGGAAGTCGCGCACGATCGCATTGCGCGCGTCGTCGACGTGGCAGTTTCCCTGCAGGAGCGCGTAGGCCGTCTGGATGCCGGCGTCGTGCAGCGCCTGCCGGGACCGCGCGATCGCGAACACGTGCGCCGCCGACGGCCTGTCGTAGGCCGTCGTTGCCAGCATGATTTTCCGCCCCGTCGCCGGCGGTCCCTCGTCGTGGAACAGGTCGCTCATGCAGCCTCTCGTGGAAACGGGGGCCGGACCATCCAGCCCCCTCGAAGCCCCGCGAGCGGCGTCAGGTCGTGGCGATCAGCCCGAGGGTGACGAGGGCCGCCATCAGGCGGTTCACCTTCGTCTCGTTGAGCGTGGTCGTCGCCGTGCCGGTGTTGGGCCACGTGACGCTGGGGCGCGTGGTCGCGGTAGCGGCGTAGAAGCCGATCTTGTCGGTCGAGGCGCCGCCGATCTTCGCGCCGTCCGGGGTGCCGCTGTCGAGTCGTTCGGAAGCCATGTCGATCTCCTGTGCGTGGGTTGTGCGAGGGCAGCCGAAGCCGCCCCCGCAAGGGCGTTACACGGCCGAGCCGATGAGCCGCGAGGCCCAGGCCGGGCGCAGCGTGGCGTAGCCGAACAGGATGTCGATCCGCATGAGGTTGCGGTCGTTCACGATGTCGGGCTGCTTCCAGACGCGCAGGCTGATGCCGTCCTTCGTGAGGCGCCGGCAGTCGTCCTGCCCGCCGTAGAGCGGCAGGTCGGCGGTGACGAAGGCGAACGCCTCCTTGTGATACATGAGGCCGTGGCGGTAGCTCGCGCTCGCCGTGCCGACGAAGGTCATCGTCTTGGAGTTGAAGTCCGTCGTCGCGAGGTTCGCGCCGCTCGCCGCGCACACGTTCTTCTTCGCGCCGGTGAGGTAGGTCGGGGGCGACACGGTGACGGCGCCGGTCGAGTCCGCGGTCGCCACGAACTGCTGCAGGTAGCCGAGGCAGGACTTCGTTTCCGGGTGCGCGGCGTAGACGCCGGCCACCGTGAACACGTCGCCCTCCTTGATCGACCCGTCCGAGCCGTTCATGGTGATGTTGGTGCCGCCGTCGGTCACCGCAGCCGAGGACGAGGTGGTGACGGTCACGTCAGAGCCGACCGTGTGCGTGAGGATGCGCTCGTTCTCGTACCAGTCGCCGCCGAGCGCGTGGCCGTAGTAGCCCTCCTGGAACGCCTTCGCCACATCCTTCTGCGGATTGAAGACGTTGTACAGGCCGGTCACCACGTTGCCCATCTGCACGCTGTCGAGCATCACCGAGCGGTTGCCCATCGGGGCGAGTCCGCCGTTGATGCGGGCGCGCGCGCCGGTGAACGCGGCGAGGCTGCCGGAGGCGCCGAGCGCCGTGCCCGCGGTGCCCTGCACGTTGTACACGTCCTTCGAGACGCCCTGCAGCACGTCGGCCTCGACCTTCGAGATGAGGGCCGAAATCGCCGGGTCGATGTAGCGCTTCGAGAAGTTGTCGACAGAGAGCGCGAGGTCGGACGAGTCGAAGTGCATGTCGACGTGGTACTGCGAGGCCATCGTGACCGTCTCGTAGCCCTCGGCCTGGTCCTGCGCGTCCATCACGCGCGAGGCGGTCGTGACCTCGTACTGGTTGGGCTTGCGCACGCGCAGCGCGGAGCCGATCTTCGCGCCGCTCTTGGCGTAGCTGTCGTCGTACTGCCGGTCGATCGTGGAGAGGAACGTCGCTTTTTCGTGCGCGAGTCGCATCGACTCGTTGGTGATCATGGTGATCACCTCGAAGGAATTGGCCATCTTTTGCCCCTATGCGAATGCTGCAAGAGGGCCGGCGTTCGTCACGCGCGACCCAACTGCCTGTTCCGCAACTTCAGCCACTCGTCGTAGTTGTCGGCCACGGACTCGATCGTCTTGGCCGACCCACCATCCGACTTGTTCGGCGTGATCGGTTCAGGCGCCTTTGTCGGCGCCGGGGGCTTCGTGAGGCTTTCGGCGAATTCCTTCACCGCAAGGACTTGCTTTGCGCGCGGCAGGCTCGCGATGCGCTGCGTCTCCGCCGGGCTCGCGGCGAGGTTGTAGGCCACGTCCGCGGGCGCGTCGGTGATGAGGAGCGCGTCGACCATCGTGGGAGTGAACACGACGCCTCGTGCGCCAATGCGCGCCTCGAAGTCGTCGTACTTCTCCACCCCTCCGGCCATCGCCTCCTGCACCGAGCGTGCGTACTCGGCCTGCTCCTGGCTGCTCCGCCTGTGCTGCGCGGACTCGGCCTCCTGGCGCCGCGTCTGTTCCAGTTCCCACCGGATCACCGCGCGGTTGTAGGAGTCCCAGTCCTTGAAGTCCTCTTGCCTCGGCTCTTCCCCTGGCGCCCGCGCATCGGGTTTGCCGCGATCCGGGCCGCCCTGCTCGAGCTCGCGGAGCCTTTCCTCCGCCGCCTCGCGCCGCGCCCGCTCGTAGGCCATCGCCTCCGCGCGTCTCGATTCCTTGCGTCGCGCCCTGTCGACGATGCGGTCCAGCTCGGACTGCGTGAACGTCCTCTCAGGCGCTGCATCCGGCTTCGTGTCCCCGCCTTCTGCGGGCTGCGCGTCGGGCGCCGCCGAGGCGCCTGGTGCAGGAGTCGCGGTAGGGGCTGCCGCGCCAGCTTGATCGGGTGCTACTGTCTCGGGTGCCGCATCGCTCATCGCGCGTACATCTCCTGGTGGAGTCCCGCATCCGGCGGGTCGGTGCTACGCGCTTTTTTTCACATTTCGAGCGGCAATTTTTATAATTCGCCTCGCCTCATCACGCCACCCCATGCCGGGCCATGAGGCCGCTAGTTGATTGGGCTCTCATAGATACGAGGCGGCGCGGAACCCGACAAAATGGTCCGAGTACGTGCGCGCATCGGTCCAACTCGACGCCCACACGCCGGCACCCGAGCCGTACGCCCAGGCGCCGCCGGCGCGCGGGCACAGTTGGTTCGTGATGTAGCTGTAGAAGTAGTCCGTGCCGAAGGGCGCCGTGCCGCCCGACGACACCCCGCTTGACGCGGCCGGGAACCCGAGAGCGGCGCGAACCCAGTCATCACCCGAGGTCGCCGCCGAGAACACCGCGTTCGTGCTGTTGCCGTATCGCTGGCCCGCGCCGTTGTTTGGGTGGTCCGTGCGCCACGTCGGCGTGATCGGATCGCTGTGCGCGGCCACGCCGGTCGCGCCCCAGGCATCCGTGGCGAGCGTCGCGCCGCTGGTGATATCCTTCGCCGCCGTCGTGGTTTTCCACACGTAGTGCGTGCCGTGCCTCACCGTGCCTCCGGAGGACCACGCCGTGAAGCCGGTCCCGTCAACTCCATCCAGGGTGAAGCGCGTCGCATCGATCACCGTCACGGTGTAGATGCGGTCGTTCAGCTGCGTCATCCCCACGACGCCCGTGATGAGCGCCATGTTGCCGGTCGAGAGCCCGTGCGCGGCCGAGGTCGTGATCTGCACCGGGTTCGCCTGCGTGGCCGCCGAGATGGCCGGCGTCGAGACGACGGCCGTGACGCCGAGCGACACCTCCCACATGTTGCCGTTGAGATCGCACACTCCCGAGTTCTGGCCGTTGTGGGTCGTCTTGGCGAAGTTGGAGCCTGAGCCGGTCTTCGCGGAGTTGCCACCACCGTATCCGTCCGAAGTGAACGTTACGCTCGTATCGTCCGTGTCCTTGAGCGCGTTGTTGTTGTTGCCCTTCGGAAAATTCGTCGTCGTCGCTGAATACCACGCGCAGTTGGTCGTGCTGGAGGATGCCTGCGCGTGCGCGAGCGAGAGCATGGCAAGCGCAGTGTGAATGAATCGCGTGGCCGGGAAGAACCGCGCCCCGCGCGTCTTGGCCGCATCGATGCAGCCGGCGTAGTTGTTCGCTGGAGCCCCGGTCAGGCCGGAAAGCGGGTTGTGCGCGGCGGCGGTCGACAGCGGGTTGCCAAGCGCGATCGAGGATGCCGTGCCGGAGTTGTTCGAGCACAGGTACTTGTCCACGAAGAAGCCGGGCTGCACCGCACCGCCATCGTAGAAGGCCCGGTGCAGCGCGTAGCCGGCCGAATTCGCCGCCGACTCATCGCCGAAATAGGTCAGCATCTTCACGTCGATGCTGTTCGCGCCATGCGCGCCATACGTCGGATTGGCTGCGTCCCCGATCCGGTAGACGAAGGCAGGAATCCAGCACATCACCGAGCCGTCGGAGTAGGTGTAATTCCCCCAGTTGTCGTGCCCGAGCGTGCGCGTGCCGGTCATCTCGGAGAACCCCGCAGGGAGCGCTCCGGTATATGGCGCGACACCGAACCCCGGACCGCCCGGGCCGAGCGAGCGGATGTAGGCGTCGAGGGACGCCCAATGCACGGCGCGGTGAATGCGGTACACGGCAACCGCCTAGTGCTGGAGCGGCTTCGCGTAGAGCGTGCCGGAGGTCGCAACGCGGATCGCTGAGACGGTCCACGTCGCGCCGGTCCCGTCCGGCACGGCGAGCTTCACCGGGATCGCGGCGGGCAGGAAGAAGTCCGCCGAGGTTGCGGTGACGCTCTCGCCGACCCGCACGTAGCAGTCGGTCGTCGCGAAGAGCCAAACCGCCTTCGGGCCCGGCTTCCATCCCGTCGCGGCTGCGGCCGTCCCGGTGTAAGCGGCCGTCTGCGTCGCGAACGCGGCGTCCTGGCAGGGCACGAGAATGTCGAGGTTCATGGGGGTCTCCTATTGCATCGGCGCCGGCATCCCGCCCATGTCGGTCGGAGCAAGCGCGGTTGGGTTCATGGGCGGCGCCTCGGCGTCGAGGTCTGCCGGCGTCATCACCTGCTGCGCGGTCGCGGCGCGGATCGCCTCCTGCGTCGCCGGATCGAGGACCGGGAACACGACCTTGAGGCGCTCCGTCTCCGCCTCGTAGCGCTTCACGCGCGCCTCCTCGAGCTTCGCGGCGGCCTCGGCAGCCTTGTCGGCGGAGGCCTTTTCCAGTTCGCGGATCTTCTCCGCAGCCTGCTGGAGCGCACGCTCGCGCTCCTCGATGGCGCGGTCCGCCTGCTCCATCACCTGACGCAGGCGCGAATCGTCCTCGTCGTCGCCCTCCTCCTCAGCCCTCGCGATCGCGGCCTTGACCTCGGGCGGCATGAGCGCCTTCGTGCGCTTCGCGAATTCCTCCGCGAGTGGCCAGTCCTGCGACTGCACGATCAGGTCGCCGTGCGACTGCCACACCTGCGGGTTGCGCTCGGTCATCGCGAGCATCGCCTCGGCGCTCTCCTGGCGCTTCGTCGTGTAGCTCGGGCCCGCGCTCACGTCCACGTCGTAGCGGCCGTGCGACAGGTTGAACATCGGCAGCCCGCCCATCACGCCGACCGGAAGCGGGCTCCGCGGGTTCACGATCGCCAGCTCGTCCGTGCCGTCCTCGCCGAGCAAGCGCACCGCGCGACGCGTGTCGTAGATCCTCGGGATCAGGTCGAGCAGGATGCGGCCGAGATGGCGAACCGCGCGATTCAGGTTGTCGTGGTAGTGGAACGTCGACACGTCCCCCTCGCGTTGACGCGCGAGGATCGCCTTGCCGCTCTTTTCGTTCGAACGATCGCCGAGCCCGGCTGCGAAGATGCCGAAGGCCGCCTGGATGTCGTGCTCCGTGACCTGCATCCCCTGCAGGAGCCCCGTCGGCACGTCGGACGCCTGCACGCGCTGCGGCGGCGGGAGAGCCGTCCCGTTCACGTCCTGCGGCGTGTAGGTTAGTACCGCGTGGTTCTCCGTGTTCGCGGTGTCCCACTCGGGATGTCCCTCGGTCTGCCCCTCGGCCGCGACCCACGGCGCTTTCGGCGCCAGCGCCACGCGCTCGCAGTAGGCCGTGCGCTCGTAGTTGTAGAGGCGCAGCGCGTCCATCGCGGGCCGCACCATGCCGGAATAGATCACCTTGCCGTCGACATCCATTTCCGTCCCGTAGACCGGGATGATCGGGATGTAGCGGCTCGGCCACTCGCGCTCCTCCAGGACCTCCGCGCCGGAGAGGCGACACCAGCGCACGGTCGCGCGCTTCGCGGTGCGTCGATTCTTGACCGCCGGCAGGTTCGCCATGCCGCGCCCGGCGAGCTCGGCGTACTCGTCCTCGCCGAGAACCTGCCCGTCCTCCAGTTGCACGAGCTTCATCTCCTCGTGCACGCGGTAGAAATACTCGGCGACGCGAACCGTCGTTTTCGTCAGCCAGTCGGCGGCGTACTGGCGCTCGTCCAGATTCCAGTCAAGGAATTTTGCCTTCGGCCACGTCGCCGCGAACTCCTCGCGGCTCATCTCGTCGACGACGAAGCCGTCTTCGCAATCGGCGCCGTCCGCCGCCTGGTGCGGCGCGAGCAGCACCGCCAGCGGGTTGCGGATGCGCGCGACGCGGATGTCCTGCTCGAACGCGTCGTCGTGCGCCCACTCGGTGAGGACGCGGAAGTAGCCGAATCCGTTTCCTGCCGCGTGATCGAGCGCGGTATCGAACGCCTCGTCGGCATTGGATGATGCGAGGATGTGCCGCACTATGCCCTGGTACGCATCGGCCACGCGCTTGTCGCTGCCGCTGTCGACCGGACGATACTTGACCGATGGCCTGTTCTGCCGGCCATCGTTTACCACCTGGCGGATCGTCGCCTCCTGCTTGTGAAACGTGAGCACCGGCCGCTGCTTCGCCTCGCGCGCCCGCTTGATCTGCTCCGGCCATTGCTCGCCCGCGCGAAACTTGATGTCCTCCAGCGCGAGGCGGCGATTCTCCGACCAGTAGTCGAGGAGCGTCTTGTACCGCTCGATCGCGAGCTTGTGCAGCGCGTCGCCCTTCACGCTCGCGTCCGGCGTCATCGTGCTGTCGCGCTCGGCCATCACGCCCCCATCCACGAGCCGGCGCCAACTGGCGCGCGGTGCCGCGACACGCGCGGCTTGTCGTCGTCGCGCGGCTTCACCATCCCGCCGAATAGCTCGGTGAACGCCCACACCCACGCATCGGCGCGGTTCGGCGACCCGTCGCCGCGATATCCGGTCGTGGTGAACCCCGCGAGCTCCTCCTCGAGGTCGGGGTACATGCCGACGTGGCGGATCTTTCCCTGCTCGACGAGGGCCGAAAGCGGCTCGGCGCGCACGGCCTTTCCGCGCGTCGCCGTGACCTTGCGGAACGGGGTCTTCGGGCGCGCCGTCTGGATCACGTGGCGCACCATCTCGCCACCGTAGTTGACCTCGCCGACCACGCAGTCGCCCTCATGCCGCTCCCACGCGTCGGTCGCAACCCGTCCCCACGTCGCCGGCCCGGCCTTCACCGTCGCATCCTCCAGCAGGTAGCCGTTGCCGTCGGTCCCGAGCCCCGCGACCACGATGCCGATCGCGTCGTTGTCCGCGTTGTCCTCGTCGCCACTGCCCGACGGGTCGACAGCCACCACGACGCGCACCATGTCGGGCACACGCCCGTCGGTCACGCGCCACTTGTCGATGTCATCCTCCGCGAACAGGGCGCCCGGCGTGGCGTCGCCGAACTCGCCCAGGAGGAAGCGCCGCTGCGCGCGCGCCGTGAGGCTCGCCAGCGACGCGAGGTATTCGCGCGGCAGGTTCTCCGAGTTGTCGCCGGGGTTGATCTGCACCGCGGCGTAGTCCTCGGGGTTCGGCAACGCGCGCTTCGTTTCGGGGTCTCGCTTCTCGATGAAGAGCCGGTAGGACCAATGCGCCTTGCTCGGCGGGTTGCAGTCGTAGTACATCCGCAGGCGCTGCTGGCGCTTCTGGCCGTCGACCTCCTCGATCACGCGCTGCGCGAGGCGCGTCACCGCCATCTCGCGCGACCCCCACGGGATCTGCGAAACCTCGTTCAGGAACACGGTCGCGAATTCAAGGCCGAGGATCTTCTCGGTGCGGTCCTTGTCGTCAAGCCCGCCGAGCCACAGCTCAGAGCCGTTCGGCAAGTAGCCGATCCAGTCCTCGCGGTTCAGCCGCAGCGACACGTCCGGGAACTCCTGCGCCATCACCGCCGGCAGCGTGTCCTGGCCGATCGACGCCTTGACGTGGTTGAACCTGAACCGCAGGATCGCGTGCCGCGAGCGCGGCGCCTTGAGCGCGCGGATCACGAGAGCGCGCACGATGAGGCGCGTTTTCCCGGAGCGCGATCCACCATAGGCCAGCACGTGCGACGCGGGCCCGGCCATCACGCGCTGCGCCTCGATCTGGCGGGCCGTGAGCGTCACAGGTCGGCCTCATCGCCGGAGACGCGCAGCACCTTGAGCGGCCCACCGTCCGCGCCGGTCAGCTCCGTCTGCACGCGCTCGCCGTAGCGCCGCGGCTTGAGTTTCGCGGCGCACCACTTGCGCGCATCGACGCGCAGCTTGTACGCCTGGATCTCCTCCGGCGTCGTCGCACGCATCGCCTCGTCGGCGAGGTCGGCGATCTGGTCAGCCAGCGTGTCGGCGCGAGAGTCCTGCGCGCGCGCGTAAGCCGTGGCGAAGCCCTCCTCCACGCGCAGCCACTCGTACACCGTCCAGATATTCGGCTGTCCCGGCTCCGCGCAGATTTTCGAGAGCGTTTCGCCCGCCGCGATGCGGTCGAGGATCGGCGCGACCTTCTCCGGCCGGTAGGTCGACGGCCGTCCAATGCGCTTGCCGTTGGCGGAGGTTTTGGCCACGGCGCGATTCTGTCGCGGGCCGCGCGGGAATTTTTAACGGCCCCGCCATCCGCATCGGCATCAATCCGGCCCGCCCTCTCCCGGCTCGCGCATGAGGCGCGACGACAGGATGCCCACGGTCCTGCCAGCCTTGTGCGCCGCGATCTGCCCGCGGAGCCTCGCAACCTCCGGCGGATCGCCCTCGCCGTAGACCTGCCGCCGCCGGACCTCGAGGTACGCCTCGGCCCGGTTCGGCAACGCCGCCCACCGATGCGAGCGCTCCACGATCTCCCGGCCGTCCACCTGGTCAGGGGCGCGGTGGTGGTAGGGGCAGAGCCAGCGGTCGCTCCCGGTCGTGCTCTCCGCGAAAATCCCCGGGAACCGGCATTGCCGGCCATCGGAAATCCAGCTGCACTCGCTCATCGCGTGGCCTCCTCGGCGCGCTTGGTCAGGGCGGCGCGAATCCGGTTGCGCAGGCCGTCCCACGATTCACCGGCACGCGCCGGCCACAGCCCGAGCTCGCGGGCCTTCGCCTCGCAGGCCCGCTCGTCGGTCGCCCACGCCTGCCCAGCCTTCGGCTTGTCGCCGCCGGCCAGGATTCGCTCCACGATCGGGGCGAGGTAGGCTGGGTCGAGCGGGCCCTCGCGGCTCTTGCGCGCCTCGGAAATCGCCCGCCTCAGGGTCGGCACGG
>ERZ761592.149-NODE-149-length-37987-cov-7.502768_pt1 | contig 37987 bp, 28 predicted proteins | sample MGYA00433095_ERZ761592 | MGnify/ENA primary metagenome ERZ761592 (study PRJEB28899, sample SAMN03785554) | bioreactor sludge metagenome | biome: EBPR Sludge; feature: EBPR Bioreactor; material: 0.22µm filtered reactor supernatant | place: Saint Lucia: Queensland... | reverse complement strand
CGGAGCCGACGAAGCTGCCGCCATCCTGCAAGAAACTGCTCGCCACCAGCTACCATGTCATCTTCAACTGCCTGCCGAGCCGCCGTTTCGGCAGGCAGCCGCGGCCGCCATCGCCGGCTGATCCGGCCGGTCCCCTGCTTTTACTGGAGAACCCGATGCACGAAATCGTCAAGGACTACTACGGTCGCCAGCTGCAGTCATCAGAGGACCTCAAGACTTCCGCCTGCTGCGACGCATCGAGTGCGCCGGCCTGGCTGAAGCCGCTGCTCGCGCGCATCCATCCCGAGGTACTGTCGCGTTATTACGGTTGCGGGCTCGTCTGCCCGCCGGCGCTGGCCGGCTGTCGCGTGCTCGATCTCGGCAGCGGCTCGGGGCGCGACGTCTATGCGCTGGCGCAACTCGTTGGCGCCGAGGGCGAGGTCGTCGGCGTCGACATGACCGAGGAGCAGCTGGCGGTCGCCGAGCGCCACCGCGTCTACCACCGCGACGCCTTCGGCTACGACAACGTGCGCTTCCGGCACGGCTACATCGAGCGCCTGGATGAACTCGGCCTCGAAGAGGGCCATTTCGATGTCATCGTCTCCAACTGCGTCGTCAATCTCTGCCCCGACAAGGAGGCCGTTCTCCGCGGTGCGCTCCGCCTCCTCAAGCCCGGCGGCGAGTTCTACTTCGCCGACGTCTACGCCGACCGCCGCGTGCCGGACGAGCTGCGCAATGACCCGGTGCTCTACGGCGAATGCCTCGGCGGCGCGCTCTACTGGAACGATTTCCAGAATCTCGCCAGGCAGGTGGGTTTTGGCGATCCGCGCCTGGTCGACGACCGGCCGCTGGCGATCACCGACGCCGCGCTGCAGTCCCGCGTCGGTTCGCTGCGCTTCTTCTCCGCCACCTGGCGACTGTTCCGCATCGGCGGCCTCGAACCAGCCTGCGAGGACTACGGCCAGGCGGTGATCTACCGCGGCACCTTGCCCGAAGCGCGGCAGGTCTTCATCCTCGACAAGCACCACGCGATCGAGGCCGGCCGCGTCTTCCCGGTCTGCGGCAACAGCTTCCGCATGCTTGCCGAGAGCCGCTTCGCGCCGCACTTCGATTTCATCGGCGACAGTGCGCGGCACTTTGGCATCTTCGCCGGCTGTGGCAGCGCAATGCCATTCGGCAGCGCCGAGCAGCCGCTGCGGCGCGCCGATTACGACGGGGGCTGTTGTTGAGCACCGGAAAGGATCCGTGACGCTGATGGCTGCCCTGTCGCTGGCCGACACAGCATTGCTCACCCTGCTCGCCGAGGCCGTCTTCGGCCTCCTCTGGGACACCTCAATCGGCGCCTTCGCCTCGATCCTCGGAGCCATGCTGGCTTTCCTGATGGCTCCTTCTACCTGTTCACGCTGCGTCTGGTGCCGGCCTTCCCGTTCTTCCCGGTGAACCTCCTGCTCGGCCTGACCGCGATGACGGCGCGCACCTTCTACCGGCTCAGCCAGATCGGCATGCTCGTCGGCACCGTCGTCTGCGTGAATGCCGGCACGCAGCTGGCGCAGATCGGTCGGGACGGCGAGTTCGGGGTCGAGGCGACTGGTCGTGCCGATTTCGCAGCGGTCATGCAACGGGTGCAGTCGGTCAAGGGCTACGGGCCGGAGGAACTGGGCATCTCAACCAGCCGTATGGCTGACACCAACGAATTCGCGCAGACGAAATATCCCGACAACTACGCCGCCGGCGATGTCGCCGGCCCGTCCCGGTTCACGCACACGGCGGCGCATCAGGCATCGCATGCGGCGGTGAATGCGCTCTTCGATCCGCTGAGCAAGTTCAAGGCCGACGACTCGGTGATCCCGTGGGTGGCGTTCGTCGAGCCGGAAGTTGCCCGCGTCGGATTGACGAACCGGATGCGCGGGAAAAGGGCGTCGCCGGCGAAGCCACGGTCTACCGCATCGACGACCGCGACCGCGCCATCTCCGACGGCGAGACACACGGCCTGGTCAAGGTGCTGAACGTGCCGCAAAACCCCCTCGTCAGCTGCAACGGGCCAGCCGGAGCGTCACCAGGCCTGAGGTCGTGACATGCGCCGCTGGCTCCTGTCGCCCGTTGTTCTCTCGCGTGTTCACGACGGACGCCGCCGCTCATGGCGCGTCGGCGCTCGCCGCACGGATCCCCGCCGCCTGCCGGCGAATCGCCGTGCGCGCGGCATCGTCGAGGCGCGCGAGGTTGCGCAACTGCATCGCCATGCGCGGGTTCTGCCGCAGCAGCGCTTCGTGCCGGAGCAGGAAGTCCCAGTAGAGCGTGGTGAACGGGCACGCCTGCGGGCCGCTTGCCGCGGCGGGATCGAAGCGGCAGCCGGCGCAGTGGTTCGACATGCGCTGGATGTACTTGCCGCTGGCGATGTACGGCTTGCTTGCCATGAGGCCGCCGTCGCCGTACTGCGACATGCCGAGCGTGTTCGGCAGTTCCACCCACTCGACGGCATCGACGTAAACGGCGAGATACCACTCGTGCAGCGCGCGCGGTCGCACGCCCAGCAGGAGCGCATACAGGCCGGTGACCATGAGCCGCTGGATGTGATGTGCGTAACCGAGCCGCAAGCTCTGTCCGATGGCGTCGCGCAGACAGGCCATCACGGTGTCGCCGGTCCAGTAGAAGCGCGGCAGCGGCTGCTCCGCGCCCAGCGCGTTCAGCTCGACGTAGCCCGGCATGAAGCGCCAGTAGATGCCGCGCACGTATTCGCGCCAGCCGAGGATCTGCCGGATGAATCCCTCGACGCTCGCCAGCGGCGCGGCGCCGTCGCGATACGCTCGCTGCGCGGTGGTGATGACCTGGCGCGGGTCGAGCAGCTTGAGGTTCATCGCTGCGCTCAGGCGGCTGTGGAAGAGCCATGGCTCGCCGGCCCACATCGCGTCCTGCCAGTCGCCGAATGACGCCAGTCGGTGCGCGACGAAGTCCTGCAGCGCCAGCGCCGCATCGGCTGCCGTCAGCGGCCAGTCGAATGCCGCAAGCTCGCCGGGATGCCCGGCGAAACGCGCATTCACCATGGCGATGACGTCGCGCGTGAGTTCGTCCGGTGGAAAGGGGCGCGGCGCCTGGCGCTTCGGCGGGCCGTTCTTGCCGAAGCGCTTGCGATTCTCGCCGTCGAAATTCCAGTCGCCGCCCGTCGGTTGGCCGTCCTCTTCGAGGAGCACCGCGTGGCGCCGGCGCATCTCGCGGTAGAAGAACTCCATGCGCAGTTGCTTCCGGCCCTGCGCGTGCGCCGCGAACTCCGCGTGGCTGCACAGGAAGTGCCGGTCTTCGCGCATCTCCAGCGGCAGTGAAATCGCCGCACGGATTTCCTCCCGCACACTCCATTCTCCCGGCTCGACCAGTACCACCCGCTCGGGCTGGAGACTCGCCAGCGACTCGCGCAGCGCGTCGGCAAGGGTCTCGCCCGGCGCCGGCTCCGCGCGTCCATCGGCAGCGCGCCACACGGCGGCGGCAGGGGTGAGTTCGCGGTAGAACACCGTCCATCCGCGCTCGCGCAGTGCGTCGCGAAAGTGTCGCATCGCGGCGAGAAAGATCGCGACGCGTGGCTTCGTGCTCCACACCTTGGTGCTCTCGTGCGCCACCTCGGCCATCCATACCGCGTCCCGCCGGGCATCGAAGCCGTCGAAGGCCGCGGAATGCGCATCGAGTTGGTCGCCGAGGATGAGAACGAGCTTACGCATCGACCGATCGACATGACGTTGCGCCGTTCAGGCGCCGACGGTTGCCGCAGAGGCTCCGATCACGCCGGACACGCGGCCACTTTCCCTGCCAGGAAACTGCGCGCGCAGAGCGAGGACGCGCGTGCGTGACGCACTCGTTCCCCGGCCACTGCCTCTGCCGCTGGCGCAGGCCTGTCATTCCGCGGGCTCTTCGCTGTCGTTCATGTGGCGCAGCCTGTCGAGATACGGGTTCCCTGCCGCGGGCTTCGCCGGGCGCGCCTCACTCATCAGCATGCGCGCCACGCGCTGTTCGCTGCCGGCGATGAGTTCGGGGATGAGTTCGGCCTCGGGCAGATTCTTCCAGTATTTCTTCGGCATCGCGGCATGCATCGCTTTCACTTTCAGCCGCGCCGGATTGAAGATGCTGCGGAAGTAGGTGCGCCACAGCTCATCGAGGGCGTCTTCGTCCGCTGCCGCGCTGCGCGGCACGCCGGGCGTGAAGTGCAGCGTGGCGCCATCCCAGTGCACGCATTCATGCGGCGTCAGGATGGACCAGTCCATGCCCGCGAACCGCTTCTGAAAGAAGGGCGCAACCAGTCGCACGAGGGGATAATCGGGTTCGAACCAGGCGACGAACTGCTCGCGGCCCGTGGCATCGTCCGTGCCGACGAGGCGGAAGCGAACGAAGGCGCGCATCTTGTGAACCCCGCGACGGACGGCCTTGCACCATTCCTGCACGGTGCGCACGTCGCGGTCGGTGGGGATGGAAAGGAGATGCCGTTCGCCGCCGTGCGTAAGCCGCCAGAGCAGACGATACAGAGTGGCCCAGCGCTGCGGCGCCGTGTGCGCGGCAGCAGTGCGGGCGATGGCGAGGAATGCGGCGGACACTTTCGCTACCGGCACAGCATGCGGAGCGACGGCTTCGCTCGCCGGAAACAACGCGGCCTGTTCGCCCTGCTCGGACCAGAGCACCTCTTCCGGCGGTACGGCCGCGGCGAGCAGGGCGCGCGCCTGTTGGCGCCATGCTTCGAAGCTCGGTTCGATGAACACGCTGCGCATCGCTAGAACTCGCCGCTGCGGACGGACACGAGGTCAGCCGGGGTGGCTTGCGGTGCGCCAAAATCCAGCGCCATCTGCACTGGCGGCGGCAAGAAGCGGGCACGAAAATCGTCTGCATCGAGGCCCGACCGAGTCGGTACATGATCGGCGGCGATGATGAACGGCAGCACCTTCTTCATCGCGATGCGCAGCCGCAGCAGGTCCGCCAGCCGCAAGCGCGTGTGGCGGCGCGCGGCGATGATGCGGTCGACATTGCGCACGCCGAGGCCCGGCACGCGGAGCAGGATCTCGCGCGGTGCGCGGTTCACGTCGGCGGGAAAGCGCGCGCGATTGCGCAGGGCCCAAGCGAGCTTCGGGTCCAGCGCGAGGTCCAGATTCGGCTCGTCGGCGGTGGTCAGCTCGCCGACCTTGAACTCGTAAAAGCGCAGCAGCCAATCCGCCTGGTACAGCCGGTGCTCGCGCACGAGTGGCGGCGCGTTGATCGGCAGCAGCTTCGACGGCTGCGGGATGGGGCTGAAGCCCGAATAGTAGACGCGCCGCAGGCGGTAGCTTCGGTAGAGCACATCGGCGCGCTGCAGAATGGTCGCGTCAGTCGACGCATCGGCGCCAACGAGCATCTGCGTGCTCTGTCCAGTGGCAAAGGGCGGCGGCCGCGGCGCATCGGGCTTTCGCTTGTCCGCAAGGCGCTCGTCGATCCGGTCACGAATGTGAGCCATCGCCCGCTGCGTGCGCGCGAGACTCTTCTCCGGCGCCAGCGAGTCGAGCCCCGCCTGCGTCGGCAGTTCGATGTTGATGCTGATGCGATCGGCAAAGCTGCCCGCCAGACCGATGAGCGCCGGCGAAGCCTCCGGGATGGTCTTCAGGTGAATGTAGCCGCGAAAGTGATGCTCCTCGCGCAGCTTGCGTGCGACGGAGACGAGCAACTCCATCGTGTAGTCGGCACTCTGGATGATGCCGCTGCTGAGAAACAATCCCTCGATGTAGTTTCTCTTGTAGAAATCGACCGTGAGCTTCACGACCTCGTCCGGCGTGAAGCGGGCGCGCTGGACATTGCTCGAACGGCGATTGATGCAGTAATGGCAGTCGTAAAGGCAGGAATTCGTCAGCAGCAGCTTCAACAACGAAATGCAGCGGCCATCCGGCGCATACGAATGGCAGATCCCGGCGCCACCGGTTGAACCCACGCCCTTGCCGCCGCGCGAGTCCTTGCGTGCCGCGCCGCTGCTCGCGCAGGAGGCATCATACTTTGCGGCATCGGCGAGTATTTCCAGTTTGCGCTGAAGTTCCATCGGCGGTCCGAACGTGTGGGCAGCGAGGCTGCCGGTTGCCGTGGACGTCGCGTTGACGACTCACGAATCTCCCCGGGATCGCTTGTCGGCCAGCCGGGGATGCGGGAAACGGTCATGCGTATCATGAGCGCGGTTGCTGCGACCCTTGTGACCATCAATCGGCATGGGCGTTGCGACAGCGCCAGCCAGAGATGTCGGGCAAGAGCGTCTGCGTTTCGCCGCTTGGTCGATCCATGCGATCGTCTGGCGGCTGGTCGCAGGCGAGGGCGACAGCGCACAAGAACCGCCATCGTTCAGCTCCCGGCGTTCTGCGCCCGGCCGGTTCCGGTCATCGGCGCTGGTGAACCGGCCATCCGGGGTGACCGGCAGGGCCATGGTGCGAACTGGTGTCGTGCACGCGATCCATTGTGCATTGGGACGCGCCCGTTGATCAATCCCTGGCCCGGTCCCCGGTCCCGTTCGGCTCTGGACAGGGGCCGTGCCGGCGATCGGCACAGGACCTCCGGGTCGAGCCGTCCGTCCGTCACATTTCCGTCACCTGGGAGCGCGATCATGCGCTTTGCAATCGTGCTATCGTCCATTACCGATGAAGCTCAGGCTTGTCCCGGGCTTCGCCCCGCCACGCGTGCAACTCGTCGCGTCGCGCCAGGTGCGCGGCACCACAGCATCCTCTACCGGAGTCCCGACATGCACCGACCCTTTCGCCTGCTCCCACTCTCCCTGGCGTGCGCCATCGTGGCGCCCGTCCTCAGTCTCTCCGCGCTGGCCGCGCCGACGCTGAACAGCAAGGCATGGACCTACGCACACGACCCTGCCAACGGTTACCTGTCCGAGATCGTCGCTTTCGACGGTGCCAGCCAGACCCTGTGGGTGGCCGGCGTCAGCGGTGTGGACGTGCTCGACGCCCGTAGTGGTGCCTTGGTGCAGCGCATCGACACGCGCGCCTACGGCAGCATCAACAGCGTTGCCATACGCGGCGGCATCGCGGCCATGGCTTTCGAGGCGCCGGTACGCACTGACCCGGGCAACGTCCGGCTCTTCGACACCGCGACGCGCAGCCCTCTGGCCGGCACGAATACCTTTGCCGTCGGCGCCTTGCCCGACATGCTGACCTTCACGCCCGATGGCAGCAGGATCCTGGTCGCCAACGAGGGCACGCCGCGCACCTACGGTCCTCCGACCTCGGCGTCGGGTGTCTTTCCTCGCACCTACGGGCCGGCCGCGCTGGATCCGGTGGGCAGCGTCAGCATCATCGACATGGCCACGCGCAGCGTCAGCGTTACGGCCACGTTGGCCGGCGTGACGACTACGGGAGCACAGATCCGCACCAACACGGGCATGGATTTCGAGCCGGAGTACATCGCCGTCAATGCCGCCGGCACGAAGGCCTACGTCTCGTTGCAGGAGGCCAACGCCATGGGCGTGCTGGACATTCAGAACGGGTCCTTCGAACGGATCGTCGGCCTCGGGGTGAAGGACTTCAGTCTGCCCGGGAACCGCATCGATCCCCTGAACGACGGTAACGCCAACCTGATCAGCGTCAATGCCAAGGGCCTGTATCAGCCCGATGCCATGGCCACCTTCGAACGTGGTGGCCAGACCTTCGTGGTGATGGCCAACGAAGGCGATTTCCGCGAAGACGATGGCGATCGCTCAAGAGCGGGCTCTGCAGGCCTGAATGCCGCGCCACCACTGAATGAGCTGCGCGTGTCGAACACCGACTCGTCAGCGGGCAACCTGTTCACCGCCGGCGCACGTTCGTTCTCGATTCGCGACGCCAACGGCGCCCTGATTTACGACAGTGGCGAGATCCTCGACCGCGAAGCCATCGCCGCCGGCATCTACGACGACGGTCGCAGCCGTGACAAGGGTGTCGAGCCCGAAGGCGTCGAACTGATGGAAATCAACGGCCGCCTCTTCGCCTTCATCGGGCTCGAACGGACACTGCAGGCGGCAATTGCCGCCTTCGACATCACCGATCCGGCCCACTCGACTTTCATCGGGCTGTTGATTGCCAATGGCGATCGCGCGCCCGAGGGTCTCGAGGGCTACGTTCTCGACGGGCAGTATTACTTGGCCTTCGCGAATGAAGGCTCAAGCACCACTTCGGCCTTCTGGCTGGCGCCGGTGCCGGAACCCGGCAGCTTGGCACTGGCTGGCTTGGCGCTGATGGCGGTGGTGGGGACGCGGGTGCGGCGAGCGCGCCGAGCGGCCTGATCTGAGGGCCGCTCCGGCGTGGGCGTCTGCCGCACTGGCTGATCGCGCGCCGCACGATCCCGGGATGCGCCGGACGAAGGAGGACAGCCCGTCGCACCTCGGGACGCAGGCGCCGCCACCTCAACCCTGGCTGCGGCCGTAGAGCCTCGCCAGTTCAGCCAGACGCCGTGCGTGCCCGTCCGCCACCTGTTGCCAGCTGAAGCGCCATTCCCAGGATCCTTCGCTCTGGCTTGGTTCGTTCATCCGGTGTGACGAGTCGAGGCCGAGGACATCCTGCATCGGGATGACGCAGAGCGTTGCCACCGAAGCACAGGCGAGGCGGATCATTTGCCAGTGCATTTCGCTGTCGGCGTCCTCCTCGACCCCGAGATAGGCGCGCACGTAGGCCTGCTCGGGATGGCCGAGCGACTCCCACCAGCCGCGCGTCGTGTCGTTGTCGTGCGTGCCGGTGTAGACGACCGTATCGGCTTCGTAGTTGTGCGGCAGGTAGGGGTTGCGGGGATCGCCGTCGAAGGCGAACTGCAGGATGCGCATTCCCGGCAGGCCGATCGCCTGCCGCAGAGCGTTCACTTGCGGCGTGATGATGCCGAGATCCTCGGCAATGATCGGCAGCCGCCCCCGGCTGTCAGCCAGCTCGCGGCGCATGGCGGCGAAGACCGCCTCGCCCGGTCCCGGTCGCCACTGACCGTCGATCGCCGTCTCGGCAGCGGCGGGAATCTCCCAGAACGACTCGAAGCCGCGGAAGTGATCGATGCGAACGATATCGCACAGGCTCATCGTCTGGCGCATGCGTGAAACCCACCAACGGTAGCCTTCGGCGGCATGCGCCGGCCAGCGATAGAGCGGATTGCCCCAGCGCTGGCCGGTGGCGCTGAAGTAGTCGGGCGGCACGCCGGCGACGGCGCGCGGGCGGCCCTGCAGGTCGAGGTCGAAGAGGCCCGGATTGGCCCACACATCGGCGCTGTGCGCGGCGACGAAGATCGGCAGGTCGCCGACGATCTCGATCTGGTGCGAGTTGGCGTAACGCTTCACCGCCGCCCACTGTTCGGCGAAACGCCACTGGCAGAACTTCCAGAAGGAGATCTCCGCCGCATGTTCGACGCGTGCTGCGCGCAGCGCGGCTGGCTGTCGGGCAGCGAGCGGCGCTGGCCAGTCCTGCCACATCCTGCCGTCGCCGCCATGCGCCCGGTCGAGCGCCATGAACAGCGCGTAATCGTCCAGCCAGGGGTCGGCTGCGCTGCAGAAGCGGGCAAAGGCCTTGTCCTGGGCCGTGTCGCGCCGTTCGTGAAAGTTTTTCGCCGCCTGCCTCAGCCGCGGCAGGCGATAGCGTCGGCTGGCGTCGTAGTCGACCCGCTCGGCGGGGAATGCCGGCAACGGCCGCAAGTCTTCCTGGCTCAGCCAGCCGAGATCGCGCAGCTGGCCGAGGTCGATCAGCAGTTCGTTGCCGGCGAAGGCCGATGGGCTGATGTAGGGCGAGTTGCCGGGGCCGACGCTGCCGAGTGGCAGCACCTGCCAGAGCGCCTGACCGGCGGTGCGCAGCCAGTCGACGAAATGATAGGCTGCCGGGCCGAGATCGCCGCAGCCGTGGGCGCCAGGGAGTGAGGTCGGGTGCAGGAGAATGCCGTTGCGGCGGGGAAGGGAGGTCATGCCGGTCCTTGTCGGTGTCGTCGGTCGGGTGCCCGCGGTCGGGGCGTTGCGGTGCCGTAATCCTAACCTGCAACGGCCTGCGCGGTCACCGTGATGGGTGCCCACAGGTGGCGATCGGTCTCGTCGTTCGCTTGCTCGCGCCTTGCCTCTCGCCCTGCTCGCGACGATTCCGTCACGACCTTTCAGGCGTCGGCCGATGGGCGAGTCTGTAGCCAGTCGATCAACTCGGCCTCGGGCATCGGCCGTGCGAAGTGATAGCCCTGCGCCTCATGGCAGCCGAGTGCATGGGCGGCAGTGGCGACCGACTGCTGCTCGACGCCCTCGGCAACGATGCGCAGGCCGAGTTCGCGACCCAGGGCGATGATGGTCCGCGGAATGCGCGGGTTGCGATCTTCATCCGGCAGGGTGGCGACGAAGCTGCGGTCGATCTTGAGGCGATCGGCCGGCAGGCGGTCAAGGTAGGCCAGCGACGAGTAGCCGGTACCAAAATCATCGATGGCCACCGTCACGCCACTGGCGCGCAACGCGGCGAGCGCCTCGATCGTCGCCTCACAGTTGCCAATGGCCAGCGACTCGGTGATTTCCAGCTCGAGGGCAGCGGCCGGGATTGCCAGGTCGCGCAGCGTCGTCTGCACATTGCTGGCGAATTCGGGGTGGCGCAGTTCGATCGCCGAGACGTTCACCGCCAGCCGCAGGTCGGGGACACCCGCCGCACGCAGGCGATGCAGCCCCTGCAGTCCCTCGCGCAGAAGCCAGCGGCCGAGGTCGATGATCAGTCCCGATTGTTCGGCGATCGGAATGAAGTCCGCGGGTGGAACCATCGTCCCGTCGCCTTGGCACCAGCGCAGGAGTGCTTCGACGCCGACCACCCGATTGCTGGCGAGATCGATCTGAGGCTGGTAGGCAAGGTGGAGCTGGCGGCCCTGGAAGGCTCGGCGCAGATCGTCGAGCAGGCGCGCTCGCGAACGAACCTCGTTCGCGAGGTCGGCTGTGAAGGTGACGACTTGCGCCAGGCCGCTCGCCTTGGCGCGCTTGAGCGCCAGATAGGCGTCCGCGAGGTATTCGCCGCCGGCGCGAAAACCGGCGTTGAGGTGTACGACTCCCGCCGACACCGACAGCGGTTGCTGGATGCCCATCAGGACGAAGGGGCTGGCAAAGCAGTCCCGGATCGACGCCGGACCGAGTTCATCATGCTGCCCGACGATGGCGAAGGCGTCACCGGCGAGACGGGCGACAAATGCCGGCGGCGCGAAGCGCTCGCGCAGCCTCGCAGCCGCCCTCTGCAGCACGAGGTCGCCGTAGTGCTGTCCGAGGATGTCATTGACGGTGGCGAACTGGTCGACGTCGACCACCGCCAGAACGCCGTCGCCGTGGGGTGCCACCTGCGCCCGGCGATTGAGCTCGACGATCAGGGCGTTCCGGTTCGGCAGCGCGAGCTGACGGTCGACGAAGGCGTCACGCCGGAGTTCGGCGACGAGATCGACGTTCTTGGCACACAGCGCGATGTTGCTGCAGAAGACCTCGATCAGCTCCAGGTCGATTGGCGGAATTGGCTGTGCCGATCCGACGAAGGCGGCAAATCCGGTGTCGGCGGTCTTGGCAAAGAAGAGCGTCGCGCTGTGACGGCCGATGTGGCTCGCCCTCTCCTGCAGCGCGCCCTGCAGGGCACGCCTGATGCGCGGATCGTCGATTTCGTTCAGCCGATGGTGGATGAGCGGCGCAAACTGGCCGGCAGCGGCGATCACCTGGTGCTGGATGCCGTCCCCTGCCTGGGTCGGTTTCTCGGCACAGGCGCAGACGAGACCGTCGGCAGGCACGCCAACGAGCGCCGCAATCTGCGTGATCAGACCTTCGGCAAAGGCTCGCACCCCCGGCTTGGCGTTGAGCTGGTTGCTCGCGCTGACGATCATTTCCAGCCCGCGCCGGTGGGCATCCAGCCGCTGCAGCTGGTCGAAGGAGCGGATGGCCATGGTCAGGCTGGCGAGAAGCCGCCTTTCGCTCAGCTCAGCCTTGGTCCGGTAGTCGTTGATATCGTAGCGGGAGATGGTTTCGGCTTCCGGCGCATGCCCCGGCTGTCCCGTGCGCAGGATGATGCGGGTGTTGGCCAGCGACTGGTCGCTGCGGATCGCTTCGACCAACCGCAGCCCGGCGTCATCGCTCTCCATCACCACATCGAGCAGGATGACCGCGATATCGGGTTGCTGGCGCAGCATCACCAGGGCTTCGGCGCCGGAATGCGCGTGCAGCAGGGCAAGCGGCCGGCCGAGGACGCTTACCGTTGCCAGCGCGAAGCGAGTCACATCGTGCACCCCCTCGTCGTCGTCGGCCACGAGGATGCGCCAGGGCGGCGCTTCGTTGGGCTCCTCGGCAGGCTGCTGTTCATCGTCGATGAAGACGAGGTCGTCGTTGTCAGACATCTTCCATCCCGTTTTCCACTCTGGGTGCCCGTGGCGGCACGCTACGACGCAGCCCCGTCCTTGGCCGGCTGGGCGTGCGCAAAACCCTGCAAGTATAGGGCAAATCGGCCTCATTCTGGTGCCAGACAGGGGAAGATCGCCGCGGTCCAGCAGCATGCGCCGAGCCGCATCGTGCGCGGCGCATGCTGCTTCCGGATGGGCATCGCTGCTGCCGGTTATCATCGCGTCCATGAGCGATACTTCTCCCAGGGGCTGCGGCGAACGGCCGCGCAGGCCACGCTGCCTGTCGATCGATCTGGAGATCAGTCTGCGCAGTGGACGCATCCGGCAGCTGGCCGCGGTGCGCGGCGACAGCGGCGAGCGCCTGCACTGCCGCGTCGGCGATCTGGCCGCGGCGCTGGCCCGTCTCGATGCGCTGGCCGAGGGTTGCAGCTTCGTCCTCGGGCACAATCTGCTCGCCTTCGACCGCCCGCATCTCGCCGCGGTCGCGCCGCGCCTGCGACTCCTCGAACTGCCGGTCGTCGATACGCTGTGGCTGAATCCGCTGGCCTTTCCGCGCCACCCGTATCACCACCTCGTCAAGCACTACCAGGATGGTGGGCTCAGGCGTGCGCAAGTGAACGACCCGCTGCTCGATGCGCAGCTGACCCTCGACCTGTTCCATGATCAGATGATCGCGCTGCAGCAGCGACAGCGCGAGGAACCCGACCTGATGCTCGCCTGGCACTGGCTTACGACGTCAGGGCAGTCGTCGGACGCCGTCCACAGCCTGTTCGCGACGCTGCGCCGGCGACCGCGTCCGGACGACACCGAGGCGCGACAGGCGATCGCCCGTTTTCTCGCCGGCCGCGGCTGTGCGCAGCATGCCCTGGCGGTCGTGGACGAGGCCGCGGCGAGTGGCTGGTCGCTGGCCTACGCGCTCGCCTGGCTGTCGGTTGCCGGCGGCAATTCGGTGCTGCCGCCGTGGGTGCGCCACCAGTTTCCCGCTGCCGGCAAGCTCATCCGGCATCTGCGCGATGCGGCCTGTGCCCGTGCTGACTGCCGCTGGTGCCGCGAACACCACGACGCACGCCGGGAACTGCGGCGCTGGTTCGGCTTTTCCGAGTTCCGGGCGGAACCGGCTGCGGCCGACGGGGATTCGTTGCAGCAGCGCATCGTCGAGGCAGCGCTGCGTGGCGAGCACCTGCTGGCGATCCTGCCGACCGGCACGGGCAAGTCGCTGTGTTACCAGATTCCGGCGCTGTCGCGCTTCACCCGCATCGGTGCACTGAGCGTCGTGATCTCGCCGCTGGTGGCGCTGATGGCCGATCAGGTGGCCGGCTTGCGCAGTCGTGGCATCGATGCCTGCGTCGCCATCAACGGCCTGCTGTCGATGCCGGAACGGGCCGACGCGCTCGACCGCGTGCGCCTCGGCGATGTCGGCATCGTCATCGTCTCGCCGGAACAGCTGCGCAGCCCGATGCTGCGCAAGGTGCTGGCGCAACGGGAGATCGGCGCCTGGATTCTCGACGAGGCGCACTGCCTGTCGAAGTGGGGGCACGACTTCCGGCCCGACTACCGCTACGTCGCGCGCTTCATCCGCGAGCAGGCCGGCGATGCTCCGCTGCCGCCGGTGATGTGCCTGACGGCAACCGCCAAGCCCGACGTGGTCGCCGACATCGTTGCCCATTTCGCCGACAGGGTCGGCATCGACCTGCGCCTGTTCGACGGCGGTGCGAGTCGCCACAACCTCGACTTCTCGGTGCTGCCGACGACGCCGGCCGAGAAGCTGGCGCACATCCATGAGTTGCTGGCGGCCGAGTTGCCGCGCGACGGATCGGGCGGCGCCATCGTCTATTGCGCGACGCGTGGCAACAGCGAGGAGGTGGCTGCCTTCCTGCGCCAGAAAGGGATGGCGGCGGCCCATTTCCATGCCCGGCTGCCTCCCGAAAGCAGGAAGAACGTCCAGGAGGCGTTCATTCGCGGCGATTTGCGGGTGATCGCCGCGACCAACGCCTTCGGCATGGGCATCGACAAGCCGGACGTGCGTCTGGTGGTGCACGCCGACATTCCGGGATCGCTCGAGAACTACCTGCAGGAGGCGGGCCGCGCCGGCCGCGATCAGCAGGCGGCGCGCTGCGTCCTCCTGTACACCACCGATGACGTCGAGCGGCAGTTCGGCATGTCGGCGCGCTCGCGGCTGAGCCGACGGGAAATCCAGGCGATCCTGCGCGCCCTGCGGCAGCTCGATCGTCGCCAGCGCCGGGGTGGCGAAGTCATTGCCACCGCCGGCGAGATCCTGTCCGAGGAAGACGAGGGCGAGTTCGAGCGTGACGCCACGACCGACGACACTCGTGTCCGCACCGCGGTCTGCTGGCTCGAGGAAGCGCAGCTGCTGACGCGCGAGGAGAACCGGGTGCAGGTCTTCCCGTCGTCGCTGCGCGTTGCCTCGCTCGACCAGGCGCGGCAGCGGCTGGCGCGCGCCCGGCTGCAAGCCGAATATCAACGACAGTTGCTGGCGCTGGTCGAGGCGCTGATCGGCGCGTCGCCGGACGAGGGATTGTCGACCGACGAACTGATGGCCGTCAGCGGGCTCGCCCCGGAACGGCTGCGGGCCGCGCTGTACGATCTCGAGCGGCTGGGGATTGCGAGCAACGACACGGCGCTGACTGCCTACCTGCAGGTCGGCGTCGACAAGCCGTCGGCGCAGCGACTGGCCAGCGCCGCGCAGCTCGAGCAGGCGCTGATCGACCTTTTGCGCGAGCAGGCACCCGATCTCGCGCGCGGCGAGTCGGCGCTGCTCCACCTGCGACGACTGAGCCAGCGCCTGCAGGACGATGGCCATCGGCAGGCGCTGCCGGCGAGGCTGCGGCAGCTGTTGGGCAGCCTCGCGGGCGACGGTCGCGGCGACGAGGGTGGCGTCGGCAGCCTCGCGATGCGGCGACTCGATGCCGAGACGGTGAGCATCGTCCTGCAGCGCGAGTGGTCGACGCTGGCGCGTACGGCCGAACTGCGCCGGGCCGCTGCGACGCAGCTCCTCGACCATCTGCTGGCCTGCCTGCCGCCAGGTACCCGCGGCGCCGACCTGCTGGCCGAGACGACGCTCGGCCGGCTGCTTGCGGCGATCGAGGGCGACCTGCTGCTGCGGTCGGAGGTCCGCGAGTGCACCCGCCTGCTCGACCGGGCGCTGCTGTGGCTGCACGAGCAGGAGGTGATCCGTCTCAACAAGGGGCTCGCGGTCTTTCGGCCGGCGATGACCATCCGCCTCGATGCGGACTGGAAGCGCCAGTTCCGGCAACCGGACTTCGCGCCGCTGCAGCTGCACTACGAGGAGCAGGTGCTGCAGATCCACGTCATGGCCGAGTACGTGCAGCGCGGCTTGCGGGCGATGGCGGATGCCCTGCAACTGGCGCTCGACTACTTCCGGCTGTCGCGCTCCGAGTTCATGCAGCGCTGGCTGCCGGCGCGGCAGCAGGAGGTGGCGCGGCAGACGACGCCGCAGTCGTGGCGCCTGATCGTCGAGGTCCTGGCGAATCCGGGGCAGCAGGCGATCGTCGCCGACGAGCGCGAGAGCGGCAATGTGCTCGTTCTCGCCGGTCCCGGTTCGGGCAAGACGCGCGTCCTCGTCCATCGCATCGCCTATCTGCTGCGGGTGCGGCGCGAGAATCCGCGCGGCATTCTGGCGCTGGCCTACAATCGCCACGCCGCGGCGCAGATTCGCCAGCGGCTGGCGGCACTGGTCGGCGACGACGCGCGCGCGGTCAGCGTCCTGACCTGTGATGCCTTGGCGATGCGGCTGGTTGGCGCCAGCTTCGCCGGGCGCGAACGGGAGCTTGCCGACGGCGGTCTGGAGGCCGCGTTGCAGATCATCCGGCAACGTGCCATCGCCCTGCTGCGCGGCGACGAAGGGCCGCCCGAGGAAGCCGACGAGCAGCGCGAGCGACTGTTGCGCGGTCTGCGCTGGATCCTGGTGGACGAGTACCAGGACATCGGTCCCCAGCAGTATGAGTTGATCGCCGCGCTGGCCGGGCGCAACCTCGCCGCCGGGGATGCACGGCTGAACCTTTTTGCCGTCGGTGACGACGATCAGAACATCTACGCCTTCAGTGGTGCATCGGTCGAGTTCATCCGCCGCTTCGCGGCCGACTACGGCGCCCGGACGCTGCATCTGGTGGACAACTACCGCTCGACGGCACACCTGATCGAGATCGCCAACCACGTGATCGGGCCAGCAGCGCAGCGCATGAAGGCCGCCCAGCCGATCCGCATCGACCGTGCGCGCCGGCAGCAGCCGGCGGGCGGCGAGTGGGCGCGCATCGACTCCGTGGCGCAGGGTCGCGTGCAGATCCTGCCGGCGGGAGAGGACGCGCGAACGCAGGCGCTGGCGGTGATCGGCGAACTGCAGCGCCTGGCCGGCCTGACGGCCGCATGGGACTGGGCGCGCTGCGCCGTGATCGCGCGCGAGTGGCAATGGCTGGAGCCGGTGCGCAGCCACTGCGAGCAGCAGGGACTGCCTGTCCAGGTCGCGCGTGCGGAGGGCCTGCGCTTTTGGCGGCAACGGGAAACACAGCAATTGCTCGACTGGCTGCACGGCACGGGTTCACTGGTCAGCGGGCGAACGGTCGCCGAGTGGGTTGCCGGGCAGGCGTCGACATCGGTCTGGGCGATGCTTGCGGAAGCGGTTGCCGAATACCGCGATGAGACCGGTGATGCCGAACTGCCGCGGCAGCATTTCATCGAATGGCTGGTCGACTGGGGCCGTGAAGCCCGGCGTCGGCAGAGCGGGCTGTTGTTGCTCACGGCGCACCGGGCGAAGGGGCTCGAGTTCGATCATGTCGCGGTCCTCGATGGCGGCTGGGGAGCAGGCAGCCGGCTCGAGGCTCCGGCGGAGGCCGACGTCGACGCCGAACGGCGCCTGTACTACGTGGCGATGACCCGCGCCCGGCTGACACTGCTGCTGGCGCAGTTCGCCCGGCGTGCGCCACTGCTCGACGCACTGCCCGCGTCTGCCGCCCTGCTGCGCCGACCGCCGGTGGCGCTGCCGGCGCCGCCGCCCGAGCTGTCCTGGCAGTACCGGCAGCTCCACCCGGGCGAGGTGGACATCGGTTTTGCCGGGCGCCAGGCAGCGGGCCATCCGGTGCAGCGAGCGATTGCCGCGCTGCAACCCGGAGATCCGCTGCACTTGCGCCATGACGGCCGGCGCTGGCTGCTGCTGGACGGGAAAGACCGGCTGGTCGGCCGTCTCGCCGCCAGCTACGCCCCGCCGGCCGGGATGGACTGCGTCGCCGCGCGCGTTGCGGCGATCGTGGTTCGCTGGCGCAGCGATGACCGCTCGACCGAACACGCGCACCGAATCCGCTGCGAACGCTGGGAGGTCGTCCTGCCGGAGCTGGTGTTCGCCCCGGCGCACCACCGGGCATAGGCTGGCCCATTTCACCGACGAGAATCGCCTTTCGCATTGCGGAAGGCGCCGGCCAAGCGGCTGTTTCGGTTCGCAAAAAAATATATCTTATGTCTTATATAAGACTGTTGCCGGCGTGGCAAAAGATCTCTATACTTCTCCCCATTGGCCGCCCCGGCTTTGCCATGCAACGCTTCCCCAGCCAAGCTGCGGGCGTCGCCATAGCCCCCTCTGCACTTGCCAATTTTTCGTGAGGACAATCATGAGCACTAGAGAGCAACAGATCGCTGAACTTGAGAAGGACTGGGCCGAGAACCCCCGCTGGAAGGGAATCAAGCGCGGCTATTCGGCGGCCGATGTCGTCCGCCTGCGCGGCTCGTTCCCGATCGAGTACACGGTCGCCCGGCGCGGCGCCGAGAAGCTCTGGAAGCTGGTCAATAGCGAACCCTATGTCAACTGCCTCGGCGCGCTGACCGGTGGTCAGGCGATGCAACAGGTCAAGGCGGGAGTCAAGGCGATCTACCTGTCGGGCTGGCAGGTTGCCGCCGACAACAACTCCTACGCCGCGATGTATCCCGACCAGTCGCTGTATCCGGTCGATTCGGTACCGAAGGTCGTCGAGCGGATCAACAACTCCTTCCGCCGCGCCGATGAAATCCAGTTCTCGAAGAACGTGAACCCGGGCGACAAGGGCTACATCGATTACTTCGCACCGATCGTGGCGGACGCCGAGGCCGGCTTCGGCGGCGTGTTGAACGCGTTTGAACTGATGAAGGCGATGATCCGGGCCGGGGCGGGCGGGGTACACTGGGAAGACCAGCTGGCGTCCGTCAAGAAATGCGGCCACATGGGCGGCAAGGTGCTGGTGCCGACGCAGGAAGCGGTGCAGAAGCTGATCGCCGCCCGTTTCGCCGCTGACGTCTGCGGTGTGCCGACGCTGGTGATCGCGCGCACCGACGCCGAGGCGGCCGATCTGCTGACCTCCGACTGCGACGACAACGACAAGCCGTTCGTCACCGGCGAGCGGACATCGGAAGGCTTCTACAAGACCCGCAAGGGTCTGCAGCAGGCCATTTCGCGTGCCGTCGCCTATGCCGAATATGCCGACCTCGTGTGGTGCGAGACGGGTACGCCGGATCTCGATTTCGCCCGCCAGTTCGCCGAGGCGGTGCGCGGCAAGCACCCGGGCAAGCTGCTCGCCTACAACTGCTCGCCTTCGTTCAACTGGAAGAAGAACCTCGACGACGCGACGATCGCCAGGTTCCAGCGGGAACTCGGCGCCATGGGCTACAAGTACCAGTTCATCACCCTCGCCGGCATTCACAACATGTGGTACCACATGTTCGACCTGGCACAGGACTATGTCGCACGCGGCATGACGGCCTACGTCGAGAAGGTGCAGGAACCCGAGTTCGCCGCGCGTGATCGCGGCTACACCTTCGTCTCGCACCAGCAGGAGGTCGGCACCGGTTACTTCGACGAGGTGACGACGGTCATCCAGGGTGGCACGTCGTCGGTCACCGCGTTGACGGGATCGACCGAGGAAGAGCAGTTCCACTAGGTCGCTGGCGCGGCGTGCAGCGACGGGGGGCCGTACCCGATCGCTGCATGCCACCCGATGGCCGAAGCCGCGCCGCAAGCGCGGCTTTTTCGTCTCTGGCCAGCGCGGGCCTCGGCGTTCCATGCGGCGGCGGTCGAATTGGTTGCGGCACAGCAATCGGGCCGTGTGGCGCGAATCCGACGTAACTGCCGCGAAAACGTCCTGCTGCCGCTCCTGGCCTTGATCCGGCAACGGCTGCAGCGCTAACATCCGCCGGTTTCGCTGCCGGATCGCTGAGCGGCAGCGGACGCTCCACTTTCTCTGATCGTTCGCCGGGAGATCCCTTTGGAAGACGCGACAGGCCTGCTGCCCCACCTCTCCTCACTCTTTGGCGGCGGCAGTGTCATCGAGATTTCGGCTGCTGCGGCAACCAGCTTCGCGCTCATCGCTGCGGCCGAGATCGGTGACAAGAGCCAGCTGGTCTGCATGACACTGGCCTCGCGACATCGGCCCCTGCCGGTGATGCTCGGCGCCTTGGCGGCCTTCTCGCTGCTCAACACGCTGGCTGTCGTCTTCGGCGTCGCCATCGCCAGCTGGTTGCCCGAATGGGTCGTCAGCGCCGTCGTCGCCTTGCTGTTCTTCGCCTTCGGCCTGCACGCCCTGCGCGCGACGGCTGACGACGATGACGACGAGGTCGAGGAAAGAAGCGGTCACGGCATCTTCCTCACCACCTTCCTGCTGCTGACAGTGGCGGAGTTCGGCGACAAGACACAGCTCGCCGTCGTCGCGATGAGCAGCACGCACGTTCCGGCTGGCGTCTGGCTCGGGGCGACGCTCGCCCTGGCGACGACGTCGGCGCTCGGAATCCTTGCCGGCAGGACGATCCTGCAGAAGATTCCGCTGCAGCTGCTGCACCGCATCAGCGGCGCCTTTTTCGTCGCTCTGGCGGTATTCGCCGCCTATCAGGCGTATTCGGCGCTCGTCGCCGGCTGAGGCGGCGCGCCCGGGCGGCCGCCACCGATCGGCTGCAGCGAGCAGGCAACCGGGGCGGAAACCTCGCTCGAAAGGTGGATTACTTCACGGCTGGCGTGGTTCGCACGGGCTATGCTGCAGACAGATCGGGAGGTCATGGTGTCAGGAGAATGACAGCGCAGCCTCCCGCATCCGCCGACTGGAGAATGGTTCAGGGGCCCTGTCGGGCACGTTCAGTTCGGCACTTGCGAGGAGATCCCGCCAATGGCTTGAAGCCGGTCGCGTGACCAGCAGTCTAGAGGAAATTACTCACTTTTCCGAACGACATTCGCTATAATCATGCTGCACTGCAACAGAGGCCCGCTGCGCGGCGGATGGTCCGCCCCCGGGGTCGAGCAGCACCAGAATTCCAGGAGTACCTTGATGAAAGCACCGAAAATCCTGCCGTGGATCGCGCACCGCGCCGGTATCAGCGAAGAGCTGGCGCTCAAGCTGTGGCGTCGGGCTGCTGGCGAGGCCGAAGTGATCGCCGGTTGCTGCACCAGTTCCGAATACCATCGCTTGGCGGTGGAACGTTTCATCGACTATGCCGAGGCCGAGGGCGACCGTTCGGTGGCCCGTGATGCGCTCGCTTCGAGAACCTGCGTTTCCTGGCTGTTGCGCCACCAGAACCGCATCTCGAAACTCAACCTGATCACCGCGCACAGCCTCGTCCGCCTGTGGCAGTCGCAGTGGGTGGAGTTCTTCGGCCCGCAGCGGCACGCCTTCTAGCCGCAGTCGCCGAGCAGGCGTCGCACCCTGCCCGGCCGGCAAGGCGCGAGCGCAGCGGCTTGATCCTCGCGGTCTCGGTCAGCAAGGTCCGTCGCCGCTCCGCCGGTTGGCAGCGGCGCGCGGGACTCAGTTGCGAACGAGGCTCAGCGGCGCAGCCGGCAGTGCGTTGCCGATTTCCGCGGCGAGGGCCGCTGCCTCTTCTTCGGAGGACAACGGTCCGAGGCGGAGCGCGTAGCGGTAGCCACCACCGGCTGCGGGCAGGGGCCTGATGCGGACGCCGTAGCCGGCAGCGCGCGCGCGATCGTGGATCGAGAGCGCCTCTGCTTCGCCATCGACGGCAGCCACTTCGACCGACCAGCTGCCGCGACGCGCAGTGCGTGCCATGCGCGCGGGCCTCGACGCAGTCGCCGTCTCCGCCTGGTTCGCAGCGGCCGCCGCGGGCGGCATTGCCGTCTGTGCCGCCGACCACGCCAGCTGCGCCGCGGTGACCGTCTGCAGAACGGCCGGGCTGCCATCCTTTGCCGCCAGATAGCAACTGCCTGCTTCGCTGACCTGGCGCGCGTCGCGATCCGGCTGGAGCAGCGTGATGCGGCCCTCGAGCAGGCAGATGCGGTCGCCGGCGCCGTCGGCGGTACCCCAGAGGTCGGTGCCACGGACGCTGGCGGTGAGCGTGCCGACGCGCAGATTGACCGCCCGTTGCCGCAGGCTGTGCGCCAGATGGCCGGTGGTGAAGCGGACTGCGCCCTGCGGCACGTCGATCGCGGCGGTGAAGACCTCCGGCTCGCGTACGCCGAGCGCATTCAGTTCGCAGTGCGTGTCAGCGGCCAGGCGCAGCACGCTGCCGTCGCGCAGGCGGACCTCGACGCGCGCATTGGTGCCGGTGAGCAGCCGGTCGCGGTTCTGCAGCGCGATACCTGCCGTCAGCTCCTGCCGTGAGCCCTGACGCTCGAGCCAGGCCGGCATGAGGACGCCGGCGACGACGGCGTCGGCGCTCTGTCCCGACCCTGACGGCGCGGCGATCGACGTCAGGGCACCGGCAAGCAGGCCGCAAGCGACGAGAGCGTGTAGGCGACTCCGGTTCATGAGCTGCTCCTCGCGACGATGAAGCGGCGATTCTAGCACTGCCCGCAGCGACTCCGCTGCGACGCGGCGGTGGCTTGCGTTTGCCGCCGCAGTGGCTAGACTGGCGCCATGCAGACGGACTGGAGCGACGAACGACTGATGCTGGCCTACCGCGCAGGCGATGCCAATGCCTTCACCATTCTCTATCGCCGCCATCGCGGCCCGCTCTACCGCTATCTCGCGCGGCAGTGCGGCAGTGCCGCCGAGGCCGACGAGCTGCATCAGGACGTCTGGTTGAAGGTGGTCCATGCGCGCCGCCAGTACGAACCGTTGGCGCGCTTCCTGACCTGGCTTTTCCGCATTGCCCGTCACCGCCTGATCGACCACTATCGCCAGCATGCCCGGCATCTGCTGGCGCATTACGAGGCCGCCGCCGACGAGGATGCCGAGGGATCTGAGGATTGGATCGAACGGTTGCCGGCAGCGAGTGAGGAAATGCCGCATGTCCTGCACGAGCGGCACGATACGGCGCGCCGGATCAGCCTGGCGCTGGCCGAGCTGCCACCGCTGCAGCGTGAGGTCTTTCTGCTCGCCGAGGAGGGGCAGCTGACGCTGGAAGAGATTGCTGCCGCTACCGGTTGCGGGCGCGAAACGACCAAGAGTCGCATGCGCTATGCTCTTGTCAGACTCCGGAAGAGCCTGCAGGATCTGTTATGAGCGAACGGCCAAAGGATTTCCCGGGCGACGCGCAACTCTCGGCACTCTACCGGGAGCATGCCCGCGATGAGCCCTCGGTAGAGATCGACGAGCGCATTCTCGCCGCTGCGCGGGCGGCGGTGACTGTGCCGGTGAGCGCCGCGCGGCGCAGTTGGTGGCAGCGCTGGCGAACGACGCTGGCGCTGACGACGACCCTGACATTGACCCTGACGCTGGCGCTGCTGCAGCAGCGGCTTCCCGGCGACTCGCGCCGGGAAGCCGAGGTCGCGCCGCCGCGGCCGGTGGCGCCGGGGAGCGCGCTGCCATCCGCCGCGCGCGACGTTGCTGCACCGGCGGCGTCGGCGCCGGCCGGCGTCACGGGCGACGCCGTGGCGGGTGCCGGCGCAGCAGCGGTGGGCGTGGCCCCGCGGCCGCAGGCCAGGGAGGAGAGTTCGGTTGGGCAGCGCTTGGCGCAGCCGGCTGGCGGGAGTGGGCCGCGCCCGGCGGACGGTGACACGCCGCATCGCGAGGGCAGATTGGCCGGCGGCCGGCAGGAGGTGGTTCCCGAATCGTCGGCCGCAGCGGGGAAGGAAGGCAATGCGCTGCCAGCCGCCGCTGCGGCGGCGCCGGCGGCGGCGAGCGCGGAGCAGCAGACTGCCGCCGTCGGGCAGCCGCCGGCCGCGCGTCAGCAGGCGAGGGCGGTGGCCAAGTCGCGGGCCGATGATGGGCGCAGTGCCGACGACTGGCTGGAAGAGATTCGCGCGCTGCGCCGCGAGGGCCGCAATGCGGACGCAGCGAAGCAGCTCGCCGACTTTCGTCGTGTCCATCCGGACTACCCGCTGCCGGAGGAATTTCGCCAGTGACTTGACCCCGTTCAGTGGTCGGCAACGTTTACACGGTCACCAAGCCCATCCAGGAGACCATCATGAACAGATTCGCCACCCTGCTTGCCGCCCTGCCACTGGCAGGCTGCCTGAGTATCGCCGACGCCGGCGCTTTGGTCGACGTCAGCGTCGTCGATCGCCAGACCGGCGAGCGACTCGAGGTCCATCGCCACCAGGGCCGCTTTTACGTTGCCGGCACGCCGGGCAGCGGCTATGTCGTACGACTGCACAACCGGACTGCCGGGCGGCTGCTGACGGTGCTCTCGGTCGACGGCATCAACGCCATCAGCGGCGAAACTGCCGCGACATCGCAGTCAGGCTACGTTCTGCCAGCGGGCCAGTCGGCCGAGGTTGCGGGCTGGCGCAAGAGCATGGACGAGGTCGCTGCCTTCTACTTCACCAGCCTCGCCGACAGTTACGCCGCTCGTACCGATCGGCCACGCAACGTCGGCGTGATTGCCGTCGCCGTGTTCCGCGAGAGCGTCGCGCCGGCGCCGGCGGTGGCGCGGTCGTCGCGCGACAGCGAGGCTGATGCCGCCGGCGCGAGTCCGTCGGCGGCTGCGGCAGCGAAGGCAGCGCCGGCTGCCGAAGCGTCCGCCAACGAGGCGGCGCGTGCCAGGCAGCAGGCGGCCAGCCGTCTCGGCACGGGGCACGGCGAGCGCCTCAGCGCGCCGACGCAGTACACCGATTTCCGTCGCGCCAGCGACCATCCGGTCGAGATCGTCAGCATCCACTACGACAGCCGTGCGCGCCTGCTCGCCCAGGGCGTCATCCCGCGGCCACGCCAGTCGCCACAGCCGAACCCGTTCCCGGGCGGCTTCGCCCCGGATCCGCGAAGCTGAGGCGTCCCGTTGCGCCCGGCGGCCAGCCAGCCTGCACATCGGTGACGCGCCGGGCAGCGGGGGACGAGGAGGGCGATGCGCGTATAATTCGCCCCTCAGCCACTTTCGGATCGCCGCCGGCCATGCAGGAAAAGTACCAGCCCGCCGAAGTTGAAGTCGCCGCCCAGGATCTCTGGCAGCGCAGCGGCGCAGCGCGCGCCATCGAGGATGCGGAACGGCCGAAGTATTACTGCCTGTCGATGTTTCCCTATCCGTCGGGCAAGCTGCACATGGGGCACGTGCGCAACTACACGATCGGCGATGTGCTGGCGCGCTTCCACCGCATGCTCGGCTACAACGTCCTGCAACCGATGGGCTGGGACGCCTTCGGCATGCCGGCGGAAAACGCGGCGATGCAGAACAACGTTCCGCCGGCCGAATGGACCTACGCCAACATCGGCTACATGAAGGCGCAGCTGCAGCGCTTGGGTTTCGCCCTCGACTGGGAGCGCGAACTGGCCACCTGCCGGCCGGAATACTATCGCTGGGAACAGTGGCTGTTCACCCGCCTGTACGAAAAGGGTCTGATCTACAAGCGTCTGGGGACCGTGAACTGGGATCCGGTCGACCAGACGGTGCTCGCCAACGAACAGGTGATCGATGGCCGTGGCTGGCGTTCGGGGGCGCTGATCGAGAAGCGCGAGATCCCCATGTACTACATGAAGATCACCGCCTACGCCGAGGAACTGCTCGCCGATCTCGACCGGCTGCCGGGCTGGCCGGAGCAGGTTCGCCTGATGCAGAAGAACTGGATCGGCAAGAGCACCGGTGTCCGTTTTGCCTTTCCCTACGAACTCGATGGCCGGCCCGGACAGCTCTGGGTGTTCACCACCCGCGTCGATACCATCATGGGTGTCACCTTCTGCGCCGTCGCCGCCGAGCACCCGCTGGCGACGCACGCGGCCGCGCGCGATCCACGGGTGGCTGCTTTCGTCGACGAGTGCAAGCGCGGCGGTGTCGCCGAGGCCGACCTGGCGACGATGGAGAAGAAGGGCGTCGCCACGGGCATCCACGTCAGCCACCCGTTGACCGGCGAGCAGGTCGAGGTGTGGGTCTGCAACTATGTCCTGATGGGTTATGGCGATGGCGCGGTGATGGCGGTGCCGGCACACGACGAAAGGGACTTCGCCTTTGCCCGCAAGTACGGTTTGCCGATCAGGCAGGTGATCGCGCTGCCCGGCGAGCGTTTCTCGACCGAAGCCTGGCAGGACTGGTATGCCGACAAGCAGGGGAGCGTCTGCGTCAATTCGGGCCCTTACGATGGTCTCGGCCATGCCGCCGCGGTCGACGCGATCGCTGCCGACCTGGCTGCCAGGGGCCTCGGCGAGAAGAAGGTCCAGTTTCGCCTGCGCGACTGGGGAATCTCGCGGCAGCGCTACTGGGGCTGCCCGATCCCGATCGTCCACTGTGCCACCTGCGGCGACGTGCCGGTGCCGGATGCCGACCTGCCGGTCGTCCTGCCCGAGGACGTGACGATCACCGGCGCCGGTTCGCCATTGGCGCGGCTGCCCAGCTTCCACGAATGCGCCTGCCCGAAGTGTGGCCAACCGGCGCGACGCGAAACCGATACGATGGACACCTTCGTCGAGTCCTCGTGGTACTTCCTGCGCTACTGTTGCCCGGACAACGAGCAGGCGATGGTCGATCAGCGGGTGGCCTACTGGTGTCGCGGTGGCATCGATCAGTACATTGGCGGCATCGAGCACGCCATCCTGCACCTCCTGTATTCGCGCTTCTGGACGAAGCTGATGCGTGACCTCGGGCTGTTCGGCGATGCGCCGCTCGCTGAACCATTCGCCAACCTGCTGACGCAGGGAATGGTCGTCGCGCCGACCTTCTACCGCGAGGATGCGCACGGCAAGAAGCAGTGGATCAATCCGGCCGAGGTGGACGCGGTGCATGACGAGCGCGGGCGGGCGATTGGCGCCAGCCTGCGTGCCGATGGCTTGCCGGTCGTCGTCGGTGGCATCGAGAAGATGTCGAAGTCGAAGAACAACGGCGTCGATCCGCAGGCGCTGATCGACCAGTTCGGCGCCGATACGGCTCGTCTGTTCATCATGTTCGCGAGTCCGCCCGATCAATCGCTCGAATGGTCGGATGCCGGCGTCGAGGGCGCCTTCCGTTTTCTCAAGCGGCTCTGGCGAATGGTCTGGGAGCATCTCGCCGCCGGCCCGCTGCCACCGTCTGCGCCGGCTGAGTTGAGCGGCGAGCTGAAGGCACTGCGCCGCCAGTTGCACCAGACGATCGGCAAGGTCGCCGACGACTACGGCCGGCGCAAGCAGTTCAATACGGCCATCGCCGCGGTGATGGAACTGCTCAACGCCTGCAGCCGGATCAGTGAGGATTCGCCTGCCGCGCGTGCCGTCCGCCAGGAGACGCTCGAGGCAGTGACGCTGCTGCTCAGCCCGATCGTCCCGCATGTCTGCGAGGCGCTCTACGCCTCGCTCAGGCCGGGCCAGTCCGCGTCCGGGCAGGCGTTTCCGCAGGCCGATGCCGGCGCTCTCGAGCAGGACGAAGTCGAGCTCGTGCTGCAGATCAACGGCAAGCTGCGTGGCAGCCTGCGCGTTGCCGCCGCTGCCGACCGGGCGACGATCGAAGCCAGCGCTCTGGCCAGCGAGGTCGCGCGCAAGCATCTCGCCGGCGCGCCGCCGCGGAAGCTGGTCGTCGTCCCCGGTCGCCTGGTCAACATCGTCGTCTGAGACCGCGAGGAAACCTGCCATGCCCGCCGCCCTGCGCTCTCTCGTCCTCTTTGCCGCCGGCACGCTGCTCGTTGCCGCCTGCGGCTTTCAGTTGCGCGGTTCCTACTCGTTTCCCTTCGAAAGCCTGTATCTTTCGATTGCCGATTACTCGGTGATCGGCGCCCAGCTCAGGCGATCGATCAAGGCGTCGAACCCGAACCTGCTGGTGGCGACCGCGAGCGAAGCGCAGGTCATCTTCGTTCCCGGCAACGAGTATCGCGACCGTGTGATCCTGACCGTCTCGGGTACCGGCCGGGTCAGTGAGCTGCGCCTGCGCTATCTGTTTCCCTACCGGTTGACCGACAACAAGGGCCGCGACGTCGTGCCGCCGGCCAGCGTCGAGCTGGTGCGTGACCTCACCTACGACGATTCGCAGGTGCTTGCGAAGCAGCAGGAAGAGTCCCTGCTCTGGCGCGACATGGAGCTGGATCTGGTGCAACAGCTGATGCGTCGCCTGGCGGCGGCCAAGCCGGTGTTCGTGGACGCCGGCACGTAGGGCTGGCGGCGTGCTGCTCAAGGGCGAACAACTGCCAGCGCACCTCGCGCGCGAGCTGCAGCCCGTCTATCTCGTCCACGGCGACGAACCTCTGCTGGTCATCGAGGCGTCGGACGCGATCCGTGCCGCCGCCCGTCGTCAGGGCTTCGACGAGCGCCAGGTGCTCATCGCCATCGCCGGCTTCAACTGGAACGAGCTGCATCACGCGGCTGGCAGCATGTCGCTGTTCGGCGGCCGGACGCTGCTCGACCTGCGCATCCCGGGCGGCAAGCCGGGGCGCGAGGGCAGCCTGGCGCTGCAGGAGTATTGCGCGCGTCCGTCACCCGATTCGCTGTTGCTCGTGAGCATGATCGGCGTCGAATGGCGGGAGGAGAAGTCCGCCTGGATGTCTGCCGTCGCCGCTGCCGGCGTCGTCGTCAAGCTGCTCGCGCCTGGTCTTGCCGAGCTGCCCGGCTGGCTTGCCGGCCGCCTTGCACGGCAGCAGCAGAGCGCTGATGCCGCAGGTTTGCGTTTCATTGCCGAGCGGGTCGAGGGCAACCTGCTGGCGGCCCATCAGGAGATCCTCAAGCTCGGCGTGCTCTACCCGGAAGGCCGGCTGAGACTGGAGCAGATTCGCGATGCCGTGCTCGATGTCGCCCGCTACGACCTCGACGCCTTGCGCGAAGCTCTCTTGAGTGGCGATGTGGCACGCCTGACGCGCACCCTCGATGGCTTGCAGCAGGAAGGCGAGGCGCCGCCGCTGATCCTCTGGGCATTCACCGAGGAGGTGCGGGCACTGGCGCAGGTGTGCGCCGGTCTCGAACGGGGTCAGCCGCTCGACGGGCTGCTGCGCGCAGCGCGTGTCTGGGGGCCGCGACAGGCACCGTTCCGGCGGGCGCTGCAGCGGCTGCGGGCGGCGCAGGCAAGCGCTGCCCTGGAGCACGCCGCGCGCATCGACCGGATGATCAAGGGGGCCGCGCGGGGAGACGTTTGGGACGAATTCCGGCAACTGGCACTGCGGCTCGTCGCAGCGTGAGCGACAAGCAGCTGCGTCGTTCGCCGCCTGCCGGCGAGGCGGCGCTTCTCAACCGCCGGCCGGTGGGTCGCCGGGAGACGGACCGGCGCCCGCAGCATCCGGGGCCAGGTGTTCCCAGACGCAATCGTCAGGGCTGTGATGCCGGACATCACTGAGGCCGTGGCTGCCCTCGCCCCGTACCAGGCACTCGCCGGCGCAATCATCGGCAATGACCACCAGCCGCAGTTCGGTATCGACCCGTCGCTCGCCGTCCCAGTAGCTGCAGGTGGCACAGACTTTGGCTTCGGCGGGCAGGATCAGCTTTTTCTTCATGGTCGGTCCGGGCAAGAGGGGCGGCAGGTGACGGCGACGATGGTGCTGAGAGTGCGCCTGGCACCAGAGGTTCCGTTGACGTTTGCCGACGTGCGCTGGCTATAATCGATCCTTGCCGATGACAGAGGGCCAGATGGATATCGAGAACTATGTGCAGCAGCTGGGTCGTGAGGCGCGTGCCGCGTCGCGCATCATCGCACGTGCCGACAGCAATGCCAAGAACCACGCACTGCGCGCGATCGCCGCAGCGATCCGCCGCGAGAGCGAGGCGCTCGTCGCCGCCAACCGGCAGGACGTGGACGCCGCCCGATCCGCCGGCCTGGAAGCGGCACTGCTCGACCGGCTGACGCTCTCAGCGCAGGCTGTGGCGGCGATGGCGGAGGGGGTCGAGCAGGTCGCCGCATTGCCCGATCCGGTCGGCGAGATCAGCGACTTGCGCCGGCGGCCGAGTGGCATCCAGGTCGGCCGCATGCGCGTGCCACTGGGCGTCATCGGCATCATCTACGAGGCGCGGCCGAACGTCACCGCCGATGCCGCGGCGTTGTGCCTCAAGTCGGGCAACGCCTCGATCCTGCGTGGCGGCTCGGAAGCGATCCACTGCAACCAGGCGATCGCCGCGCTGGTCCACGAGGGACTCGCCAGCGCCGGCCTTCCGGGCAGCGTGGTGCAGGTCGTCTCGACCACCGACCGCGCCGTCGTCGGTCACCTGATCCGCATGCGCGAGCATGTGGACGTGATCGTGCCGCGCGGTGGCAAGGGACTGGTCGCGCGTCTGCTGGCCGAAGCCAGGGTGCCGATGATCCAGCATCTGGACGGCAACTGCCATGTCTATGTCGATGACGGGGCCGACCTCGGGCAGGCGCTGCGCATCGTCGAGAATGCCAAGACGCAGCGCTACGGTACCTGCAACACCGCCGAGTCGCTGCTCATCGCACGCTCGCTGGCTGGCCGGCTGCTGCCGCCGCTCGCCGCCATGCTGACGCGCAAGGGGGTCGAGATCCGTGGCTGCCCGGAGACCAGGGCGCTGGTCAGCGAGGCGTCGGCGGCAAGCGAGGAGGATTACGCCAGCGAGTTCCTGGCGCCGATCATCTCGGTACGGGTGGTCGACGGCATCGGGCAGGCGATCGAGCACATCAATCATTACGGCTCGCATCACACCGACGCCATCGTCACCGAGAACTACAGTGCGGCGATGCGCTTCCTGCGCGAGGTCGATTCGGCCTCGGTGATGGTCAACGCATCGACGCGTTTTGCCGACGGCTTCGAGTACGGCCTCGGCGCCGAGATCGGCATTTCGACCGACAAGATTCACGCCCGCGGTCCGGTCGGTCTCGAGGGATTGACCAGTCAGAAGTGGATCGTCCTGGGTCAGGGCGAGGTGCGTGGCTGAAGCCGATGCGAAGTCTTTCCCGTCGCCGGCAGAGCCTGCCGGCGACGACGCAGTGGCGGCAGGCGGGTGCCGCCACTGCTTCTTCCCCTGACCGCCGAATCAGCCTGTTCAGCCTCTTGCAGGCCAAGGAGACGACATGAAACACCTGCTTCTGGCGGCCGCTGCCGCCCTTGCGTTCAACCTGGCCAGCGCCGTCGAAGTCGCTGGCGTCAAGTTCGAGGACAAGTCGCACGTCGGCGCTGCCGATCTCGTGGTCAATGGCGCCGGCCTGCGCAAGAAGGCGGTGTTCAAGGTGTATGCGATGGCGCTCTACCTGCCCGAGAAGCGCGGTGACGCCGAGGCGGTGCTTGCCGCCAAGGGCGGCAAGCGGGTGGCGATCACACTGCTGCGCGATCTCTCGGCACAGCAGTTCGTCGAAGCGCTGCAGGAAGGCATGGCGAGCAATCATTCGGAAGCCGAGATGGCCGCTCTCAAGGACCGCCTGAAGCAGTTCTCGGACAGCATGCTGGCGGCCGGTGAACCGAAGACCGGCACCGTCGTCCTGATCGACTGGTTGCCGGAGAGCGGCACACGGCTGACGGTCAATGGACAGGTCAAGGGCAAGGACATTGCCGGCGAGGATTTCTACCGCGCGCTGCTGAAGATCTGGCTGGGCAGCAAGCCGGTGCAGGACGATCTCAAGCAGGCGCTGCTCGGCAAGGCATCCTGAGCGCGATGAGCACCGCCGGCCCGTCCCCGTGGCAGGCGGTGATCGCGGCGCCGGGTTTCCGGCTCGGCGTGCGCTGCGACGAAGGGACGCTGCACGGCATCGTCTTCCTGCCGCCGGGCCCTGCACAGGCGCCGGCCAACGCGCTCGCCGCGGAGGCGGCGCGGCAGCTCGCGGCTTACCTGACGGACCCGGAGCATGCTTTCGCGCTACCCTTGCTGCCGGTCGGAACGCCCTTCCAGCGCCGCGTCTGGCGCGAGATCGCCGCCATTCCGGTGCACCAGACGCGCAGCTATGGCGACATCGCCCGCGAACTCTGCAGTGCGGCGCGCGCCGTCGGCCAGGCCTGCGGTCGCAATCCCTACCCGGTGGTCGTTCCCTGTCACCGCGTCCTCGCGGCCGCCGGTGGCCTCGGCGGCTTTGCCCGGCAGCGCGACGGCCATCTGCTCGACGTCAAGCGCTGGCTGCTGGCGCATGAAGCCCGCTGAGCCCGCTGCGGCCGACCTCGCCGCGATCGATTCGTTCTGCGATACGCTCTGGCTCGAGGACGGGCTGGCGCGGGCTTCGCTCGCCAGCTATCGCAGCGACCTCCTGCAGCTCGCCGGCTGGCTTGCCGGGGAGCGGCGCGGCAGCCTCTGCGACCTGGACGAAGCGACCCTGCTGGCCTTCGTCGCGACACGTTTGCAAAGCCTGCGTGCTTCATCGCAGGCGCGTTACCTGTCGACCCTGCGCCGCTTCTACCGCCATCGGCTGGCGCGTGGACTGCGCCCAGACGATCCGACGTCGCGCATCGCCATGCCGGCGAAGCCTTCACGCTTGCCGAAGGTGCTGTCCGAGGCGCAGGTCGAAGCCCTGCTCGCCGCGCCGGGGAGCGAGACGACGCTCGGCCAGCGCGATCGCGCGATGCTCGAAACGCTCTACGCCACCGGCCTGCGCGTCAGCGAACTCGTCGGCCTGCGGCTGCACGAGCTCAGCCTCGACATGGGCGTTTTGCGCGTGTTCGGCAAGGGCAGCAAGGAGCGCCTGGTGCCGCTGGGCGAGGAGGCGGCCGACTGGCTGCGGCGCTACCTTGCCGAGGGGCGGCGGGTGCTGCTCGACGGCAGACAAAGCGACGACCTCTTCGTCACCGCCCGCGCGGCGGCGATGACGCGGCAGGCGTTCTGGCAGTTGATCAAGCGCTACGCGGTCGTCGCCGGGATCGACCCCGCCCGGCTGTCGCCGCATGTCCTGCGCCACGCCTTCGCCACGCATCTCATCAACCACGGCGCCGACCTGCGCGTCGTCCAGTTGCTGCTCGGTCACGCCGACATCTCGACGACGCAGATCTATACCCATGTCGCGCGCGAACGACTGAAGCAGCTGCACGCGCAGCACCACCCACGCGGCTGATCAGAAGGCGCCAGCGCCGCCGCGCCGGTTGAGGTAGTGCAGGATGGCGCCGCTGCCTGAGCGCCCGCCACCATTGCCGGCGGCGAGTTCGAGCAGCGTGATGCTGCCGAAGTCGAGCGGCAGCCGGCTCCACTCGTCGAGCGGCAGGCGCAGCCAGTGGCCGAGCAGCACGCGGATGACGCCGGCGTGGGTGACGAGGGCACAATCGTTCGCCGGCAGGTCGCCGACGCAGTCGATCGCGCGCGCCCGCAGCATGGCGACCGACTCGCCTCCGGGCGGCACGAAGTGCAGCACATCGGCAGCCCAGGCGTCGAGCAGCCGACGCTCGATGCACTCCCAGCGGAGTCCCTCCCAGTCGCCGAAGTCGATCTCCTGCAAACGCGCATCGCAGGACGGTCGTGGGTGCAGGGCGCTTGCCAGGCGGTGCGCCCTCTGCAGCGGACTGCTGATCACCGGCGTGGCGTCGGGCAGCAGCGGGCGCAGGCGTGCGGCGACCGGCTGCGGGTCCTCGGCGTCGACATCGAGCCGGCCGTAGCAGATGCCGTCGTCGAGCAGAGGGCGCGGATGGCGGATCAGGAAAAGTCGCACAGCAGTCCGCAGTAGAAAGCCACCTCCGCCAGTTGCTGTGTCGCACCGAGGCAGTCGCCGGTGTAGCCACCGATCCGTCGCCGGTAGAGGCGGGCCAGCCAGAGGGTGGCCAGTGCCGCCAGCAGGCAGCCGAAGGCCGCCGGCAGAGCAGGCAGAAGCAGCAGCGGCAGCAGCGCCGTGCCACCGGCAAAGGCGAGTTCGCCGCTGCCGATCCGCGTTGCCAGCGGCTTGGCCTTGCCTTCGTCGCGCACGTAGTCGAGGCCGTGCAGTAGCGTCGTCGCGGCGAAGCGCGACAGGCTGTGGCCGGCGATCAGCGTTGCCGGGATCAGCAGCGGATCGATCTCGATCAGCGCGCAGAAGCGCGCGAGCAGCAGCATGACGAGGGCGATGGCGCCGAAGCTGCCGATCCGCGAATCCTTCATGATGTTCAGGATCTGCGCCTTCTCCCAGCCGCCGCCGAAGCCGTCGACCATGTCGCTCCAGCCGTCCTCGTGAAAGGCCCCGGTAAGGTACAGCGCGCTCGCCATGGCGGCGAGAACCGCGAGAGTCGTCGGCCAGATGGACGCGGCCAGCAGGTACACCAGCGCCGCCAGCGCGCCGACGAGGACGCCGACTGCCGGGAAGTAGCGCGCCGAGTGGTCGAGGGCGATGCTGTCGTGACCCACCCACGCCGGCACCGGCAGCCGCGTGAAGAAGCGCAGCGCAGCGAAGAAGTATTCGAGCTCGCGCCTAAGCATGTCGGTCTCGCCGTCCGTCTGTGCCGGCGTGCCGGCGCGGATGAAATGATGTGGTCGGCTGCTCTGTCGCTGTTCGTGCGCACATGGTTTCGAGGATCCCGAAGGCGATGCGCGATGGTATCCTGATCGGGCGGCGGACGGACAGCCGTACTCGCGGCGTCGCCGGATCGGCGGCCCGAGTCGACCGGGCGGACTGATGAGAGGGCGAGAAGAGATGGACGTGCAGTCGTGCGATGCCGCTGCCGATCTGCTGCAACGGGTCGGTGGACGCAAGTTTCGCACCGTTCTGGCCGATCCGCCATGGCAGTTCGAGAACCGTACCGGCAAGATGGCGCCCGAGCACAAGCGCCTGAACCGCTACGCGACGCTGAGCCTGGACGGGATTCTGCAGCTGCCGGTGGCGAGCATCGTCGAGGATACCGCGCACCTCTACCTGTGGGTGCCGAATGCGCTCTTGCCGCAGGGCTTGCGCGTGCTTGTCGCCTGGGGATTCGACTACAAGAGCAACATCGTCTGGCACAAGGTGCGCAAGGATGGTGGCCCGGACGGGCGCGGTGTCGGTTTCTACTTCCGCAACACGACCGAGCTGATCCTCTTTGGCGTGCGCGGCAGGAATGCCCGCACGCTGGCGCCTGGCCGCCGCCAGGTGAACATCATCAAGAGCCGCAAGCGGGAGCACTCGCGCAAGCCGGACGAGGCCTACGAGCTGATCGAGTCGTGCTCGCCCGGCCCCTTCCTCGAGCTCTTCGCGCGCGGATCACGCGCCGGCTGGCAGACCTGGGGCAGCCAGGCGGACGCCTACGTTCCGGATTGGCCGACCTACGCGCACCACTCGCAGGCAGCCGTGAAGGATTGACGGCCGCTTCCCGCGTTGCCACGGTGCTGGCGCGGGTGTCGCGGGGGCTTGAGTTTTCGGCATCGCTTGCGCATAGTGGCGGCTTTGCCCGCGGCTCCCGGCGATCTCCTTGGGCGCCGTTGCCGGATGCCGCTCCTGCCGCCGTTCGCCGCCCGGCAAGCAGTTCCGGCGACACCTGCCAACCCGGCCGGCGGAGCAACAATGCCACGAGAAAACATGAACCAGACGAACGACAGGGCGAACCGCAAGGGGCGCAAGACCAGCCAGCGCAGCACGACGCCGCCGCGCCTGTCGCGGCAACGCCAACCGGCCGATCTGCCGGTCGACGATTGGCAGCGCGAACTGCGCCGGCAGTACGGACGCGAGCAACGCTTCGGCTTCGAGAATCTCGGTGACGACCCGGTGTTTTCCGAGTTCGCGGTGTACAACCCCGACAGCCGGCGGCGCTACCGCGTCGTCATCCGCGGCGACCAGCCCGGCGACAACCGCTGCTCGTGTCCGGACTTCTCGACCAACGACCTCGGAACCTGCAAGCACATCGAATTCACGCTGGCGCAGATCGGCAATCGCCCGGACGGCAGGCAGGCACTCGCCGCGGGTTTCCAGGGTGCATTCAGCGAGCTCTTCCTCGATTACGCCGGGCAGCGTCGCGTGCGCCTGCGCCCCGGCGACGAGTTGCCGGCGGACTTGCTGCCGGCGGCCTGCGAGCTGTTCGACCGCGATGCGGGGTGGCAATTGCCGAGCGAGCGTTTCGTCGATCTGCCGGCTTTCATCGACCGCGTCCGTGCCGCCGGTCACGAACTGCGCTGCGACGACGATGCGCTGGCCTTCATCGCCGAACTGCGCGATCGCGACATCCGCCAGCAGGCCCTTGCCGCCGCCTATCCGCTGGGCAGCGACAGCCCCGAGCTCGGCGCCCTGCTCAAGGTTGGCCTCTACCCCTATCAGCGCCAGGGAGCGCTCTTTGCGGCGCGTGCCGGGCGGGTGCTGATCGGCGACGAGATGGGCCTCGGCAAGACGGTGCAGGCGATCGCAGCGATGGAGATCTTCGCCCGCCATTTCGGCGCCGAGCGCGTCCTGGTCGTCTGCCCGACCTCGCTCAAGCACCAGTGGCAGCGCGAGATCGCCCGCTTCAGCGAACGCCAGGCGACGGTGATCGGCGGCCTGCGCGCGGTCCGCCAAGCGCGTTATGCGCAGCCCGATTTCTGCAAGATCACCAACTACGAAACGCTGAGCCGCGACCTCGACCTGATCCAGGCCTGGGCGCCGGACGTGGTGGTCGTCGACGAAGCACAGCGGATCAAGAACTGGAACACGATCGCTGCCCGCGCGCTGAAGCAGATCGACAGCCCCTACGCCGTCGTCCTCACCGGCACGCCGCTCGAGAACCGGCTCGAGGAACTGATCTCGATCGTCCAGTTCGTCGACCAGCACCGACTCGGCCCGACCTGGCGGCTGCTGCACGAGCATCAGCAGCGCGACGAGCACGGTCGCGTCGTCGGCTATCGCGAGCTGCATCGCATCGGCGAGACGCTGGCGCCGATCATGCTGCGCCGGCGCAAGGCGGAAGTGCTCGAGCAACTGCCCGAGCGCGTCGACAACACGCTGCTGATGCCGATGAGCGCCCTGCAGGCGCAGCATCACGAGGAGAACCGCGAGGCCGTCGCGCGCATCGTGCAGCGCTGGCGGCGCACCGGCTTCCTCTCGGAAAAGGAGCAACTCCGCCTGCACTGCTCGCTGCAGAACATGCGCATGGCGTGCAACAGCAGCTTCCTGATCGACAAGGAAACCGACGACGGCTACAAGGCGGACGAACTGGTCGCGCTGCTCGAGGTCCTCTTCGAAGATCCACAGGCCAAGGTCGTCGTTTTCAGCCAGTGGCTGCGCACCCACGAACTGATCATCCGCCGCTTGCGGCCACGTGGCTGGGAGCATGTGCTGTTCCACGGCGGCGTCGCCGCCGACAAGCGTGGCGCCCTCGTCGATCGCTTCCACAGCGATGCCGCCTGCCGCGTCTTCCTCAGCACCGACGCCGGTGGCGTCGGCCTCAACCTGCAGCATGCGGCGGCGGTCGTCGTCAATATGGACCTGCCCTGGAATCCGGCGGTTCTCGAGCAGCGGATCGGCCGCGTGCATCGCCTCGGACAGACGCGCGGCGTGCAGGTGGTCAACTTCGTCGCCCGCGGAACGATCGAGGAAGGCATGCTGTCGGTGCTCGCGTTCAAGCAGTCGCTGTTTTCCGGCGTCCTCGACGGCGGCGACGACGAGGTCGTGCTGCAGGGAACGCGGCTGTCCAAGTTCATGGAGACGGTCGACCGGGTGACCGGCCAGATGGCTGGCGAAACGACCGCCAACGAAGACGAGCGGCACGATACCCCGCCACTCGAGGCAACCAGCGAAGCCGGCGCTGCCGCTGCCGCCGACGGCGATGGCGAAGAGGAGTACCAGGGGGCTGGGTCGCCGGTGCAGGCCGAGGTGGTGCCGCAGGCTGGCGAGCCGCCGACAGCAGCGCTTGCTGACGCTGCCGCGCTGGCCGCCACGCCGCAAGTGGGCGAAGTGGATGCGACGTCGGCCGCGGCGGCCGCAGCGGGTACCCCGGCCCCGACCACAGCGGCCCCGTCGGTCGACCCGTGGTCGCCGCTGCTGTCCGCCGGTGTGCAACTGCTGGGCGAACTCGCCGCCGCGTCGAGCGGCGAGCGCCCCTCGCCGTGGGTGCAGACCGATCCGGCGACCGGCGAGCGCTTCCTCAAGCTGCCGGTTCCCGATCCGCAGACGGTGCAGCGCCTTGCCGAGGGGCTGCTCGGCCTGCTCGGCGGACGCAGGTAGAAAAACGCGAGCAGCCGAAGGACAGGAAATCCAGCTCCAGCCAACGAGAGTTCACGAGCCTTCATCAAGCGCCCCGTCGCGGGCGTATGCGAGTGCAATCGTCTCTTCGGTGTCGGCGACCCGTTTCTCTTGACATGCATACGTCAATATGGATAGCCTTGCTCATGCGCTACACTTGGGACGAAACCAAGCGGCTGGCCAACCTGAAGAAGCACGGACTGGACTTCGCCGATGCGGAAAAGGTCTTTGCCGGGCCGCTGTTGCTGATCGATGATCATCGAGTGGACTACGGCGAGCAGCGCATGATCGGCATCGGCCTTCTGGATTGCCTGGTGGTGTTGATCGTGCATGTGGAGTCCGACGAGGCAATCCGCATCATCTCCATGCGCAAGGCGGACACCCGAGTTCGACAGAAATACGGCTAAGTGATTGTTTGTGCGCAATTCACCGGTTC
>ERZ761592.145-NODE-145-length-38377-cov-8.517562_pt1 | contig 38377 bp, 62 predicted proteins | sample MGYA00433095_ERZ761592 | MGnify/ENA primary metagenome ERZ761592 (study PRJEB28899, sample SAMN03785554) | bioreactor sludge metagenome | biome: EBPR Sludge; feature: EBPR Bioreactor; material: 0.22µm filtered reactor supernatant | place: Saint Lucia: Queensland... | reverse complement strand
GGCCGGTTGGCGACAGGCAGACCGCTCCCTTAAACGCTCTCAGGAGAAGGGCTAACCATGGATTTTGAGAAAGAAGCGAGAGAGAAAATAGATTTGCTGCTTGCTGGCGCTCAATCAATCGACAGCGATGGAACGCCGTCGCAGGTTGGGCCGTCCGCTGATGAATTGCGATCTGTGGCGGTGTTTCTTAGCAAAGCGTTTTCATCGGGTGAAGCCGTGATGCTTAGACGCGCGAAAGACTCCATTGAAAACCTTGTCATGCCTCACGAAGCAAAGTTTAGAAAGAGCAACAACGACCGCTTCGCAATTCTACTATACCACAAAGTACTTGATGCCTTACGTTCTCTCCCCCTCACCCCAATAGAGGAAGAAAAATACACACCTGAGTTCCTACCCAAAGCCTCCACGAAGGAAGTGGGGATTAAGTAATGGGGCGGGGAATGACCAAAGCAGAAGCCGCTGAGCATTGCGGTCTTTCGCCCTCAGGGTTCGATACTTGGAGGCGCTTAGGCCGTATTCCCGGCCCTATCCCCGGCACACACCGTTGGGATCGCAAGGCTTTGGACGAGGCACTAGACAGACTGAGCGGAATTGCCCCTAGTATTCAGGACCGCCCCTATGAACGCTGGAAAGAAGCCGACAATGCGCGTCAGGCTAAAGGGCCTAAACTGGTCCAAGAGAAGGTTAGCTGACGGCTCCGTTCGGATTCATTACTACGCTTGGCGAGGCGGGCCGAAGTTAAGAGGCTTCACTAGCGGGGATGCGGGTATGATCCATGACAAACCTTCACACCGCTTACATGCGCAGCGGGTTGCTCGGTCTGGAGTGCAAAGACTGTAAGCATCGTGCAGTGCTGGAAGCAAATAAATGGCGGGATCGGGAAGGCAACGCCTATCTCCGCCGTGAAAATATGACGCCGCTCGATAGCATCAAGTTTCAATGCTCAGCCTGCAAAGGCAGAAACGTCCGCTGGTCCGTCCCGAAGAATTGGGAGGATGCCAAGCTGTTCATGGCAGGCCACAGGATTATATCGGCGGTACTGAATCTCGATCCGTGAAACGAAAAATAGCTCGCCACCGGTTAGGGTGACGAGCCAAGTTTCTAGGGAGGAACACAAGAGCGCGTGAAATGTCGTGAACCGCGCGCCTGTTAATCGCCCTCACCATTGAGGGCCTCGGACGACGACACTAGGTCGTCGAAACTCAGAGCGTGCCTTCGATGCGGTCGAGCATCGCGAAAATGTCGCCAAAAGAACTGCCGAGGGAGCGCGTAAGATGATGGGCGCTGGGCGCTTCTTTCACCCCGGTTTCGCTAACCGGCTCAGGGCGCGGGCCGTCGATGCGTTCAGCGATGATCCGCAAGCGACTGAGGATCGTGCGGGCGCTGTTGTTCAGTTCCTGCAAGGAGTTTACAACACCCATCTGCGGAGCCGATAGCGCATTGCTCGATTTCGCAGCCTGAAGCTGGCCATAATTTTCCATGTAAGCCTCTGTTGTGAAAATACCCGGTAAGCGACCGGGAGGCGCACCACGCAACGGGCGTTGCGGATTCAGTTAGTTACTTTCTCGACTATCTTCTCAAGCATCCGGTCAAGGCGTGCGTTCATTCCGCGAACATCGCCGCGCAAATCTTCCACCGCTCTTGTCGTTCTGTTTTCCGCTTGAATAATATCGTCTGAGACGAGATACTTTTCCGCCGCTTCGACCTTGTAGGCATTCAGGTCGTTCGAGTGTAATTCGATCTTTGCTATCGCAGCCGCCGCCAAAGTATTCGCCGCAGTAGCAATTGCATGAGCAGCTTCAGCCCTTGCATCGGCCTTAGCAATATCCCGCGTGAACTTGAGCCAGAAACTGATTAGCCCTAGCAGCGTGGCCACTACGGTAGCCATCAATTGTATTTGATCGATTGTCATCAGGGCTGCTCGGGCTGGTTCGGACAGGTCTCGTTATTTCCTACGATGCCCTCCAAGACTTTCCGGTCGTGCTTGAGTAGATAATTCCGCGTCATTGGCTTCATGTGGATCGTGCGGATGCCAGAGCAATTGAACGCCTGCATGTTAGCGCACCCAGCGGTCGCTACGGCTACGAAGCTTATCGTCAGGAAGCTTGTTAAGCGTTTCATCCAGTGCCCTCCTTTCGTTTTCCTTGCGCTCGGAGTTTTGTTTCAAGACCTCCCTCTCTTTCGCCCGACCGGCGGAAAAGATTTTCACGGCGATCAGCCAGACGGAAAAGATCACAGCCCCTATCGCAGCAATCCTTCGACCTATGCTCGTGGACGCGAAGAACGAAATCAGGGCTGGAGCAAAGAACCACGCCGCGACCGCGAGGCCCGCTACCCCCGTAAAGGCCCCCGCGATGGCCCAAGGGTTTAAAAGAAAGTCCGTCACTTCACCGGCTCCTTCTCAATCACAATCGGACGCGGGTAGAGCCACGTCAGGGCGAAGATGATCGTGCCAAAAAGTCCAGCAGCGAAAATGAAGCCAATCCAGATGCGGTAATCGATCATGGATAGTTTCGACATGAGACCCGCACCGACGCTGCCAAGTGCCGTAGCCCCCGCCGTCACCCAGCCCAACACCTTGCGGAACGGCGAAAGCGGTTCGACGGCTTCCCGGTTCGTCACCACCAACTCTTCATCCGTTCGCGTCGGCATGTTTGCTGCCAGTGGCGGAACGGCATCGTCTCGCTGATCGTCCTGCATGAGAGCGACAGGCGTTGCCATCAGAATATCGTTCGCTTCCTCGCGGAAACGGTTGCCGATGTTCTTTGCGCCCTTCAGGCCGGGATCATGGCAGACCGTGAAGTCCCACTTTCCGTCCTGAGCAATACCGAGCGCGTCCTGTACTTCGGCATGGGAAAGAACGCCACGAGGATCAGCGCGGCTCGGGCGCTGAATCGGAAAGCCGTAGTGGGCAGCCAGTTGAGCAATGCAGGCCACCATCGTTTCCCAATGCGCGGCCGTCATGGGCCATCGGCCTTGGTACTTTTCGGAGACGCCGTTTCCGCCAAGGCAGCAAAGCGATAGGCCGATAAAGCCGCTGTTCAGGTTGCGGGTGTGAGCTGCATAGTCGCCCCGGATAGGATTGGCGTTCTGCGCGACCGTCTTGGTGCCGCGATGCACGTTTCCGTCTACATCGATCAGGAAGTGATAGTGCGTCTTGTCGAACGCGGAAGGGTAGTGAAGCCCTGCCGTCCAGTGACATACAATGCCCCGGATCGAACCCGGCTTTACCTTGGACAGCCATTCGAGCGGGATTGGACCAGCCATGTGTATTCGCCCCCGCTTGTGCAGGGCGCTCCTGATTTGAGGTTTTGCAGGGACTTGCCGCACCAGTTGCGGCAGGATTCATCGCGGTCTAGAAAGGTTCCGGCTGCCTACCGGTTGGAAGCGGGAAGCGGCCATGCGCCAACAAAGCGCGTGTTCCGAGGTTCGCCTATGTCGGGCGGCCCCTCGCCATAAAACAGCCTTCGGGTGAAAGCCTGGGGGCGTGCGTCCTCGGACACGCGCTTCGAACCGTCCCGGCACCAGCCGGGGCACCGAGGAAGCGATGAAGCCTGACCCGAAGCAAGTCGAACGTCTCGCCGCCGCTATCGAGAACGCCGTCGAGATTTACGAAAAGAACACCGACATCGTGAACAAGAAGGCCATGTACAAGTTCGTGGCGGCAATGGTGATCGGCATTGCGTCTTCAACGAAGCCTCAGACGTAAGCCTTCATCTCGCAGACGCAGATCACCCAGTGCGTACCGCCGGCAAGATTCTGATTTGCCAGCAATCGCCAATAGCGATGCGCGCCAGAAGGCGTAACCGAGAAGGTTTGCAGGTTGGAAGGCGACGTGCCGTTCAGCGTCGGGCTGATCGTGTTCGCATCCGACCACGCCGACCCATTGTCCGAATACTGGACCTTGATCGAGTTGACGCCATAGGTCGTGTCAGCGCCACCGCTCCACGCCTGCCGAAGATCAATCTCGACGATCTCATAGGACGAGCCGCCGAAGTCCTGCCCGACCCATGCCGCGCCGGAGATACCTGAACCCGTGAGGTTCGTCGCCCATGCGTTCGCAGTATTCGTGTCGAACGCTTCGCCCTTCGGAAAGCCGGAGAAGTCGCTATCCGAGATCGCGTTGCCTGCGGTCGAGACGACCGTGAGGACGGTTGGGGCCGCTGCGCCAGCACCGAACCCGGCAAGCTGCGTGGCTATCAGCATCACGCATCCGTCGCGGCGTTGAGCGTGATGTAAACCTTCACGCCGTGCAGGCGTGCATCAATCGCCATGTTGTCGGAACCATCCGAGACATTGCGCTTGATCTGAAACTGAACAACGTCGCCAGCAGCCGGAGTGCCAGCAATCGTGATGGCGGAAGATTCCGGGCCAATATAGCGGTCGTTCGTCGTGCCGCCCGTATCAGTCGAAGTCTGCTCGGTGCCAAACGCAACATCGAGCGCGTCGTCATCCGAAGTCGCTACCGCTTGCAGCGCCCACACAACGCCGAAGTTGGTAGTCGTGGAGGCATGGGACCAGACCGGCTGAAAAGTAATCGTGCCGAGGTTCCAGCTTTTCGGCATCGCGATCTCAAATTGCGCGAACTCCTGCGTGGACGTATCGAAGTCCAGCGTCTTGACCATGTTCTTGTTGGTGGTCATTTCCGCTGTGCCAGCAGCCGCACCGTTCGTCGTGCGCGCCACCATTGCTGTCGCCGGAATCCAGATCGTGTGCTTGCCTTGACCAAGCGCCGTCAACGTGGCGAGCATCGTTGCCACGTCTGCGTCGTCCAATAGATTGCGGGCGGCTGACGTGAGCGTGGCGAGCGCGGCAGCACCTGAACCCGTAAAGTATGGGACACGGTCAGCCGCAGAAGTGAGGCCAGCGATGGCCGCGAGATCGGCATCATAGGCCTGAACAGTCGTTCCTATAGCAGCAGGAGCGAGATAGTCCGTACCTGCAACCGCCGCAGCAAGTACGCCCGATGTTGCTTTCAGGATGCCGGTTTGATTGGCGCGCTTTAATTCGCTGCCACTGGACCCATCAAAAAGCGCGATCTCTCCGTCTACGGACGAACCGGGGCCGCCCATCTCACCAGCGGGGCCTTGTTCGCCGGGAACACCTTGGATGCCCTGAATACCTTGGATGCCCTGAATACCTTGCGGTCCTTGCTCGCCCTGAGGTCCGGGGATGCCTTGCTCGCCCGGAAGGCCAGCGGCAACCTTCATGTAAAGCATACCGTCGCTCATGCGTCGTATTCCTTTCCTTCGACGATGAAGGAGCCTTCATTGAAAAGAACAGGGTCCGCGCCGGAATCGTCGAAAGCGCGCAAGCGCCCTTCCCCGATGCAGAATTGATTGGTTTGATCCTTTGTAAGATTGACGGCGATCTGACCGTTCGTTCCGTCCGTCACGAACGAAACGCCGCTACCCATCGTCAGGGTTACGGTCGTTCCATCCTTGGAAAACTCAAAGCGAATATCGTAGCCGGAAACATCCGCGATCTGATTGTCCGATTGCTTCTTCAGCGTGATCGTGAAGCCATTCGCGGAATCGCGGTAAAGGTGCATTAGACCGACACCCATTCTTCAATGAGAAGATGGGACTTCCGCAGTCCTCCGAAGGTGCCAGCACCGTTAATCGTGAATGTGCCTGCGGCAACGCCTGCTCGAACGCTATACGTCCTTGCGCTTGTCGAGCCTGACGCTTCCTCATGGAATACCTGAACGGTAGCTGGCGTACTGATCGTGGGGACGAAACCAGCGTCCGCAGCGATAGCGTCAGCGTCACTATTCTTGAAGACCGCCGCAAGAATGTATGCTGCTGCAGTATTATCGCCGGTAATGAATACCTTGATCCTTATCGTGGAAGACGCGGACAGCGGGGTAAAGGATAGGCTGAAAACCTGATCCCCTTCGCTGATCTGCGGTTTGGAACTGTCATACGCTGGCGTTGTCGTAGTTATCGTGGAATCGACAACCGTCTCATGCCGAACGCGCTGAATGAGGATTTGCCCGAACCCGGCTTCAAGTTCATCACGCCCTACTGCGTCCAGCACGGCGAGATCACCGAGCGCGTTCTGATTATCCGCTACCGTCTGCGTTAACTGCGTAACGGAATCGGCAGATGCTGCTCCTAGATTAGCCCTTGCAGCAGCGGCATTGGGAGCGCCGGTACCGCCTGACGCCACCGGCACAAGATCAACGCCGCCAAAGCCGTTAGGAAGGGCGGGGTCTTGATTGTCCCGCTCAACGATCAGTTCGCCTTCGCTATCCTCGATCCTGATCTTGTAAGGACCGGCGACGTAAAGTCGAAGGATGCGCCCGGCAGCATCGGCAATGATCGGCTGTTCTACTGGCACCGTAAGGAACGTGTCGCTGAATACGTCCATCGGCGTCGTAGTGGTGGGGGCATATACCCTGATCTTCGCGCCTGATACGGGTTCTCCGTTCAGGTCAATGATCTGAATCCATGGGGATTGAAGCTGAGCCGTCATTCGTTCTTCCAAAAGAAAAGGCCGCCCCCGAAAGGACGGCCTAAGCCATTGATTGGATTGGTAGCCTGTTAGGTTGCTACAACCGGTAGCGGGGACGTATGATTGAGCGAGATGAAGATTGCTCTTTTCACTTTATTTCTGATCTTCTGGCTTACTTTCTCAGCGCCAAAGTCATTGCTTCTGCTCGCCATCTGCGCGGGCGGGTATCGCGCCCTGCAATTGACGAAAGAGCGATTCCGCATGTTGCGGAACGCCTAGCTGCCTTCCAATGTCGTCAGCAAAAATCCGATTAGCTCTTTCCAGCAACTGCATCGTCGCGCGCGTCGGTCGTGCATAAGCATTGTAATAAGCGTTCGACCAGTTTGCGATGGAACGCGCTGACTGAGGACGCGACAAGAGTTGAGCCATAACACCAGTCGAGACAATCGAAGTGATGGTTGAAATCGGAGCCAACGGCAGAGCCGTAATTCCCGTTACACCTGCTGCGGTCTGACCAGTGCCACTAGGGTTTGCGTACTGATTGAGGTTCTTGAACCGCGCGGAAACAAGCGCAATATCGTCAAGAGCATTCGCTAGGCTACCCTGCCCTGTCGAGCGGAATAGCAGCGAACGGCCTGCTTCACTCAGATCACCATAAGCCTTCACAAATCGATCCGGCGTAAGATTACCTTGTGCATCTCGGCCCATTCTATTGATGACACCTGCTGCGACCTCGTTCCATTCGTCAGCAGGTAGAGCCTTTCTGGCCTGCGACAAAATCAGATGGTCGGCGCGGGTTTTGTTTGTCGCGGCTTGCAGAACTTTGTCGAACAGTGCCTCGTCGGTCGTAACCTTGAGCAGTCGGTTAAGATTTTCACGGCGTTCGCTCACAAGGCGATTATAGGTGTTGGCGCGGTTGAACGCAGCCGTTGCTTTGTTTCCACCAGCCGCCTGAACAGCCGCCTTCAAATCGCTGGAAAGCGCCTTGTAGATTTGCTTCAGTTCAGCCTGTGAAACATCGGCTGGCAGATTGCTACTCTTGATTAACTCGCCGACTTTCGTTCTCAAGTCTTTAATGGCATGATAGGTAAGACCGCCCTGTTGTTCTACTGCATTCCGCACAATATTGACGGCGTTGCTCCCGGCATCGCTATCGCCATACGCTTTAATGCGGTTCAGGATATTTTGAACAGTGTACTTTGTATCAACCAGCGGAACTGTAACATTCTGATTGACCAGATTGTCAACCGCGTCATAGGCTTTCTTCACTCGACCGCTGGTCGTCGGACCAACGTACCGTTCAACACCCTCGCGGATTTTTGCTCCTGCTGTGGCCGCATTTGCGTTTACGCTGCCGTATCCTGCAGCAACATCTCTCGCAGCATCGTCAAGCTGATTGATCGCGTTCTGTGAAGCCTTACGCAGCGGCTGGCCTGCAATGGGAACATTAGCAATAATACGGCCCATCTGTTGGGTTGACGCGCTATCGCTAGTCACAGCGCGCGGAAGATTGACGCCTATACGTTCCGCGGCTGCTGCAACTTCCGACCCCGGCGTGGTTGCCGGAGCGGCTTTAATGCCGGGTAGAATTGCCCCCACTGCTCCACCGACCGGAGCGCCAACCGCTGCGCCAAGGGCAGCATTTGTTGCGCGATTCTGGAAGCCATCCTCCCCGGTATTGAAACCGTAGATTGCGCCACCAAGCCCGCCCTGAAATGCGCCATGAGCCGCGCGAACACCACGCGCCGCGTTTGCGGGAGCCGCACCAGGCAGTAGCGGAGCGGTAATAAGACCGCCGCCTACTTCAAATGCAGTAGAGCGGATTGGATGATCTTTCTGGTATCGTTTTAGAGCCTCGCGCTCTCCAGCAAGTGCCGTATCATAATCGCCCCCAGCGGCACGCTCCAGAACAGCGCCAATCTCATCGCTTAGACCAAATGTAGCGCCATGAAGCGCTGCGTCTAACCAGCCCGCCTGCTGGCCGTTCTTTTCCCGACTGCGAATATACTGCTCTACCCGAGCCTGCTGACCCGCTGGAGTCTGTTGCGTTGCTTGCTGAGCGAGAACGCGATCAACCTGCGGATCAAGCGGCGTCTGTTGGTTCTGCGCCAGAGGAATTGAGCGGTTCGTATCGCCCCACATTTGATTGAAGTCGCCGTTATTCGACTGCTCAAGCTGGAAGCCGGGCGGCAGTTCTACTCCCGCAGGACGTGCCCTCACAGTCCATTGATCGCCTGCGGGCGGTTCAGGAACGTAACCTTGCAACTGCATAGGATCGCCGGGCTGCATTTTATTCTGCGCCCACTTGCGCAGATCACCAGCAGTCATGCCCCGCAGGAATGGGTTGGCCGCGACGGCCTGCGGTCCAAGAATACGCTCCACGGGCATTTGCGGATTGGCCTGCAACACATTCAACGCACCACGCGGACCAGCAAAGTGCGCCAGATAGGTATTCTCCGGCGTCGGATCAAAGCCTGCCCCTCGAAGCATATTCGCGTTGTCATTCGCGTAGGCAGCCGTCATCTCACGGGACAAGTTCGGATCATTGCGTAGCGCCAGCAATTCTTCGCGGTTGCGTCCGCGCAGATCAGGCCGATGCCTTGCAATCGTTTCCAGCCACGTCGCGTCCAGAAATTGCCCTGCTCCGGTCGCGCTCGAACGAGGATTCTTCGCGTTCGGGTTATTGCCGGATTCGACCGTGAGAATACGATCAACCGTTCCGTTCTGCGGAGCAGTTTCCAGCACGAAGCCTTCGGGAAGGTTCATTGCACCGGCAACCATTGACCGCCGCGAAGCTGCCTGCGCTCGCCTGTCTGCGGATTGACGATAATCGCGCCCTCGGAAACTTGCGGCTGCTGTTGTTGTACGTTCTGCTGCGTGCGGTTTGGATTAGGATTGTTGCGCGCGAAATCGGCAGGCGGCTGATAGTTCTGACCGGCAGCAGCCATGATCCCTTGCGTAGCTGTAATACGGTTCTGCCGCTTCTGTTCAATGACGGCAGCGCTATCGCCCGGTTGCGGGAAGTATTGCTGGCGCGCACTCGCAAACTCTGACTCGCCAATCACCGCGCCCGATTCACGGCGTAGAATTGCGTTAATGAAATCACGCTGCGCTTGGTTCACCTTCTGCCGGTCAGCGCTCAAAAACAGGTTCGCGCCGGGGATGTTCTGAATTGCAGCCTCTGTATAACCCCAAGGGCGTTCGTTGATGTTTTCAAGATCGGTGATGATCTTGTGAGACTGCGCCATGCGTGTGCCGTATAGGCCCGCCTTCGCCTGTTCGTCCGTGACCTTTCCACCCGGAGCATACGGATTGTTCGGCTGCGTCTGCATCCCAGGCACGTTAACGGCATCGACTTTGTTACGCTGCGCGTCGATGCGGACAAGCTGCTTGCCGTTCGGCCCTTCGATCTCGCGGTACTCCGGCGGTTTTACTTCCGCCGTCGCAAGCTTGACTTGCTGCTGATAACGAGGATCGGCAGGACCGCCAGTAATGGGTTCAAGCCCTGCTGCCGTGCGGCGGAAGCCTGCTGGCAAGCCTTGCTGGTCGATCTGGTTCAGTACACCGACGCCTTGAAAGTCTCCTACGCCAGCAAGGCGAGCGAGTGCCGAGCGATTATCACCTTGCGAAAAAAGCTGACCAGCCTCTTGGCGAGCATTCAGCACGTCTTGCTGTTGGCGAAGCTGTCTTCCCTGATAAAACTGCTGGGGAAGCTGCGCCAGCCGGTCAGCATTACCCGCTGCAAGCTGCCAATAAATGCCGTCAGCCATTAGCGTCCCATGCTCCCGCTGATGCTGCCGTTATTCCCGCCCATCCAGCGCGAAATCTGCGGGGAGTACATGCCAGCAAGATTGGCAAGACCCGTCAGACCGCCCATAAGCATCGAGCCGCCAGCAAGGCTCGCGTTCGCAATCGCGTTGCCCTCGCTCGTGTTCGCGTTGATGATGTTGTTCGCCATGCCCTGCCGCGCATTGGCCTGCAATCCAAGCGCTTGCAATCCAGTCTGATCCAGTCCGGCGACCTTGCTGTAGTAATCGTTATAGCCTTGAGCGCCGAGATCGGCTCCGAACTGCATCGCGCCTTTCATGGCCGCTCCGCTGTTCAATCCGCGCGTTCCCGCGAGCAGCTTTTGCAAAGCCGTACCACCCTGATCGAAGCGGACCTGATAATCGGGCGAGAACTGGAAATTGTTATAGGCTTCGTTCTGCGCACCCAAGCCGTTCAAGCCAGTCAGGTTTGAGAGCGTCGTTCGTGCCTGCTGTCCCGATGTGGTGTAGGGCGTTAGCGAGCCAGCAATATCCGAGTAAGCGGAATTGGCTTCCGTGCGGCTTGCGTTTGCTGCATTTTGCGCAGCGTTTTTCGCGTCCTTGATGCCGAAGATACTATCAAATATCCCGATGGGAGCCTCCTATTAGGCTATGCGTGCGTAGACGCCGTGAAGCGTTTCGCGCTTCGCGTTGACTGCCGCTGCCGCTTCTTCAGGTGTGGCGAATTGGCCGAGATTGTAATGTTTGCCGTTCGCGGAAATTACTGCCCGCCAAGGCCTACTGATGTATCGCGGGCCTCTGTGGTGAACTCCCTTAAAACCGCTGCTATTATTCTTCGCGCGCTTACTGTTGAAGCGGTTTTGACCATTCGTAGCTAACCGAAGATTATTCCATCGGTTGTTGAGAGAATTGCCGTCGATGTGGTCAATGAACTCCGGTGGCTCCTGCCCCGTCATCATTTTCCATATCAAACGATGGGCGACAAAAAATCGTCCGCAAACACCTACGACTCTAATGGTCTGTCTGGTCGTTTTCGTCTCGCAGCCCGCCTCAGTGCCCGCCTTCCTTGTGGTTGTGACCTTGCGAGTCAGAACCCCGGTTGCTGGGTCGTAAGCTAGATTTTTCAGAAGTTCGTCCTGCGGCGGCAATGGGAGACAATACTTCGGCATAACTTCATCCTTCCGCGAGCCGAAAACCCGCAGCCGTTCATTTCTGAATGTTGAAAATCGCCGTTAGCTGATCGGAGTTGCTTCGTACTCAGTGATTACGAGAGACGTAACTTCGGAGGCACCGAACGATCCCGTCGATCCCAAGTTCACGTTGTTGATACCGTTCGTGGAACCGGTCCTCACCGATATCGTATTCGCAGAAGTCCCCCACGAATCTATCGTGACAGACATGGCGAGCGACAAAACGACTGTTGTGGCGCTTAAAGCCCTGACCGATAACGCGTCGTTCTGGCCGGAGCGAAAAATCCCGACGCCACCACCTTGCGAGGCCTGTACGCTCGACGAGAAATCAATCCTTACCTTGCTGGCGTTGCTCTTTGGCGTGAACGATTGCGCCATCGCCTGCGCGCCCTCGGTAATCTGAGGGATCGTATTGTCTATAGGGAAAGCCGTTGCGCTTGAATGAGGCGACGTTAATAGCGATGGCACGATCTGATGAATGACAACACCAAATCCGCTTACAAGATTCTGCGGCGCTACTTCTGTCAAATATCCGAAGGAGCCTACATCGAAGCCCTGCACGGCCTTCATTAACTTCTGAACGCTATCGCACCAGTTTACGAAGGCAGCAGACGGTTGACCGTTTTCCAACCAGCCACTCGAATGAGGAAGCGGCGGAATACGATCAACAATCGTTCCCATCAGGCTGCGCGCCTCGAACCACGGAAGTCGGCCCCGGTTAGGGCGATGCTTACAGCAGCCGAACAGGAACCGCGAATCTGCAAGCCCTGCCGCCCGAACTCCCCGCAACGCATGAACTGCACCTGCTTACGGCGACGACCGCGCGGGCCTAGCGAGGCCTTACGACCGGGCTTCCACGTCTTGCCGCCATCGACCGACAATTCGAGCATCAATTCCGGCTCGTAATCCTCCGCAGGAGCGGTAGCCGCCGCGCCCGTGCCGCACTCGATATCGAACGTAAGCTGATGCGTAATCCCTCCGTTCGGGAAATCCTCTACCGGCGGCAGCGTGAACTCGATTACCTGATGCTCGCCGTCTTCGTCGTACACATCGCTGCGCATTTCCAGCAGATCGCCAGCAATGTCGCGCGATACCAAATGCTTGTCAGCGAAGAAGGCGTAGTGCTTTGCCTGCCAGCAGTTACGCCGATAGGACTTCCGGTCATGCCAGAGATTCGTGCTGGCGTCGTAGACCTTCGTAAATGTCGGTGCGCGCACCACGAAGAACTGGTGGCCCTGATCGGAATAAGCGAAGACCTTTATCGACGCAGGGTCTGCTTGCTGGATAGCCCTTTCCGTCGCGAGATTGCTTATGCGCTCGGCCCCATAGCCGTCCTTCAGTCTACGAACGACGCAGGTATGATCCACCCACACCATCTGGCCTGCATGATCGCAGATCGCGTGCTTGTTAATCAGCCCTACCGGAATAGCAGCGCCCGGAACGGCAATGAACGGAAACGCAGCGCTAGACGGGTCGTATCGCCACGGTTCCGTGGATGACACACCGAAGGCAAACAATTCGTTCCTGAAAACCTTTGCCCTTACCAACCCATCCGGACTGGATTCAGCAGTCGCAAAGTCCAGAGGATCAATCGCGCTGGCATCATTAGCCGCGCTCGAAAACATCCTTCCATCAGGATGCGCGTAGATCATAAACGAATTGAGGAAGTCCACGGATACAATGCCCGAAGGCAAATCGCCGTCGCTTATCGTCGTCAGCGTCGTGCCGGTCAGCATCTTGATCCCGGCCTCACCCACGAAAACAATCTGCGGGTCAGGAGAGCGCATGTTGCGCGCAATAATCAGATCGTCTGCACCGGAAATTGCCCCGGAGATAAGCGTGGGGTTCAGGTTCACATCGACGGCAATTAGCGTGGTATCGTGAACGGTCAGGAGGCGATTTTCGTCCTCCATTGCGATCATGCCGCGACCGATATTCGCGTTAATCGACTTCGTAAGCCTCAATCCCGGCGTGCGATAAAGAGAGAACGGGGCGCGCGCCCCTTCCGGGTTCGCCTCGGCATACAGGTTCACCAGCCGCTCACCAGTGACAAGCGAAGATCGCGCCTCCGCCGAAGCAGAGGCCAAGGGAATGGCGGTCACTTAGAAATACGTCCCTTCGGCCTTGCTGCCGGTATACTTGAACGAGGCAACACGGATCAGAGCGGCCTTGCGCGCTTCCATCGTCTGCGCCTCGCCTAGCGGCTCATCGCGAACCGAAAATCCGAAAAGCCTGCCACAGCAGGCCGCCATGTATCGGACCAGCGGGAAATAAACACGGCCCGGAATGTCATCCTCATCCCAAGAGCAATAGCCTTCCTGCCGTAGCTGCTCATGGATTTGCCCGGAACGGGTCTTGAGGCGTTTGTTCGACGCATCGTCGAGTTCTTCGCCTTCACCGAGAAAGCCGATCTCCTGCGCAACGTCGCGGACAAAATCATTCGCCGTGTTTGCCATGATCTACCCGCTCTATGCTTTCGAGTCTGGCATCCAGTAGGTCTTCAATTTGCCCCTGCGAAAGAGGCTCATCTTCCGCCGTGCTTTCCAGATGATCCAGCAGTTGCAGTCCGCCAACGGCCTGATTGTAGGCGTCGCGATACTTTTCAACCTGTGCGTCAAGCGCCTTTCGCGCTTCATCAAGTTTTTTTCTGGAAAACTTCATCGGACAACCTGTATTCACAATCGCCTACGTGGCCGATGTGCCTGGACACGTCCTGATCCACGAAAATCCTGATCCCGTGCTTCCGTAACTTGATGCAGAAGTAGTAATCCTCGCCCACCGTCCGCTTCAGTTTCGGGACGTAGACCAGTTCAAAGTGCGGAGCCGGGACTTTCTTGACCGCGTCGAGGTCCAGCAGCATCACGCCGGTCCCGGTACGACCTACTTCCTGCAAGCCGGGTCCGGTCAAATATTCCTCATCCAGACCTATTGAATTGCCGGGGTTTGCAGGCCCCTTCATTGCCGCGTTGGTCGCAACAACCTCAACTTTATGCTTCGCAAGATGGTCGAGAAGATCGGGCGGAAACGTCATGTCGTCATCGACAAACAGCAAATGCGTGAAATCACGCCTGATTGCTTCGTCAAGGACCGACTGTCTTCCGTTGCAAAGGTTGGAGCAGTTCGACAACGAGATTAAGTCAAACTGCTCCAACTTCTTGCCGTTAATGCCATTGCTCGCGATGTTCCAGGTAAGGCCTGCAAGCGACAAACCGAATTGCGGCTTCCAGTCCCTGCCGGAACAGATAGCAATGGCTAGTCTCATTATGACCTGTTCGTGGCCGCGTTCGTGCACATGATGTAGTAATCAGTGCCCGCAGCGGTCTTGAAGCGGATCGAATGAGTCATGGTCTGCGTCGTGTGAGCGGCGAAGATCGAGCCGTTCGTCACGTTCGGAAGTTCAAGCAATCGAGCGCTCGCTGCCGTCACTTCAGCGTCGGTAAAGCGAAGTAGCGCCGTGCCAAGGGCAGTTCGCGCCGCCTTGCTGCCGACACCGAAGCGCGATGCGTCGATGCCGTCATAGTACATCGCAATGGTCGGGCTGTTTCGGCTCGGAAGAACCTGAGACATTGTCTAGCCCTCCCCTTACGAGTCGCCCGCCGAAGCAAAGAAGCCGGAAACCACGCCCCACTGCTTCAGTTTGCTGTTGTGCTTCTTGAACATCTTGGAAACGCCGTAGCACATCTTCACGCCAGCGCCCTTGATGAAGTCGTAGTCGGTTTCCTTACGGAAGGTCGGCATCGGCATCTTGGCCCAAGGAAGCGCAGCCGCGTTCTGGCCGCACAGGAAGACCGGAGAGACACGCGCATTGGTCGCGCCGCCGGTCTTGAGGTTGAAGGCGTCAGCCGTACCGGACTTCCAGACGTTATCGACGAAGTAGTCGATCTGCGGAACCTTACGCACGATGACACCATCGTACACAATGTCCCCGTCCTGAAAGAGCGGGTTGCCGTCCATCTTCTCGCGCGGCTGGGCGTTCTGCCAAGTCGAAGCGAGATCGGCCTTGAGATCGCGGAACGCAAACTCGCCCGCGAACGCAACGTACCACTCATAGCCGTCCTTGGTCTTGTAGGGACGGATATTCGGGTCAGCCGTGGAGGCAATGCGCTTCATCAGCGAGAGATTCGCTTTCAGGAAGCGGTCAGTGCCGCCAGCCGCCAGCTTCACGATGGAGTCGGACCAGTCGAAGTCCGATTCCGCGTTGGACTTCAATGCACCGAACAGAACGCGGTCGAAGTTATGCTCCAGCCACGTATCCATGTTGCCCTGCGTGGCATCCACGGCGAGGATGCCGTTGACACGCTGGCCGTTCGCGTCACCAAGACCTGCCGGAGCAGATTCCGAAGGCAGGGCCGCCAGCGCGTCGATGATCTCGTCACGCTGAAGTTCCTTGCCCCAATCGGAAAGCAACGGCTTCGCTTCGCCGAATACGTCCGCCGAGTCCTTCTGTTCTTCGGCGTCGTTGGTCGCGACTGCATGGCGTGCCCAGTCAACCCAAACACGCATACCGTAGTTGTCGATGGCTTCTTCAGCGCCAACCAGCGTACCGGAAGCGCCGGTAGCCGTGTTACGCAGTCGCGTAACGAGCGGAATATTGATCTGCTCGCCGCCTTTCTTGTTGTCGTACAACGTGCGGATGATCGCAGTTGCCGAGTCGCCCATGTAGGGCGAGAACATATTTTCCTTGACGAACTCGCGCACGATTTCCGTGCGGTACTGAACCAACTTATTGTTGGTCTGGATGCTAGAAAGTGCCATTTGGTCCGATCCTTATTCGGACCTCGCTGACTCAGCCGCGTAGCGCCGAGCGGAGTAAACCCGCGTCGGTCATGTCTGCTTCTTCGGACTTGTGTGATCCTGCGGCAGCCGTGGCCCGGTTCAGCGAGGGAATGTTGACGTTTGTCGCTGTGGGTTGGACCGGCTTGGCCGTTGCCTTTGCTTTCTCGATTGCCTTTGCAAGAAAGGCTGGATCGTTAAGCAGCTTTTCGCCTTCCTCTTTCAGAAGATCGTCAATGGATTTCCCGGCAAGACGCTTGTTAGCTTCCTGCTGCTGAAACCACTTGACCATCTCGAAAGCGGGATTGCGTGAATTGCCGATGACTGCGGCTATCGGATCGTTCGGGTTCATATTCAGAACCCGCGTTAATTCCGCGTCCGCCTTCTCGACTAACTCATCTCCGAACTTGACGCGCGCCACCATCTCGCTAGTGGCAAACAACGTCTCTCGATTGGATTGCTGAAAGGTCTGCGCTTGATGACGCTGCCATCCGTCCGGGTCGGAATACATATCCGGCGGAGGATTGGCCTTCTCCTGAAACTGACGCTCCATGGCAGCAAGCCGCTGACGGAACTGGACAGCCTCAAGCCTTGCAGTTTCCGCGTCTCGCGCGGCCTGCTCGGCCTTAGCCTGCCATTCCCGCTTGGCATCGGATTCTTCCTTCAATCGCCACGAAGGAATGGAATCGCCCCGCTCTTGCCGTTGCTCCTGCTGTTGTGGAGCGGATTGCGGCTGTAGCGGCTGCGGTTCTTCCGTTGCCTGTGCTTCCTGCTCCGGCTTTTCAGCCGAAACAAAGCGTCCTTTCTCGTCTCGTTTGCGCTCGCCATCGTCTTCGGACGGCTTATCGACCTCGACTTCAACCTCTACTGAGGCATCGGCTTGCGGTTCGATAGATTCGTCTTTCAGGACGGCGCTCAACAATTCCTGTTCGGATTCTGGCAATGCCATTCCGTTCCTCACTGTTTCGTCGTGATTACGAAGATCATCCGGTGCGCCCGGACGCGGCGGGATCGAACTGTCAGAGCCGTTCGGCGCTCAACCCGTTTCGTGGGTCAGCGATTCAGTAAGCCTGCTCAGGCACACTCGCTGCCTGCTGCATGGCATTCAGTGGAGCAAGGTGCGCATCGACCTGCGTCTTGCCAGCATCGGCAAGGTTCTTCGCGGTCTTGCTGCGCGTTTCCTCGACCTTGGCAGCCTCACCCTCAAGGGCAATCTGTTGTGCCGCCTGCTGTTCCTGCGAAGGCTGCGCGGCCTGCATCATCATATCCTTGACGCGCTTTTTCACGTCAGATGGCAGCTGCGACAACTCAATCATCACCATCGGCGGGACTTGCGCGCCAGACTGAGCGAGCGAAAGCATCGTCTCGAAGGAGTCCTGCATCATGTTCATCGTGTCCGGCCCCTCGTCGAGGATAATATCCACGTCGAGAGAGCCGAGAGCGTTCACAATCTGCGGGCCGAGGTCAGGATTAGTGCCGTCCAGCCCATTGACCTTGATGAACTGCGCGAGGCCATCGTTATCGGTTACGCGAATCCAGCGCTCGGAAGTCCAAGTCTGCTGGATGACGTTCCAGATCGTGCGGTAAACCCGGATTTTCCAAGCACGCAACGCAATTACGAACGGGCCTAATTCGGAAATGCCAGCCTGCTGCAAGAGAGCGATTGCACGGCCCGATTTGTTCTCCACGCCCTGTCCCAGCAATGCCGGGTTAGGTCCGAAGTTTTCGATTTCAGTAGCCGCGTTCGCCGCGAACTCCATCTGGCCTTTCATGTCGGCCATCGCACGCACATCGTCGAACTCTGGCTTCTCAATATCCCACAGGATCATGCCATCGGGACGGGAGGCTTCCTGTCGCGTCTTCTCCGGGTTTGCCAGCGAGCCATTGCGCGCCATGATGCGGCGAGAATTAAGCAGATGCAGCGATTTCGAGCGGCGATGGTTGAACTCGTCCTGCGCGGATTTCAGATTGCGGACAAAGCCGTACCTGTCGCCATCATGGTCCACATTTGCCGAGAACATGATGAACTTGGAGATTGACTTGCCTCGCTCGTTCACGAACGGGCTAACGCCTTCCTCCAATTTAATCTTCGCCGTGTAGAAGCAGTAGCACCACTTTCCCTTCTGCTTGTACCAGTGCTCGACAAGCAACAGGCGCTTCTTGTCAGTGTCGATCCACTTCTTCTCGCGATCCTGCTGCTGGTTTCCTTCCAGCCCGCTTCCGTCGCTAATCAGCGCGCTCAATTCTTCCGACTTATCGGGGAACATCTCCTGCGCTGCATCAAGGTCCATCCACTTGGCGATGCCTTCAAAGCGTGCGTCGGAGAAATCCTGCCTGAACGAACGTGGATCGTAGAAGTAGGTATCGCCGTCAACCAGTTCCAGCGATGGCTCAGGATCGCCCTTGTCGCCACGCTCCAAGATCAATTCCACACCGCCAAGACCGATCATTGCGGCCTGCCGCGCAGCCTCGGAGGCCTTCGATGACCAGTCGCAGGCATCAAGCGCGTACCGGATCGTGGCCGAGGCTATTTCCGCCCCTTCCTCATGTTGCGGCGTGCGGGGATATGCCTTCGGGTCTTGCTTCAGGCGCTCGACCAGCCCGACAACGCCATCAATCTTCCGCGCGACACGATTGTAGGTAACGACCGGCTGTTTACGCCGTTTCAGTTCCTTGACCTGCTTATCGGTCCACTGATCGCAATGGTAGTAGTGACGGGATTCGCGCTGTTCGTTGATTTCATCCCGCTTGACGGTCACATAATCGAGATACTGCTTCCGCAACAATTCAACGCTGAGATAGTCGTCCTCCGGCTTGCTCTGAACAGGTGCTTTTTGCTCAGAGGGACTTCCACTCGTCATCATCATCGTCAGGATCAATCTCTATGTAATCGTCCATCGGGTTGACGGTTTTCTTGACCGGGTGCTCGCCGCCGGTAATCGTTTCCAGCAACTGACCTATCAAGCCGATGGCATCGACCTGATCGTCATGCTTGCCGGCAGGAAAGCTGAGTAGCTCGGACCTGAAATCCGCAAACCACGGGGCGTTGACCGGAACGTAGAGTCCTTCCAGCGCCATGCGTCCACGAATGGACTGCGCTCGGATTGATTTGTCGCCTCGCGTCGGAAACTGCGTTCTCTTGACGTAAGCCTCGCGCTCGCGCTGCCTGCGATCAATGAACGGGCCTAGCGAGGCTTTGATCTGGCCTGTTTCTTCCGCCCATTCGAGCGGCTTCCATTTACGGACGGCATCACAGAACGACTCGATCCAAACGTCCGAGGCTGTTTGCTTTCGCCATAAATCGAGCAGATACATGCGGCCGTCAGGATCAACGCCGACGACTGCATGGACTGTGTAATCGCCGCCATCTGCGGTAACGGCATAGTCGCTACCACCGTAAACCCGCATCGTAGAGCGATCAGGAAGCCTGTCGTAAGGCTTCAGCCAATCTGCCTTGAAGTAATCGCCTTCTTCGGGGGCTGGCCGCTGCTGATAGAGCGCGGACCATGTTCTCGCCGGTGTCGTACGTTTCAGTTCGGCAAGCTGCTGACCGTAGCCATACTCGCCATCGGTCCAGAGAAACTCGCCAGCCTTTCGCCCCAGCGGATCGTTCTCGTAAGCCTCGGCAGCTAGTTCAATCGTGTGCCACTGTTCGTGATTAAGCGCACGGCCAGCCAGATCGTCTTCATGCCAGCGGGTTTGAATCAAAACCTTACGCGCACCCGGAACAAGTCGCGTGCAAAAGTCGTTGATGTACCAATCCCAAGTACGATCCCGGATTAGCTCGCTATCCGCGTCCTGTCGGGAACGAATAGGATCGTCAATCAATCCAAGCTTCGCACGAAAGCCCGCAATGCCCGTGCCGACGCCAGCCGCATAATATTCAGCGCCTGAGGCTAATCCCCATCTGCCGGCTGCCTGGCTGTCCTCTGCAAGCGATTGGCCTAGCGTAAGACCATGCTCGGCGATGAGGTTGCGGATTCGCCTGCCCCACTTCTCCGCAAGTTCTGTCGTGTGACTCGCAGCCAGAACACTTGCGTTATCTTCCGCCTGCATGAACCAAGGCGGGAACAGGATGCTCGCATAGGTGGACTTCGCAGAACCGGGCGGCATGAAGACCGCCAACCTTGGAATATCCCCTCGTTGAACAGCCTCTAGCCCGTCAATCAGTAGCTTGTGATGCCTTGCTGGCTCAAAGCCGCAAAGGCGGCACCAATCAGTTAAGCTGCGTCTTATCGATCGGCGGCGAAGCAACTCCTTCGCTGCCATCTGCCGCGATACGTTCAAGGGCTTCGTCCGTCATGCTGCTTACGGAATGGCTGTGATGAACTTCGCTCTTGTCGCGCCATTTCTCAGCGCGGCGGTTCTTCAGCCAGAAGATTGCGGCGGTGGTATCAGGCGGCACATGCTCCTTTACCGGCGCACGAACAATCTGACCTTGAAACTGAAAGACCTTCTCGGAATCGTAAGTGTAGCCAATCGCCTTTGCGTACAGGCTACGCTCTACGCGCTCGTCAGCCACTTCCTTGCCAGTCTTTAGGGCCTGACAGAAGTCGGGAAACTCGCCCTTCCATCGGTAGATTGTACGTACCGAAACCTCAAACGCCTCCGCGATTTCTTCGTCAGTCGCACCGTTGGCACAAAGCTGTTCCGCTTCCTGACAGAACTCTGGACGATAAGAAGTTGGGCGGCCGCCTGCCATATTCGGTTACTTCACCCCAGCCCTTTTCAGGATGGCGTTGGCTTTTCTGATTTGGGCTTTCCAGTAGGATTTGGTCTTAGCCTTGGCTTTCGGATTGGCCTTCATGGGAGTTGTTTCTGCTTCAAAAGCCCTTAGGCCGGTACGTGCCGCGCTTGGGTTTCTTGATGACAGAACCTGCCATGTGTTGGCGAAGTAGCTTTCTGTGCTTCAACACATCTCTCGCCGCGGACATGACCTTAAATGCCGCACGGTTCTGGCCTTCAGCCATGAGATCGTCGGCGTCCATAATCAGGCTGGATACGTCGCAGGTAGCGGTCCCGACTGTTTGTAAATGCCTGTTGATTGCCGCCCATTCCATGCGGGTTCTCCTGAATCAAAAAACCCCGCCTGATTAGGACGGGGCGGAAAGTTTCTGGCGGGCCGAACGCTACCTCGGCGGTAGTCCCATTTCTCGCGACTCGTTGATGTTGGCCGGACTACGAAACGGTCATCTTCGTGGATGCTGCCACGCCGCCAGAACTCTTTGCCAGCACTAGGCTGGGGTATCCGGTTGCTTCTCGCCGTACACTTTAAGACGGCCATCATTGATGCCAAATACAATCGCGCTATCAGCGCGCAGCGGCGTATACATGACGCTCAGCGCGTCAGAAATGGCTCCCGCACATGGATTCGAACCACGATCTCCGCGTCCAAAGCGCGACGTCCTGCCGTTAGACGATGCAGGAATGGTTCGTTGTCGAACTTTCATGTGCTTCGATTTTCGGATTTCGGGCGCGAAGCGCCACATACCGACAACACGACTGATTTGGTCCCCGGTGTCAAGAGCCCTTGATGGGGGATTCCACAGTCTTTAGCGATCCCAACACCATCGACCCTTCGCTAGATTCCAGCCGGTGTAGCGGGCGACGATCAATTGAGTGCAGCCCCATGCCGATAAACGTACCCGCTCAAATAGCCCGCATGGGAAAATAAAGGGCAAACGAACACCAGCTAGCCAAACAAACTTCCAGAACTCGCGCTCGCTCATCTCACCCTCAACTTGAAATTAGCTTCCGCTGCTTCAATCCAGTCTTTGGCTTGCTTGCCATCCGCCCAGCCAGCACGGGCAAGATAGTCCCTAAGTGCTGTCGGGATGATTATGCTGGCCTGCCCGCTTCTGATTTCATTGTCGCGCTCGATCTGACGGAGCGGCCTTTCGTCAACTACCGCCTCGATCATGATCTTTAGCGTCTTGTCCCCGCGCTTCGATCTGGCTGACCAGTGACCCGCCCATGACTTGTAGCGCCTTACCGCATCAACTACCGCATACGGTTCGAAATGATTGTTGGTCTTGTCCGTCTTTTCGTAATTCTGCGACCTGATCCAGAGCGAAGAAGTTAGCGAAAAATATGCAGTTTGTATGTCTTCCGCTGCTCGCAATTCATCCGTTCCGATCTTATCTTTATCGAACAGGCGAGAGAGCGGCGATCCTTCAAACTTCAGGATCGTAAGTCCTGACCCGCCGATCTCCCTGCCGTCGCCGGTCGTCTTCTCCAATTCCTTGGCGAGCCTTTTCAGGCGCAAAAACTCACTATCCTGCCGGAAAGGCTTAGGCTTCTCTACTGGAGGATATAGCCTTGTCTTTTCTGCCGCGTTCATTCAGTTTCCTTATAAGAACAGTGCTGCCAAAGATCAGGGCGCTCCTCTAAACCACGCTTAGGGACCATTCGCTCCGCTACACTGATGTAGTGACCTACAAACGCAGCAGGCCACTCCGCCGGTTTCCAAAGACATAGCCCGTAGTCCGCGTGAACTGTACTGCCGATATTCGCGTTGTCGTCGTAATGCTTGCAGCCAATACAAACGGATGGCTTTAAGTCTGCGGCGCTCACTTACTCATCCCTTTTGGTTTTGGTGGGTGTGCTCTAGCGCGCGATCAATTAGATACCGAAGGTCTTTCAGATCATCGATGGACAGATAATTCCCCTCAAACTGGCAGCCGTCGTTCCAGCCTCGCCTGATTTCAAGTTCACAACCATATCCGTAATCATGTTGCAGATAGCCGTCGCGGCTAACCTTCAATCGAAGGCGCTCGCCAACTGACTTTCTGAACTCACTCATTTCTTTCCCTCATGGGCGATCAGATTTCTCGGTGTCTCACTTAGCATCTCTCTCGCGCTCTTGCTCATAACTAAAACCTTTCCCTAAACATGCTTCGACCAGCTAGAGGCGATCCTGCGTACTTCCTCGATTTCTTCCGGGGTTCGCTTGGGAGGCGTGTAGCGCGGTAAGGCTTTGCGCTTCTCGTACTCGGCAAGCCATGCCTTGCGATACGGCTCCAGTTCGGCTTCCAGCGCTTCCTTCATCTGCGCAATCTTCGGAAGAAACGATAATCTCGCAGCGATCCCGTGAACCGGATCAGTCACTTTCTCGATGACCTCAACCGGATACTCGGCAATCAACGCCGTCATAGCGGTTGTGTATTCCATCGGGTTATTCGGAATCTGCGAGGGGTCGTACCTCAAGAACCGGTCCACTGCCGCCGCTGCGATCGACTTCCCGGCCTTCGGAAATCTCTTGCCCGTCTGAATCGCCTCCCGCAGCGAAGTCGCGCAATCTGGCAAGGGTGCGCTGGTACTCGTCGAGACGAGCTTCCCGTTTGTTGCCTGCGTATCTTGCCCCATTGGAGCCTCTACCGTTCGATGTTTGCGAGAAATCTGGCCGATCCGCCCAGCGATCCTGATTCAGCCACGTCGCCGGGTTGCACCACGCACGATCCGGCGGTTTCGTGCGGATGTATTCATCCACGCCCGCCAAAAGAACCTCGAACGTGACGCGCCGCTGCTTACGCACGGCAGCAAAAGCGCGCGCCGCCGCTGCCTTGCCAACCTTGTGGGGATAGCGTTCGTAGAACCGCTCAAAGGCATTCGAGGGGAAATCGTCGCTGCCTATATAAACAATATCTTCCTTGTATTCCTTGTCTTCTACTTTGCGTCGCTGCTGCGTCGCTGCTGCGTCAGTGTCGCTTTCAGCCTTTGCGTCGCCCGGTAGACTGACGCGCTGATAACTATCGTAATTGCAGATGGTTAGAACCGTCATCCCTGCGTCGGTCTTTGCGTCAACCATCCCTTCGGTTTTTAAACAGATCAGAAAACGCCTCACGCGCGCTTCGGACCAGCGCCATTTCGAGGCGATGAAGCGCAGCGAAGCCGCGATCTGACCGCGCTCCAAGTTGAAGGTCTTGCCGGCAATGCGCCTGCGATGCGGTTTCCATGCCGCTTCCGAAACGAGCCACAGCCATGCTTCCCGGCGCGAGAAGGGAGCGCTGTCTGCCAGAATGTCGTGGTCCCATATCGCGCGATCTACCGCGAATACACCGCGCTCGCTCATCCCGCCCTCGTAAGTATGCGAGGTCTGTAAACATCAGACAGAGGATCACGGGCGCGTGGTCTAGGAACCTTATGCGAGTAATGCGGCCTGCGAAGTGGAAGGTCATAGCGCCTTGCCGCGGCTAGAACCGAGTTACGTGTCGCTCCGGGGATTGCCGCCGCAATCGCTTCTCCGCTATCACCACGCGCCCACAGGTCGCGCAGGATTTGCAGCCGGTCTTCATTCCAGAAACCGGCGCTCATAGCGCACCCCTATCAAATGCCGTGATGGTCAGGTCTGCTCGATGAGGAAAGGACAAGAACGGCATCGGGATTTCAAGAACCCCGTCAATTGTCGGCCTGCAATCGGCGTCAACCGATAACCTTCCATGGTCCAGAACGTGAAAGGTTCTGAATCGGAAAGGTGCCGAGCGGACTACATAATCAGGTTGATTGCGGACATTGCGAGAGCGCCTCATTCGTGCCCCCGCTTATTTGGATTGCGCTCGCCCCAAAGCAGTTTTGGGTACTCGGCTTGATTTACGTTCGCCCCCCACACGTACCAAGCATGGTCTTCGGTGCCAGTAGTAGCGCCCTCAAACCATTGGATACGGTCAAGTAATGCGATCTTCGCCATGAATCGCGGGTTGTCCTGAAACAGAAACTTCCGCGTCTTACCAAAGTCGAACTTGGCGGTTAGCAATAGAGCGACCATGCCGGGGCAGCGTTCAAGCGCCAAGCGTGCAAACTCGACTGCATCGCGATTGCCTTTACCGTAAGGCGGGTTCGTAATGATCGCTGAGTAGTGCGCGTTCGGCAGATTATCCTTGCCAAGAAAATCGAAGATTGCGTCATGCTGACGGTCGTAGGTCGCAATATCTGACGTACGAACGCCTGCACCTTCCTCTCGTAAAACATCCGCCATCAAATGGTTGCCAGCGGCAGGCTCCCAAACCGCCAAACCCCTCACGGGAAAGTGCCGGATCAATGCGCGCGTTGCCCACGGCTCTGTCTGATAAAGGTCGTTTTCCTTGCGGGCGTAATTGGAGGCAACGACTGTCATTCCCCCACCCGCTTATTTGGAAACACAGGCTCGCAATCGCATAGCCAGCGCATAAGGACTGACCAGTGTCCGTGGGGATGGCCTAGGTTATCGCTCCAGCACCAGCCAGCGCGTTCCCATGCTGGTGCTTCGTGAAGGCGGACGAAGTGGAATAATCCTTCCTTCATAGTTCAAGCGCCTCTTGCTTTGCTGGCTTAGGCTGCTCCACGAAGAAATCAGAAACGGTCCCGCGAGCAACAGCTGCTGAGATTCGCTTGCGCGCTATGTCGAAGTGGTTAGCGTCAATCTCACAACCGATGAACTTTCGGCCCAATGAAACTGCGGCAACACCGGTGCTGCCGACGCCCATAAACGGGTCGAGAACAATTCCGCCGCCGCGTGGGTCGCAAAGGCGGACCGCCGCCTTCATAAGGTCGACTGGCTTCTCGCACGAATGTACTGGGGCCTGAACTTTCGGCACCTGCCACAAGTCCGAGAAAGCCTCTGCAGGAACAGGAGGTCTTCCTTTATGGCAGTACCACGCGAACTCATGCTGCGGTCGCGTATAATAGCCGATGCCAAACATGTTCTTGGCCCAGACAACGCAACTTTTAACCGTGAAGCACTCGGCTAAAATTTCCTTCGTCCAAGTCTCGGACCATCCGGTCCAGAACAGATGCCCCGTGTCGGGCTTGGCGAGGCGGACTGATTCAACGGCGAGAAAACGCCACAGTTCTTTCGCTTCTTCGCGCCCGTCTCCCTGTATGGCCTCCGTAAGCCCACGCTTGGGCACTAGGCTAATGCCATAAGGGGGGTCGGTGACGATAGCGTCAACGTCAACAAGCGTAGGCAATACTTCGCGACAGTCGCCAAGATAGACCTCAATGCCTTCTGCTAGGGTTTCTTTTCGGAAGGTCATCCCACCCCTCCCTGCAAAGGAGCGGGACGAATAGAAACCCGGCATCCCTTTGTTTCAGGCGACCAGATCGCAGCAACAGACCTAACGATCTTGCTGTTGTCGTCCTCGATGATTTTGTTTGAGACGATGAAATCAAGCGGCACCTTGATTCTGTTATCCGCGTCCGAGCGCGCACCTAAATTGTCCTCCAAGTAAATTGTAACGTGGACCGGACCTTTCATGCGCTTGGGCTTCTGACGAAGAAGATCAACCTTGGCTACGCGCTCCCATGAGCGATAGCGTTCGGATTTTACACGCCCCCTGCCCGGTACATTCGCATAAGCGGAATTAACCGATGGCGGAAACGGCAAGTCGATTGATTGAGGATCGAGCGTGAAGACTGACCGCCCCTGATCTTTAATTCGGGAGCGATCTATCCGGCCCAATAGTTCTTCTTCTCTAATATTCCGCATCTGAATTAAATTAGCCTCGCCATGCATTAACCCAACAGGCCTCACTGCACCTCGCCTCGCCGTTCCAAGCCTTACCTGCCAAACCGAAACCAGCCATTGCTCGCCTCAAACAACCTGACCACGCGTTACCTGCCGCGACACAACAAACGACGCCTAAGCGCAACTCACCCCGCCTTGCCTGCCCTACCCAACATCGACTGACCTTGCCTAAGCGCGCGATGCCTTAAGCTGCCTTGCCTGCCATTCCGAACGCCAACTGACCCAAACGAAACTCGCCAAACCCTGCCTGCCGAACCACACCCGTCACGCCTAAAGCAGCCCGACCACGCCCATCCTGACCTGCCACACCTAACCGAACCGCACCGACAGAAGCGCGAACGCTTCTCGCCGCTCTTATGCGGCTTCGAGTTGGCGGATAGCTTCAAAGACTTCGGAAAACTCGCGAAGGTCGTTGTAGCGTTCACGCCAATCTTCGAGTTCGCTTTTCGCTTGCGCGATCAAACGCGCTCGCTTTTCCTTGTCGCTCATTACAGTTGTGATGCTGTTGTATTGCCGCCCTGCTTCCACACTGATGTTCACGAAAGCCCGAACCGGGCGCTGCTCTTTGTCGCCAATCGCCTTGATGATTACGCACTGAATAATTCCGCGCGCTTGATCGAGACGATACTGAGTGGCGGCTTTCGCATCGTTCCACTCGAAGAAATTGTGCAGCGGCGATGTGGGATTCGCCGCTACAGTCACAACGTGCTTCGCGTCGATCTGACCGTAGCGTTGCTCGATCTTTTCGAGTTCTTCGCCCACGACTTGGGCGGGGACTTTAAATCCCCGCCCTTCTTTCCATGCGTAAGTGATCGTGTGCGTCATGCTGCATCCTTCATGAGCGCCTGCAGTTCTTCCGCACTGGCAACGTGAAAGAGGCCGTACTGGCCATCGCGTTCCGGTCGCCACTCCCCAATGCCAACCGCGAAACCTGCCGTATTCAGCAAGTTCAAGATTTGCTCAGCGCTAAGAAGGTTGGCGTTGTGGCGGATTTCAACGGTCGTTCGCCACGGCCAATATTGGCCGCGATACCGAATGTCCGCCGTGCCCATGCCGACGCGCACCATGTCCTCGCGCATCGTCGGCTCGCTGCCTTCGATCACGGCATATTCACCGTCAATATGGAAAGCCTGACGCGCGGCAACCTTCGTGATCGCACCGATGGAAGTGCAAGCCGTCACGGCAGCGGCCTTAATGCCGATAACCGGGAAGCCGTACTTACCTTCGGGCGTGATGTGCAGGCTGTCCCGGAAATCCTGCTCCGGGTCTTTCTTTTCTTTGCCAGCGCTCGCCTTGCCCATCTGCTTATCGCGCATTTGCTTCTTTGCTTTTTCGCTCCACTTATGAACGATCAAGGGCGCGTCACCGATCAATGTCACTTGGAGCGTCTGAATATTCGGACGCGGTAGTTCGATTACAGTGCTGCTCGACTTAATGGCCATTGGGAATCCTCCTATGTTGGCCGTTGGAAAAAACTCACTCGCCTTCAAACCAGTCTGAAACGCGCGTCCAGAACCGCGCTCGGCGCAAATGCTTACACGCAAGCCAATCGCAATAGTCTGCGAGCCGTTTCCGAACCCACACCACCTTCAGTCCGCCGCATCAACTTGGCCCAACTCGAACTGCAACTGCTTGATCTGCTCTCGAAGATGCTCGCGCTTTGTCTTGCGCTTGAAGCGCCGCCACCAGATCGGGCGCGCATCACCCATGATTGTTTCGAGGATTCGGAAGCCTTCTTCGCTTCGTAAAAGCGCCGTCAAGTCATCCGCCGAAAGTTCGTATCTGCGAGCAAGCCAATACCTCGCCATGCGAACGGAAGTGCTTGTTCTTGCTGCCAATTCTTCGGCTGTTTTCGTTGGCCACAAGGTCTGCGCTAAGCGCATGACGTTGCTATTCGTGTGCAAGCCCTTGCGCGAAATGGTGCAAGCCCTTGCACCACACAAATTAGACTTCCCCACCGCGATTGCTACCGTCTCGCGCATGTCAAACACCACTCGTATTCGGATAGAAGCTGTTGCGAAGAACGCGGACCACAGCGGTTTGCAAATCTTCGCCATGCTCTTTCGCGCGCTCGCGAAGCATCACATCAATTTCGACCGGCAAGCGAAGCTGGAGAACTTGGTCGAAGACGGGTTCGATTGTACGGACGCGGTTTGGAAGGAACCGGATTTTGCCGCGCTCATGCAGGGCGTGGACAAGCCTGTGGATGCCGCTCTTGGAACGAAGCCCTACGTTGTCGGCCATTTCCTGAAACGAAGGCGCGTAGCCGTGTTCAAAAAAGTATTGCGTGATGAACGTCAGCAAATCTCGCTGGCGGCGGGTCATCCCGTATTCTTCGCGCGAGTAAAATCTGTGTTCGCGCATGATTAAGCCCAACCAAAAACTGTTGAAGGTGCGCGTGACAACAGTCGTTCCTGTCGTTGAAGACAGGACGATGTTGGTGAGGCTGTACGGGGACGGGTTTCGAGATGTGCCCGCTTACGAACTCGATCTCTGTACAGCCCATCGCCTTGCGGAAGAGCTTGTCCGGTACGGGCACCTGATGGCAAGGGCGGAATGAATGTCATTCAGTCCTCGCAAACTCACCGTGATAGAACTTGGCCGCCTTCGCATAAGCAGCGCCTGCTTCTGCGGCGGTTTCAAATTTTCCAAGCGAGTATGAAGTGCCATGCGCTGTAATGCGGGCGACGAACACACCGAAGCGCTTGTCGAAGTAAACGCCCTTAAAGCCGCTACTATTGTTGATGGCGCGCTTTGCGTTCCACTGGTTCTCCATGCTGGAAGCTTCGCGGAGATTACAAACTCTGTTGTCGTCACGAACGCCGTTGATATGGTCGATTTGCTCCTTCGGCCATCTGCCGTGGACGTAGAACCACGCCAACCGATGTGCGGGATATTTCACACCTTCGATGGAGATGCGGACATAGCCGTAACTAACGGGCGTTCCAGCGCGCTCTCCGGCGCGCAACCCGTAGATACTTTCTTTTACAGTGAACTCGCCCAATTCAGGGTGGTAGTGAAGTACGCGCAGCAGCTTGGCATGCGAGATAAACCGCAAGCCGTTCTTTTCGTCCGTTCCCCTATGCGCCTTAAGCAAGAGCGCCTCCCTGAGAGGCTCGCCGATGCACGATGAGCGGCTGATACTTCGCGATGATCGGATGAAACAAATATCCCGCGCCATGCGAAGGCTTATGGATGCCGTGGAGGAACATGCGCGGAAGCATCAGGAAGCCTCCGCAGAGACTTCCGATTTGCGCGCTTGCAGAAGCTGCTCGACGGTCACCGCACCGCCGGTTTCGCGCTGAATGTTCAGCGCCAGCTCTAGCGATACGCCGCGCTTGCCCTGCGAAAGCAGAGACAGGTGCGGCAGCGAACAGCCCACGCTTTTTGCGAAATCTGTTCGCGAAACTGGGGACTTATCGAGCCAAGTTTCTAGGGGGTGTTGCGCTTCCATGGTCCCATTCTTTGCCATTGGCAAAGCACACCGTCAAGGAAATTCTTTGCCATTGGAAAATGCATGATCCCGCAGTGCGGCGTATTCTTTGCCTATGGCAAAATCGAGTAAGGCAGCCAGCGGTACCCGGATGTTGAAGGTCGCCCCCTTGGACGGGGACACCCTCAGCCACGGCGACCTCTACATTGGGGAATGGTTGGATCGGTTCCAAATGACCCCGGCCGACCTCGCCCGCAGCGCGGAACTCAGCGAGGGTTACATTTCGGCCCTGATTTCCGGGAAACACGGGGCCAACCCCACCTTGGACGCCCTTAGGAGGCTCGGCAGGGGCATTGGCGTGCCTGTATGGGCTCTTTTTCTGCCCCCGACCGAGGAAGGCCTGCAGCGCCACCTAATCCGCTTTATGGCCTCCCTGGCATCGCGGAAGTAGCTATCCCCTGATTCTGGCCGTTAACCCTTAACGCGCTACCTCTCCGAAAAATTCTTTTCCATCGGCAAAGTTTTCACTTGACGCTACCCTTTGCTATCGGCAAACTCCCTTCCACCAACCAAGGGAATGCGGGCCAATGACCATCGCTCTCTACCTGCTTCTGGCCTTCGTCCTTCTGGGTGCTTCCGCCCTGCTCTGGATCGTCTGGAGCATCTGGCGGGAGGAATGCGACGACAAAGACGCGCGCCGATAAGCGCCGTTCCACTTTCAGATTGGAGAGACAGAAATGGCTGGCGGGCAGGAAATCATCGTTCAGGTCTTCTTCGATCAGACCGACTACTCCGAGGTCATGGCTTTTTCTTCAATCGAAGAAGCCGTGAACAACACCTTCGGAGAATACGAAGCCATCGGCTTTGTTATTGCCGTCTGGCGCGATCCCGCAACCGGCCTCGTCTATTCCGAAAGCGCGGAAGAAGATTTCGATGCGGCTTGGGTCAAGCACGAAACCGAACTGCTGGAAGAACGCTACGACCTGACGATGGCGAACAACCATTCTGAATGGTTCAACCTTTGCCATCGCGACAACTACATCAACGACTGGCGCGAAGGCGTTCCTGTCCGGCGTGGGCCGAAGGCTGCCGATCTGGCGAAGTCCAAAATCTCTCGCGGCTTTTCTGTTGAAGCTGAAATGGAGGCCAGCAATGTCTGACCTCCGCTCACAATTTCGATCTGACGCGCAAGAGTGCGCGATCATCATCGATAGAATTAACGGCAGCAATGCCGATACAAGTTCCTGCGGCGAGAGTGTTTTTTTTAAGGATCGCACTCCCTACGAGTGCGCCTCGCCTACCCGTAAGGATGGCGGTGACATTCTCCCGCAGGAAACTTACTCGCGCCGTTCATGGCCCATGAAGCTGGCAGACGTAACGCTAGTGGTCTGTGTGATCGCGGCGCTTACCGTCATCCTTACCTACCGGGTTAAAGCGCAAACAGTCACGAACGATCTTCTATTCGACAATAGAAGCGAGCCGATCATCTGCACGAACACAAAGCAGATCATCGAGATTGTGAAAGCCAATCCCCGCTTCAAGGAACCACGCCAGTTCTTCGGGAATGACGCGAGGCATTTGTCCTCGAACGTCGCGAACATCATCCCACCGGCAGATCATATCGTACTGCTTCCCATGTCCGATGGCGGAACGATCTTCGCCTATTGCACGCCGGGAAATGTCTGGCTGCACAAGCGGATCGTACTTGATCTTGCTTATGAGAAAAATCTGAACCCGGAAGTGCCGGAAGAACAGGAATTACCGAAGCCTAAGAAGCGGTCGAGGCAGCCGAAATGATTTCCGTCTCCCGCATCACCATCATCACCCATCCGGGTCCGTCAGAAAGCAAGGTAGCTGACGATCATCCGGTATCGCCGGGGGCAAAAGCCGTTAGCCCTCCCTGCACCCCTAGCAGCGGCTCCCCCGGCGATTTCAATTCTCTGGAGCGTGAAATGTCCGAGCAGATCGACGCTGACATGAGCATCTTCAATCTCGTTACAGCCGTGCGGGATTTGCAGAAGATCGTAGCTGAATATCCGCATCTTCTTGCAGGTGAGTACGGAGATATTGCGCTCGCATCCCGCCAGCTTTCTCGCATCGTTTCCAAGATCGAGCAGACGCAGAAGGAAGCTGCGGAATGAACAACCTCGCCCGCATCGGCCATAACTCGAACAGCTTCGCTATCGGCGCTGATACTGTTGCCGAGGCATCGAAGTGGCTTGCCAATAATCCCGTTATTGAAACGGAAGAAGATGCTCGCGAGGCTGCGAAATACGAGAAGCGCCTCAAGGCTTCCTTCGATGAACTGGAGGCCGAACGCGATGGCAAAGTACGTCCACTTAACGACCAAGTTAAGGCGATCAACGAAGAATACAAATCCGCGCAGAAGCCGATCACGGAAGCCCGCAATGCGGTCAAGAACCGTCTGACTGCTTACGCGCTGGAAGAAGAACAGAAGCGGCTTGCCGAGGCACGGAGGCTGGCCGCCTTAGCGGCAGAAGCCGAACGCATTGCTCGCGAGGCGGAAGAACGCGAGCGCGAGGCAAAAGACAACGCAGCACAAGGCGAAGTCGGCGTTGATGTGATCGCTGCCACGGCCGAGGCCGATCAGGCATTCTCGCGCTTCAAGAAAGCCGATCACGCTGCGGCAATTGCAGCGAAGGATTCCACCGTCCGCATAGGCACCGGATGGGGCCGCGCAGCGAGCCTCAGAACAAAAGAAACACTGGTTTTGAACGACCCCGTGAAGGCCATTTTTGCGATCGGGGTCACTGACGGAATACGCGAGGCGATCCTGACTGCCGCCAGAGCGTACCGGAAAGAGCATGGCAGTTTGCCAGAGGGCGTAGAGGCCCAAACCGACAGGAGCATGTGAGATGCCGAACGCAACAGTGACCGTTGCTTATGTGAACCCGCCAAAGCCCGGCAAGAAAATGGGTTCGATCAAGGACACAAACGACGAATACTACGGAGTCTATCCCGAAAAGCTTTCCCTTTTCCAGAAGGGCGGCACCTACGAGATCGACTATCTCGTGCAGGGCGACTTCAAGAAAGTTCGCGACGTGAAGCCTGCAGGCGGTATGGCCCTTAGCGGCGGCACTACGCAGAACGGAAACGGCGGCAATTATCGTCCTACGTCTCCCGTAGATGCCGAGCGCATGTACGTCTGCTCGCTGGTGAACGCGGGTATTCAGGCGGGCCGTATCGACTTTACCGAAGGCGCGATCGAAGCGGCTACCAACGCGGCTCGCAACGCATGGCGCAACACTTTCGGCGCGGTAACGCCGCTGAACACGCCTGCCCCGCCCGTCCGCGGCCGCAGCGATATGGACGACGACATTCCGTTCAGCCCGGAGTTTCGCTGACCGTGAATCCGAACCTCCCCATAAGCGAGCAGTACCGCATCATTGCAAAGCAATGGGTGGACGCTGATTCCGCCGCCAACATTCTGGAAGAAACCAAGAGCGCGTTTCTTTCACAGAAGATGACGGCGCTTGGGGATGTTCCGGTTTCTCGCGCTGAAATGACCGTGAAGGCCTCGGACGAGTGGACCGACTTTGTAACGCGGATGGTGAAGGCGAGAGAAGCCGCTAATCGCTTCAAGGTTCAGCTTGAATACATCCGCATGAAGTCGATGGAATGGCAATCAGCGGAAGCCAGCAAGCGCGTGGAGGCAAGGCTATGAAACTCTCCAACGGCTCCGCGCGCAGTACCGAGGAATGGATCGGCAAGCATCCCGATCAGGCCATCCCGCCTTACGTCCGCCTGCGCGTGTTCAATCGTTACCAGGGGCGCTGCTACCGGAGCAAGAAGACCATCCGCCCCGGCGATGCGTGGGACATTGAGCATGTAGTCGCTCTCTGCAACGGCGGCGAGCATCGGGAAAGCAATATGGCCCCGATCTTCCACGGCAAGGTTCACCAGCAAAAGACTGCGGAAGATCGAGAACAGAAAGCCAAGACGGATTCAATTCGCAAGAAGCATTTCGGCATCAGCGGCCAGAAGCGGAAGATTTGCTACCGCCGCTTTGATGGAACGCCGGTTGATCCTAACAGGAGGGGCGCGTGAGCAGCATTGAAACCATCGAGCGTGTTTTCGACAACGCGAAGAACGCGACGCTACGAAACGCGGAGGAAATCATCCGCCTTGATGCCGTGATCGAAACGCAAAATCAGATCATCGGCTCGCACGAGAACACCATTGAATCCTACAAGCGGCTTGCCAAGAGCGACGCCAAGCGGATTCAGGAGTTGGAAGAAGCCAACAGGTCTTTAGAGCGCGCAAACGCCGTGCTGCACTCCCGCAACGACCTTATCATCAGCATCATCAAAAACGATGGTGAACTGGTGGCTGGCACCAGCGATCTAGCGCCGGAACAAATCCAGCGCCCTCGCCCGATGCGCGACGACAAGCGCGACCCTGAACACATGGCCGAACTCTACAAGAAGCTGGAAGCCATATTGCCGAAAGAAGAACCTCCTCACCCCGCTCTTAAAGACGCTCCTTATGGACAGGTAATGGAAGACATTGCTGCATCAGTAGAAGGAGAAAAAGCGTAATGGCTAAATACGCGCAAAGCACTCGCGTTCCCATTGAACAGACACGGACCGAGATAGAGCGTGTTTTGGTTCGATATGGAGCAACCGGATTTGCTTACTTCGGTCGAGAAACGCTGCGACCCTAAACCATTCTTGCATAGAGAAGAAGTAGATGGGCGATCCACTGGCTTTAGATTTATTCTGCGGCGCAGGCGGCGCTGCCTATGGCTTGCGCCAAGCCGGCTACTGCATCGTGGGCGTCGATATAAAGCCTCAGCCGCGCTATCCGTTTTTGTTCGTGCAGGCGGACGCGCTTCGCCTTCCGTTCGACCTCTCAATCTTCGATTTCATCTGGGCTAGCCCCCCTTGCCAAGATTACTCGTCATTGAAATCCCTAGCGACAAAGAAACGCGGTAAACTCATTCCTGCCGTTCGTTCGATGTTGGAGGCGAGCGGCAAACCCTACGTAATCGAAAACGTAGTAGGCTCCGAACTGAAAGACCCGATTAGGCTTTGTGGCTCGATGTTTGGTCTGGGTGTTTGGCGTCATCGACTCTTTGAATGCAAGCCGCCGGTTGTCTTCGTTCCTGAATGCTCACACTCGCTCTGCCCTGAGCCGATAGACGTTACTGGAACCGGCGGGCCATTTCACGGCACCCGCAAGAAGGCTGGCGGAGGTATTAGCAGGAAACCAACCAACCTCGCTCACGCGCGCCAAGTTATGGGTATCGATTGGATGACCCGCCCTGAACTCTCGCAGGCAATTCCTCCCGCATATTCCAAGTTTATTGCCGACGCCATGCTCTCTGCTCGCAATACAGGGGGCGGGGAATGAAGAAGAAACAATTTCGTCGGATCGCTTGGGGCGGTTTCAGTGACAACAAGCTGAGTGCAATCCTTATTGATTCTGGCTGGGGCGGCTTCGGTCAGAGCAAGCATCCGAGCCTCGCTGTCTTCCTCACCCGCGCAGAAGCGCAAAAACAATATCGAGACGTTCGCAAGATCGAGATTGTTGAAGTTCTGCCAACGAAGCGGAAACGCCCATGACCCTCACCACACCGGCGATGCTTGAACTGATCGAGAGGTTGGAAAAGGCGACAGGGCCTGATCGGGAATTGGATGCCGAGATTGCAGCCACGATTAAGGTTTACACTGGGCAGCACGAATGGGTGAAGAACTGGCCCGGTAAGTGGAAAGCGATCCAAGGCCTAGTTTATTTGCTTGGCGAACACGTCCCACACGGAAACTTTGAGCCGCTTCCGTTCACTTCATCCATCGACGCCGCTCTGACGTTGGCTCGCGATGTCGAGGAACGCAAGCTGATGATTATCGCGATGGTCAATGCGTTCAAAAATGTGGACGCGCTCGACACCTTCGCGTGGCTGAAGGAAGCGATCATCTTCGCTCTCCGCGCCCGCCTCTCCCTACAGAACGTAGATGGAAAGGATGTAGGTAATGCCGCAAGCTAGTGACGAACTGCGCGCACTTTGGGGTGGCGAGTTAGGTGTCGGTGAAGACAAGGCTATGAACCACCTGACCGAACGCGGATTCTATTTTAGCCGTGGTGGGTTCATCTTTCCACCAGAAGGCAAGTCTTGGGAGACAATTTCTTACGACGACCGCAACGCTGTTCAATTCCTTTGTGACGAATGGGACTACGCTTTCGCAGAACGTATCACCGGAGCAAAGCCATGACCGAACAGCGAGAAGCGGTTGCAGCATTGGAGATTTGGCAGCATCCTTGCGGGTCATTCCAACTTTGCACAGAATATGACGGCGTAGGACATCGACTCTGCGGGCCAAAACTCGGCGGTGTTTCAAAACTTCTAAAGCGGCACGAATTGACATTAGCAGACTGCGACGAACTTGAACGCCTTATCAAGCGCGCCAGAAAATCGGCCGAGAAACAAAACGGATGACCAAAGAAGAAACACTACGAGACGAAATTGCGCTGTATGTCGTTCAGCGGGTCGGAGAATTGCGCCCTATCCCGAACAATGCTGAACCGTACATGATGCTCGTTTCTACAGACGAATTAATCAAAATCGTTTCTGACGCCCTTCTCTCCGCTCCCCAAGAAACCTATCTGGACAAGGTATATCGAAAACTTGGCACCCCCCAAGATCGGGATGTGGGCGGCGACTGGCGTTTCACTCCGATGGAAGTTGAAATGCTCCTGCACTTGTACGCGATTGCAGAACCGTTGCCGAGAATGTTTGCGACTGTCCGCGAAGCTGCGCTGCAAAGTTTTATTGAGCGCGGGTTTGTCAGGCCATCAAAGAGCAGCGGCAGCGGCTACCGTACCACGAAACTTGGCGAGCGCGTAGTCAACGCAATCTGCAATCCGTCCACCCCTCCTTCTGTAGCCGTAATACCGGATGGGTGGCAGCCGATTGAGACGCAGCCTGACTTCATGGAACGTCCGGGCCGTCAGTTTATTCGCATCGAAGGCGAAGCAGAACACAGCGGAATGTGCTGGTCCCGCGTTTGGTGCGGCGAAGCGTACATCCGCAAGGAAGGAGCCGACGATGAGATGCTCGGCTATCGCAAGAGCGACATTCTCCGCTTATGCAAAGACGGCGATATGATTCCGTCCTCTGCCCGTGTCACTCACTGGATGCCAGCCCGCTTTCCGTTACTAACGCTCTCCGCCTCCCCATCCGTACTAGATGCGGGCCTTCCTGCATACGTTCCGCCAAACCATCCTTGGCCGAGTGCCGCAGACATGCCGACTGCTTACGAGTCAGTCGATAGCATTTCTAGTGGCGGCACCGCGCCAATTCCTGACGCAGCCCGCATCGCGATCAAAGACGAAGCGCGGGAAGAAGCGGCGAAGGTTTGTGAAAGCCGCATGTTTGGCGCTGAAAAATGCAGGTGTGACGATTGGGAGGAGCGCCTTTATCGACAACAGTTTGATGCAACGATGAAAACCACAGCAGGCCATATCCGCTCCATAAAAGGCCAGCCATGAAGACGTTGCAGGAGCAAGCGAAGGAAGAAATGCTGATCGACGGGTTCGGGCTTGTTACGACCGAGACTGCAACAGCAATGCTTTCTGCCATCGACACCCTCGAAGCAGAAGTAGCGAGGCTGAGAGAGGCGTTGAAGATTGCTGACATGGCTATCAACCCGCCTGACCGTGGCGGCATCAGCCTCGATCACTGGAATGTGCGCTTAAAGAACGCAACCGGCGTTATCCGCGCTGCACTTGGAAACCAGCAATGAACCTTTCACACGAAGATATGTGCAGGCTGTCGCGGCTTTTCAATGAGCGCGCAGACCTTCGTACCCCGCAAGATGCGCGCATCAACGAATGGCTTAAAGAGCAAATCTCAAAATCCTACGCCACACCCCTATCAGCGCAGGAAGATGTGGTGGAGCGGGCAGCCATCGCAATTGCTGTCGCGCGCACAGGAAGCAAGACGCCCTGCGACATGGATAGGCTTATCGCAAAGACGCTTTCGGCTTCGGGCCTTCTCTCCACAGAGCGAGAGCGGGGGTTGGAGGAAGCGGATTGGCAAGCAATTGAAACAGCGCCGAAGGATGGCCGCGACGTAATTCTGAAAATGCCGTTCGGCGTTAATGGCATTCGGGCATTCTGGTGCGATGATCTGAAGCGTTGGGTACTTCGCTTCCCGCTCAACGTCGAGAGCATTCTGCATCCGGCCGGTTGGCGACAGGCAGACCGCTCCCTTAAACGCTCTCAGGAGAAGGGCTAA
>ERZ761592.144-NODE-144-length-38415-cov-188.563556_pt1 | contig 38415 bp, 56 predicted proteins | sample MGYA00433095_ERZ761592 | MGnify/ENA primary metagenome ERZ761592 (study PRJEB28899, sample SAMN03785554) | bioreactor sludge metagenome | biome: EBPR Sludge; feature: EBPR Bioreactor; material: 0.22µm filtered reactor supernatant | place: Saint Lucia: Queensland... | reverse complement strand
GGACACCCGAGCGTTGCCGTACACCCAAGCGTCGCCTGACACCCGAGCGTTGCCGGACACCCAAGTGTCGCCTGACACCCGAGCGTTGCCGGACACCCGAGCGTTGCCGGACACCCAAGCGTTGCCGTACACCAGAGCGTTGACGTACACCCGAGCGTTGCCGTACACCCGAGCGTTGCCGGACACCCAAGCGTCGCCGGACACGTCTAAATGTTTTTCGCTTTCGACATATCCGCCAAGATCGCCTTCTCGAATTCCGTATCTTTCGATTTTACGTTTCGCTTTGATTCTAAAAACTTTCACGCCGAAGACAGTGAGTTTAAAATCTGTTTCTATTAGTTCATATTTTTGGTTCATATGGTCCCCTTTAAATGTTTTAATCTTTCTGAATGAATGTCTAAGCGACGATCTTTACCCTTAACTTCAACCATTACTGCCGTTGCAATTATTCTTGAAAATATGCGCTCGCCAAATGTGGCTTTCATTTGATCGATTTTGCAGTTGGTTGAAAAGAATGTTGGTAAGTTATGATTTACTCGGTAATCAAGAATAGAAATGATTTTATCAACATCAAACTCGGTTATTTTATGGGCTCCGATATCGTCGATAAAAAGAAATCGGATATCTTGAAACTTTCCAATTTTTTTTAAAATAGATTCTTTTTCGTTAAATGAATCTTTGAGTTCCTCAAGCAGCATAGACATTGGACGCCAAATTATTGTTCCAGTAACGGGATAGTTTGCATCAACTAAAGACCTAGCGACAAAATTTAATATTGTTGTTAATGCGTATGTTTTTCCGGTTCCTACTGGGCCACACATGCAAAATCCGTAATCACCAAAAACATTCCACCTAGAAACCATTTGATAAATTTCTAAATTATCTTTTTTTAGATCATCTATTTTTCGGTTGATAGCGTCAGAAGGTAGATAAGCACTTCCTTGATAAAAATACTCATAGCTTTCCTCGCATCTTTTTTTTAGATTCTCGGCTTCGATTCTTTTGCGTTCTAATTCTTCGGATTCAATCTTTTTTGCCATAAATGCCTTTTGCTCATCCGTGATTCGATTGTTTATATAGTCATCACATGTCGGTCTTACAAAATTTTCAATTTGTGGTTCGCTCATAGTCCTAGCGCCTTTCTCGTTTCGTCCTCTGACTCGTTGTGTTTATAGCCTTCATTTAGCTTTGATTGTGATGGGCCTTTAGATTCGTACTTTCCTTCGATTATTTTTAGGCGATTTGTTTCGTTTTCAATCAGCCAATCAAAGTCAATTTTCCAACCGCTGTTATTTTCGCCGCAAAGGAACCTAGAATCGCCGATCTTTTTCATGGCATAGATCCACTCATCCAGACTGGCTTCTTTCAACCTTGAGGCGATATGACGTTTTCTAGAGGTGCTAAGTGACTTGATCTTGGCTAATCCAAAATTTAGAGAATTCCATGCGTTCATGAATTCTTGCTCGAGATTTTTTTTCCCCTCAAACTCCCCTTTAGAACTAATATCAACTACACCTTCAACTACACCTACACCTTCAATTAGGACTGACGGTGACAGGTCACCCACTGTAGGGGTACTGTGGGGGGTTGGTGGTATTGACAGTTTATTGTTGGTGACGATAAAGCCAAACTTTTCTAGTTGAGATCTTGCTTTAACTTTAGCGGTCCAAGTGTCTTTTGAATCAGCATATTGAAACTCAAAAAAACCAATTATCAGAACACTATCAGAATTAAAAAAGTGAATCTTTTCTTTGAACCAATCGCTAAGATTTTCTTTGGTTAAAGTAAAATCCAACTGAAAGCTAGCCAGTCCGTAATCGGCTTTCCAAATGCCACAATAATCGCATTCGTCGCAAATATAAGTCCAAGCAAGTTTGGCTTTCATAGGTAAAGTACGAAACCACTCGTTTCGCCATTTAGATTTATCCGTGAAACGCTTGTTTCCCAACTGAGCCCCCGATCGAATAAACGTTCTGATTTAATTTGTTTTGATTGAATGAAAAATGTGATAAGATAAGACTAAGTCTAAATTCTTGATCTATTAGATCAGGAAATGGTGAAAATATGGTTTTCCCTAATTTTTCCCTAAAAATCCGATTAAATCCGATTAACTTGGATGAAAACGGATGAAAGAGTTTGCCTATCTCGAATATACTTATAAGCGAGATAAAATGACTCTGAGTTAAATAGAAATACGGTTTCCTAAACCGTCGATCCCCGTTCAAGTCGGGGTGAGGTCTCCACAATGATTTCAAGTGGTTAGGTATCTTTTTGTCTTTTAAATCAGTCATTTTTCCCTAGCTTTTTCCCTAAACGCTTTTTCAAAAGCTTATCAACCGCCGTAATTTTAACGACGTTTTCCATACCCCTTAAATCATCCGCATCCATATCTACATAGATCCGTTTCTGTACTTCAATGTTGGCTCCTGCAAACTTTTCGCGCTGAGTGTCAGTAAAGCGCTTGTCCTTATGCATGAATTTTTCACCTGTTGCTCGTAAGTCGTGGGGAGTTATCTTTTGATCAATGCCAGCATTCGCGCAGGCAGTTTGGAATGCCTTTCTAATACCACCGACACTCATAGGCTTTGAATTATTAATCTTACCGTGCACAATTTGAGGGAAAACAAATTTGCTACGAGAATCTTTCTTAACCTCAAGTAATAGTTTTTTTACAAGACCGTTTAATGGAATTACCCGACCTTTACGGCGACGATTACTTGACGGCCTGATAATTATAGCATCTTTTTCAAAGTCGATATCTGTCCACTCTAGTAATCGTATTTCAGAATTACGCATCATCTGATAAAGATAAAGTGCGATATATAGAATTAATTTAATACTTGCTTTACTAAATAGCTTTTCCGCATTTTCCACAGAAACAATCACACGCTTACGTCTAGCGCGACGATACTTAGGTTCAATTTCAATATCTTGACGATACTTAAGATATTTGTTTTTAACACACCATTTTAAAAAGTGGTTAAACACCTTTCTGTGGTTTACTAAATTTAAACCCTTCTTATAGGTCAATTTGCAATAATCATTAAAAGATCCTTGGTCAAATTCAACTATAGGAATGCTTTTAAAATATGGTGATAAATGGTTGTTTATGATGCTAACGGTTTCCTTGTAAGTCGCCTTACTGATACCAAAACCTAATTCATCATCCGAACCATTTTCTAATTCTTCTTTTCGGTGAAGCTTGTATTCATGAAAAATATTTTCAGTTTTAGTATTTCCTTTTTTCCCTAAAAGTTCTAGGGAATCTAAATAGCTTTTTTTTGCGTCTCTGATTTCTTTTTGAGTCGCACCTTCTTTAAGCTTTAAAGATTTTTCTCTTTGAACCTTAGATCCTTCGGGAGTGCCACGATAGTAATAAACTCCGTTGATTAGGAAAACCTCAGAATCAAAATGTACAGCGGTTCTTTTGTTAGACATTATCCCGTAGCTTTCTTTGGTCCTAGAACTTTGACAAGTTCGTTTTTATCAACTTGCGCGTGATGTCTTGGCCCGAATCTTTGGATGCGTTTTTGATGAATGCAATTGTAGATATGCCCAATTGTAAACACATCACGTCCGGATTTTACTGGATCGTTTTGATGAATTTCATTTAGAAATTTAACGGCTTCTTTCAATGATAAAAGTTCTGTTTTCTTTGCGTTCATACGTTCCCCACAAAATTAATCACAAAAATTCCAAATACAAAAAGTATGCAAATCGTGTCGAAGTGATGTTGTTTCATTTGTAAATTTCTTCTTTAATAGGACGCAAAGACCAAGACACCTCTACTAATCGATGATGGTCCATATATCGCAAAAACTCTCTTTCAGAATACGCAACGCAACTGTGTATGTGTCCAAAATTGGAATTCTTAATTTTAAATACAGCAAATGCTTGAGGATCTCGACCGCCGTCTTCAGACACATAAACGCCATTATTTTTAACGATATTGTCTGCAATTTTATCTGAAATTGAACTCATTTGTTTAGCTCCGCAATTAAGGCGTCGGCTTGTGATACCGCAACCGAAGCCCAGCCAGAAGGACCTATGCTTGCAAGCGATTCGACGCCGGATGTGCCAGCTAGAATTCCTTGCAAAGCCATTGCTGCGAAATATTCACGCTTGGTTAGGCCATTTTGTCCGTACATCACTTCACCGTTGTTCGGGAAAACTAATGAGTTGGTTGGCATAGCAGTATCGTCTGGATTTGTTTTCATTTAATTAATTCCTTGTTAAACCTATCACTACTCCATAAATGACATTCGTCATCATCATTAGCCCTATAAATTGGGCCGCCATACGCCAAAATTAATCTTTCCGTGGTAACAACTTTTTCGCTGCCGTATTTAGGCTCATGGTCTGGTGATCCTATGCAATATTTCACTTCATTGTCTTGAAGGTCTTTTCCGGTGGATTGTAAATAACAGCCATTGCATTTCATTGGTTTAGGCTCGACACATTCAGGGCACCAAGTAGCGCGATTAATATGTTGAACGTTTTTGCATTTTATTCTTGTATGCATAATTATGCACCTTCCGGCTCTTGTTGAACTTCTTTAGACTGCAAGTAAGCCTCAGCGGTTTGAAAAAATTCAACCCAAGCGGAATTTGGAGTTTTGCCTTCATCTTTGAACCATTTTTGAGTGTTTTTAATGAAACCATCCAACTCAAATAAATTTATTTCAGATAATTTTTGACCAGCGTATTTTTTGCCAACGCGACAAACGAAATCACCAAGGCCATTGTCATTCAATACTTCAGGGATTTCGGGAGTCGGTTCCTTTGGAGTAACGTCTTTTGGCTCATCTTTTTGAAAGATGTTTTCAGTTCTAGGATTGTGAGCTGGTTTAATATCTGAAATCGTTTCAAGCTCTGATTCGTCCAAGATGCCAAGACCGCAAATAGAAAGTGTCACGCGCCTTTTGGCTTTTGTGACACACTTCATTGTTAGGTTTGAAAAATCATTTCCTTTGGCTCCATTAAGCGGAATTGACGCAAAATCCTCGTCCTCTTTGCCGGTCTTATCACGCGCTTTAACGTGAACCTCGTAGTAGTCCCCAACTATTCCCTTAGAAATAATTTGAGTAGATACACCGTGAATTTTGCGCAATTGTTCTGCGCAATCTTTCTGCGCATAAATAGTTTCCTTGCCCTGCAGTGTGATGATAGCAAAAGGTTTAGTTAACGGGTTTAAACCTACCGATTCACACAATCGATTAATGTAAGTTATTCTTTCTTGTGTAGAAAGTTTTGAGATGTCATTTCTAACCAGTGCCGATTCAACGGCCTGCATATTCTTTTCGTTAGCCACAGTGATGTTACTCATTACACTACCTCTTTTTTAGATTTTTTAGCTTTAGTATTTGCGAAAGACTTTAATGAAGTACCTGGAATCAATTCAGCGCCGGGGACTTGCAAACCAGTTGATAGCGTTGCCTTAAGCGCCTTCTTGTCTATTTCAGTCACGGTTTTTTCAGACTTGTACTCAACCGGAATTAGGTCTTCATCTATGATATTTAGCGAACCTACTGTATTAGATAGGACAAAGCGCATGTCAGTACCTTGAATTTCATCTACTTTGAGTTCTTTCATAGCATATTCGATATTGTCTTTTAGACGATCCGCTGCGTTTTCGCAGTTACTCGCAATTTGCGCATAGAAATTAGCGCGTGACTTATAGTGTTCTTTCATCGCCTTGAATCGCTCGATGATTTCAACGTAACCATCAACTTTGGTAGATAGCTCTTTTGAGTTTACTTGTAGCGCTCGCTCGAAGTCCTCATTTACTTCACCGCCTGATTCAACTAGCATTCGTTCAAGTTCAAGCGTTTCATTAACTATTAGGACTAGGGATTTATTTTGTTCGCTCATAATTGTTCCTTTACTTTTAAAGCTAAAACTTTCCAAGGCTCATCAAAATTTGCATCATCTTGGTTATATTCACGAATCGCATCAGCTAGTTGTTTTTCGACATTTGCATAGACTTCGGCGTACCATTTTTTGTGCGACTCTTTGATTTGGCATTCTCTGTATTCATCAAATAAATCCGACCAGATTTCATGCTTTTCAATCTTGCCGTTTACATCACAAGTGAAACACTCAGTATCAACATTGAAGAACTTAAGCTTACCGTCTGTTAAAACTTCAAAGTCTTTAGTAAAGCCGTAAACTTCATATAACTCTGTGGTTTTATTGTAGTGATCTACCATTAGGCCCATGTTTAGTCCTTTGTCTCGTTAACAACGAGTTTAAGCTTCCGATCTTTTTGTAATGAAAATATTCTGGTTAGCGCTAGCTTCAATTGTGTTGATTTTTCTTGTGTATAGACTGAAGAAATTTGGGAAGAATTTGATAAAATCAAAACAAGATGAGGTCGCTTCACTTGAAAAGAAACTTGCTGAGATAGAGCGCAAACTTGAGAAATAAGCGACTCAATTTGCCTCATCAAAACAGCGCAGTAAATTATCTCTGCCGTAACAATTGTTAAAAAGATGTATTCCATAGTTCCTCTAAGACAAAACGATACCCTGACCAAAGTTGGCCTGAATTTCGCAGCTTGTGTTTGTTGTGAATTCTTAACTCAATCGAAAACCTAGTTGGCGATAGATTTTCTGTTGAACTAAGAGGCTTTTATAAAGAGATCGTCCTCTCTTATTCTTAAGCCTTTACATAATCTCTTAATTGTCCGTCTAGAAAGCTTGCTTGGATACCTACCAGCCCTAAGCTTCTCTAGAGTGGATATACCGATGCCGCCTTCAATAGAGGCTTCGGCTATCCCTATTTCTTCAATCTTTTTTCTAATCAAGTCTTTGTTAATCTCAGAACTCATAAAATCAATATACATGGTTTACCATTAAAATGCAAGTATTATTAATGCTATACCATATTTATTTAATGCTTTAACAGGCTTAGGCTGTAACGTATGGATATATTTAAGATAAATGGTTCTTTTATTCAGAAATTAAGGGATGAACTTGGCTGGACAAGGGATGATTTGAGCGACAAATCGGGTGTTCCCATTGGAACAATACAAGACATTGAATCAGACAAATCTCCAAATCCAAGCTTTGGAAACATTAAAAAACTCTTAAAAGTAATGCCGAATTTTACCAAACACCAAAAAAGAACAGAGCTAATCGGTGAAATTGTTTTGGGCCTTTCCGCCCTTGATCAAAGACAACTTAGGTCTGTCCTTGAGACTATCGAGGCGCTTCCCCCTAGTTCTAGTTTTGACTCTGAGGCAACAACTACAGATTAAATCATCGCTGTTTACTAATTCGTGAAAAAACGCCATAAGCGACTTTTTCAATACCTTTACCCTGTCCATTTCCCTACATCCTTTCCACACAACTACATTAGCCCATCAAGATATCTTGATGTTAAACTATTCAAGTAGAATTATTCGACGAATTTTGTCTCAAGTGTCTCAAAGTATTACACAATTTTTTTTGACTAAAGCATTTTGATCTATTGAGCGATAATGAGGGGATGAGACTTATTACTTTAATTTTAATTTCTGCGATTTTATCGGCTTGTGCTAAAAACGAATCTAGCTCAACCACTGTGGTGACATCACTTAGTTGTGATTCTTTAAATGCTAAATATGTTAGTTACACGAAAGATCAACTATTAAGTCAATCTATTGAATATTCATCAGCGGCAGCAAGCGCCCAGGGTGATTATTACGTTAATCTTTATAATGGTAAAAGTATCGAATTATTAAAAGCTTCGGAGTGCAAGTAAATGCGAACCCACGCCTACATCTACATTCTAATGACTCTCATGCTGACCAATTCAGGGTTTGAATCGTCGATCCCTTACTATGCCATGTTTGCATTCTTAACTATGGACCGAGAAAACTTGAATAATTTTAAGGCGTTTTAAAACACTCGCGATCAGCAATGTCTTTTAATTCTTGAACATAGGATTGATAACGCTCGAATGTCTCTAAAGGCATACATTGAGCCTTGTCGATCTCTAGCGATTCAACCGTTAAGTCTAATTGCTCATCTGGATTACTCAAGCGATTGCAATAAAACTTTTTAAATTGAGTCGAATAAGTGCAATTCCAACCGTCCGGTCTCGGCGGTAGTTTTGGATTATCAATGCAGCTTAAAAGACTAAGGCAGATTAGAAGTAATATGCTTATTCGCATTTCTAATTTCCTCCTCAGTTTGAGCCTTTTTCATTTCCTCAACTGCTTTTTGTTGCTCAACCTTATTTGTCTTTTGATTATCAGATACGATAAGGTCCCAAAGACCTTTCAAAATTGAATAAATCTTTGGGATTGCAATTATCAACTGAATAATAGCTGATAAATAACTCATTATTTTTTTACAGCTTCAATTAACGCTTTGATTTCAGGTAATGCAGCGGCAACGATTTCTAGAACCTCACCCGCTCCGGCTACCTTAACTTCGTCCTGTACTTTTTCAACGTCTTCATAAGCAGCTTTTAATTTTGCCATGAATTGATCGTCTTGAAGTTTTGCCAAGATTACACCAACGTCAGCAACTTGAACGCCGTCTTTAAATGCTTTAGCTAACTCTGTAGTCAAAGCAAGTAAACCGATTACGACTTCTTTTGTCTCTTTCATTTTGTCCGTTTCGGACTATCGACTTTGAGGGGGGTTTGAGTTTTAAGGTTAACCACTATTTAATTTTCTTCAACGAAATTCTTTTTAGCGTCACCGCTTCTAGTCTTTTGCTGCAGCTTCATTTCAAGCTGTTTTCTTAGCTCAGGATTCTGAATGCTGTTAAGTAATTGAGGATTTTGACCTAAAATCTCAATGATCCTATCCTGGTTTTCAATTTGTGGAGTAGATTCACTATTTTGGTTTTCTTTAAATCCTGTTTTCATTGAAAGACTATTTACCATGTTAGCAAAAGCTGCAGGGCTTGTTTTTGACAGTTCGGCCATCTTTGCAGAGCCAGAAATCATTTTATCAGCAAGTCCCCTAGCTGCATCAGTAGAAAGGAGTTTATAGGCGGCATATTTTGGAATATCTTTTGCGTTCGACACAAAGATATCGTTCCACTTGGCTTCGTGCGTGGTTCCCGATGGATTAAAATTCCTTGGCAAATTATCAGAAATAGTACCCACCGCTTGAGCCCTTCCAAGGCCGTCACCGAATAATCTACTTTGTGTTTCAGGATTTAATTTAGAAAACTGAGTTTTAAACTTAGCTAATGAAATATCATCCATTCTTAAAATCGAATCCTGGAAGTCTTTTAAAGCACCTTGCCTTAATAGATCGTATTGCTCGGGAAATGTTTTTTGCATTGAAGCAAGACCGGACTCATTTGCGATATTAAAAAGCTTGTCGCCTAATTTTTCGCTTGGTATCGAATCGAGTTTGTCTAAAAACCCAGTCGATCCTTGAAAGTCACCAAGTCGAGAATTTTCAGCAAGATCTCTGTATGATCCCATTTTAGATGCGTAGTCAGTACGAGCCTCGCCAAGCGCCGAAACCATGTCTTGACCGGCATTCATTGGCGTTTGAGTGCCAGTAGCCTTTGACATTTCCTTAGCGGCCCGCATGATATTAGCTTCCTCAGCGGCCCTTATTTTTTCTTTAATTGAAATTAAAACGCTTTTCTCTGATCCAGTTGTTGCTCGAATGTCTTGGTCTAACATCGTCGCAAGTTTTTTTAATTGATCTACGTTTTTAACACGCCCTAAGGCGTCTACATATTCAGCCGGTTTGCCCTTAAGACCAATCAATGCAACGTCATCAAGATTAGAAATGTTTTTCTGAATTGCGCTTACACCACGTGCGCTTAATGGCATATTTTTAGTTTGCTCTGCTATATCATTAAAGATCATAGAACTTGGCCCTAGATCCTCTGCTACTTTAGCACTCATTCCAGATTTAACTTTCTCGCCTAACTGATAAGGGCTTAAATTAGTAGCATCTTTTAAAAGATCATCAACTGCGCCTTGTGATTTTGAATAAACATCAGAAACGTTCTTTTTAACACTCTCCCCGAAGAAACTAGGCGACTCAGCAAGCCCTGACTCTAGTCTTTCGATGTAATCGCTTTTCAACATCCCAGGCGTGGCTTTTGTTCCTAGTGTTTCCGCCGCCTTTGCAATTTCATCAGCGTTTTCTTTAGTCGCTGTCATGTCTTGCAAACGTTCACCGATTTTTTTAGAACCCGTGAAAATCTTTGATCCAGCTTCCCCTAATCCTTGGGCACCTAAACCGACAAGTCCGCCGGTAAATGTGTTTTTAATAACTTTTGAAAGATCATGGCTAATTTCACCCTCAACGTTGCCGGTATTTTGAGCCGCACCCATAGCCGCACCAATTCTTGCCGCTTTTTGAATACGATCAGCCGCCGTTAATCCGTTAGCTGTGGCAATCGGAGCAAGCGCAAGCGCCTGAGCGATACCGCCCGCGACTTGGCCACCTAGATATGCGTTTGGGTTTTCTTCTTTGAGTCGAGCGGTTCTTTTCTCGTAGCCGTCCCTTGCTTGAATATAATCATCAGCTTCGACGTTCTCGCCTGTAAGTTTATTTAAGGCTCCGAACACCAATGGCTCGGTAGCGCCTCGAATATTGTTAAGCCAGCCAAATGTGGCCGTATCAACCGCGCCCTCGCCGAATGCTTCGAGTGGGTTACCGGATGATTCAGGTGATTTGTATTTTTCATTTAAGTATTTGTCAGGATCAAACTCGCCCGCCGGTTGACTTGATTTTTCAGCCAAATATTTATCAGGATCAAAAGTCATTTAAGAACCCCTAGAGAATTTAATATAGTTTTAGCCCTTGGATCTTTAGGATTATTCATAGCCCAAGCTAAAGCATCAGCATCTTGCGCGTGTGGTTGTGGTTTTGCCTGACTTGCACCGGCTGAATTAATATTTTTTCCGGCAATTGCTCCCGGTGAATTTCCTAAGTTATTATCAAGTCTTGGTAACGCCTTTGCACCCTCTGTTTTTAGACCGGCTAAAACAACTTCTCTGTTTCGTTTTTTCTGCTCCAAAACCTTATCGCTATCACCTGGTTGAGGGAAATACTGTGCTCTAGCATTTGCAAATTCACCCTCAGAGATAGCAGATCCAGATTCTCGTCTTAGGGTGGCATTGATAAAGTTTCTTTGTGCTTGATCCATTAACTTTTTATTTTCAGATTTAAAACGCTCTGGAACTAGTGGAATATCAACAAATGGAATTGGTAAATTTGCATCCTGTAAACTAGGACCAATTCCCGTTGGATCATATCCACCTGATATTAGGTTTTCCATTTGTTTATTTGAGTCCTCGACTCTTTTTGCAAACGTTGCCGCCGCCGTAACATTTTGAGGTAAATTTTTGTCCTCATCATGTTTTGCAAGTTTGTTTTTTAAATCAATTTTTTCTAAATCATTGGCACGATTTAAGGCACTTTCTTTTTCTTTAAATCTCTGGTCCATTTCTCTTAGTTGTTTTTGATTATTAAAATCAATCTGAGACTGAGCTTCAATTTCCCTAATTTTCTTAGGATCAAAGAAAGTATAGACATCTTTTAAAGTCATGTCTTTGGCTTCGTCTGGAGTGAAGAAACCTTTTTTAATACCCATCATTTTAGCAGCCTGAGCCCGAGTGGAATCTTTTTGGTTTAACTCATTATCCTCTGAGACCTGTTTTTGCCATGCATAGCCTTTCATTTGTTGATCGGCTTTTGCGAACGGATCAACCATGTTTTTAGAAACCGCATCGGTCACGCCTTTAACATTATTGCCGCCGAGTTTTTTGTTATATAGAACCTCGTAGGCTGTAGGTTGATCGGCAAAGTTTTGACCAATTGCACCGGCTAAATCTAGCATCCCTTTATCGGATGCGTATTGTTCTTGCTCTTTTTTCAACTTCTCTAAATCAAATTCTGGATATTGCATTTTTTCCCCTTATAGACTTGATCCGACGCCATAGCCCAATGCTGCGCCATTAACACCACTTCCAACCGGAGCAAAGTAGGCCCCAGCCGCTGCACCCGCTAATCCAGTAAGTGCTTGTTGACGTTTTTTAGCTGCCGCATCTTTAGCCATGCTAATTTCTGTAAGCTGATTGTTGTTGTTCATTTGGCCAGTCGCTTTAGTCATTTGGTTATTAAAGGTTTTGTCTTTCAACCCTTGGTTATACATGAAAGCATCGTTTCGACCTTGTGTATTCATTTGGTTATACTGATTTACGATTCCAGTATTGGCTTGATTAGTTTGGAAGTTTTGCGAACGCTGATTATTCATAGCATCCATGTAAGATTTTTGATTCATAGCTTTTTGTCGAGCACTTTCAATCATCGACGTTAAACCAGCGTCTTGCGCTCTTTGAGTAGCATCCTGATTACCCATTTCTTTCATGGCAAACTCTAAACCAGAACCCGCAACGCCTCTAGATTGAGCGTTTGAAAGCGCGGCCATACGATTAGATTTAGCCATTTGGTTAGCTTGATTTCTAGCTTGTAATAAAGACGCTTGGTCTGCATCAGAGAATCCTTGATCGGCAAGCATCGACATTTTTTGAAGTGCCGAGTTTTGTGCTGATAGTAAATTTGGATCTTCTTTTATCGTCTCATAGGTATAAGCCTCAGGATTGTAGTTTTCATACTGAGGTAAATTAATTGAATCAAGTAGCGCTCGATTTTGTCGAACATTTCTCATTGCCTCATCAAAACCAGCGTCACCGCCGCCGAAAATAGTGTCAAATAATCCCATGTTACGCTCCTAAGATTGATTTAATGTATGACCATTGGTTATTTTTTGGATTCCATACGTTGTTTGTGTTAGCGATCGACTGATCATATTCTTGTTGAATGTTGCTCATTTCAGAAGACAACCAATCATCTCCAGCGGCAGGAGCATTTCTAAATGCGCTCTGTTCGCGAGATTTTCTATTTCTGTCAAAATCACTTAGTTGGTTTTGATACGCACTATAGTCATTTTGATATGCAGCATTTTGGTTTCCTAAATCACTAGCAAACTTATTCTTATTATCAGCCCACTGCTTACCGTAATCATTAATCTGATTATTAACAGAGCTAATCGACGAGTTTAAATTGCCAAAATTATTTAAATATTTATCATAGGCACTGTTTCTTGCCTGAGCTAATTTATCGCTCGAAGTATCAAGCTGGGTTTGTAGGGATTGCTGTCCAGTAGTTAAAGGACCGCCGCTTGTCTTAGCGTAAAGATCATTCTGCATTTTATAGAACGAGTTATCGTCTTTTAAATTATTCCCGTAATTCTGAGCGTTTTGATTCAAAGAAAACGTGAACTGTCCAGGATTGTAATTAGATCCTAAAAAGCCTTTAGCTTGATTCGCGTAATCGTTATTAAAATTACCACTTGCCGCATTGTTTAGGTTATTTTGAAAGTTATTTACAAAACCCACAGATTCGTCAGCTTTAGATTTTGCATCATTAGTCATCTTGCTAGATTCAGAATCAAAGCGTGATTTTTCTTTATCGAACTCGCCGCCCACAGTGCTATCAAGTAACTTTGCACTTGAATCATTACCCTCATTAGCATTGATATAGCTCTGAATATTGGTCCAACCACCAAAGCCGCCATTATTTAAAGCTTGCCCTGATTGCCCGCCGCCTGCTTGTCCGGTAACAACGCCGCCCGTTTGAGGAGCGCCTGTTTGCAAAGCGCCGCCTTGGGTTTGCTGTTCTTGTTTCTTTTTTTCTTCGTCATCAAGTAGTGCTGCACTACCGTAATAATCCGCCATACATTACCCCATAAAAAATATTAGTTTACACATTCTTGCGTCACCGCCGTCATGGGTGACAGTCACCTCAATCAATCCCGAATCTAAGGCCCTCCAGCGAAAGCCCTGCAAAGTAGCACCGCTAACGTCCACACAAAGACAGCCAGTGATTTTGTTTAAGGTATCGGGATTAACCGCAATCGAAACGCCTGATTTAAACTCAAGCTTTTTGGTCTTGCAGAAAAAGTTATCCTCTAAAGTCAGATTGCCTTTAAGTGCGCTACCGACTTGAGAAATAAATTGATTTAAAGGAATCAAAAGCGGATCAATCCATTTAGGAAGTGATTCTTGTTTTTGAAGCTCTTCTTTAACGACGGTTTTAATTGTGCCAAGCTTCATTATTTACCGATCCTTTCAGAGATCACGTTAAACTCTAAAGCTACCCCGCAAAGAGAGATCCTTTGCCGTCCAGACCTGTGAATTACGCCTACACTTAAGCGTGTGCAGTATTGTTTATTACTTGGAACATACGTCACAAACCCCGCTGGATCAGCGCCGCCACCCCATGCAAATAAACCCCAAGGACCTGAGCCCCACGCGCCTGATTGAAGCCCTAGCTCAACGCTTTCGGTTTCTTCGTCAAAATTAGATTTAAATGTGGCATCTATGCTCGTTGCCGAGTTTGAATTGATTGTATTATCTGTCAGCGCCTTAAATGCGCGAACTTGCTTCATGTGATCGGGAGCATTTCCCGTCCATGGGTTATACTCCACTTGAAACACAATTGAAGGAAACAACGTTGCTGGACCCGTAACCCACGAAATAGGAATCTCACCGATCATAGTCGCGCCGTAGTTAGATCCTACAAACAACACCGAATCTATTTCTAAAGCGGTGCCAGCTATCTCGATTAAATCACCTTCTTTAGGTGTTACCGATGAACTGAATAAAACATTTTGTCCGGTAATTGATAAAACAGTGATACTAGATTCTGGATCAACATAGTCATCACTAGAGAATGATTTTCTTTCAACAAAGACTTTTGCGCCGTTCTTAGAAAAATATAATAACTCAGATTCCGGCTCAACTGTAGCCGCATTGAACGCAAAATCCCACTCAAGCCATGTCTTAGTGATATAGTTGTAAACTAAAACCCGATTAGCAATAGAGTCGCTAGGATCAGTAATAGTTGAAAGCATATAACTTCGCTCTGATTCATAACTTAATGCCGTTGTTAAATTTTTAAGATTAGTATTAGTTAACAATTTTTTTAAATTTGGTTCAATTTCATGCGAAATGACTTGAACGCCGGTCTCTGAAATAGCTACCACGCCCTGATTAGAAAGCATGATTACTTGGTTAGCCAAAACGCTCACCGAGTTAAGCGCCTTACAGAACACAGTTAAATCAATGGGAGTTACAACAAAGCTTTGCGCATTCTCACCCGTTAGGCGATAAATACCGCGTTCTTTAATAATGATTAACGACTCTTTCAGTGAGACAATGCGAAGGATTTCCTCGTTGCTTGGCCCAACCGGAATATAATTTAATAATGGAACGTGCTCAAATTCTTGAAACTTAGAATAGTAAAGGTAATTCTTTTGCTCATCGTTTGTTGACGTTGAGGCTGAGTTAGCGCTCGGAGATACTGGCAGCGTCGGTGAGAATTGTGCGGCAATAGTTGAATCACTACCTTGAATAGTAAAAGCCGAAGTCCCTACCGTTCTAGCTTCACAAATAATCTGTCCTGGCAAATCATCCGCACCGCTCACGTAATAAGCGTATATGCTAGTATTTGATGCATAACGATTAATCACGCGAACAAGTGATCTAGCTGTATTGTCTAAATCAGCGGCCACAACGCCCGTTGAAAACACCTTAACTTGCGGTGATCCGCCGCCTGAGATAATCTCGGTCGCTCCGAAATTATAAGTAATACCGCCTAAAGTTATTGTTTTTCCGCTAAGGCTCGTAGTTGATAGCATTGAAAAATATAAACGCTGTCTTGAACTACAATTAGCGTAAAATAAGAAATTAGATTTAAATAATGATAAGTCTTTGGCTAGTGGCGGCCTAGAGTTAGAGCCTTGAGTTCCTTCTTGGGAGGGGCTTGAATAAAGCGCCTCACCTCGTAGAGCATCAATGATCTTATCGACAAACTGAATATATTTATTTGTAATATCAGCGCTTTGCAGAGTGTATTGATATACTAAAGCCGCTTCACTTCCGGCTAAGTCCTCGGTCACAGTCGCTACCGAAGCCGTTCTATAAACCTCAATTATGTCACCAACGATACACTCGGTCGGGAAATAAGTTGTGATTTGAACATCCCTAGCTGCACCGGCTGAGTTAATCACCCATAGCCTTTGACTCGGATAACCTTTTAAAACATTTCTGTTCGCATCGACTCTTTTAATAACAGCGTAGTAAGCGCATTGATTATTGTTAGATAAAAAACCAGAGGCTCCATTAAGCGTGTACTCAAGGTCTAAGCATCTCGGAGCACCTAAATCGCTCGCAGTTGTCCCGGCTGTATCTGTAAACTTCTTAACGCCTAAACTTGTTGTGAAATATAAATTACCAGCGGCCTCGGCAAACCTAACTCGATTGCCTGACGGCTCCGTGTAACTTCCGGTGTAATCAGAATATGATAATCCGTTTTTATATGAAACCTTGTCGCCGTGATGAACGAGCACCTTACCAGCATAAGGTATGATTTGTTTAATATTATTTGCAAATGTCGCTTCGTCTTTATAACCACGTCTATTCTCTAGAACGTGCTCACGCGCATTGACGCAGTTTCTAGCGATAGCTAGAGTACCCGTTTGAGTCGCTAACGGTGAAAACTGCGAAACAAGACCAAGACATTTATTAATGACTTCCGTTGCCAATTAAGTCCGAACGGACTATCTAACGAGGGTGTTAAATTCTTGATAACAAACTTCGGCGGCCTGATATTTTCTTTGGTGAGTTTTCTACTCTATTTCTGATTGAGTCGAGCGCATTATCTAATAACTCATCCCGTGATTTTATCGCAGCCCCTAGCTTATTTATATCACCTAGCGATTCTAAAAGTCTAACGCAAACAGAATGAGCCAAGACCGGCTGAAAGCTAATCGGAAGCTGAGGAATATTTGAATACCCAGCCGGACAAATGTAATCACCGAATTGCGGCTCTATCGATAGGGATTCACTTAGAAGTCCAGACTTGTTAAATTCAATGTCACTTGATGTAATTTGAACTATGGCTTGATCTATAGACCAGTTTTTAAATGGGCTTTTTGCGCTAACAAAATCCATTAAAGCACCGGCTGAATATAAAGCCGTTAAGTCTGTATCTACTCCAAAGGTCACTGTAGCGCCGTTGTCGGTAACACTCATAATTTTTCCGCATGACGCTGTAGAAATCAATTTTGACGGTGTTTTTGGATAAATAAAGCGTATTAACCCCTCGGTTCTTGTCGGAGTTGGGCAAAGAACTATCTCGTCCCCCTCAAAATAGAATGCCTGAGGAGTATCCCCGCCATAATTTACAGAATCCTCAACGTCGATTCGCTCAAGTTTTACCGGAGTTTGGCCAGGCAGGACATAAAAAACAATTTTTAGAGTTTCAGACAATGATCGCTCTGGAATCCTGTAATAAGATACATTTGCCGTAATTGCCGTTTCAAAAACCGTGTTCAAATAGTCTTCGCGCTGCTTTAAAATCTTAGGTGATATGAAATTGGCAAGCTCTTCACTGGCTAGATTTAAAAACCCGTCAACGCCGAACGTGCCCTCACTCTGCGGAACAAGCCCGCGAGATTTAATCGACGCTAGCAAGTCCTCAGCGAGGTAATTCATTACTTCATCCCTTTAAGTTTCATTTTCAATTTTTCTTCGTCGCTCATTTCTTCGCTAGGCATTTCTTCTTCCATTTCTGGACTTTCTTCGCTTGAATCATCAGAAGCCGTTAAACCAAGAATTTCAACTTCCGGTTTTTGTTCCATTCCTTGAGCGTGTTTTTTAGCCGTTGCCATTTCTAAAATTTGAAGCAATTTATCAAGTGCGGAATCGCTCGCTTTTTCTTTTGTTTTCATCATTTCTTCTAACATCATAATACACCCCTCATTTATAATCTTTTATTTTTTTAATTTCTTCATCATGTTTTTCTAACCATTTTTCATGCCACGCGGTTTTTTCGATTATTATGGCAATTTTAGCATTTAACTCATTAACCGAGTTTTTAATACTAGAAAGGACGTTAACACCGTAAACAGCGGCCCCAACTAAAAGCCCTTGGAATGCCCACTCTATAAATTTATTAAAGTCCATAATATATCCCCCAATACAGCAAAGCCAACTAGACCAATGAGTAAAAATAACTTATCAATTTTTGAATTAACCGCATTAAGATTTAAATAAATATCGTCAATTTCTTCTCTGATAGAGAGAATCTCGGTCGAGCAAAGTTTAAAATTATTATCTGTTTCAATAATTCTAAAGTTTACTTTGTTTTTATTAGTGAAGTAATCGTTAGACAAATGTTCAATTGAGCTATCTAGTTTATTGAAGCGATCATCAAAGCTCACGTTGTTTTCTGATGTATTTTTTAACAGTTTATCAAATTTAATATTAAGATCGGAGTTTGATTCACCTAGGTCTTTCTTTAATTCAAAAAAAACACTTTCGCTTTCTTTGATATATTTAGAAACACAATCACCAACCTCTTCTATTTTTTCTGTGACTAAATCTAGTCTAGCGTTTTGTGCCTTATCAATCGCAAACAAAGAGCTATCAATAGAATCTTTTGCATAAGCGGCAACATCTAATTTAATATCTTCAATCTTTTTTATGATTTCTTGATTGTCTTTGTCGTTAAACCACTTAGCCATTAGTTAGCTCCTGATTGATTATTTTTTCTTCAATTAAAACGTCTTGAGTTGTAACATTTCCTTGTTCGTCGGCATAAGAAATTGCAAGCCACAGATTGCCCATTTCATCATAATAATAGCATTCACCTGTTTTTATCATCGTCCAGTCCCTGTTATCATTGCTTCACCTAGAGTGATTCCAGTACCAGCCGCAGTAACAATTAATCTAGCAAACTTCCATTGCTCGTTTGTTGCTTTAGCTTGAACAGTGTCTACTGCCGTCGTTAATGTTGTTGCAGTCGTGAACCAATTGGTGCTGTTATGTGAGAATTGAAGCGCAATAGTTGCTGCTGTAGTTTGAGCAGTACATCTGACATTAATGTTGAAGTCTTGGCACCCTTCCACAAGTATTGTAGGTGATGTTGAGTTGAGAGTGTTTGGTACTATAGTTCTGTCAATTATCTGCACGTTCTGAGTTGCTGCATGGGATATTTGCAACCTATTAAGAGAGCGTGTGAATGAGGGGCTCGTTCCCGTAACTGTTTGAACATATCTCACACGATTACCACGCATCCTTAAAATCGGTGAATTGTACATACCTGTCGCAGTAATTCGAGGGAAGTCATAAACCTTGAACCAGTTTGTACCACTATCAGTACTTTCCTCAATGGCTACATCTAGCGTCGGTGAAGTTCCAGAAACCGCAGTAACAGGAATATTTACTTGATAAGCTGTACCGAATGTAGGTGTAATGGCAGAGGTGGTTGTTGTTGTAGTTAGTGCCGCCGAAGCTATGTCTGCAATGGTTCCAGGCAATGCTAAATTGGCCGCCGTGACTGCTGACACGGTTGAAACAATTCCACTATTAACTACAATAGGAATTGCCTTGGCACCATCAGCGGCTCCATTTTGATTATTTAGTTCAACAATGTGTCGTGTGTGTTCAATTTCAGAAACAAAATGCACCCTAAAGTCAGTTCTTCTAATTACTGCGCCGCCGCAGTTTATTGTAGTGAAGCCGCCACCTACAGATTCAACCTCTAGGGAGGTGGTGTTTACTCTTAAAACTTTGTATGCACCATCATATAAACCCATGCTAGTTGCATCACAACCATATAAATGAATGTTTTCACCAGGAAGTGGCGTTGCCCATGTAGTGTTACCAACTAAAGTTAAAACATTATTTGTGCGAGATATTGATTGAACAACTTGAGCAAAAATACCAGGGGCCGCTACTCCTCCTTGATTTAACCATACTCCGCCGCCAGCGCTTGATGTGGTTGATGCAGTTCCAATTACTATTGTAAATTGAGTTGATGAAACAATTGAAGCGACTTGTGTTTGAGCTGTTAAGTTGGGGAAATTAGTTTGGTCTCTTACACCATATATTTGCACGAATGAACTTGTTGAAAGTCCATGCGCCACATCGGTTGTGACTGTTGCGGTAGTGGTTCCAGTTTTCGCAATCGCAGTTATCTTTGCAATTGGATGTGTTAAGTTAGCTAAGTTTTTAGCTCTTATCCTTAACTTGTAATCTTTTTCTTCGTCTGGAATACCTTGCGTCCATCTAGCATTACCAGTTGGAACAGACAGTGAGTCTTGCGAGCGGGATATGAAAAACGATTCTTCTTGATTGAATGTGAATTCATGTCTAGCAACGGCGTTAAATGCATCTGAATGTGGAGATGTATTTGATTGCGTTGCTGTTTGTGATGCAACAGTCGAGTTTACAAGTCTTGTGTTATAGCCATTTCTTCGAGTAAACCAAGTCGCACTTGTTACTGTAGCATTTTCAAACAACATTCCTACGGAATTTAATGCAAAATTTGTGGTGTCAGTCCATGCAACCTTACCACCAGCTGTATAAGACGCAGTCGTAATGGTTATGGGGACTGTAATTTGTGTTGGCGTAACGACAGTAACAAGAATAGGACCGACATTCATTCTTGTGTCTGTGTTGTTTTTTAATATTACCCTATCACCGCCTTTATAGGGGTGATTGGTAGCAAAGTTAATTGTAGCAACGTTTGAAGTTACTGAAATAGCACCAGATATATCCATGTCAGCAATTGGTGTTAGAGTTTCTACAGTTGAACCGTCAGTGCCAACAATACTGATTTCGAATTCCTGACCAACAATACGCTGAGAAAAGGACGTACCAATCATATAGCGCATCGGGTATTTAAAAGTACGGACTGATTCCAGTACCACTTCTGAATCCACAGTAATTGGGCACATTGACATTTGCATGTATGCAGAGCCCGCAGCATTTCCTCTACGACCTATTGTAGTTGAACCCTGATTTTGAATTGATGTGGTCCAAATAGAAGAATCAGCCTGTGCATTTTGAGCTAATAATGCAAAACCGTCTCTAAATTTTTTTACCGCATTACCCGTAGCTAGGGCGCCATTTTCAGTGAATAAGGCTTTACGGCCTGTGCCATCACCAATTGCGATTGAATCATCAGTATCTGACAGAGTTATTGCCGTGACATTAACGTCGAGTGATTTTTTACCTGCAACGTCGGTGATAGTAGCGGTACTTGCGCCGTCTGAAATTCCGACGCCACCAGAAACACGCAAAGCATTTGCAGCTAGTGCATACACTTCTCGAATTATTTGCTCATGATTTAAATGTGATTCTGGCATTTTCCTACCTCGTGGTTATTTCAGTCTCGTAATGTAAATTGTAGCGTTACTAATTGTCGCTGAAACCGAGCCGCCGACTGCTTCTCTTACGTCCACGTACTCACCCGCATTTAGTGACACATTTACTGCACCTGATATTAGCGGGCTAACAGCGGTAGCAGCTTGTTGGGCATATGCAGCTATCGGCTTATATAAACTACCATTTTTGTAAAGTTCAGCAGTTAAAGAGGCTCCAGTTGTTAACGTTACACTTGAATGTTCGCTAACGTATTTAACTTCGTAAAGACCTGCTACGGGTGCTGTAAATTTCCAAGATGCGCCAGTTGTAACGGCATTAAAATCATCAAGTTCTTTTGTAGAAGCGTTGACAATTTGTCTTGCTCCACCTGCTGTAATAGTTTGAGAGGTTGTACTGTATATAGCAGCAACTCGTTCTGTCGCGCTGATTGTTGTTGGCGCTTGAAGTTTTGTAATGCTGTACGCTCGAACACTCCATGTTTCTGTTGCTGCATAGTTTTGATAATATAAGTCAATTGTATCACCAGCGTTTAACTCTAATGTTTTAAATATATTTATCTGACCATATGACGTAGATTGAGGTGCGATAACGTCATTTACCTGAGTACCGTTTTTGTAAATTGCAATTAGCTTTAGACCAGTTGTAGATGCATTTAAAGCAACGGAAGCTTCTACTTTATAAATACCGCTTGTTTTTACTGTGTAAGTGCTTGATGCAAGCCCAGATGCTTTATCAATCGCCGCCGTAATACCGGTTATTTTTGTCCACGCACCGCCTGTTGTTGCAGTGAACGATGTTCCAAAAGTTGCATCGAAAGTTACAAGTCTTCCATCATACCCATCAGATTGCTGCGTGCTTGATGACCAGCCTTGGATTTTAACTTCAATATCAAACTTGATTAAATTTCCATTAGCCCATGTTGATGGTACTGTACCAGCCCATGTTGCGGAATTCGGACCAGCAAATATGATAGATGTTGCTGAAGTTGCGTAGGCTGCGGCTGTGTATGTATTTGCGCCAATAGCTCCTGATACACTTCCACTTAAATAGCCTGACTCGGCCATTGAATAGCCTGTTGGAAGATTTAGCGTTATACTTGAGGTCGGCAAACTTGACCCAATTGTTATGGTTCCACTTAAAATCGCTCGCTCGCCTATTTGTGATACTGTCCCAACTACAGTTGCATTTCCGGAGTTTGTAAGTGTAAACGTCCTAGAAACTGCGCCGCTAATCGTCGTGCCAGCAAGGTAAGCACTTAATCTAAACCCAACCTCAGCCTTAACAACCCACGCGCTATTTGCAGATTCAGAAATAAAACCGATAAGTTTTAACTGCGTGGTATCTGAATTAACCTGAAATTCGCCCTCAACCCAATCTGAATTAGTCGTTGAGTTTGAAAACATCTTGAAAGTACTTGGCTCTGTATAAGTCCAAGTTGATCCATTATACTGGCCAACATACCAGATTAAGCTTGAATCAGTTGGGCTTGAGCCGTTTGAGCCAGCGACGAAAGATCCAGATACAATCGTGTAGTCGATGCGTGTTTTTAGCATCTTGGTGCGATAACCAGAATCTAAATTGATCGTTCGCTCGATCGCTCGGCCTTGTCTTGATGCGCCTGAGGATTTGGTTAATAATAAAGAATTAGAACCAAAAATTGGATTCGATGAGCTAGTAGAAATCGCGAACGCACCTGAGCCGCTTGATGCTGTGAACGTGCCCGACGGTCTTGTTGCCGCTGAGTATGAACCTTCGACGAAATTGCTGAATCCTGATTCAGCGTCGCCATCTTCGATTAGATTAGTAGCCCCTCCGCTTCCTGATCCAATAACTTTAAGATTTGCGCCGTCATCGTAATACGGTTTATTAGAAGTCGTGTCGTAAACAATCGTACCTTGCTTACGAGTTAAAGCATCCAATGTAGTTTTTGCGGCCTTTGGAATTGTAATGCGGTTACTATTAGAAGCGGTGCCTCCGTCAATGTCTTTGTTAGATAAAGATTGAGTTCCGGTTGTAGTAACTATCGGTGCAGAAACACCGTCGAGCCACTGAAATTCAGTATTTGATATTTGCCCATTTGCAATTTTGCTCGCATCAATACCGGCACTTGCAGAAATATCAGCGTTAACAATATTCCCGGACGATAATAAAGCCGAGCCGTTAAAAGTTAACTGATTAGATCCGTTAACGCCTAGTAATAGATTTCCATTATTGGCATTGTTTCGCCATCCGATCGAGTCAGCGACATTTAATCTAAGCAACCCCGCCGTTGAAGGATTTGTATTTCTTGATAATAAGTAAGAAGTTTTAAGACCAAAGTTAGGACCAAAATCTACGTCATTTGATAATGTAAAACTACCGCCGACAGGCTGTAGAGTATTTGACGATATAGCTTGAATCCATGAAGTGACGGCCGTTCCCCAGCCGCGTTCATTCGTTTGAGGTATAGAATAATTAGAGCCGTTAACATTAACTGTTACGGCTCCATAAGTAGTAATAACAAAAAATAGAACTACTAAAGAAAAAAACTTTTTCATTTTAATCCTTTAAAATAATTAAAATAGTGGTGCAGATCCGAAACTCATTCTGGCTTCATTACCGACCGCACCGCCCGCCATAGTCGCGCCGCCAGCCGTGATGTTACCCGTTGCCGTAGTAGTCACTGCGTTCATGTGAGTTCCGCCGTTCATAGCGTAAACAGTCACAACCGCCGCGTTAGCTACCGCGAACACACACCCATCAATTCCGTTTGTAGTAGATGCATTGATTGAAGCCGCAAGATTTCTTGCAGATTCCGCCGCATCAGCGCCAACATTAAACTGATTTGCTGTCGCTCCCGACGCTACCGCTGTAAACGTAGTGCCGTTAACAACCGCTGTGTTAGTCGCTGCGACCGCGCCGCAAGTGAATGTCTGACTTGGCATCACACAACCAACGTTTAAATGCATAAGCCCTTTTTTATGGCCCGCTTTTAGAGCATTTAAATATTGTTCAACTGCATTGATTTTTTCCTGCATTGTTCTAGCTGCCGGAATATATTTTTTAAGATCATTTGCCGTTTCATCGGATTGAATTACTAAAAGAATAGCTGGCATGAAGCCCTCCATAGAAAAAAAGGCCCATAGAGTCCTGCAAAGGGACCCATGAGCCTGTAAATTAAATTAAGCTACTGTGTTAACGATTCCAGTGATCATGAATGAAGTCGCAGGCGCTTCACAGATGATACCTTGGTTAGAGTAAATACGAGCCTCAACACCGGCATTAGAAGGCAAGTGGAACCATGGAGCGCCGTCGAAACCTGGAGCGCCTAGCTCTAGATCAACCGCACCGATACGTTTCCAGCTTGGGCTAAATAAACCGTATGCGAAACCTTCTTTAACCATTGGATGAGAGTGACATACAGTGATACCGTTTTGAGAGTGATAAACGATTTCCTCTGCACCGATATCAACTTTCTTCACATCTTTTTCAGATGTTACGCGAAGAGCTTCAATTGACGCTTGTAAATCATCCCAACCACCTGGATTTAAGAAAAGATCAATCTTTCCATAAAGACCTTTAGAAACTGATTTTGAAATAGCTTTCTTAAGAGCATTGAAGCTCATTGCTCCAGTGATAGCTAATTGATTCGGTTTCCAAAGTGAGTATGTACCTACTGGAATATTAAACAAGTTACCTGTAGTAGTTCCAAGGATTGAGTGAACCCCAACCATTTCGTTACCATAAGCGCCTGTAAAATAAATTTTATCACCGGCTACGCAGCCAGTAACAGTTCCAGACATTGTGATCTTACGATTTTCAATATCAACCGCTGTGATTCTAACAGTTCCACGAACTGTAGATGTAGCGCCAGACATTACGTCGATATCACAACCTTCTAAAGCTGCCCAAATTTGCGGAGCCCACTCAGATAGTTTGATCGTCACAGAAGGATCACCCGAAGCATAAGTCAATACCTCACCGATACCAACGCCGCCGTAAAGAGCCAAAGTCTCTAAACGTTTACGCGCAGATAATTGCAAACCTTCGTAGAAAAACTCTACTCCATTAACGAATGAACGCTCACCTTTTACAGCTTTACTTGCGTCCTCGTATGACATTTGGTCACGTAGCAACGTTTGATACGCTCCAACTGTCGCTTTCTTCTGTGTTCCACCGCGTACTTCCTTAAGCGCGAACGCTCCCGCAGTACCGTCACCTTTTGCATGAGTGAAACCGTTTGGATATGCTAAACGCACACCTACTGAGTAATCCTCACCTGTTTTTTCTTTTTCGGAAAACTTGATTAAGTTTTGAACTTTAGCGATCTCTGGGATCACCTTTGGCATAGGGTTTTTAGAGTAAACCTTTTTATGCATTTCATTTAAATTTTGAACAATATCAGCCATTGAAAAACTCCTTAAGGCGTGAAATTGCTCGGACTACGAAAGCAAAATAATTTTATTTAATTTTTTAATGAGGGATTTTAAACGATAATAAATATCTTAAAGGACTTAATTAAGACGGGTTAAATTAATGATCTTGAGGGATTAATCAGTTAATTGGTTTTTTAACTTTTCCATGTACTCTTTATATTCGAGTTGTCCCATAACCTTAGGAGGTACGGCTTTAGCCGATCTCGTTTCTTTGGTCATTTGACTATCAGGCCTAGAGTTTCCGGCTTGTGATAATCGGCCAATATCGAACTCACGAACTTTCTTTAGAGCCTTTTCGCCGAATAATTTTAAAACAGATTGCGCATCCATTTTTTCAATCATTTGACTCAAGTCTCCTTGAATCTTATTGCTAACGATAGAAGCGGCTTGTTTTGCCGTCAAGGGATTTTGTGAATTTCTAGACGCTTTCATTAAATAAACAATCTGAGTAGCAAAGTAAGGATCATTAGGAAGTCCCGATTCTTTCCAAGCCTCGCCGATCTCTTGGTCAAGTCTTTGAATTTCTTGTTGCTCAATTTGTTGAAATATTTGTTCTTCACGCTGCTTTTTCTGTGACTCAAATTCTTCTTTTAGTTTTTTGTTTTCTTCCTCTAAGTCCATAGCTCGGCGCTGTTCTTCGCTCATGGCTTGACGCTTGTATTTATCAGCTAAGATATCTTCGGCTAATTGCTCAAGGTTTGGCATCTTTCCGGTTTGCCTGAAATATTCTCTAGGATTTGTTTCCGCTAGTTCTAAAAGCTTAATCTTTTGCGCTAGTTCTTTTTCTTTTCTAGATGCTTCCTCAAACTTTTGATGACTTGCCTTACCCATAGAAACCAGATTCAAGGCTTCTTTTAAAGTCATGCGCTCGACCTTGCCGTTGATTTTTAATTCAACTTCATCATCTAGCTGTTCTTGAGTGACTTTCCTTTTAGCAGGTTTATTTTGTTCACTAGTTGCTTGCTCATTCGTGGAGCCCTGGCCTGCTTGCAAACTTTCATTAGTTTCTTGGCTTGAGCTATCGACTGATTCAGTGCTTTGCGACTCTGCGCTTGATCCCGTAGTTTCCATTTCTTATGTGTCTCCTTTTTGTTTTCACACTTTTTACAAGTGGTGTTTTTGACTTTTTTATTGATTCCTTTTTTGAGTAAAAACCGACCGCATTCCCTACAACGCAGGTACATACGTTTAACCTTGCGGCGGCATAGGCGGCACCGGCGGCATAGGAGGGACGTCGCCATTTTGCTCAATAGGAGGCATAGGCCCTTGAGATTCAGGACCAGGTGCCGGTGATGGTTGGCCTCCATTCATGGGCCCTGGCATTGGAGGCGGCGGCATCATCGGTGGAGCCTCGCCGCTAATCTCAAACCAATAAGTTGGTTGCGACATTCTTAATTGCGAATGCTGATCAATATGCATAGTTACGTTTTGAAATAATTGAACAGCTAGAGGATCACCCTCCTCAGCTTTTGTTCTTAGGTATGGATCATGCAAAATCGCAGAGTGTTCTTGCATATGCATTAAGTGGTGATCTCCGACCATTGCCTGAGGGACCATGCCATCAAGAAGCATTTCGTTTTCTTTAGTGATTAATTCTAGTTTTGATCTTGGCGCTTTAAGTAAAGAATCAATGTTTCCAGTCTCAGTTAACTCTAGGTATTGTTCCGGTGTTTTAATTAGTCCTTTTTCAAGGAAGTTATCAGCGGTTTCAATACGACCTGCGAACGTGCGAGTTAACGGATTACCTAAATCACAGATTAATCTATCAACATTGCTGATATCTTTACCTGTAAATGATTGCATCGCGCCTTTGTTGTACTTACCTGACAAAGAAATCATGCGATCTGTTTGAGCGTATAATTGAAGCATGAAAATTAGGAATGAGCCGTTATCTTCTTGAATTTCTGCCCAAGCTTGTTGAAAGTTTGAAGCAAACTGCACGGCCATTGCTTGCATCCGGCCTAATGCTGTACCTGATTTTAAATTATGCTCAGGATCACCGCGAACTACTGAGTTAATCCCTTGGATCATTTGCTGATCGGCTTTAATGATATCGGCAAACTTAAATATTTCTGTCGGAGTGTTTGTTAAATTTAAAGGTACTGGTTGAGATCCTGGAGGACCGCCCTTTAACACAACCATTCCTTGACCGACGACTTCCTCTGAAACCGTACACTGGTCTGACATCCATACAGCTTGAACGCCGAACGCGGATTGATTTGTTAAAATAGTAGAATAAAGCGTATTTAATACTTTTTGCAGAGGTAAAACGTCGCCGCTTTCTGCATAACCGTCTAAACTTCCAAAATCCTCGCCTGCGCTAATTCTAGAAACAGGTAACTTCTTTTTATGCGTGCTTTCTTTATCAAAATACGGATAAGCGCCATCATAAAGTGAAATAGATTCAGATAAAAACTTAACATAGCGACCTTCTGGAACTGCATCCGTTGGCAAATGATAAAACTCAAACACCGGGATGATTTCATTGTCGCAATCCTCACTCTCTGCAAAGTCCTCGTCGATAAAATCAATGATTCTAAGCACATCGTGATTAGTTTTGCCGTCAAACGCTAAGATTGCCTCAGCGTTCTTAGGATAGCGATTAGCTAGATCATATTTATTGTCGTAAGTGACTGTGATAACCCATTTGTTTTTCGTCCAGTCTTTGATTTTAGGATTGTAAAAGACGTGCCAAGGCGTAAGTGCTGTCATTTCAGCGTCACCCTCGTAAACTATCTTAATCTTGGTCTCACCTGATTGCTCGTCAGTGACTTCCTTTATTCCGTATGGTTTACCGAGTGAATTATCCCAGTATTGATAAGTAAATCCAGTGCGAGCGACGAGAGAAATCTCAGCCGCTTTTTTCATGTGCCGAAACATTCTCTTTTCTGACAGATAGTAATCGACAATATTATTAGCAAGCCTAGCTTGTTGCTTAGATTTAAGGTCATTATTTACAGCACGATAATCAAACGATGACTTAGAATTACAAGTCAGTGCTAATTGATGCTTTACCAGGTTTCTGTACTGATTAGACGATACGGCTTTAATTTCTTCTTCGTCGCCATATGATGTAATATCATTGTTTTGATCCGACACTTGACGACCGAAATAGTAATCAGTCGCAAGCTTCCAGAATCTAGCTAGGCCGCGATTCTCGTTGTAATCGTTATGATTTTTGATTTTTTTAAATAATAGAGGGAGGATTTGCTCGGGTGTTTCTTGCGCGAAATACTTATTCACTTAAGTCCTCGTTTTGGAAAAAACGCGCTTTTTAAAGCTTTTGCGTTTTGACCTAGAGGACTACTTCCGGGCTGGTTAATTAAATGCGTTTGATAGTTATATCCATAATTTAAAGGGTATGGATTTCGACTTCTATCAACGCTCCTTTGAAGATACATAGCGGCGGCTACACCGTCAAGATGTCCTAAGCTCTCTGATCTCTGAAAGTCTAGATGCTTATCATTGGTCCACATCCCGACTTTTAATTGATAAATTAAATTCTTACAGCGGCGTTTGACTTTAAATCGGCGAGCGCCAACCTCGGTCCTTAATTCATGGATTGAGGCAATCTTATCTTGCTTTAATGGTTGTTGAACTTTGTATTGATGATCACCGATAACGTCGTAAACTAATTGCTTATCACCGTCATAAACGCGTTTATGCGGTCGATAGTTAAAGTCCTGCTCTAGCTTTTTACACTCATCAATGATTTGTTTTGTGGTTTTGCCGTTATCAAAGAATTCTAAATCAACAACAATCTCGTTCTTATGAAAGTCGTACCATGCAAACAAACAGGCCGTATTGTCATCAGCGCCCGAGTCAATGGCGACGTACGAATCAAAAAACTCAGGATAAGGATAATCGTCATCAATTACGTTTTCAGCTTCGCTCCACTCAGGTATGACAAGCTTTTTAGGATCTGACACTTCCTCGCATAAATACTCACGACGAAATGTAACCGAATCAACGCCGCCCGCTTCCTCAATGATTTTATCTAGCTCTGTTTTAGATAGTGCTTCATTATCCCAGATAAGTTTTTGGATGAATTTACCTTTTCTGATAGCAATCTTCTTTTCGCGGTAATAAACATGATCTAAGTCAGGCGGCGGCGTACTTGCTTTAATGAAGTATTGCCCGGCTTGATTTTGTAGCTGGGGAAATAAAATAGATTTAGCAATGTATTCGGCCTCAACCCAAAAGCCGTACTCATCTAAAGTGATACCGTTAGCGGCTGGCCCACGCGCTGACTCGCCCTTATCTTGATTTACACCGACTAGATATAAAATACTTCCGTTAGGATAGCGATAATGGGAGTCGGTCGTTAGCCATTTGGCTCTATTTTCTTCTCGAGTCATGTTTTGAATCTGAGAAAATATAGGCTTTACAATTTGTCGTGCTTGCTTTTGATCGGGAGCACACCAGCGCCATATCCAACCTGGATTTGCATTTAATAACTCATGCACGAATACTGCGATTGAGGTCGTTTTACCGAAACGCCGAGACGCTTCGATAAAAGGCTCTTGGCAGCTTTGCAGTAAATCATATAAATCAATTTGTGAGTTTCTTAAGTACCAAGGCGCAAAGACACCATTGCTTGAAAGTATTCTTTTAGCCTTATCGCTATCAAACATCATTGGATGATTCTTTTCTCGCAATCCTGACTAGCTCTTTCATTTGTTCAAAAGACGGCTTGAATGCTTCTTGCGTTTGCTCGTCCAGTGACATTTCAATCGCTTTACGCTTTGGATAAAGGTACTCCATAAGCTTAAGGTAAACGTCGGCTTGTTTTTCTGGTTCAAGTATAGGGAGCAATGTTGATAGTCCCGAGACTGGATCTATCTTTTTAGCTTCTAAAATCTCAACTAAAGCTAAGGTTTTTTTATTTGGAGTTCCTTTTTGACGGCCGCCGATTCTCATCTAAAAATACCTACTTTAGCCATTATCTTAGTGCCCTTGTAATAGCGATTGAATCAACGCGGTCTTTTAACTTCTTAAACTCATCTTTTAGGTCATCGAGTTCTTTGTTTTTCATAGCCTCTGAATGACTGAGTGTTACATAGAAAAGGAGTGTCGAAAAAAAGATGAATGCTGAAACGGCGTCTCTTTGAATTGTAAAAAGAGCGGATCCTAAGATTAGAGTTAGAATTTTAATGATACGATTTTCTTGCATAAAGACCTTTAAAAAAAAGGTCGCTCACCAATCAACTGATAGTCCTAGCGATCTCTCGCCACGAATTGACCGGCTTATAAGCCTAACGGCTCAAAGGCCCCTCAACCACTGCGACCATGGCCAGAATCACAGGATTGTAAGTTTGTTGCTAATACAGAAACCTACATAAAAATGTAGCTTTCTGTAGGTGATAATCAGAATGATCTTGCTTTAGATTGAACGTGTGAGGACAATTAAATTATGGATGTAAATGTAACTTTAAGAAAACGTCAGCAATCATGCAATAGCACTTACACGCTTCCGGTTTCTATCGACCTTAAACAAAAGATTGATGAAGTGAAGAACTCCCATAATATTGATTTCAATCACGCCGCCAGACAGGTCTTGGAAACTCTAATCGAAAAGATCCGAACTGGACAGTTAACCGCTGAATAATAAAGTGCCTAAGGAGCCCTCGCACGGCTTAATTGAGATTGCATCAAGTCCTTGGGTGCCTCTATAGGAATCATTATGCCATCATTTTCAAAATCATCAGACGATAAATTAAATACGTGTCATCCATTATTGCAAACTCTGTTTCGTGAGGTAGTAAAAAACTACGATTGCACAATCATTTGCGGTCATCGTGGTGAAAAAGAACAAAACGAAGCGTTTGCGAATGGCTACTCAAAGTTAAAGTTTCCAAAGTCTAAGCATAATTCGAATCCGTCTAGGGCGGTTGATGCAGCCCCGTATCCTATTGATTGGAAAAACAGGGAAAAATTTATTCACTTTGCTGGCTTTGTATCAGGTGTAGCCAAATCACTTGGAATTGAAATCAGATGTGGTATTGACTTTAATCAAGATGGAAATTTTAAAAACGACAGCTTGTTCGATGGACCACATTTCGAACTTATATCAAAATGAAGTCTGGAAAGATATAATTGGATATGAGTCTGAATATCAAATATCGAGCCTGGGAAGAGTCAAATCGTTAGCTAGATTTGGAAAACGAAAGTTTGACAAAATTCTAAAACAAACGGTTGGAAAACGTGGATATTTTGAGGTTCAACTATACAAAAACATGTCTTTTAAATGTAAAACTATTCATAGATTAGTTGCTGAGCACTTTATTGTTAATCCAGAAAACAAAAGGGAAGTGAACCACATTGATGCTAACAAGCTTAATAACAACATAAGCAATCTTGAGTGGGTTACGCCAAAAGAAAACTCGATTCACGCTGCGAGATCTCCTAATGTAAACAGGGAACCACGTAAGCGTGGTGTTTCTAAGTCAAAATATAAAGACAAAATATATTGGGTATCAGAAATAAGATTTAATAGAAAAAGTATCTATCTTGGAACTTTTAAAGACAAAGAAGAAGCTTACGATAAATACTATAATAAATATTTCGAACTGTATGGGTTCTACCCGTGGTACTGGGAGTTAGTTGACTAATCCCAGCCTCTTTTATGGAACTGCCGTTTATAGCTTTCTATCAGCGCCTTATACTCAGGGATTTTCAGTAATTCAGAGTGCTGGCCTTGGTTTATACGGGCTTTTCTCATAGAGACGGGTATAGACCAGCCTTTTTCAAGATTTCGTTTTAAAACGCTAATTTGGAATAATAGCGTGTCTGGATTTATCGGATTTCGCGCCATAGTAGTAAAGCCGTCCTCACCACACTAGAAACCGCAATCACCCAAAGAGCTAGTTCGATGCTATGATAGAAGTTCATTTAAAAATCCCCCTTAGCACATTGTAGGCAAGTAAGCCCAAGCGAACGCCACATATCTACAACTTGCTGACGATCATCAACGCAGAAGAGGACTTTGAAGTGTGGTTCAATCAATCGTCTGTAAATTTCTTCTTTAACAACCGAATCTTTTCTGTAGTCGCCTATCGCTCGCATATAGATGTCGGTATTATTATCTATTTTTGTAGCCGCGTTCTCAACAATCCAAAGCCAAGTCTGCTCTCTAAATTTATATTCACGACCTGATATAAACAAAATTCTGTACCCAGCCGCATCCATCGCTTTGATTAATTCAAGACACCATTGATTAACCTTATCGTCTACGCAAGCGGCATTGAATTTTTCAAAGTCCTTTTCCTCTCCTTCAACAAAATGGCGCCTGTGTTCGTTATTACAAAGAGTTCCATCAAGATCGATGATTATAGCTTTTGGTCTCACACTCCACCCCATTTCTTAAGCGCAGAATTAGCCTTTTTACCAAAGTCGTCTCCACATGGTGTAAGCTGAAATTCTTCCCAATAATTCATTCCATCAGTCCAATTTCTTTCTTCAGCATAAAACCTCAGTGCCTCAATCAGTCCAGAGTTTTGTTCTTTCAGCTTTTCCTTTTCTTCGCTCAAGTCTTCAGCTCTATTTTGCCAATAGCGAACCTCTCCGCAATATTTAGATAGTTGTGCGTTTTCTTCTTTCAGCTTGGTGATTTCAATTTTACTATCTTCAACATACTGTCTATTCATGCGGTACACTTTTTCAGTGGCTTCATGGTCGAATAGCAATTCCAAATAAGCACGGGCGAGGTTTTGAATTTGTTCCCATGTTAAGCTATTTCGTTCTTCAGAAGGTTCTAGTATTCTCTCTGCAATTTCTTTCGGGCTCATTTAAAAACTCCAATTTTTCCAAGTTTAATTGCGTAAGTTGTTGGAATCACAAATTTTAATTCTTTCAGTTCTTCGTGCTCTTTCTCCAACTCCAAATAAGCACGGGCAAGTTAATTTACTTCATCTTAATAATGGGTAAAATTTGGACCATGCTCATTGTATGCTTCGATCAATCTCTCCGCAATCTCACGCGCTGAGTTCTTATCGGTGGTCATGGCGATGCCTTCTTTCTTAAACAGTTTTCACAATTTACGTTGTCCCAATGCGTAGAATATTTGTAGCAAAATGTTTTATTATCAACGCCACAAACTGGTCTTACAACCCATCCGAAGAATTTGGAAAATTTACGGGATGATTTGTGTATTTTCTTTTTCATATTCAAATGCTTTTTGTATAAATATGCTTTGCTCTTCGCCCTGATAATTAACGCAAAAGGCTTCTGCTTCGTCGTATTTATTGGTCGAAAATAAGCATTCTCCGTAATAACAAGAATACAGATTATCCCACTTCATAGTTTGAACGTAAAACACTGCTTTTCTCATTTCCCTTCCTCCACCATAATCTTGGCAATTTTTGAAAGCGAATTTGCTGCAAAATCTTTTCGACTATGTCGCCAATCCATTAACCATTGTAGAGTTGGCCCACTCTCTGAAATATCTGTTCTGCTAATTAGCTCTAAAATCTCAACCGACGCACCCAAGCTTTGAGTGAGTTCTCGAATTATTACTTCTTTTTGACCGCCTAATAGTATTCCACCTGGTTTTAATTCCTCTTCAATCTGCGCTAACCGGGCTTTGATGGTTTGTACGGGATTATTCATTTTCTAACTCCTTTAACTTTCCTTTATCATCAAACTTTTCTGGATACTTAAGTTTTGCAAAATTTAAAGCCGTTTCAGTGGAAACCTTAATCACAAAATGAATTTTATCGGCAGTGTCGGCAACGGTGGTTTCAAGTTACACCTCGCCGAGATATTTAAAGTTTTTAGCCTTAGTTGCTTTTTTGAATTTGTCGGGCCATTCTAGCATTTCTATATAAACACCGATTAGATTTATAAAAGAATAATTAACCATAGTTTCAGCACAAACTAGTTTAACTTCCATTGTTTCTAAACTCTCAGGATTAAAATACACGCCTGGCTTCATGACTCTATTTCCCTTCAACTTTGCAAATCGATATAGTGCCTGACTGGTCAACTCCAACAAATTTGCCCGTAAGTGCGATTGAATATCCGTTTATTTTGCCACGCAATTCTGGATTAACTTGAAAAAGTACATTGAGCCAATTGCATAGAAAATCTAATTCTGCTTGAGTAGCAATTTCATGTTGATATGGTTTTCTTTGTGGAAACTTATCCATTATTTCATCTCCTTAATCTTTGCCAGAAATTCTCTGGCTTTTTTGCCACCGATTAAAATTAATCTTCCGGTATCTAGACAACCAAAATCTTCTTTGTCTTTTGTTAACTTTGTTTGCACCTTGCAATACTCATCAATAACTGCCATCTCCCAATTGTTTTCATTCCCATAGAATTCAATCACCTTCAGCGCCTTCCTTTACATAAGCATTCAAATATTTTTCAGGAATCAAGTAGCCCTGTTTTGTTATATGATTTAACCAATTTTGATATTCTTCTTTCGTCGTTCCTTCTGGGTCAGGCCAAGAATATTTCTTGTCATACGTATAAACGCCAATTCCTACAAAAGGCGCACCTACACCATACACGACAAACTCAATGTTAAATTCTGTCCAATCTGGATATTCTGTGCGTAACTGTATCAAGTCTCATCCGTTTGGCTTTCGTTTCTCGCCATTTTCAGCTTTCGTATTGTCATTCATTTCTCCCCCTTATCAATGCTTGTGAGAAAGGTGTTTAGTTTTTCAAGTGTCTTGGAAAATCTATTAATTGCGTGGTCAACTTCGTAATAAGCCGCATTCTTTTTAAAATCTCCACCAATTGGAATATATTTGTTGTTTGGATTTGGCTTTATCTTTGAGAGGTTTTTCTTCGATTCTATTTCTAAAAGTTCGTTAACTGAATTAACCAGACGTTTTACTTCGCCAACCTCACGCAATAGTTTAAGAACAGGCTCGGCCTCTATGACGTGAACCCCAACATCAGGAGTATCGAAAATAAAAACTAAATTCTCAGGGTCGCTATGATGACCAGCTAACCAAAATTGTCTTGGCTTAATCTCGCTCATTTTAAACACTCGCTTTTTACAAGTTCTTTAGTCCATTCTTGGGCTACATATTTATTTACCTTAACGCTAGCCCATATAAGGCTTCCAATGATTAGACCAAGTAGTGTGTATTTTATTTTATCGCTCATTTCTTAGCCTCCCATTTCGCAGTTCACATTTTCGAGCACACAAAAGCAGCTTATTGAAATCTTCAACTTTTAATTCGATGTACTCGCCTCTGGCTTTTTTTACTGCATCACTCATTCTCATTCCTCTCAAAATTCCCAGCGGCCACAGTGTTTAAGCAGCGTACTAGTTGTTAGTAGTTCCATGACCGCCGGGGGTTAGTTATTTCTGTATCACCAATTTTATTTTTTCTTTTCCATACGTGATTTCAACATAACCATGCTCAACGGCAGCATCAAAAATATTGCGTAACTCCTTTTCGTATGTATCTAACTTAGCGTTTAGCATTTCAATGGTGTGCTCTTGCCTTATGATTGTATCTGACTGCATCGCTATAGTTGAAAACCTGTCTGGTATTGTGATATTTGTCCAAGTCACTTTAAAATCTCCTCTCAAACACCCACACATAAGGCAGCAAGCAAGCCATCATTACAATACCAGTCAGCGCTACCAGCACCATGCCGATAGCAAAGACGATTAGTTGTAGGACCAGCCATGCGGCGTATATGTAGGTGTGCATTTTATTTACCAGCCATTGCCATTGCCATTGCCATTGCCATAGCCATAGCCATAGCCATCGCCATAGCCATAGCCATAGCCATCGCCATAGCCATTGCCATCGCCATAGCCATAGCCATCGCCATAGCCATAGCCATTGCCATAGCCATTGCCATAGCCATTGCCATAGCCATTGCCATCGCCATCGCCATCGCCATTGCCATTGCCATTGCCATTGCCATTGCCAAAAGTTGTTTTTTGATCTTCGAAGTTTATGCTTCGTTTAGACATGTGCTTTCCACTTAGATTCATTACACGCAATTGTGGCAACGACAGTGAGGTAATCGAACTCAACGACTCCATTTGTTGGATCAATCTTTGTTGATCTTGTAGGGCCTCCAAATGCGATCTCACCAAGACCATTAGTTGTACCCCAGTTCCTAATGACAGATGCTTTGTGAAGTTTGCATTCGCTCCCATTGCGTTCAAAACGTCCGACCATAACCCAGCCACGTTGCAGAACCACGATTTTAATATCGCCTTTATCTGTGTAATCTTGCTGGCTACCTTTAAGGACATAAGTCGATCCGTTGATTATTACTTCGTTTACTTGTGTGTTCATATTTTCTCCATTGTTATTTTTTTTTGCTCCGTTAGACTTTAGTATTCTTCTTCATAGTTAAATTGATCCGCAAATTTCAGGTCATCTAGTTTCTTAACTTGGGCTTTTTGCTCTGATGTCCACTGACTCTTAGGGAAATTTTCAATTATAGCTTTGACCTTGTTTTCTAGATCTTTTCGAGTCCAGCTTTCATTGGCAATTCTGTTTTCGTGTTCTTTTTTTATCTTGTAAGATTCGATCGCGTGATCTACCAACTTCGCTGCGCGAATTCGCATAGAGTTTATTTGCTTATCGTCAAGTTTTTCTTCGGAGCTAAGAATGCATTCAAAATGATTGTAGTCATAAGATCGCATTACCTTTACAGAAGCTGCGACTTTAATAATTTTCGGCTTCATTTCCATTTCCTTTCATGTTACCCAGGCCACGTTCTGCATACCCAAAACCTTGATTGATTTAGAGTCATGACCTGGGAGTTGTTATTTAGTTAATTTCCATCCGTCTTTCTTAGCGTTCACCGGCGCTGCGTATTCTTTTAACTCAACGCCTGACTTTGCGTTCTTAAGCTTGAACACTCGCTTTTGTTTCTTTTTAGAGAATTCGTAGTTACCTAGAAACTCTTTGCCTTTGTATTTCGATTTATGTGTCCACATAGTTGTGTCTCCTTTTAGTTTGCCCAGGCCATGCGAGTATTAGCTTAATCAAATCGGTATGATTTCCCGCACAGCCCAGGCGTTTATTTTCTTTTTATTTTATGACCAGGGCTTTGCTTAAAATTGCCTTGGATCTTTTTAATCATGTTCGTTACTGCATCAAAATTCGCATCAGCGTCTTTTTTGTAATATCCGGCCATGTAGAGCGAGCGCTTGATTTTATTTATCAACATTCGGTCTTCATATGGGTTAGCTGTCATCACTTCCGGGAAATGCGTTAAAACGTAGTGTTGTTTAGATACTCGTGACATTACGAACCCCAAGGCGGTGAGTGCTGTACTAATTCAAATTTGCATTTAGCCTTTACCATTTCTTTAAGTTTCGCCAATTCATTCTCAAGCTCGATCATGCGTAGCTTTTGAATCTCTGCACTATCGGTCATCTTTTGAATTGTGATATCGCGGTCTTTGATTGTTTCGCGCAGAAGTTCGTTTTCTTTGATCAAGTGATCGCTAGAATAGAATTCTGTGTAGCCTTGTCGCCTGGTTAGTTCTGTCATTTTGTCCCCTCTGTTTTGTAGTAGCGGATTGATTCTGTGATGATTTTCTTATTAAGCTTGAATTCGTTTTCATTCCAAGTTGTTGTGCAATCTTCGAATTTAAATTTCTTAACTTCGTCGAACGTGAATTTGCGACACCCCCAAGACACTTGGTTGTCAGCTATCGTGATATGGTATTTCATACCGATGATGTGCAGGGGAGTTTTCGAAGCGTCGCCGTACACCCAAGCGTCGCCGGACACCCAAGCGTCGCCGTACACCCAAGCGTCGTCGGACACCCGAGCGTTGCCGTACACCCAAGCGTCG